>Ga0160437_1000085_pt1 | contig 56575 bp, 45 predicted proteins | sample HID1975I_E0MG_FD_108227 | JGI IMG/M metagenome (GOLD analysis project Ga0160437, IMG submission 108227) | Enriched soil microbial communities from UW Madison campus, WI, USA - HID1975I_E0 MG | ecosystem: Environmental > Terrestrial > Soil > Unclassified | place: USA: Madison, Wisconsin... | reverse complement strand
GTCTGGCGGAACTGGTCATGGCGTGTCCTTCAATCAGGCGAAGAGGCCTTGGGGTTCTTCGATCAGGGTCTTGAGCGTCTGGAGGAACTGCGCGCCGGCAGCTCCGTCGATGGCGCGGTGGTCTACGGAGAGGGTGAGAGCGATCCGCGTCTCGAACGCCACGCCGCCGCCCGCCGTCTCCACCGGCTGGCGCTGCGCCGCGCCGACGGCCAGGATCGCGCCCTGCGGCGGGTTGATGATCGCATCGAAGTTCTCCACCCCGAACATGCCGAGGTTGGAGACGGAGAACGTGCCGCCCTCCATGTCCTCCATCCCCAACCCGCGCCCTTGCGCCTTGTCGATCAGGCGGCGGGTTTCGGCGGCGAGTTGGTCGATCCGCATGCGGTCGGCCTGCCGCACGACCGGAGTGACAAGGCCCTTCGGCCCTGCAACCGCGATCGAGACGTCGGCATGGGGGAAGCGGTAGATGTCGGTGCCGTGGACTTGCACGTTGACCTCCGGATGGCGGACCAGCGCCATGGCGCCGGCCTTGACCACCCAGTCGTTCACCGAGGCCTTGCAGCCGAGCACCAGATTGGCGCTCTTGCGCAGTTCCAGCAGGGCATCGGCGCGGGCGGACAGGCGCAAGTAGAAGTGCGGGATTTCCTGCTTCGCCTGCGTGAGTCGCTGGGCGACGACCTTGCGAATGCGGTCGAAGGGGACGATCTCGGGCCGGTTCTCGGAGGCCACGAACTGCGGCGCGGCGAGCAAGCCGGAATTTACCGGTGCCGGGACCAGCGCCAGCACATCCGCCTTGGAAATACGCCCGCGCGGGCCGGTGCCCTTCATGCCCGCCAGCGCGATCCCATGGAGCGCGGCGAGGCGGCGAGCGAGCGGGGAGGCGAAGACTTTCCCATCCTCCTCGGGCTGGGCCAGCGCACCTTTCAGTATTGGGCTAGCCGGGCCGCGCATCGCCTTGACCACGTCCTGATGAGTGATCCTGCCCTGACGGCCGGAACCCTCGATATCCGAGATATCGACGCCTTCCTCCTCGGCCAGACGCAGTGCCTCCGGGCTGATCGGACGGTTGGTATCGATCGGCACGCGCATCCGTTCCGGCGCGCCGACAGCCGCGCCCACCGGCTCGGGCACGGCGGCCTTGGCCTTAGATGCGCCTTGCGCCAGGCCGCCTTCGGCCGGGGTGAAGGCGGCGATGAACGCCTCGATCTCGTCCTCGGAATGGGCCCCCTCGTCGAACACCGCCAGCAGCGCGCCGACCGGCTCGGCCTCGCTACCGCCGGTAACCAGCACGCGGCGCACGGTGGCGTCGTATTCGGCCTCTACCTCGTTGGTGATCTTGGCGGTTTCGATCAGGCACAGCGTCTGGCCGCGCGTGAAGCTCTCGCCTTCCTTGACCATCCATTCGGCCACGGTGCCCTCGGTCATCTCGATGCCCCACTTGGGCATCGTGAAAGCGCGGATCCTGCTCATGACAGCGCCCTCCTCACCGGTATGCCAGCGTCTTGCGGACGGCAGCGGCCACTTTCGCGGGGCTCGGCAGATAGGCGCCTTCCAACTCGCGGGCGAAGGGCACCGGGGTGTGCGGCGCGGTGACCATTTCGATCGGCGCCTTCAGGCTGGCGAATGCCTTGCTGGCCACCAGCGCGGCAATGTCGGTGGCCAGACTGCACCGCGGCGGCGCCTCGTCCACGATCACCAGTCGCCCGGTTGCTTCCACGGAATCGAGGATCGCTTCCTCATCGAGCGGGGACGTGGTGCGAAGGTCGATCACGTCACAGCCGATACCGTCCTGCGCCAGATCGTCGGCCGCCGTTTCGGCATAGCCGACCATCATGCCGGAAGCGACCACGGTAACGTCCTCGCCAGCGCGGGCCAATCGCGCGTGGCCGAAGGGGATCACGAAGTCCGGATCGTCCGGCACTTCGCCGGTCATGGCATAGAGGAACTTGTGCTCCAGGAAGACCACCGGATCGTCGTCGCGTATCGCCTGCCGCAGCAGCCCGCAGGCATCGGCCGGGGTCGCCGGCATGACGACCTTGAGGCCCGGCATGGAGGTGACGAACTGGCTGATCATCTGGCTGTGCTGCGCGGCGGCGTTGTAGCCAGCGCCGCAGGGCATGCGGATCACTGCCGGACAGACCGACTTGCCGCCGAACATGTAGCGGAACTTGGCGATCTGGTTCCACAGCTGGTCCATGCAGACGCCGATGAAGTCCGCGAACATGATCTCCGCCACCGGCCGCTTGCCCGCCAGCGCCAGCCCGCCCGCCGCGCCCATGATCGCGCTTTCGCTGATCGGGGTATCGATCACCCGGTCTGGCCCGAACGCCTCGTAGAAGCCGGTGGAGGTGGACCAGATCCCGCCGATCGCCTCCGGCCCGCCCGCCGTGCCCATGCCGCCGACCACATCCTCGCCGAGCACGACGACGCGCGGATCGCGCTGCATTTCCTGGAATATCGTGCCGCGTATGGCGTCGCGGTACATCATCTTTGCCATGTCTTCCGCTCCGCCGTCAGTAGCTGATGTAAACGTTTTCGAGGACGTTCTCGGGCTGCGGCCGCGCCGCCGCGCGCGATGCCGTGACGGCATCCTCAATGGCCTGCAGGGCATCCGCGTCCACCGCGTCAAGGTCCTCGCCTGTCAGCAGCTTCGCGCCGGTCACCCGCTCGCGGAAGTGGCGAAGACAGTCGCGGGTCGCGCGCAGTCGGTCCAGCTCGCCCTCGCCGCGATAGCGCTGGGGATCGCCCTCGAAATGGCCGAAGAAGCGTTCGGTATCGAACTCCACCGCCGCCGGGCCGTTGCCGGGGGTACGGACGAATTCCAGCACTTCGCCGAAGGTGTCGTAGACCGAGAAGAAGTCCGTCCCGTCCGCGCGCCAAACCTTCATGCCGAAGGCCTCAGCGCGGCTGGCGATGTCCTGCGCGGTGCCCACGGCATAGGCATCGCCGGTATGCTCCGAATAGTGGTTGTTCTCGAAGACGAAGATCGCCGGCGCCTTGGTGACGACGGCCAGGTTCATCGCTTCGAACGTGGTGCCCTGGTTGCAGGCCCCGTCACCCGAGAAGGCGATGGAGACGGCCAGCTTGCCGTTCTCGTCCGGCCCGTCGATCTTGTTTGAAAGCGCCGCGCCCACCGCGATCGGCGCGCCCGCGCCGACGATGCCGTTGGCGCCCAGCATGCCCTTGTCGATATCGGCGATGTGCATGGAGCCGCCCTTGCCGTTGCAAAGGCCCTCCTGGCTGCCCCAGATCTCCTTCATCATGCCGGTCACGTCGCAGCCCTTGGCCAGGCAGTGACCGTGGCCGCGATGGGTGGAGACGATCTTGTCCCGCTCCGAAAGATGCTCGCACACGCCCACCGCCACGGCTTCCTGCCCGCAGTAGAGGTGCGTGAACCCCGCGATCTCTCCGGTCTGGATTTCCTCGTGAAGGCGTTCCTCGAATTCGCGGATCAGCTTCATCTGCCGATAGGCGCGGGTCAGCGCCTCGCGGTTCAGTTGCATGCCAGCTTCCTCTCCCGTTGTCGTCCGCATCGCTTCACGGTTCCTTTTCAAAGACCAAGCACGGACTTGGCGATGATGGTGCTCTGCACCTCGTTTGTCCCGCCGAAAATCGTCCAGGCCCGGCTGTTGAGATAGCGCGCGGCGGCCACTTGCGCGGCGCGAGAATGGAGCGGCTCCGGCGCATTATCGCCATAGAGCGGGCGTGAGGTTTCCAGCTGAAGCCCGGCGATCCCGAACAGGTCCACGGCCAGGAGGTCGATCTCCTGCCGCAAGTTGGAGGCCAGCAGCTTGGTCAGCGATGTCTGCGGCCCCGGCTTGCGGCCCTTGGCGATCTCCGAGATGATCTTCAGTTCGATCATCTCCAGCGCTTCCACGCCAAGGCGCGCTTTCGCCATCCGGCGCCGCCAGTCGGTGCTGTCTGCCAGAGCCCCGCCGCGCCCGTCGCTTTCCGCTTTGGCAGCAGTCTCGATCTGGGCAAGGTCGTAACCGAGTTTCGGTGCATGGCACGATCCGCCGCGCTCGTTTTCGAGGAGGAACTTGGCGATGGTCCAGCCCTGCCCTTCCTCGCCCACCAGGTTCTCCGCGGGCACGCGCACGTCTTCGAGGAAGACCTGATTCACCTCATGATCGCCCGCCGTGGTCAGGATCGGCCGCACCGAGACGCCGGGGCTGGCCAGGTCAATCAGCAGGAACGAGATGCCCGCCTGCTTTTTCACATCAGGATCGGTGCGCACCAGCGTGAACATGCCATTGGCGTGGTGGGCATGGGTGGTCCAGATCTTCGATCCGTTGACCACGTAATGGTCTCCATCCCGCACCGCGCGGGTCTTCAGGCTGGCAAGGTCCGACCCCGCGCCGGGCTCGGAAAAGCCCTGGCACCAGTAATCCTCGCCCGAAAGGATGCGCGGCAGGTAGCGCGCCTTCTGCGCCGCATTGCCGAACGTCCAGAGCACCGGGGCCAGCAGCTTGAGGCCCAGCACGGTGAGGTTCGGCGCGCCGGCGGCGGCGCATTCCTTCTCGAAGAGGTAGCGCTGAAGCGGCGTCCAGCCGGTGCCGCCATGCTCCACCGGCCACTGGTAGCCCAGCCAGCCCTTGGCATCGAGCACTGCATTCCAGGCCTGCCCGATCTCCGGCTCCACGAAGACCGATGGCGTGGCGGCGGCGCCCGCTTTCACCGCATCGGGCAGGTTCTCGCGCAGGAATGCACGTACGTCCTGGCGGAAGGCTTCGTCGGCGGGGGAGAGTTCGATGTCCATGCGTTCTATCGTTCCAGAATCGTCACTGCCGATACGCCCGGGGCGCCGTAGACGTGGCTGTAGGCCGTCTTCGGGCCGCTTCCTCGCTTGTGGCCCGGCACCTGACGGCCGCCACCGTCTCCGCGCAGTTGCACGACGTTTTCGTAGACTTGCCGCAGCCCCGAAGCGCCGATCGGCTCCCCGCAGGCCAGACAGCCGCCGTCGGTGTTGACCGGCAGCGCGCCGCCGATCTCGGTTCTTCCCTCGGAGAGCCAGCGTTCCTGATCGCCATCGGCACAGAAGCCGTTTTCAGCCATGTGCATGATCTCCGCGCCCGCCTCGGTATCCTGAAGCTGCGCGACGTCGATGTCGCCCGGTCCGATCCCGGCAAGCCGGAAGGCGTCGGCGGAGGCAATGCGCGTGGCGGTGCCGCGCGGCATGCTATCGTCCGCCACTACGTCGACACTGGGCGCGAAAACCTCGAAGCTGTGCGGCGGACGGGTGCGCATGGTGGCGGCCTTCAGGCGGACCAGCGGCTTGCCCAGTTCGCGCGCCTTCTTCTCGCTGGCGAGCACGAGCGCGACGCCGCCCTCCGCAGGCGAGCAGAACATGTACTTGGTATAGGGGTCCGAAACGAGCGGCGCGGCGAGGATTTCCTCGATGGGCACCGGCTGGCGGCGCCAGGCATGCGGGGCATGCGTAGCGTTGCGAAAGGCCTTTTCCGCCACCCGCGCCAGCGTCTCGTTCGAGATGTCGAACATGTGCATGTAGCGCATGATCTTCGCCGCGAAGAACTGAGTGGTGACCATGTAGCCGGCCTCCCCGTACCAGTCGGGCAGGTTGTATTCGCTGGGCAGCGCATTGAAGGCGCCGCGCGGATGCTTGTCGAACCCGACCGCCAGGCCAAGCTCGAACTCGCCCGACTTGATCGCCATCTGCGCCGAGAACAGCGCCGATCCGCCAGCCGCGCAGCCGTTGCGCACATTGATGAACTGAACGCCGGTGAGGCCCAGCCGGTCCACCATGGTATCCGGGTTTCCGGCGGCATCCGAACTGCCATAAGCGAACTGGATCTGCGGCCAGTCCACCCCGGCATCGGCCAGCGCCTGCCGCACGGCGAAGACGCCCTGGTCTAGCCCGGAAAGGCCATCGGTGCGCCCGAACGGATGGATGCCGATGCCGACGATGCAGACGTCGCTCATGCGCGGGTTCCTTCCATCGGCGCAAAGGCAGGAATGGCCAGCGGCTCGGCCGCCTCGGGATCGAGCGCCAGCGGCACGAGCCGCACCGGCATGCCGATCCGCACCGCGCCGAAATCCACGTCCACCAGCCGTGCCTCCACGATCACTTCGCCCGGCAGTTCGACATAGGCGACGATCCACGGCGCAAAGGCTTCCGGCCCGGCATAAGGCGGAGTCTTGGGGCGATAGCGCTGCACCGTATAGGACCAGAGCCTGCCCTCCCGCGCCAGCGGCACCGGATCGCAGCTATCTCCGGCGGGACAGGGAAACACCACCCGCCCCGTTGCCCGTTCGCGGCCGCCCAGCAGCCGGGGCGGCGTCTCGTCGGTAAACAGGCCTTCGGCAATGGCGCGCATCGTTCTCCCCATCTCTCGGCTTTCGAGTCCGTTGATGTGAATGGTTTAAGCGCGCCCGCTCCCCCTTTGTGACTCATCAAAACGCTAGGGTAGCCAATGTGCCAGTTCGTGCGACGCATTGAGGCGGGAGAACGAACAGATGGCAAAGGCCTGGGACTACATCATCGTCGGCGCCGGTTCGGCCGGATGCGTCATGGCGGAACGGCTGAGCGCCGACGGCCGGTCGCAAGTGCTGCTGCTGGAAGCGGGCGGTAGCAATGACAGTTTCTGGGTCACCTTGCCCAAGGGCGTGGCCAAGCTGGTCAAGAAGCCCGAGCACATGTGGGCCTATCCCGTCACCCAGCCGCGCGAGGAAGGCGCGAACGAGGACAGCGGCGGCGAGGTGTGGATCCGGGGCAAGGGCCTGGGTGGCTCTTCCTCGATCAACGGCATGATCTGGAGCCGCGGCGAACCGGCGGATTACGACGCCTGGGAAAGCGAGGCCGGTGCCGTGGGCTGGAACGGCACAAGCATGACCGAGGCTTTCCTGGAACTGGAAGACCATGCCGCAGGCGCCTCCGCAATGCGCGGCAGCGGGGGTTTGGTCCATGTCGATCCGGCTTGCTACACATATCCGCTGGCAGAGCGCATGATCGAATCCGGCGAGGCGCTGGGACTCACGCGGGTGGACGACCTCAACGCGAAAACCGGCCCGCGCGTCGGCTATTACAGCCATAACATCCGAAACGGACGCCGCGAATCCTCTGCCCGCACGTATCTGGCAGCGGCGCGCGGACGACCGAACCTGACCGTGGTGACAGGCGCGCTGGCCGAGCGGATCGTGTTCGACGGCACCCGCGCGGTGGGCCTCGACGCCGTCGTGAACGGCCGCCCCCAGCGCTTCGATTGCGCCGGGGAGATCGTGGTGAGCGCGGGGGCCATGGAAAGCCCGCTGCTGCTCCAGCGTTCGGGCATCGGCGACACCGAGCGGCTGCGGGCGGCGGGCATCGCCCCGCTCGTCCATTCACCCGACGTGGGCGAGCGGATGATCGAGCACTTGTCGATCTCGATCCCGTTCCGGCTTGAGCACGGACGTGGCACCAACCGCAGCTTCTTCGGGGTGGGCGCGGGGCTGGCCATGCTGCGCTATCTGCTGCGCCATGACGGCGTGCTGGCGACCGGCCCCTTCGAAGTCGGCGCCTTCTGCAATGTCGCTCATCCCGACGGGCGCACCGACGCGCAGTTCTACCTTGGCGGCTACACCTTCAAGGTTGGCGACGACAAGGATCCGGTCCCGCTCGACAAGATCGACCCGCTCCCCGGCGTCACCATCTACGGCCAGCTGCTGCGCCTCACCAGCGAGAGCGCGGTGCGGGCTTCGGGGCCGAACTCCGCTGATCCGGCCGGTATCCGCCACAACTTCCTGACGACCGAGCACGATCGCCGCTCCGCCGTCGCGCTGGTACGCAAGATGCGCGCCTTCATCGCCGAAGCGCCGCTGGGGCAGATGGTCGGCCCCGAACTCGTGCCCGGCGCAGAAGTGGAGAGCGACGGAGAGATCCTGTCTGCCTTCCGCCGCCTGTCCAGCTGCGGGCTCCATGCGATCCGCTCCTGCCGCATGGGCGACGACCCTGACGCCGTGGTCGATGCCCGCCTGCGGGTGAAAGGCGTGCGCGGCGTGCGGGTGGCGGACTGCTCGGTGATGCCCGGCCATGTCACGGGCAACACCAATGCCCCCGCCATGGCGCTGGGCCTGCGCGGTGCGAAGCTGATGCTGGAAGACAGGCTGCGGTAAAGCCCGTCGCCATGCGGGACGACGCGCCTTGCAACCTCAATTGTGCAGCGAAATATACCCGAGCTGGGCTGCCTTGAAGACCGTCTGGCTGCGGTTCACCGCATTCAGCTTGGTCGCCGCATTATGGATGTGGAACCGCACCGTCGCGCGGCTGCGCGACATGATCATGCTGATCTCCAGATCGGTCTTGCCGATCGCCGCCCAGCGCAGACATTCCACCTCGCGCTTGGAAAGGCGCGAACCGGGCGGCAGAGCCTGGGTCGAACCCATCACCTGGACGTAAGTGGCGATGAACGTGCGCGCATAAAGGCCGAGCGCGTCGGACAGCCGCAGGAAGTCTTCCGAAAGATCGGTCCGATCGCGGTCCAGCGGGTTGAAGCTCACTGCGCCGATCTGCCCGAACGGCAAGTGCACCGGCACCGCGATGCAGGCCCGCGTCATGGCGCGCTGCTCGAAATTGGCGATGTCGATGGACTGGAGGTAGGCGTTGGGCTCGCGCGTGCGGAAACCTTCGGCATTGGCCCAGAACGGCTGGCTTTCGAAGCGGCAGGCGGTGGTGAGCGGGGAATCGAGCGCGATGCGCGAATTGCGCCACCAGACCCTTTCATCGTCCGCCCAGCCGAACACCTCGATGGCCAGAACCTTGCCCTCGGCATCGACCGGCGTGCGCTTGTCGGCAATGTCGTGCGCGGGGGCGGCCCTGAAACCCAGGTCCATGGCGATGCGATGGAAGGCCTCCGCCGCCGGGCGGATCTCCGCCGGCGACGAGACGCGCACGGCGTCTATGTTTTCCTGTGACAACAGCGACATGTTTTTCCTCTCTTGCCGTGGAGCTTAACGCGCCCCGGCAGGGTGCACAATTGCTCGAAAGCCCAAATCCGGCCCGTTCGGGCCTAGTCTTTTGCACACTAGTCTTTTGCCTAGCGGAGATGCTCCCACGGCTGGTGCTACATCCGTGTGACAGACGGGAGAGCCACGTGAATTTCGATCTCAGCGAAGACGAGGAAATGCTCAAGGCGCTCACCGAGCGCTTCGTCACCAATACGTACGACCATACTAGCCGTCGCACCTTCCTGGCCGAGCCGGGCGGCTTTTCCGGCAAGAACTGGGCATTGCTGGGCGAACTGGGCCTGATCGCCGCGCCTTTCCCCGAGGAACTGGGCGGGCTCAGCCTGGACGCCACCGGCATAGCCACGATTTTCGAGGCGCTGGGACGCGGCATGGTGGTGGAGCCGCTGGCCGAGGCTTCGGTGCTGGCCGGACGCCTCTTCGCCCTGACCGCGCGCGAGGACCTGCGCGACGAATGGCTCGGCGACTTGCTCACCGGCAGCAGGCGCCTCGCCCTCGCCCATGCCGAAACCGGCATGCGGGGCGGAAGCGGCGCGATCGCGACCACGGCCACCCCGGAACAGGACGGATACCGGCTGGACGGCGCCAAGCCCTATTCCATCGCCGGCGGCGGCGCGGACGGCTACATCGTCTCGGCGCGCCTTTCCGGCCAGGCCGGCGAAGAGGCCGAAGCCATGTTCCTCGTCCCCGCCGACACGCCCGGCCTCCGCCGCCGCGATTGGCCATTGGCGGACGGCTCCATCGCCTCCGCGCTGGCGCTTGAGAGTGTGCATATACCGGAAAGCCACCGCCTCCAGGGCGGCACCGCGCAGATCGAAGAGGTCCAGCAACTCGCGGATCTCGCTCGCTGTGCCGAGGCGCTCGGCATCATGGAGCGCATTTTCCACGATACCCTCGACTATGTCCGCACCCGCGACCAGTTCGGGGCCGCACTGGGCTCTTTCCAGGCGATCCAGCACCGCATGGTGGCGCAGTATGCTGCCATCGAGCAAAGCCGCGCCCTGCTGAACCTCGCGCTCGTGACCTGGGAGGGCGATCGCTTCGCCGAGGCGGTAAGCGGCGCGCGCGCGTTCATTTGCGAGGCAGCGCTCACTCTGGCGCATGAGATGGTGCAGTTCCATGGCGGCATGGGCGTGACCGACGAACTGGCGATCGGGGCGGGACACAAGCGGCTGCTGGTGCTCTCCCGGTGGCCGGAAGGGCCGCAAGCAGCGCTTGATCGTTACGCCCGCCTGCTGAACTGAGCGGGGCGGCACGCGCCGCAGGCGCGCAGATCCTTCCTATCCCATCTTCCTGCAATCGATCGCGCAATCGGAACGTATAGAGAACATTTTCATTGCATCCGCGGGAGCGATGAGCCAGTTTGCACCTTCACCGCCGCGCTGCCGATGGCGCGGAAAGCAAGGTCCCGCGAAATGCCCGCGCTCGAAATCGCCGAAAAGCTCACGATCCTGGCGGATGCCGCCAAGTACGATGCCTCGTGCTCCTCCTCCGGCGTCAAGAAGCGGGATTCGCGCGATGGAAAGGGGATTGGCTCGACGCTGGGCGGCGGCGGCATATGCCACGCCTATGCGCCGGACGGGCGCTGCATCAGCCTGCTCAAGGTACTGCTGACCAACAGCTGCATTTTCGATTGCCACTACTGTATCAACCGCAAGTCCTCCAACGTGCGGCGGGCGCGGTTCACCGCCAAGGAAGTCGTCGACCTCACGCTCGACTTCTATCGCCGCAATTACATCGAAGGGCTGTTCCTGTCCTCGGGCATCATCCGCACGCCTGACTATACGATGGAGCAGATCGTCGAAGTGGCGCGATCCCTGCGCGAAGATCACGATTTTCGCGGCTATATCCACTTGAAGACGATCCCGGACGCCGATCCGATGCTGGTCGAAGCGGCGGGGCGCCATGCCGACCGGGTGTCCATCAATGTCGAATTGCCCACGGCCAGCGGGTTGCTGCGGCTGGCGCCCGAAAAATCGCAGGCCCGCATCGAAGGTGCCATGGGCACGATGCGCTCGGCCATCGAAGACGGCGCCGATGCGCGCAAGCGCTTCCGCTCGGCACCCGCTTTCGCGCCTGCCGGGCAATCGACCCAGATGATCGTCGGCGCCGATGCCGCCACCGATCGTGACATCGTGACGCGCGCGGCGTCGCTCTACGACAAGTTCGACCTGAAACGCGTCTATTATTCGGCCTTCAGCCCGATCCCGGACGCCAGCACCGTCCTGCCGCTGCGCCGCCCGCCGCTCATGCGCGAGCACCGGCTCTACCAGTCGGACTGGCTGATCCGGTTCTATCAATATTCCCCGCAGGAAGTGAGCGCGGCCGCCGATCCCGCCACCGGCATGCTGCCGCTCGACATCGACCCCAAGCTCGCCTGGGCGCTGCAATTTCGCGATCGGTTCCCGATCGACGTGAACCGCGCGCCGCGCGAGATGCTGCTGCGCATTCCCGGCCTGGGCATCAAGGCGGTTGAGGCCATCCTGGCTGCAAGGCGCTGGCGCACGCTGCGGCTGGACGACGTGGCGCGCATGACCGTTTCGGTAAAGAAGCTGCGCCCCTTCATCGTCACCGCCGACTGGCGCCCGACCGGCCTGCTGGACCGTGCCGACTTGCGCCCGCTGGTCACGCCCCGGGCGACCCAACTGGAACTGTTCGCGGCCTGACCATGCGCGTCGCCCGCCTGGAAAGCGAAGACGATTTCGAGGGCTGGCGCCTTGCCGCCCGTGCCTTCGCCAGCGAGGGTGTGACGCCGTCGGACATCGTCTGGCAGGTCGGAGACGGCGCCGTGGACCTTTTCGCCGGGGAAGCTGCAGGCGTAGCGGGCGGCCATGCCCGCATCGCGCCCTTGCGGGTTACGCGAGAGTTCCTCGATCTCGCGCGCGATGCCGCGCTGCATAGCGAGCCGGAACGGTTTTCGCTGCTCTACACTCTCCTGCTCCGCTTGCTGGCCCAACCCCAGGCGCTTCAGGACCGCGCCGACCCGCTGGTGCGCCGGATCGAGGGTCTGGCGCGCAACGTCCGCCGCGATAGCCACAAGATGCACGCCTTCGTGCGGTTCCGCGAACTGGCGGACCAGGACGGGCCACGCTTCATTGCCTGGTTCGAGCCCGAACATCACATCCTGCGTGCCAATGCCGGCTTCTTCGTCGATCGCTTCACCAATATGCGCTGGTCGATCCTGACCCCGCGCGGATCGCTGCACTGGGACGGCATGGCCTTGGCCGAAGGTCCGCCCGCCACACGCGCCGACGCCCCCGGAGACGACCCGGTGGAGAGCGTGTGGAAGGCCTATTACAGCGCCATCTTCAACCCCGCACGGGTCATGCCGCAGGCGATGCTGAAGGAGATGCCGCGCAAATACTGGAAGAACATGCCGGAAACGGCCCTGGTGCCGCAGCTCATCGCCGGTGCGCGCAAGCGCGAGCTGGAAATGATCGAACAGGCCCGCAGCGCGCCCGAACGCGGTAAAGGCTCCGGGCGCGGTCAGATACGCGGTCAGGTAGGGGGGCCGGAAGCGCTGGTGCTGCTGGCCGGGGAAGCGGAAGGCTGTCAGCGCTGCCCCTTGTGGAAGCCGGCCACGCAGACGGTCTTCGGCGAAGGGCCGCACGATGCCGAGATCATGATCGTGGGCGAACAGCCCGGCGACCAGGAAGATCTGGCCGGCCGGCCGTTCGTCGGTCCTGCAGGCGCCGTCTTCGACCGTGCCATGGCGCAAGTCGGTATCGACCGGACCCGGGCCTACATCACCAATGCCGTCAAGCACTTCAAGTTCGAGCCGCGCGGCAAGCGGCGCATCCATGCCCGTCCCAACACTGGAGAAATCGAAGCCTGCCGCTGGTGGATCGACCAGGAACGCGCCATCGTCCGCCCGCGCCTCATTATCGCCATGGGCGCCACGGCGGCGCGCTCGCTCACCGGCCGCGCAGTGACGGTCGGGCAGGAACGCGGACGCCCGGTGGCTTTGCCGGACGGAACACCCTGCTGGATCACGGTACACCCCAGCTACCTGCTGCGCCTGCCGCCGGACGCGGATGCGGAAGCGGAGTTCGCCCGCTATGTCGCCGATATCCGCAGCGCCGTCGAAAGCCTGGCCGAAGCCGCCTGAAGCGCCGAAATGCCTTCCACCCGCCGCCAACCGCACGGCTTTTCGGAGCAACGATTTGACGCAAATCACTCCGGAACGGTGCGAAATGGGTTAGCCGTTCTTCCGCAAGTGCGAATACCGAACACGGCGGCGCACCGCTGGAGGACTCATATGAATATCTACACCCTGAGGTTTTTCGAGGATGAGCACGGTCTGGCCAAGCGGCTGGAGTTCAAGGCCCCGGACATTGCCGGAGCCCTGATCATCGCCCACCGCGAAGCGGCCAAGCGCAGCGCCGAACTGTGGGACGGCGCCCTGAAGCTCTGCACGATCCGCCGTTCCCGCACCGAAATGACCGTCCTCGTCACGGCCTAGAAGGCTTCTGCCCAGCGGTTCGTCGTTTGAGGACCAGGGCCTGATTCGCCCTCGGCTCAGGCGACCCTGAACGCCGATGCCTGCGCTGCAAGGCGGTTCACTTCCTCGGTCAGTCCCCGCGCGGCAGCGGACGCCTGCTCCACCATGGCGGCATTCTGCTGCGTCGCAATGTTCATCGCGCCGATGGCCGCGGTGATCTCGCTGACCGACGTGGCTGAGGCGCGATTGCTGCGCGCCATGCCGCCCAGCAGGACATGGACTTGCGCCACGTCTCCGGCGATTCCTTCGAAAGCCCCGTCCACCCGCTCCACCGCGCCCAGGGCCGCGACGATTTCGGACTGCGTGACGGTCAGCTGCGCGCGGGCGCTGCGGGCTTCCTCTTCCGATCGCTTGGCCAATGCCGAGACGAGATCGGCGACGACCGCGAAGCCACGTCCTGCCTCGCCGGCACGCCCGGCCTCGACGGCCGCATTCATGGCTAGCACGCGGGTCTGGAACGCGATCTTGTCCAGTCCCTCGATCACACCGTCGATATTGGTGGCGCTGTCGGAAACGCGGCGCATGGCGCCTCCTGCCTCGGCCGCCACCGCGCGCCCACCGCTGACCGTGGCAATCGCCTCGTCGGCGCGGGTCACCGTTTCGGTTGCGGCCGTGGCGCCAGATCGCAGGCCATTGTCGATCTCCAGCAGCGCCGCCGAACTCTGTTCGAGGCTGGCCGCGCTCGCTTCGGTGCGGCGGGCCAGGTCTTCGGAGGCCTGGGCGATCTCGAAAGAGCTGCCCCTGATGACCGAAGTGCTGTCCCCGGTGGCGCCGATCATGCCGCGCAGCCCCGAGAGCGCCGAATTGTAATTCGTCCGCAGCGCCTCGTAAGTTTCCGGGAAGACCTGATCGATCTGCGCCGTGAGGTCGCCGGAAGACAAGTGCGCCAGGCTTTCGGCCAGACGCTCCACCACCTGCCGCTGCTCGCGGTCCGCGGCTTCCTTGGCCACCGCCGCCTCGCGGAACACCAGAAGGGCGCGCGCGATCCCGCCGATTTCGTCGGGTCGCTCGGTATCGACGATCTCGGTCCCGTTGTCGCCCTTGGCAAGGCGCATCATCGTGGCACTCGCGGTTTCCAGAGGTGCGAACAGTTTCCGGGCGCCGCGCATGCAGAGCGCCGCCGCAATGGCCGTGACGACGACGGCCAGCAGCAGGATGTGCCAGCCGAGACTGTCGACATTGCGGTAGAAGTCCTCGGCCGAGACGCCGACGAAAAGGATACCGATCACTTTGCCGTTGGCATCCTTGATGGGATCGTAGGCCGCGAAATAGCGGGTTCCCAGGATCTCGGTCTCGCCGCGATAGGATTCGCCCTTGCCGAGTACGGCGTCCTTCACCGGTCCGGCCGCGAGCCGCGTGCCCAGGGCCCGTGTTCCGTCCGGGTTCTGGACATTGGTCGCCACCCGCTGGTCGCCCATGAAGATCGTGGCGGTGCCGCCGACGAGTTCCTTCATTCGGTCTACCGCGGCATTGTTGGCGTTGAGCGGCGTCTCGCCGGCATAGAGCGTGTCGCCGCGCAGAGAATAGTTGAGACCGCTCCACTCGATCACCGACCAGGCCACGCGCATGTTCGTGTCCAGTCGCTCCTCTCCCTGGGTCCGCGCGTCGTCGACGAGAAGAACGCGGGTGCCGATGAAGAACACGGCGGATAGCAGGATGAGCGCACCCACGGTCATGAGGGTGACTTTGGTCGAGAGATGCTGGCGTTTCAGAAAGGCACGGATGGCGGTCATGGCGGTTCTCTGTTGGGGGGAGACGAGAGAAAGGCACCGCGCAGCACGAGCCGGGAGATGATCTCCCGGACCGGACGTGGCTGCAATCGTTATAGGACGATGATGCAGCCCCGCGCGGAAACCGGGCGAATTTTCATGATTTGCAACAAAGCTGCTGAACGACGCCGCGGGAACCATGCCGCAAAGAATGCGCTGATCCTGTCGGAGATGTCGTGATGGCCGCCAAGCTCAAGGTATTCCGCACCCCTATCGGTTTCCACGATGCCTATGTGGCCGCGCCGAGCCAGAAGGCGGCTCTGGCGGCGTGGGGCGCGGAAGCCGACCTCTTTGCGCGGGGGCAGGCGGAGAAAGTGACGGACCCCGAACTGGCCAGGGCGGCCCTGGCAGATCCGGGAAAAGTCGTCCGCGTGCCGCGCGGCAGCACGGATCAGCATCTTGCCGAAGCCGCCAGGACGCAGCCTCGCAAGTCGCCGCGAAAGGCCGTGGAGGCCCTCGGTTCTTCCGGCAAACCTGCTCCGAAAAAGCGCAAGGCTTCGCCGCCGAAGCCCAGTCGCGCCCAGCTTGATGCCGCCGAGGACGAAAGAGATCGGCAGGAGCGGGCGTTCGAGGCGGCTCTGCAGGATCTGGAAACGGAGCGCACCCGGATCGCGGCGGAGATCACGGAATTGCGCCGTTCCCACGCCCGACGACAGGACGCGCTGGATGCGCGTGCCGCGAAGGCCCGCCAGGCCTACGATACCGCCATGGAGAAATGGCGAGACGCATGACTTTGGCGCGATTGACGGCTGTGTATCCGCTAATCCTCTAAATCCATGGCAAAAAATTTGGTTAGAGGGATCTTGGAGCGGCGAACACTGTTCGATCCGGCGGTAAATTCGCGTTTGGTTAATTTACAATTAGCATTGCTAAAACCGCAGTCTTTCCGGATTCTTCGGCAGTTATCGATGAACCGAATTAAGTACCCCTCCCCAAGAAATAACCGATGCGGCGGTTTTTCATTCCAAAATGGTCGGAACTTCACCCATTGTGGGTTGATTACGATTTCACGCACTGCGCCGCCGCATCCAGCCATTTCATTCGATTGCTGGAGCAGGACACCCGGCCAGCGGCTCTGGTCAGGTCGAAGCGGGATCGCGGTCGGGCTTTTGCCAACGCATTGCTTCCCACCGGGAGCGAGAGAGGAAAGAGAGGTGCCATCGTGTTGAGGACTGTCATTGCCGCAAGCGGTCTTTCGCTGGGCATGCTGGCCGCCGTGCCGGCACACGCCGACATCAACGGGACGATCAACGCCACGATCACGCTGACCGCAGGGTGCATCATCAACGGCCAGAACTACGACGACGGTTCGGCCAATGTGAATTTCGGAACGCTCGCCTTCGGATCGCAGAACACCCTGTTCACGCAAGTCGACGCCCAGGTGCTGAGCGGCGCCGCCGGCTTCACGGTTCAGTGCAGCAATGGCGTGACCCCCACGCTCTCCTTCAATGCCGGACAGAACGACGGATCGGGCGCCGGGGTGGGCGTTCACGCCATGGTCAACCAGGCCGCGCCCGGCCAGTTCGTTACCTACAACCTCTATAGCGACGCGGCGCGCAATGCCGTGATACCCGTGGGAGGGGACATCGTCCTGCCCAGCGACGGCTCCGTGCAGACCGTGAATGTCTACGGCCGCGCCTTCGGGGAGCCGGGCCTGACGCCGGGCTCTTATGCGGACATCGTCACGGTCGTCCTGGAACTCTAGGGAAGCGTCCCGAAATCGTCATGCCCTCCGACCGCCCTGCCGCGGCGGGAAGGCGTTCTGCGCCTGCCTTTCCCGCCTCCAGCGTCGCTCTTGCTGCCGGCCTCCTTGCGGCCGGGGCCACGTTTGGCGCCGCTGGCGCATGGGCGGCCACGACGGCGACATTCGACGTCACCGCCACGGTCACGCCCGGTTGCCTGGTCGACGGTCTTGGCTCCAGCGGTAATGCGGGACGGATGGGCACGCTGGACTTCGGAACGGTCTCCACCTTTCCCACCCAGCAAAGGACGGCCACCACCACCACCGGCCAGGCCATCCGGCTGCGCTGCACGCCGGGCGTGAACCTCATCATGACCATCGACGGCGGCACCCATGCCGCCTCGGGCCAGCGCAACCTTCAGCGCACCGGCACGACCACCGCGCGCATTCCCTATGCGCTCTGCCGCGATGCGGCCTGCACCCTGCCGATCGTGGCCGGCACGGCCTACGGCAACAGCATCGGCTCGACCAACAGCGAGGACGTGCGCCTTCCGATCTTTGCCGCGCTGACACCCTCCGGAACCATGCCGCCCGGAACCTATACCGACACCCTGACCGTCACGTTGACATGGTGACCAGCGCCCCCTTTTCGCCCCGCCACCTCCGAGGAGCCACCGATGAAGGCCGCCGTTCTGTCGCTTAAACTCGCCCTCGGTGCCGCGATTGCCTCCAGCGCCCTGGCGCCGGCTGCCGGACCGGCGCTGGCCCAGTCGGCCGGCTCGCTGCTGCTCTGGCCGGTCAGCCCGGTGATCGAGGGCGACCAGCCTGCGGCCGCACTCTGGCTCGAAAATCCAGGCAAGGCGCCCATTACGCTGCAAGTCCGCGTCTATGCCTGGGCCCAGCAGAACGGCGAGAACGTCTATGCCGCCCAGAACGATATCCTGGGCACGCCGCCGATCCTCACTATCGCGCCGGGGGAGCGGCAACTGGTGCGCCTCACCCGCCTCGTGCCGCCACCGGGCGTGCCCGAAAAGCCTTACCGCGTCGTGGTGGACCAGATCCCCACGGCCGATGCGCAGACCACGCCTGGCGCGGCGGTCACATTCCGCATGCGCTATTCGTTGCCGCTGTTTTCCTATGCCAGGCCCGAGGATGCCCGCAAGAAGGCGCCGGCTCCGCCGCCCCACCTGGCCTGGCGCCCGGTATCCGAGGCCGGCGGCCGGTTCCTGGAGATCCGCAACAGCGGCGGCGGCCATGCCCGCCTGAGCGGCGTGGCCTTTTCGGGCAACGGCAAGCGCTCGAGCCTTAACGAGGGGCTGTTCGGCTACGTCCTGCCCGGCGCGACGATGCGCTGGCCGCTGCCCGAAGGCGTCGACGCCGCCGGAGACCTGGAGGCGACTCTCAACGGCAAGGCGATGGCCCGCATCGAACGGCTGCCGGAATGACCGGCACATGACGACAGGGCCGGAATGAGCCGGAATGCCGGGAGCCTTACCGGATCGATCGCGCCCGGCCTGGATGTCGCGGACCGGCGGCATTCCCGCGATCACCGCGCTGGCGGGGCTCGTCCTGGCGCCGGAGTGTCTGGCTGCCCCCGCCCCGGCGATCCCCAGCGCGGCGCCCGGTCTTGACGTCTTCACCGAGCTTCCCCCCCCGCCCGAGCGGGTCGACTTCGACGCCGAGCAAAGGCTGGAACTGGAACTGCTGGTCAACGGCATGGACAGCGGTGTGGTGGCCTCGCTCATCAAGGCAGGGCCGCGTTTCCTGGTGCGGGCGGAAGACCTGCGCCGGGCCGGAATGGTGCTGTCCGTTACCGAGGAACGGCTCTACCTCGACAGTCTCGACGGCGTTGTTGCGGACTATGACGCGGGGCGCCAGCAGCTTCATCTCACCGTCCTGCCGAAGTACCTGCCGGCCCAGCGGATCGGCACGGAGCAAGGCGGCTTCCGCCCGGCCATGCGCGACATGGGCGCCCTGCTCAACTACGACGCTTATGCCACCGGCGGCGGCGGCATCGGTTTCCAGGCCTCGCTGTGGCACGAGGCGCGGATATTCGGACCCGCCGGCATCTTCTCCAGCACGGGCGCCCTGCGCGTCGGCGGCGGGCCAGCCGCGCAAAGCCCCTACATGCGCTACGACACATATTGGCGCTGGTCGGACGAGCGCAGCATGACCACCGTGGAAGCGGGCGACGTCATCACCCGATCGCTGTCCTGGGCGCCCGCAGTTCGGCTCGGCGGCGCGCAAGTGTCCCGCGATTTCTCGGTCCGGCCCGACGTCATCACCTATCCGCTGCCCGAGTTCGCAGGCAATGCCGCCTTGCCCTCGACCGTGGACCTGGTGGTCAACGGCCAGCGGATCGCCGGCAGCCGCGTCAATCCCGGACCTTTCGCGCTCGACACCCTGCCGCCGATCTCCGGCAGCGGGCTGGCCAACCTGATCGTCACCGACGTTCATGGCCGCAGCGTGGTGACCTCCGTTCCGTTCTACGTCAGCAGTACCCTGCTGCGCGCCGGCTTCACCGACTATTCCATCGCCGCCGGAGCCTTTCGGCGCAATTACGGCCTGCGCAGCTTCGACTATGGCGCAGTGGCCGGCAGCGCCTATGCCCGCCACGGCCTGACGAGCGGACTGACGCTGGAAATGCGCGCCGAGACGACGCGGGACATGCATGTGCTCGGTGCCGGGGGCGTGGCGCGGATCGGCAATCTCGGCATCGTCAGCGCCTCCTACAGCCGCAGCTTCGGCGCACGCGCGGGCGGGGAACTGGCAGTCGGCTATGAATATCAGGCGCGGACGTTCTCACTCGGGCTGCGCCATACCCGGCATGACCGCGGCTACACCGATCTGGGCCGCCTGGAACGCGAGGACGAAGGCTGGGAACGCCAGACGGCGGCCACGGCCAGCCTCGCCCTGGGCAGCACCGGCACCCTGGGCGTTGGCATCTTCGACTTGCGGCAGGAGAATGCCCGCAATGCCCGCTTCGCCAACCTCTCCTGGACACTTCCGCTCTGGGGCCAGAGCCGCATCTACGCCACGCTCTCGCGAGAATTCTCGGGCGGAGACGGCGAGCGGCGGAGCTGGTCGGGCGCATTGACCCTGACAGTGCCGCTCGGCACCGGCTCCGTCAGCGGCGGCCTGACGCGGGACGATCGCGGCAGGACCGGGCTGCGGGCGGACTACACGCGGCCGGTGCCCACGGACGGTGGGTTCGGCTGGAACGCCAGCGCCTACCGCGACTCCGGCGACAGCCCTTATCTGCGCGGCGACGTGGCCTGGCGCACGCAGCCCATTCAGCTTCGCGCGGGCGCTTATGGACAGCCGCACGGCGGCGCAGGGGGCATGACCGGGTGGTTCGGCGCCAGTGGCGCGCTCGTCTTCATGGACGGCGGCCTGTTCGCGGCGAACCGCGTGACCGACGCTTTCGCCGTCGTTTCCACCAATGGCGAGGCCGGCATCCCCGTCCGCTACGAAAACCAGGTCATCGGCGAGACCGACCGCAACGGGCAACTCCTCGTTCCCGCCGCAAGCGCCTGGTATCCGGCGCATTACGACATCGACACGCTCGCCCTGCCCCCCAGTGTCCAGGCCGACCGGGTGAGCCAGCGCGTGGCGGTGGCGGCGGGCAGCGGCTACGTGGTGCGCTTCCCGGTGGCGCGTGTCGCCGCCGCGCGCGCGGTGATCGTCGATGCAGCGGGGCAGCCGCTTCCGGCCGGAACGCCGGTCACGCTGAACCATGCGGCCAGAACCTACGTCGGGTGGGACGGCATGCTCTATCTCGAGAACGTCGCCCCGGAAAACGCGCTGGAAGTTGTCCTTCCCGAAGACGCGAGCTGCCGCGTCCAGTTCAGCGCCGGTCCGCCCCGCGATGACATCCTCGACCTGGGAACCCTGACATGCCGGCCCTGATAGCACGCCTGCTCCCTGACCCTCTTGGCCGCCGACCTGCGAGCCGGTTCCTTCCCGCGCTCGCGCTATTCCTCGCGCTCGCTCTCACACCGCAGCGGGCCGCCGCCTGCACCGTATCCGCCGCCAGCACCAACCTCGGCAGCGTCAGTTCCTACAGCGTGGCCAGCACTGCCCAGCAGGGGAGCGGTTCGTCCGGACTGCAATGCGATGTCGCGCTGGCCCTGCTGGCGACCCACTACGTCGCCCTGCGCGTCGACGCCTCGACATTCCTGTTGACCGGGCCGAGCGGCCAGACGATCCCCTTCGTCGCCTCATTGGCGCAGAACGGCACGCCGCTGACCATCGGCACCCTGCAGAACCTGTCTTCGACAACGCTGCTCAGCCTCTTCAGCGGGACCAACAATTCGATCCCGATCTACTTCCGCACCACCGCGACATCCGCGCTCAGGGCCGGGACCTACACGGGGTTCCTCGATGTGCGCTGGTTCTATTCGGTCTGCACTCTGGGGGTGGCGGTCTGTCTGGCCTACGATTCCAGCCCCGGTTTCGTGCGGCCGCTACTCGGCACGCCCACGAATTGGGGGACGGGCACGGCCGTGCGGATTTCCATCACCCTGGTCGTGCAGAACGACTGCATCATCACCGCGCCCACTGCCGCTTTCGGCTCGGCGCCGCTGGTGGGGAGCTTCAATCCCATCACGCGGACGATCCTGATCCGCTGCAGTGCCGGCACGGCCTACACGGTCGGCCTGGACGATGGCAGCAACGCGGCCAGCGGCCTACGCCGAATGCGTGCGGGCACCACCGCCAACTACCTCCAGTACGAAATCTATAAGACCGCCAGTTCCACCGACCGCTGGGGCGCGACCGGCTCCGCTCGCCGCAGCAGCGCCTCGGCAGACAGCAATGCCGGGACTTACGATTCGCTGACCTCGCAAGGCTATACCTACCGCGCGGCCCTCCTGCCGGGCCAGGTCACGCCGCCTGCCGGAGCCTATAGCGACACGATCCGCATCGATGTGGCCTTCTGATCGTCCGGGTCGGCGACTTGGCTTTTCCGTCGCGATACGATATTGTTGCAACAGGCATTCTTGGGAGAGGAGCCTTTCATGACGATCCTGACCATTCTTGGGCAAGCGATCCTGGAAATCACCGTCAGCGCCCTGCTCGTGACGGCGGCAACCGTCCTTTGCGTCAAGGCCGCGCTGCGCATGCATCACCCGATGGCGGCCGGACTGGGCCTGTCGGCGCTACTGGTCGCCGTGCTGGTACTGGGCGTGGGCAGAGGGAGCCTCTGGGCCACCACACTGACCTTCGGATGTGTCGCCGTGGCGGGTCTGCTGTTCTGGGCCACGAGCGGAACTACCCGTGCCGAAAGCGCGAAGACGCGGCCCGTCGGTCAGGCGAAGTGGCACTATCCCGCGCTGGTCGCCCGCATCGGCGAGGAACGGGATCCCACGCCTGCAGAACTGCGTGCACTGCTGCAAAGGGTCCGGTCGGAAGCCGAGCCCTCAGCGCGCGGGCGGCGGAGCGGATACCGCCGGATCAAGCGCATCGCGCGGCTGGCCACGCGCAAGCCCGGCTGAGCGCCGCGACCGCAGATATTGCAGCAAGGGCCTCTCTATGCCGTAATGGCACGCAAGACCGCACCCCGTGGCTCCGGCCAGCAGGAACAGGTAGCAGGCCGCGAGATTCTCGGCGGGATCCAGTCCGGCGCGAAGCCATAGCTGCCAGGCCACCCCGATCCCCAGAAGGTGGAAGAGGTAAAGGCTGTAGGAGGCGTCGCCCAGCGCCGTGAGCACCCCCGGAACGCGTACAGGCTTGGCCGCCTGCCCTTCCCAGCCCGCCAGCCCGGCAATCAGCAGGGCCGAGGGAACGCCGTAGGCAAGGCGGGCCAAACTACCATAGCCGTCCATCCGCCCGGTTGCTTCCAGCATCCCGACCACCACCAGGAGCAGGGCCGACAGCGCCGCGAGGCGGCGGCCATGGCTGAGGCGGCCGGAGGCGACGGCAGCAGCGGCCATCATGCCGAACAGGAACTGCAGATTGAACACGCTGCTCAGGCGCGGAACGTCCAGTCCGCTCGGAACGAGCCCGCAGAACTGACTTATCCCCCAGCCCAGCCAAAGCGCCAGAACGCACAGGCCGAGCCGTCGATTGAGGATCAGCAACGCGAAGGCGCCGTAGAACAGCATCTCGTGCTGAAGCGTCCAGGCAACGCCCAGCAAGGGGTCTTGAACCGTCGGCAGGAGGCTGGCCGAAAGCGCCACGCCTGCCGCGGTCACTTCATCCGCATGGCGGGGAAGCATGAGCGCGATGGTCGCCGCCAGCGCCACCCAATAGATCGGCATGAGCCGGGCAAAGCGCTGCCAGACATAGCGTCGCAGGGCCTGCGGACGCCCGATGTCCGCCCGGTGGACGTGGAGGATGATGAAGCCCGAGAGCACGAAGAACAGGTCCACCCCGGCATGGCCCGGCTGGGTCAGGCGCGTGATCGCGGACGCGTCCACGGCCTTACCGAGGTGGCGCGCGGCATGGTAGGCCACGACCGCAAGGGCCGCCAACCCGCGCAGCGCCTGGATGCTCCAGAGCTTGCGGGACGCCTGGCCGGCAGGAGAACCCGTCATGCGGTCACCGCAGGTTACGCGGCGGGATCACGGCGATCCAGCCATCGCCAAGCCGCCGGAAGTCCATGCCTTCCACCGCGAAGCCGGACTGGCGCAAATGCGCCGCCACCGCGCCCGCATCGAACTGACGCTTGCTGTCATGCTCGCCCCAGAACACGGTCGGGCATTCCTGCCCCATCGTTCGCGATCCAGCGGGCGCCAGCGCGAAACCGAAGGACTGTGCTATATAGCGATAGGCGAACGGTACCACTTGCGCATTGTCGCGCGGCTTCATCGCCATGACTTCGGCATTCCAGAACGGGTCGGTATGCACGACGGTGCCGGGGCAGAGCGCAACCTCGCGCGCAATCGCCCGCCCGGTATTCAGCCAGCTGATACGCTCCACCGCCAGCGGCACGTTCTGGAACAGGGCCCAGACCGTCGCCGCCAGTCCCGAGACGAGCGCCAGCGAACGCCAGTGCGGCGCAAGCCCTTCCAGCAACCTCCCGCCCGCCAGCCCCATGCCCACGCAAAGGGCGGCAACCAGCGCCATGAGATATTTCTCGACCAGGATCGGCCGCAGGAGGTGGAGGACCACCAGTCCGCCAGCGGCCAGAACCACGCCTGCCGCAAGGAGCGCCAGCGCGCCCGCCTCGCCGCGCGGCCTCTTCAGGACCAGCACGTCCCGGGCGAGCAATCCGGCCCCGGCAAGCGCGCCGACCAGCACCAACGGGTTCGCTTCCAGTGTCCGCAGCAACGCCCATTCGACCGACCAGCGGGCGGAATCGAACCCCGGCTCGATCCAGAACACCGCCGTATTGGCAAGCCAGACCGGCAGCTGGAGCGCTGTCACGGCTGCAAAGACCAGCCCTCCCGCCACAACCGGCGCGCCGACCGCGCGCAATTCAGCCCCCTTGCGCCGCAGCGCGGCCGCGAAAAGGAACGGCAGGGCGATCGCGGCGCAGGCCAGCGAAGTGATGATATGGGTGTTGAACGCCAGCAGCGCGGCGGCCCAGAATGCCGTCTGGCGACCCTTCCCCCCCGCCGCGCCGGTCGACCGGATCGCGCAGAGGCCAAGGGCGAACACGGTCCCCGCGCAAAGCGAGAGGAAGTAGGAGCGCAGCTCGCTGCCCGCGATCAACGCCCAAGGATTGGAGGCGAGCGCCAGCGTCGTCACCGTGGCGGCCGGTGCGAGCCGGGGAACATCGCGCACGATGACGGCTGCCCCTGCCAGAGCCAGCGCGCCGAGCGCGACGTTGAGCAGGCGGTGCTGGGCAATCGACCCCAGCCACGATGTCGCCCGGGCCAGGATGTAGTAAAGCGGCGGATGGTTGTCCGCCATCCAGCTCTCGCGCAGCGCGGTGATCCAGGACAGGCCGGGACGCGTCACGAACTGGGTGTAGAACTCGTCGTACCACGGCCCACGTTGAAGGCAGGTCCAGACGAGCGCAAGGCCCAGCAGCAGCACCGCGGCGAACACCACTATCCGGTCAGACCAACGCGCCAAGAAACAAGCTCCGCAAAGTCGCGTCCCGACAAGGTCGCTGCAACGGCGTGTAGCGCGGCTTGGCGAATGAAGCGTTAACTCTGCCCGCCGCGCCCACGGAACGGTCCTGGCATGGCAGCGGCATCGCAAGCGATTGAAACCAGGGCACTGGGCGGGCTACGACCGGTTCATGTGGAGAACGTCCTATGCCGCCGTCGCGGCCCTCCTTTCCGTCCTTCCGGGCGCGGCGCTGGCCAACGATTCCTCTGCGCAGCTTGCTGCCGGCGGGCTGGTCCTGACCAAAAGCGATGCCATCGAGATGCGCACCGAGGACCTTGAAATCTCGCGGTCTGCCGTCAAGGTGCGCTACACGTTCGTCAATACCAGCGGCCAGGACGTGGTCAGCCGCGTGGCTTTCCCCCTGCCAGCCGTGGGCGGCCGCGCCTTCTTCGAGGTGGACATCGCGATGCCGGTGGACTCGCCCGACAACTTCCTGGGCTTCCGGACAAGGGTGGACGGCAAGCCGGTGGCCATGGAGATCGAACAGAAGGCCATGGCCGGCAAGGTCGATCGCACCGCCTGGCTGCGCGCCCATGCGGTGCCGCTGGCGCCTCATCTTGGCCCCGCGCAGGAGGCAGTGGACCGCCTTGCCCCCTCCGCGCGCGCGGAAGCCGAGCGGCTTGGCCTTGTCGATGCCGACGGCTATCCCGCCTGGACGCTGGAAACGACCTACCACTGGATGCAGCGCTTTCCCGCCGGCGTGCCCGTCGTCGTCGAGCATCGCTACCAGCCCTCGGTGGGCGGTACCGTCGGCACCTTGCTCGGCAGCGATCCCGAGCCGCAGGCCTTGCGGAACTATTGCATAGAGCCAGCGCTGCTCGCCACCTTGCGCCGGGCGGAGGCGGCGAAAATCATCTACTCGGAAGCTTGGCTGGACTACATCCTGGTGACGGCCGGGAACTGGAAGAAACCGATCGGCCGCTTTCGCCTGGTGGTCGACAAGGAGCGCCCCGAGGATCTCGTCAGCTTCTGCGGAGCAGGCGTGCGCAAGATCGGTGCGACCCGTTTCGAGATGACGAAGACGGATTGGCGACCGGAACGCGACCTCTCGATCCTTTTCCTGCAACGTCGCACCGGCGATCAGGCTTCGGAGTAAGACGCTAAAAAGGCGAAAAACGTCGCCTCTTGCGCCCCTTGCGGGAACCCGCAACATTTCCGGGAGTTCTGCATTTCGCCGTGTCCCGACTGCGGATAGGCTAAAGCCTTGGCGGGGCCGGGCGCACTCGGGGCCGCGCGCCTATGGGTGGGGCACGGGCGGGTGGGCGCACAGGAGGTGGGGTCGATGAAACACGGCGAGTACGAGGCCGAAGGGTTCCTGTCCCACGGCGGAGATCTCGCACGCCGTATCGCCGCGCATGACTGGAGCGCGACGGCGCTTGGCCCGATCGCCGGCTGGCAAGCCAGCCTGAAGCAGACCGTGGGCTTCATGCTGCCTTCCCCCGTGCCGCTGGTGCTGCTCTGGGGCGAGAGCGGCGTCATGATCTACAACGATGCCTATTCCCACTTCGCCGGCGCGCGGGACAGCCGCCTGCTCGGTTCGAACGTGCGTGACGGCTGGGAGGAAGTGGCGGACTTCAACGACAACGTCATGAAAGTGGGCCTCTCCGGCGGCACGCTCAGCTATCGCGACCATGTGCTGACCCTGCACCGCCACGGGCGCCCGGAGGAGGTCTGGCTCAACCTCGACTATTCCCCCGTCCCCGGCGACGACGGCGTCCCGGCGGGCGTGATCGCGGTCGTGGTGGAAACGACCGAGGCCCATGCCGCACGCCAGGCCTTGCAGCAGAGCGAAACCCGCCTGCGCTTCCTCGACGATCTGGGCCGGGCCGTGCGCGACAGCCGCGATGCCGACCAGATCCTGGCGACCACGACACGCATGACCGCCCAGCATCTGGGGCTGTCCAACTGCGCCTATGCCGACATGGACCGCGACGGCGACGGCTTCACCATTCGCGGCGACTGGCACGCGGCCGGTTCGCCATCCATCGTCGGCCACTACAGCCTTGCCGATTTCGGCGTGCGCGCGGTGCAGGACCTCAATGCCGGGCGCCCGCTCATCATCGCCGACAACCGCCGCGAACTCGCGCCCGAGGAAGCGGAGACATTCGAGAATATCGGCATTGCCGCCACGGTTTGCATGCCGCTGGTGAAACAGGGCCACCTGATCGCGCTGATGGCGATCCACGACCGCAAGCCGCACGACTGGAGCGACTACGAACTCGGCGTCATTCGCGAAGTGACCGAAAGGTCGTGGGCGCACGTCCAGCGCGTGGGCGCGGAGGGGCAACTGCGCGAACGGGAAGTGTTCAACCGCCAGATCCTGGACAGCGCGATAGACTACGGCATCGTTGCCACCGATCCCGATGGCCGCATCACTCTATGGAACGCGGGCGCTGCCGCCATGCTCGGCTGGAGCGAGCAGGAAATGCTGGGCCAACCGATGGCCACGTTCTTCACCCCCGAGGACCGCGCACTCGGCCGTCCCGCGGCGAAGCGCAAGGAAGCGCTGGAGACCGGCCGCGCCCATGATGCGCGCTGGCACTTGCGCAAGTCGGGTGAGCGGTTCTGGGGCCTCAGCGAAATGACCCCGCTGCGCGGCCCCGCCGACGAGGCGATCGGCTTCGTCAAGCTCATGCGCGACCGGACGCCCGAACACCGTGCCCGCCAGGCGCTGGAGGAGAGCGAAGAACGGCTCCGCCGCGCGCAGCGCGCGGGCGGGGTGGGTCTCTTCGCCATCGACATCGCGGCCAACAAGATCGACGGCACCGAGGAATTCTGGCGCATCTTCGGTATCGATCCCGGCACCCAGCCGGGCGGATCGCCGCCGACCGAGCTGATCGAGGGCCTGGTCGTCCCGGAAGACCGGTACCTCGTATCCACCTGGATCCGGCGCCAGCAGGGAGCGACCCAGCTCGACGTGGAATACCGGGTCCACCGCGCCGACACCGACGAAGAGCGGGTGATCGCCCGCAAGGCCGAGTTCGAATTCGACAGCGAGGGACGCCCTGCCCGCATGATCGGCGTGGTGCAGGACGTGACCGACCGCCGCCGCATCCAGCGCGCGCTCGAAAAGAGCGAGGCGCAGTTCAGCACGCTGGCGCAGAACATGCCCAACCAGGTCTGGACCGCGCGGGCGGACGGCCAGATCGACTGGTTCAACGAGCGTGTCTACGCCTATACCGGACGTACCCGCGAAAGCCTGGGCAACGATGGCTGGAACGCGGTGCTCCACCCTGACGACCGGGAGGATGCCCGGACGAAATGGGCCCACTCGGTAAAGACCGGCGAAGTTTTCGAGACCGAGTTCCGGCTGCTCGACGCGCAGGAAGGCTATCGCTGGCACCTCTCCCGCGCGCTGCCGCTCGTCGATGCCCAGGGCGAGACCACGGCCTGGATCGGCACCAATACCGAGATCGAGGCCCAGAAGCAGGCCGAGGCCGCCTTTGCGCAGGATCGCGACCGGCTCTGGTCGATCAGCCGCGACCTCATGCTGGTCTGCGACCATGCCGGCCTGATCACGGCGGTCAACCCTTCCGCCGAGAGGCTGCTGGGCTGGCATGAGGGCGAGATGCTGGGCCGCCGGATCGCCGCTTTCGTCCATCCCGACGACCGCGCCGTCACCGCTTCGGCCCTGACGCGGCTGGCGAGCAGTTCGGGCCTGTTCAATACGGCCCCTGATGAAGGGGAAGCGGACCAGGGAGGACCGGGCGCGGGCGAAACCGGCGCGCCGGACCGGGCCTCCGCCGGGATGCTCGCTTTCGAAAACCGTCATCGCACCCGCGGCGGCGACTACCGCCTGATTGCCTGGACCGCCGTGCCGGACGGCGGCCGCATTCACGCCGTGGGCCGCGATGTCACCGAACAGCGCTCCATGGAAGATGCGCTTCGCCAGAGCCAGAAGATGGAGGCGGTCGGCCAGTTGACCGGGGGCATTGCCCATGATTTCAACAACCTGCTCCAGGGCATCACCGGCAGCCTGGACATGATGCACAACCGCCTGGCGCAAGGGCGTACCGGCGATCTCGAACGCTGGCTGCAAGGCGCCAAGGCCTCCGCCGAGCGCGCCGCCTCGCTGACGCACCGTCTTCTCGCGTTCTCGCGCCGCCAGCCGCTGGACCCGCGCCCGGTCCGCGCGAACCCGCTGATCGCCTCGATGGAGGACATGCTGCGGCGGACGCTGGGAGAGCACATCAAGCTGGAGTTCGGGCTTTCCGAAGGGCTCTGGCAGACCCGCTGCGATCCCAACCAGCTCGAAAGCGCGATCCTCAACCTGGTCATCAATGCCCGCGATGCCATGCCGGACGGCGGCAAGCTGACCATCGAGACGTGCAACGCCCATTTCGACGACCAATCCGTCGTCCAGCAGCGCGACCTGCGGCCCGGGCAATATGTCTGCATCGCCATCAGCGATACCGGCGTGGGCATGACGCGCGAAGTGAGCGACCGGGCCTTCGAACCGTTCTTCACCACCAAGCCGATGGGACAGGGAACCGGGCTCGGCCTCTCGATGATCTACGGCTTTGCACGGCAGTCCGAAGGCTATGCCCGGATCTATTCCGAGGAAGGCATGGGCACCAGCGTCAAGCTCTTCCTGCCACGCCATCGCGGCGTCGAAGAAGCCGACGAGCATGCCGGACATGCGGGCCATCTGCCCGCAGCGGTCGAAGGCGAAGTCGTGCTGGTGGTCGAGGACGAGGCCGTGGTGCGCGGACTCATCATAGAAGTGCTTGACGAACTCGGCTACAAGGCCATCGAAGCGGCGGACGGGCCCTCCGGCCTCGAGATACTGCAATCCGACCAGCGCATCGACCTGCTCATCACCGACATCGGCCTGCCCGGCCTGAATGGCCGCCAGGTCGCCGATGGCGGCCGCTCCGCGCGGCCCGGCCTGAAAGTGCTGTTCATGACCGGCTATGCCGAGAACGCCGCGCTTGCCGCCGGATTTCTGGAACCGGGCATGGCCATGATAACAAAGCCCTTCGCCATGGATGCACTGGCGAAGCGGATACGCGAAAGCATCGAGGATTGACGCAAATGATCGAGGGGAACCCCGAAGTGGAAGGGCTGCGCGTTCTGGTGGCCGAAGACGAAATTCTGGTGGCGATGCTGCTGGAGGAAATGCTCGACGACCTGGGCTGCCGCGTGGTCGGTCCTTACGCCACCCTCGCCTCGGCACTGGAAGCGGGGCGCGACGAAGAGTTCGACGTGGCCGTCATTGACATGAACCTGGCCGGCGAGCGCGCCGATCCCATCATCGCCGAGCTGGGTGCCCGCGCGGTGCCTTTCGCCATCGCCAGTGGCGGCGGCAATTGGGATCTGCCCCATCCGCCGGCCTTCATGCTGAACAAGCCCTACACTTTCGCGCAGCTGACAGAAGCCCTGAAAGCGCTGGAACAGGCCCGGGGCTGAGCCGGGGTTTTCCTCCCGGCGCCCTCGACCTGCTTTCTGGACCTTGCCAGCCAATTCCCATAACCGTCCGCTCGTTCCGCCCGTTGCTGCGGCAGGACGACCAGCAAGAGGGCGCATCCCGATGTCGACAACCCCGCCACCCGTCGCCCCCGACCGCCGCCAGCGGCTGAAGGCCATTGTCGCGGGCTCCACCGGCAATCTGGTCGAGTGGTACGATTGGTACGCCTATTCGGCCTTCACGCTCTACTTCGCGCCGCACTTCTTCCCGGACGAGGACCGGACCGCCCAGCTTCTGAGCGCGGCGGCGATCTTCGCGGTCGGGTTCCTGATGCGCCCGGTCGGCGCCTGGTTGATGGGCATCTATGCCGACCGCAAGGGCCGCAAGAGCGGGCTCACGCTGTCGGTGGCGCTGATGTGCGCGGGATCGCTGCTGATCGCGGTGACGCCGTCCTACCAGTCCATCGGCATCGGCGCGCCGCTGCTGCTGGTGCTGGCGCGGCTGATGCAGGGCCTTTCCGTCGGCGGCGAATATGGCGCCAGCGCCACTTATCTCTCCGAGATGGCCGGACGCGACCGGCGCGGGTTCTTTTCCAGCTTCCAGTACGTCACGCTGATTGCCGGGCAGCTCGTGGCGATCTGCGTCCTGCTGGTGCTCCAGGCGCTGCTGACCGAGGCCCAGCTCGATGCCTGGGGCTGGCGTATTCCCTTCGTGATCGGCGGCGCCCTGGCGGTTCTGGTGTTCCGCCTGCGCCGGGGCATGGCCGAGACGCACAGCTTCGAGAAAGCCCGTGCCGAGGGGGCACCGCAGTCCGGCTTCCTCGAACTGATCCGCCATCACCCGCGAGAAACCCTGACGGTCATGCTGCTGACGGCGGGCGGCACGATCGCGTTCTACGCCTATTCGATCTACATGCAGAAGTTCCTGGTCAACACCAGCGGCCTCAGCCGCGAGACCGCTTCCGAGATCAACGGCGTGACACTCTTCGTGTTCATGCTGCTCCAGCCGCTGGCCGGCGCCCTGTCCGACCGGGTGGGCCGCAAGCCGCTGATGATCGGCTTCGGAGTATTCGGCGTGCTCTGCACATACCCGATCTTCGCCACGCTTGCGGAAACCCGCAATCCCGTGGTCGCCGGGCTGCTGGTGATGGCCGGGCTGGTGATCGTCACCGGCTATACCTCGATCAATGCCGTGGTGAAGGCCGAGCTGTTCCCCGCCCATATCCGCGCGCTGGGCGTTGCCCTGCCCTATGCCCTGGCCAACACCATGTTCGGCGGCACGGCCGAATTCGTGGCCCTGTGGTTCAAGCAGGCAGGCATGGAGCAGGCCTTCTACATCTACGTCTCGGTCATGATCGCCATCTCGCTGGTGGTCTATGTGCGGATGCGCGAGACGCGGCATCACGGGCTCATCCTCGAAGACTAAAGCAGTCCGATCGCGCGCGGCCCGACTTGCGCTCCACCTCGGCCGCCCGGCGCGAGGACGCCGTTTGCTTGCCCGAAAGCGCAGCCACCCTCTGCCCCATTGCCGGGGCGGAGGGTCACCGGTTCTCCAACACTTTCGAGGTCAGCGCCACCAGATCGCCGATCGGCTCCTGATCTTCGCGCGCATAGAGCGAGACGACCATCGGCGTAGCCTCGCCCAGGCCGTCGACCCGGCGAAGCCCCTGCCCCTGCGTCACCGAAATCGGCAGCAGCGAAATCCCCATGCCCGCAGAGACTGCCGCAAGCACGCTCTGCAGGCTACTGCCGGAAAAGGCGACGTACCAGCGGCGGCCGATGGCCTCCAGTTCGCGGAACATCGTGTCGCGGTAGAGCCCGCCATTGGGAAACGTCACCAAGGGCAGAGGATCGCGCGCCTCCACCGCGTGGCCGGGACCGGCAAACCAGCCCAGCGGCTCCGGGAAGCTGGCGCGGCAATCCGCGGCGGGCTGGTCTTCCTTGACGACGACGATGTCGAATTCCCCCTGCCGGTACCGCCCGGCCAGATCGCGGCTCAGCCCGGTGACCACGTCCAGCCTGATCCGGCTGTTGCGGGCAGCGAAACGCGCCAGGCCCTGCGCCATGGCAAGCGTCGCCAGGTCTTCCGGCATGCCGATGGAGATCGCCGCCGTGCCCGCCGGATCGCGCAGCAGGCTCTGTGCTTCCTCGTCGAGTTGCAGGATGCGGCGGGCGTGGCCCAGCAGGCGTTCGCCCATCGGCGTCGGACGCACCGGCCGCGCGGCGCGATCGATCAGGGCATGGCCCGCCATGTCTTCCAATCGTCCGAGTTGCTGGCTTATCGTCGACTGCGTCATGCCCAGTCGCTCAGCCGCGCGCGTGAAATGGCCGGTATCGGCAATGGCGACGAAACTGCGCAGGAGACGGGGATCGAGCATATGTTCATTCATAGAGCGAATGATGCACATGCCAATATCTAATTTGTGAATGATAACGCGGCGGCGTAGATTTGCGGAAAAGGAGTCTTCCGCCATGAAGTTCGTCGCCCCGCTGATCGTCGCCCTCCTCGCCTCCACGACCTCCGCCCTCGCCGCCAGCGCACCGGTCACCGACAGCGCTGACATGATGATCCGCCACGTCACGGTCATAGACGTCGAACACGGGCGCGCCATCGGCGAGCAGGCGGTCGTGCTGCGCGGCAAGGATGTCGTGGCAGTCGGCAAGGACAGCGAGATCGCCCGGGCCTGGCATGCGCAGAGCGTGGTCGAGGGCAAGGGACGCTTCCTGATCCCCGGCCTCTGGGACATGCACGTTCATTTCGGCGGCGGCCCGGACCTTGTCGAGGAGAACAAGGCGCTGCTGCCGCTCTATGTCGCTCACGGCATCACCACCATCCGCGACTGTTCGGGCGACCTTCCCGACCAGGTCCTGTCCTGGCGCGGCGAGATCGCCGGCGGCACCCTGTTCGGCCCCCGCCTGCTGACATCCGGCGCCAAGATCGAGGGGATCAAGCCGGTCTGGAAAGGCACGATCGAAGTCGGCAGCAAGGCCGATGTCGATGCAGCGCTGGCCCGGCTGCAGGACCGGGACAAAGTCGACTTCGTGAAGATCACTGACAGCACGCTGGACCCGCAACTGTTCCTCTATGCCGTCTCGCAGGCCAAGGCGCGCGGGCTGCGAAGCTCCGGCCATATCCCGATGGCGCTGACCGTCGGCCAGGCGGTCGATGCCGGGATCAGCTCGATCGAGCACATCGACTATGCCTACAAGGCCGGTGTGAAGGATGAGGCGGCGATCGCCGCCGATTTCGCCGCGGGCCGCATGGACCGCGCCGAGGCCAATCGCCGGCTCGACAGCGGGTTCGACACGGCGACAGCCATGGCCTCCTATCGCAACTTCGCGCAGAAAGGCGTTTTCGTCACGCCCACGCTGAACGGCAGCCGCATCCTCGCCTGGCTCGATGCCGACGATCACGCACACGATTCCTATCTCGCCTATATCGGTCCGAAGCTGCGCAAGACCTACGAATGGCGCATCGAACGCGCCGCAAAGGCCGATGCTGCCGCGGTCGAGGCGCGCCATGCGCACTTCCAGCGCATGGCGGCGGTGCTGCCGCTGCTGGAGAAGGCGGGCGTCACCGTGATCGCGGGCACCGATGCGGGCTTCCTCAATTCCTTCAACTATCCCGGCATCGGCCTGCACGACGAACTGAGCCTCTTCGTGAAGGAAGGCCTCACCCCGGCGCAGGCCCTGTCCGCCGCGACCCGCGCCGGTCCCGCCTGGTTCGGCCTGCTAGGCCGCTATGGCGCCGTCGCCCCGGGCAAGGCGGCCGATCTCGTCCTGCTGGACCGCAATCCGCTGAAGGACATCGCCGCCACCCGCGCGATCCGCGCCGTCATCATGAACGGCAAGCTCTACGACCGCACGGCGCTGGACGGGATGCTGACGGATACGAAGAACAAGGTCGCGACCTGGAACATCGCCGACAAGGCCGGAGCCACGCAATGATAGAGCAGCTCTTCACCGGCGCCCTGCTCCCGGACGGCAGCCTGGCCGACCTGGCGGTTTCGGGCGGCCGCTTCGTGGCAATCGGCCCCGACCTTGCCGCCGACGATACGGCCGGGCGCGTGGACTTGGGCGGACATCTGGTGCTGCCGGGCTTCGTCGACGGCCATATCCACCTCGACAAGAGCTTCTTCGGCGAACCGTGGCAACCCCATCGCCCCGCCGCCAGCCTGCGCGAACGGCTCGCGGTGGAGAAAGCCATGCTCGCCGACGTGCGCCCTGCCGCGGTCCGCGCCGACGTGCTGATCGGCCAGGCTGCCAGCCTGGGCACCGTGGCGATGCGCAGCCATGTGGATGTCGATGCCACGACCGGGCTCTCGCATCTTCACGCGGTCATGGCCGCTCGTGAAAAATGGCGCGGCCAGATGGACATCGAACTGGTGGCCTTCCCGCAGGCAGGCATCGTCACTTGCCCCGGCACGGCCGACATTCTCGACGCCGCCATCCGCGAAGGCGCGGAAGTGGTGGGAGGGATCGATCCCGAAGGAATGGACGGCGATTCCGAAGCTCATCTCGGCATCGTCTTCGGCCTTGCCGAGCGGCGCGGTGCCAAGATCGACATCCATCTGCACGAGGCCGGACTGCCGGGCGTTGAGCAATTGCACCGCATTGCCGCGCGCACCCGCGCGCTGGGCCTCGGCGGCCGGGTGACGGTGAGCCATGCCTATGCCCTGGGCGACGTGGAACTTCCCGTGCTCGACACGATTGCCCGTGCCCTGGCCGACGCCGGGGTGGCGATCATGACCAACGCACCGGGAGATCGCGCCTTTCCGCCCATTCTGCGCCTGCGCGAACATGGCGTGCGGGTCTTTGCCGGGAACGACAATATCCGCGACGCATGGTGGCCCTACGGCAATGGCGACATGCTCCAGCGGGCGATGCTGATCGGCTATCGCTCGGGCTTCTACCGGGACGAGGATCTTGGCGTGGCGCTGGCCATGGCGACGACCGAGGCCGCCGTCTCGCTTGGCCTCGAAGGCCGGGGCCTGCAAGTGGGCGCAGAGGCCAGCTTCGTGGCGCTACCGGCCGTGAGTGCGGCGGCCGCCGTGGCCGCCCCGCCCTCGGAACGCCGGGTCTTCCGTCACGGCAAACCCCTCGGCGCGCCGATCCGATAAAGGAAAGCCCCGCAGCGTTCGGTACGCTGCGGGGCCTTTCGTGACCGCGTCGGTCCGGCTTACCAGGTGAAGCCGATGGTCCCCTGCACGGTGCGACGGTTGCCGTACCAGCACCAGCTGTAAGCCGCGAAGCAGCTCGTCAGGTACTTCTTGTCGAAGATATTGGTGGCGTTCAGGCCGATGGTCACGCCGCCGAGGTCCGGATTCAGCTTGCCCAGATTGTAGCGGACCAGGCCGTCGAAAACGGTGTAGGACGGGGTGTAGATCGTGGTCGTGCCATCGAGGCTGCCGGCATAGACCTTGTCGACATGGCGAACACCGCCGCCGATCGAGAAGCCTTCCAGCGAACCGGACTTCGGCGCCCAGGCCAGGTTGGCCGAGATGCCGCCCTTGCCGACAGTCGCCAGGCCCTTGCCGACGTTGTCCGTATTGACGTCTTCGAGGACCTTCACGTTCTGGGTGCTGAAGGCAACCCGGAAGTTGAAGTCGTAGGGCAGCGACCCGCTGGCCTCCACCTCGACGCCGCGCGAGCGGACTTCGCCCGACTGGAACGCGGTGAACGTGACGGGATCGGAAACCACCACATTGGTCTGGTTGATCTGGAACCAGGCGCCGGTCAGCAGGATATCGGTGCCGGGAACCTGGTACTTGGCGCCCGCCTCGATCTGCTTGCCGACCGAAGGCTTGGCCAGTTCGCCGCTTTCCAGCACCGAGGACTGCGGTTCGAACGAGGTGGAGTAGGTCACGTAAGGCGACAGGCCGAGTTCGGTCTTGTAGAGCGCCGCCGCACGCCAGGTGAACTTGCGGTTGGTCTGCACCGAGCCGTTCTGCTCCAGACGCGCCCAGTCCTGCCGGCCGCCGAGCGTCACGTCCAGATTACCCACCGAGATGCGGTCCTGCGCGTAGATGCCTTGCTGGCGCTGGCGGGTGGCGGTGTAGCCAGGCTCGGAGTAATTGTTCGGATCGTAATTGAAGTCCGCGTCATAGCCTGGAACCACGTAAGGGTTCGCGGGCGTTGCGATCGTTCCATAGACCGGATTGTACGCGTCGATCGTGGTCGCCGATCCAAAAGCGTAAAGCTCGGTCGAATGGGCAACCTGGCGGTCCACACCGAACAGGACCGAGTGGTGCACCGAACCCGTGGTGAACTCGCCGGACAGCTGATTGTCGTACGTCCAGTTGTTGAGCTGCTCGTTCGTCGCATAGGACGCGCGGTTGTAGACCGTGCTGTCCGTTTCGACCGGCGTTCCCGAGGTATAGACGATGCCCAGACGGGTCTTCACATACTGGTAGCGCCCAGACGAGCGGAAGGCCCAGCCATTGCCGAAATCGTGGCGGAAGATGAAGGTACCCGCGGCCTGCTCGCGCTTGAAGAAGTCGTCCGGCTCGCCGCCGTAGAACTTGGTCGAAATCTTGCCGTTGGCGTTGTCGAACAGGGTACCGCTGGCCGGGAACACGCCGTAGTTGCCGTTGAACGGATCGTGCGAGTAAGCGCCGAGCACCGTGAACGTGGTCGAGGTGCCGGCGCCCAGCGTCACGGCCCCGGAAACGGTTTCGCGGCGGCGCTTGCCGTAGCGCTGCTGGGCATCGGCCCCGTTGGCGCTGCCGTAGAGGCGCCAGAGGACGGTTTCGCCCACTTTGCCGCCCACGTCGCCATCGATGCGGTAATTGCTGTAATTGCCGTAGGTGCCGGACACGGCGCCGTAGAAATCGCGGTCGATCGGCAGCTTGCTCTGCTCGTTGACGAAGCCGCCCGGGCTGGAAGAACCGTAGAGCGCCGATGCCGGGCCCTTCACCACTTCGATACGGTCCAAGCGCGACATGTCCACTTGCGGCGTCGCATAGCCGGAGCCGCTGGAGAACATCTTCAGGCCATCGAGATAGACCGGCGCATCGAAGCCGCGCAGCTTGAACTGATCGTAGACCTCGGCCGAGGAACCACGCGTTTCCGGCGTGACGCCGGCCACATAGCGCAAGGCCTGGTTGAGGTTCTGGATGCCCAGCTCGGCGATCGTGGACGCGTCGATCACCGACACCGACTGCGGCGTTTCCGCCAGCGGAACATCGCTCTTCGTACCCGAGGAGGCCACGGTTGCGGAACGGTCACCCTTGACGACGATGGTGTCGTCGGAATCGGCCGCCGCAGCCTGTGCGGCAGCGGGAAGGAGGGAAATGGCCACCATGCCGGTGGCTGCTCCCAGGAGAAGGCGGCCGCGGACCGTCGTTCGAAACATAAACTGCCTTTCGATATCGATAATGAGTCGCGATCGCGCCACTAGTGATAATGCGACTGGCTCGCAAGATTGCTGAGGGATTGCTGGTTGATTAAACAAGCTGTCCGGCCTTTGTGTGGGATATGCGCCACGACCGAGAAGGTGCTATTTACGCCGAACGGGTGGCCCCGCAGCCTCGATCACGGCCTGCTCGGTTTATGGTAGCGTTACCATCAAGCGTGACCTAAGCTCTCCCGCAAAGGAAGAGAACCATTGCTGAAATCCGTTCGCGCTGCATTCCTGCTCGCCGCCGGCGCCTTGCCTTTGCTGGCGTCCCCCATGCCGGCAGCACGCGCGGCAGAACCGGATCGCGGCGCCCGTTTCAACAACTTTGCCTACCAGGGCCGCAGCCAGGACGCGGTGGAGCCCGGCCCGGGAGAATATCGTAACCCGATCCTTCCCGGCTACTATCCCGATCCTTCGGTGACGCGCGTGGGCGACACCTACTACCTCGTCAATTCCTCCTTCGCACACTATCCCGGACTGCCGGTCTTCGCTTCGTCCGACCTCGTGAACTGGCGCCAGATCGGCAACGCCATCGACCGCCCGGATCAATTCGACTTCGCGGGCCTGCGAAGCTCGCGCGGGATGTTCGCCCCGGACATCTCCTGGCATGCGGGCACGTTCTACCTGCTGGGCACTTGCGTCGATTGCGGCGGCAATTTCGTGATGACCGCGAAGGACGCCAAAGGCCCGTGGTCGGCCCCGGTCTGGCTGTCGTTCGAAGGTATCGATCCCTCGCTCTACTGGGAGGGCGACCGCGCCTTCATCGTCAACAACCGGGCGCCGAGCGGGACCGCGCTTTACGAAGGGCACCGCGCGATCTGGGTTCAGGAATTCGATTGGCACGCCGGCAAGATGGTCGGCGCAGCGACGCAGATCGTCAACGGAGGCGTGGACCTGGCACGCAAACCCGTCTGGATCGAAGGGCCGCACTTGCTCCGCCGCGACGGCCAATATTACCTCATCGCCGCGGAAGGCGGCACCGGGGAGCAGCACAGCGAAGTCGTCTTTCGCTCCCGCAGCGTGCGCGGGCCGTTCGTGCCCTGGTCCGGCAATCCCATTCTCAGCCAGAGGTCGCTCGATCCCGCGCGCGCCAACCCGGTCACTTCCGCCGGGCATGCCAAGCTCGTCGAAACGCAGGACGGCAAGTGGTGGGCAACGTTCCTCGCGACCCGGCCCTATGAGGGCGATTACTACAACATCGGCCGCGAGACATTCCTGCTCCCCGTCACCTGGCAGGATGGCTGGCCGCGTATCCTGCCGGCGGACAAGGCCATCCCGCTGGTCGCGGCTCGGCCGGACCTGCCCGCCGGCGCCGCCGCACCGGCTGCCTCGGGAGGCTACAGCTACCGCGACACGTTCGACGGCGACCGGCTGGGCATGGCCTGGATCGGCCTGCGCACGCCCCGCGCGCCGTTCTACAAGCTGGAAAACGGCTCGCTGGTACTGGAAGGCGCGACGCCGCTGGGCGACCTCTCCGCCGCCCCCGCCTTTGTGGGCAGGCGGCAGCAGCACCATGACGCCGCCATATCGGTGGACTTGCGCTACGCGCCCGCCGCCGATGGCGACCGCGCGGGACTGGCCGCCGTCCAGTCCGACAAGGCCTACCTGTTCTTCGGCCTTCTCCGCAAACAGGGCACCACCCGCGTCGCCCTTCTCGTGCGCGACGGCGATGCGCCCGAGCGTGAGATCGCTTCGCAGCCCTTCGCAGGCACCGGGCCGGTCACGCTCTTCCTCCACTTCAAAGGCGCCAGCGTGGACATCTCCTATGCCGCGGACGGGCAGCGCGCCACATTGGCGCAGACCGTCGACGTGCGCTTTCTCAGCACCAAGTCGGCAGGCGGCTTCGTAGGTACGGTGGTCGGCCCCTATGCCTGGCAAGCGCGAGCCGCCGCGGCGCGCTAGCCGCGGGGAGCGTTGCGCACTATAGAGACCGGCTCATGGCCGTAACGCGCGAAATCCGATGCTCAACCTGACGACCCTGCAACTGTTCATTCGCGTTGCGGAACTGGGGAGCCTGTCGCGGGCGGCCGACGAGGCGAACCTCGCAATCGGCGCGATCAGCCGCCGGCTCACCCAGCTGGAGCAGGACCTCGGCGTGCAACTGCTGGTCCGCAACGGGCGCGGCGTGACGCCGACGGCGGCGGGGAATGCCCTGCTGGCCCATGCCCAGCGCATCATGCGCGACATCGGGCTGGCAGTGTCCGACCTCTCCGACTACGCCAACGGTCTGAAAGGCAGCGTCGACATTCTCGCCTGCACTTCGGCGATCACCCAGTTCCTGCCCGCCGACCTCGCCGCTTTCGGCCATGCCAACGACAAGATCCGCCTGAACATCCAGGAGGTCTACTCCGCAGAGATCGTCGGCCGCCTTCGCGCCGGCGAAGCGCAAGTGGGCGTCATCATGGAAGAGCCGGGAACGGTGGGTCTCGATACCTGGAAATACCGATGCGACCGGCTCACCGTGGTCGCCCCGCCGCACTTGCTTTTCGGCACCCATTCGGTTCGCTTCCACGATCTGGCCGAGCACGAATTCGTGCAAATGGGCTACGATACCGCCAATACCCGCCTCCTCGCCCGTGCTGCCGACGAGCAGGGCTGGTCCTTCCGCCTGCGCGCCGCCGTAGACAGCTATGACGCGGTCTGCCGCATGATCCAGGCCGGCTTCGGCATCGGCGTCCTGCCCAGCGAAGCCGCCAAGAACTTCATCGTGCCCATGGGTCTCAAACTGGTGGAACTCGACGAGAACTGGGCCGAGCGCCAGATGCTGATCGCCGCCAACGGCGCCAGCCTGTCCGGCCCGGCGCGACTGCTGATCGACTTCCTGGTGGAACGCTCCGCCGGCCGCTGAAGGCCGAGGTTTCGCAATGGCCAAAGCAAATGCGGACCGCACGCTATCGCGCGCGATCCGCATTCCCGGTCAGGTCGCTCCTCCTCCCCGACGCGGTTATGACTTACTTGTTGGCAAGCGCCGCCTGCGCCGCCGCCAGGCGCGCGATCGGCACGCGGTAAGGCGAGGCCGAGACGTAATCGAGGCCGGTCTTTTCGCAGAAAGCGATGGAGGCCGGATCGCCGCCATGTTCACCGCAGATGCCCAGCTTGATATCGGGGCGCGTCTTGCGGCCACGTTCCGCGGCCAGTTCGATCAGTTCGCCGACACCGTCCACGTCGAGGCTGACGAAAGGATCGCGGGCGAAGATGCCCTTGTCGACATAATGCGTCAGGAAGCGGCTGGCATCGTCACGGCTGATGCCGATGGTCGTCTGGGTGAGATCGTTGGTGCCGAACGAGAAGAATTCGCCCAGCTCCGCGATCTCGCCCGCCTTGAGCGCAGCGCGCGGCAGTTCGATCATCGTGCCCACGAGGTAGTCCACGGTGGCGCCGCGCTCGCTGAAGACTTCGGCCGCAACGCGGTCGACAATGGCCTTCATCAGCTCCAGCTCCTTGCGGGTGGCGACCAGCGGGATCATCACTTCGGGGATCGGCGCCTCGCCGGTGTTCTCCTTGACGATGAGCGCCGCCTCGAAGATCGCGCGGGCCTGCATCTCGTAGATTTCCGGATAGGTCACGCCGAGGCGGCAGCCGCGATGGCCGAGCATCGGGTTGACCTCGTGCAGCTCCGCAGCGCGGCGCTTGAGCGTGTCTACGCTGACGCCGGCGGCACTCGCCACGTCTTCGAATTCCGCCTCGGCATGGGGCAGGAATTCGTGAAGCGGCGGATCGAGCAGGCGGATCGTTACCGGCAGACCGGCCATGACCGTGAAGATCTCCGCGAAGTCGTCACGCTGTTCGGGCAGCAGCTTGGCCAGCGCGGCGCGGCGCTCGGCCTCGCCCTCAGCCAGGATCATCTCGCGCACGGCAGTGATGCGGGCGGCATCGAAGAACATGTGTTCGGTGCGGCAGAGCCCGACACCCTCGGCGCCGAATTCGCGCGCGGTGCGGCAATCCAGCGGCGTTTCCGCATTGGCGCGGACCTTGAGACGGCGAACCTTGTCGGCCCATTCCATCAGCGTGCCGAAGTCACCGGCGAGTTCCGGCTGCACGGTGGCCACTTCGCCGGCCATGACTTCGCCGGTGGCGCCGTCGATGGTGACGGTGTCGCCTTCCTTCAGGACGCGCCCGTCGATGCGCATGGTGCGAGCGACATTGTCGATCTGCAGGCTGCCGGCGCCCGAGACGCAGGGGCGGCCCATGCCGCGCGCCACGACGGCGGCGTGGCTGGTCATGCCGCCGCGTGCGGTCAGGATACCGCGGGCGGCATGCATGCCGTGGATGTCCTCAGGGCTGGTTTCCACGCGGACAAGGATCACGGCCTTGCCCTGCTCGGCCAGCTTTTCGGCGGTATCGGCATCGAGCACGATCGCGCCCGAAGCCGCGCCCGGCGATGCAGGCAGGCCCTTGGTGAGCACGTCGCGCGGCGCATCGGGATCGAGCGTGGGGTGAAGCAGCTGGTCGAGCGCGGCGGGATCGACGCGGGCAACGGCCTCTTCCTCGCTGATGAGACCTTCGCGCGCCATGTCGACCGCGATCTTCAGCGCGGCCTTGGCAGTGCGCTTGCCCGAGCGGGTCTGGAGCATCCAGAGCTTGCCCTGCTGTACCGTGAACTCGATGTCCTGCATGTCGCGGTAGTGCTTTTCCAGCACTTCGAACACACCGGCGAGTTCGCCATAGGTCTCGGGCATGGCCTCTTCCATCGAGGCGGCCCGGGCACCGGCACGCTCGCGGGCGTCCTTGGTGAGGTACTGCGGCGTGCGGATGCCGGCGACGACGTCCTCGCCCTGGGCATTGATGAGATATTCGCCGTAGTACGCATTCTCGCCGGTGGCGGGGTCACGGGTGAAGGCGACGCCGGTGGCCGAGGTTTCGCCCATGTTGCCGAAGACCATGGCCTGCACGTTGACGGCCGTACCCCATTCGCCGGGGATGGAGTTCAGGCGGCGATAGACCTTGGCGCGGTCCGACTGCCAGGAACCGAACACGGCGCCGATCGCACCCCAGAGCTGGTCGTGCACGTCCTGCGGGAAAGGCTTGTCCCAGAGCTTCTCGACGATGGCCTTGTATTCGGCGACCAGGATCTTCCAGTCGGCAGCGGTCATCTCGGTGTCGAGGTCGTAGCCGCGATCTTCCTTCGCGATGTCCAGCGCTTCCTCGAAGGCACCGTGATCGAGTTCGAGCACGACGTCCGAATACATCTGGATGAAACGGCGATAGCTGTCCCAGGCGAAACGCTCGTCGCCCGAGGTCTGGGCGAGGCCTTCGACCGTCTGGTCATTGAGACCGAGGTTGAGCACGGTGTCCATCATGCCCGGCATCGAGATGCGCGCGCCCGAACGCACCGAGACCAGCAGCGGATCGGCGATGTTGCCGAAGGTCTTGCCGGTCACCTGCTGGATATGGGCGATGCCCTCTGCCACTTCGGCCTTCACGCTTTCGGGATAGACGCCGCCGTCCGTGTAGTAGCGCGTGCACATCTCGGTGGTGATGGTGAAGCCCGGGGGGACCGGCAGGCCGATCGCAGCCATGCCGTCGAGGTTCGCGCCCTTGCCGCCAAGGAGGTTCTTGTCGCCCTTGCCACCATCGTCGACGCCGCCACCGAAGCGATAGACGTAGCGCGTTTCAGTCAAAGCCGTCATGGATCGAAATACCTCGTTGCTGCCAGGAGCGTTATTGTGCCCGAACCGGGATTCGGCACTTTGCTGCGATGCAACGGTGTAGATGACGGGATTTTTCCGCGACGACCATCGATAAATGGCAAAGCCGGATTTCACAATTTGTGAAATCCGGCTGCACTCGCGCGCTTCAGCGGGTCGGTCTGGTTTCCGGCATTCTGAGGAATACCGGCAAGGCTCCGATGGCCACGATCGCGATCATCACGCCCGGCACGGCCTGCCAGCCCGTTGCCTTGACCAGCAATTGCGCCACGAATGGCGCCAGCCCGCCGAAGATCGCCGTCGCGGCCGTGGCACCCAGGGCCAGCCCCGAAAGACGCCCCTCGCCGGGAAACTGCTCCGCCGTCGCTACCGCCCCCACCGCGCTCACTGCGCCGCCCAGCGCCGCCAGCAACAGCGCGCCGATCAGCGCGGCCCCGTAGGATCCTTCTCCCATTGCGGCGAAGGACGCGGCGGGCAGCAGCACCGCCAGCGCGCCCACGCCGAGAAGCACCGGTCGGCGCCCAATCCGGTCGGACAGCGCGCCGATGAACGGCGTGACCAGAATGACGAGGAAGGCCGCCGCCGTGGACAGCCACAAGGCCTCGCTCTCCGCCATCACGCCGGATTCGGTGACGAATGCCGGGACATAAGTGATGCCGACGTAATATGTGATCGATCCCAGCGCGGAGATGGCGAACCCGCGCCCGATCGCAGCGCGGTGGCGGGTAAGGACGAGGCGCAGCGGTCGTTCGGGCACCGTGCGGTGGACCACCTGCCGCTCGAACTCGGGGGATTCCTCCAGCGTTGCCCGGGCCAGCAGCACGGCTCCGGCAAGGCCGGCGCCGAACAGGAAGGGTATGCGCCAGCCCCAGGCGTCGAGCGCGGCCGGAGCCAGCGCATTGACGACCAGCGCCGAGACGCCCGCCGCCAGCAGACCGCCGAGTTCGCTGGCGGCGGCCGCCGAGGACGTCACCAGACCCCGCCGCCGGCGGTGAGCGCCTTCCATCAGATAGGCGACGACGCCGGTATATTCGCCGCCGACCGAGAAGGCCATGACGCAGCGCAGGCCGAGCAGCAACCAGCCCGAAGCCGCGCCGATGCTGGCATAAGTCGGCATCGCGGCGGTGGCGAGCATGGCCGCCGTCATCAGTGCCATGGACAGCAGCATCATGCGCCTGCGTCCATAGCGATCTCCGACATGGCCGAAAACCGCCGCGCCCAGCGGCCGCATGAGATAGGCCACGGCGAACCCGCCGAGCGTGACCGAAAGCGATCCTTCGCCGCCGCCGAAGAACACCCGCGACAGCACGGTCGCCAGATAGAGGTAAAGCGTGAAATCGTACCACTCGACGATGGTCGAGAATGCGGCGATCACCATCGAGCGCCTCGAAAGAGGCCCGCGCTCCTTCCCGTCGCGACCAGCGTCGGCCTTCATCGGCCCGTGCGGCCCGCTTGATTCCTCTTTAACATGAAGCGCATGATAGCCAGGCGGCCTCGCTTGGCAAATCGCTTCCAAAGGGCTGGACTTGGACCGGTTCATCATCGATGAAACCTCTGGTTCAATGCTCTTATCATGGACAGGATCGATATTCGATGCGCCTCGACAAGTTCGATCTCAACCTGCTGATCGCGCTGGAGCTGCTGCTGGAGGAGCAGAACGTCACGCGGGCGGCGCAGCGCCTCAACCTGACACAGTCGGCCATGAGCGCGGCACTCGCGCGGCTGCGGCTGGCGCTCAACGACGAACTGCTGGTGCCGCATGGCCGGCGGATGGTGGCGACGCCCCATGCCCTGGCGCTGGCGCCGCAAGTCTCCGAAGCGGTCCGCAGCCTTCGCGCGCTCATATCCGGGGCCACGGCCTTCGATCCGGCCACCTCCGACCGCCGCTTCGAAATCGCCGCTTCCGACTACATCGCCACGATCCTGCTCAGTCCCCTGCTGCCCCAGCTCAAGACAGAAGCCCCGAACGTGGCGATCAACGTCGTACTGCCCACCCGCCAGACCAGCGCGCTGCTGGAAGACGGCAAGCTCGACTTCCAGCTCACGCCGGAACAGTTCCTCAGCGCCGACCACCCCAGCGAACTGCTGTTCGAGGAGCGCCACGTCGTGGTGGGCTGGTCGGGGAACCCCGTCTTTTCCGGCGAGATGACCGAAGAGGCCTTCCATTCCTGCGGCCATGTGGCGGTACGGATCACCGGCGTTCCCTCGTTCGCAGAGCGGCACCTGCTGGCGACCGATGACCGGCGGCGCATAGAAGTGACGGCGCCATCGTTCTCGCTGGTGCCATGGCTGCTGCCCGGCACGCACTTGCTGGCTTTGATGCATGAGCGGCTCGCCCGGCTATTTGCACCCCTGTTGCCGCTGGAAATCCGACCCGCGCCGATCGCCATGCCGCCGATGCGGGAGATGATCCAGTATCACGCGGCCCGCGCGAGCGATGCGGGCATGATCTGGTTCAAGGATCGCCTCATGGCCGCGGCTCGTCAGGATCACGGCGGTCAGGCGGGGTAGTCGGCGCTACGCCGTCCGGGGCGGCAGATCGCCTTTCGCCTGCCGGAGCGCCTCGGCAGCCCCCTGCGCTGCGAGCCAACGCGAGCAATCGGCCTGCGCATCGGGCAGCGCCCGGTGGGCGGGCGGCCCCGTCCGCGCCGGGTCCGTCTCCGCAAGAATTGCCTTCACAGCCTCCCGGGCTTCCTCCGGTGACAACGCTTCTCCGAGCAGAGTGCCCAGTTCCCGTGCGATCATCTCGGACGTCTTGCCCAGCCGAAGCTGGTGCTTGGGGAAACCCACGCTGCGCAGCAGCGCGTTAAGCCACTTGGCATCCCAGGACGGCGCACTGGCGAAGAGGTCGTGGCCGGTCAGCACCTCCACCATGCGGAGCGCCACCCGGTCATGCGGCTCTCCCTCGCGCGCAAGCTGGCTTCGGGAGATACCGTGGATGGCCTCGGCCTCCTCGTCCCAGTCCGTCCAGTCCGGGTGCGGCTGGATCAAATGGCTTTCGCAGCGCCCGTCTTCGAACACCCAGGCCACCTCGATCGGATAGCTGCGCTTCGCCAGCGAAGACGCTTCGAAATCGAGGAATACGCGCATGCCCGCTCAGCACGCCCGCGGAGGGACGCGCCGAGCCGGACCTGCGGAGCCGAAAGCGTCAGGGACCACCAACGTAGGACCCTCTCTCCACGATCACTTCGCCCTCGTCCTCGCCGTCCCAATAGTGAGCGCGCTCTGCTCCCACGCGGATCAGCACGAGGCCGGGCGTATCGACGCCGTCCTTGAACCAGCGATCGAGGTCCTTGGTCCAGTGCGCGGCGAACTGGGCCTTGTCGCGGATCAGTTCGCCCTTGCCCTCCACGGCAATGAAGAATGGCCGCATGCCCAGGATCCCGGCCTTGCCCTGGAAGCTCAGGCCGACGCGGGGATCGTCGGCGATCTCGGATACCATCGCGGCATCCTCGGTCGTGAAGAACCAGGAATCGCCGTCATATTCCACATCGCGGTTGTTGCTCATCGGCCGCGCGGCGATCGTGCCGCCGGGGCCGTGGGTGGAGAGCATCGTGAAATCTATGTCCTTCATCTTCTCGGCAAGGTCGCTGAGGGTCTTGCTGGTCATTGCAGTTCTCCCATGAGGTTGCCGAAATCAACCCGCGATGGGCGTCGATGCTCCCGAGGGAAAGACCAAGCGGGCAGGAGCGTCGCCAGCCGGAACCTTGCGGCGTTGACGGCGCTCAGCGGTCCAGCAGTTCGCGCACTTTCGCGGCCAGCGCCTGCATGGTGAACGGCTTGGAGAGCAGTTCCACGCCCTCGCCCAGCCGCCCTTCGTGCATGATCGCGTCGTGAGGGTATCCCGAGGTGTAGAGAACGCCGAGACCGGGCACGATCTCGTGGGCGGACTGCGCCAGTTCGCTGCCCGACATGCGCGGCATCACCACGTCGGTCACCAGCAGGTCCACGGGTCGATCGCGCCCGCGCAGCAAGTCGAGCGCGGCAAAGCCGTCGGCCGCCTCCAGCACGCGGTAGCCGAGATCGCAGAGCGCGCCCACGGCGTAGCGGCGCACGTCGTCATCGTCCTCGACCACCAGGATCGTCTCGGAAGGGCGGCCGAAATCCTCGGCGGCGGGATGGTAGGCCTGATCCTCTACTGCGCTTGCATCGCCGCGGGGAAGGTGAAGCACCACCCGCGTACCGCTGCCCGGCTCCGAGGCGATATCGATGCCGCCGCCCGACTGCTTGGCGAATCCATAGACCATCGACAGGCCCAGCCCCGTGCCCTTGCCCACGTCCTTGGTGGTGAAGAAGGGATCGAAGACTTTCGCCAGCGTCGCCTCGTCCATGCCAACGCCGTTGTCGACCACTTCGATGGCCACATAATCGCCGGCGGGCATGTCCCCGCCAGTGCCGGAATGGACTGCGTTGCGGGCGGTGATCCGCAGCGAACCGCCCTCGGGCATGGCGTCGCGCGCGTTGACCGCCAGGTTCAGGATCGCATTTTCAAGCTGGTGAGGATCGGCCTCGATCATCCACACGCCGGAATTCGCATCGATGGCGATGGCGATGGCTTCGGTGATCGTGCGCGAGAGCAGATCCGACATGCCCTCCAGCAAGTCGCGCACGTTCACCGCGCGCGGGTCCAGAGGCTGGCGGCGCGAGAAGGCGAGCAGGCGGTGGGTCAGTGCGGCGGCGCGCTCGGCCCCCTTCATCGCCTGTTCCAGCGAGCGCCGCACGCGCGGATCGGCCGAAGGCGCCACCCGGCGAGAGGCCATGTCGATGCTGCCGATGATGATCGTCAGGAGGTTGTTGAAGTCGTGAGCGATGCCGCCGGTAAGCTGACCGACGGCCTCCATCTTCTGCGCCTGGCGCAGGGCCTCTTCGGCATGCTGGCGTTCCGCGACTTCGGCGGCGACGCGCTGTTCCAGCGTTTCCGCCAGTTCGCGCAGCGTGGCTTCCTGCCGCTTGGCGTTGGTGACGTCGTAGATGACGCCCAGCAAACGGTAACCCGTGCCGTCCGCCTCGTACTGCACTTCGCCGCGCCGGGCGATCCAGCGCAGTTCGCCGTCGTCGCCCCTGCGGATGAGGAACTCGCCCGCCAGCGTGTCCGGAAGGGCGCCCTGCACGCCTTCGGGGATCAGCGCCAGTTCACCTTCGCTGACGACCGAATTGATCGTTCGCAGCGGTAGCCGGTCCGCCGGGTGCAGGCCCAGCAACACGCAGAATTCGGTGGAGACGGACACGGTCGCAAAGCCGTCGTTATATTCGAAAGTGCCGACCCCGCCCGCACTCTGCGCGATGCGCAGGCGTTCTTCGGTACGCTTGCGCTCGGTAACGTCGACCAGCAGGCCGGTGAAGCGCAACGGCTCGTCATCGGCATCGAGATGACATTGCCCGCGCCCGTGCATCCACAGGACCTTGCCCGCCGGCGTGACGACGCGGAACTCCTTGGAAAACAGCGAGGCCCCGGCCAGCATGCCCGCCACCGCGATGCGGATGCGCGGGCGGTCTTCGGGATGGATCGAGCGGAAGAACGTGGCGGTGGGGAAACCGTCCCGGATCTGGTCGGTGGGCAGGCCGTAGAGATCGGCGAAGCTGGCATCGAGGAACAAGCGTTCTCCGGCGATGTCCCAGTCCCAGGACCCGCTGGCCCCGGCCGCCGCAAGGACCGCGCGCAATTGCTCGTCGTTCAGGGCGCTGCCCGCGGCGCGCGCCATCCCGTTTCCGCCCTTGCCATCACCGGCGCCGCCGCCCGGTCCCCCGTCCGTGTCAGGCATCGTCGCCCACGACGCTCGCGATGAATTCGTCCAGCAGTTCCTTCAGCGTCGCCAGCGAGGGGATGTCCATCAGCATGGCGATATAGCCCCTGATGTCGCGCATGCGCACGGCGAAGTCGATGTAGAGGAACAGCACGAGCCCTTCCTCGGCGCCGGACTCGTCCACCTCGAACAGGGTGGCACCATTGCCGCGAAGCACTTCCGGGATCGTCATCGTCAACGACCGTTTCAGCATGTTCGCCATCGTCGCCAGGCAGGAATTGAGTATGACGTTACCCGTTTCGGCCAGGGCCTCATGCTCCATCTCTACCACTTCCTCGGCGCTGAGTTCGCCGCCGGTAACGGCGCGCACCAGTTCGAGGCTGTTCGTCTCGGGAAAGATCAGGAGCGCGCGGCCCGAGAAAGGCCCGCGGAAATCCTGCCGTACCGCGATCAGCTCGGCCACTTCGCGCTCGCTGATGAGGCGCGCGGCGCGCCGGTGGCTCACCACTTCGATGGAAGGGACGGAGAGCAGAACCTGCTCGCCGATCATCTTGCGCAGGCTGGAGGCAGCGCGGCTCACCCCGATATTGACGATTTCCGTCAGCGCATCGCGTTCAAGCTCGGTAAGGGCAACCTGCTCCGGAATCATGCCCGCGTCGTTCTCAGCTTGAGCGCGGCACCCGAAAGGAAGCCCGAAAGACCATCGCTGGTCACGGGCTTGGCGATGAACGCCGCACCCACTTCGCGGGCGCGGGCGATGATCTCGTCCTGGATGTTGGCGGTGATGATCGCAATCGGCATCTCGGGCCGCATAGCGCGCAACTCGGCCGCAAGTTCCAGCCCGTCCGTCTCGCTCATGTTGAAATCGATCAGCGAGACGTCGACCGTCTCGTTTTCGATCACTTCCAGCGCCTCCCGCGCGCTGCCGGCTTCCACTTTGCTCCACTCCGGCTGGAGCTGGGCCAGGGCCTTGGATGCCACGATCCGCGCAAGCTTGCTGTCATCCACGATCATCACGGTAACCGACACGGACTGCTCCTCAATTTCTGCTGCTCATGGTGCTGCCCGCGAGGGCGATTTTCCCGACCTATAGGGCGCGATCCTGAAGGCGGGTATAACTTTCATTACAAAGCCGGCGGTTGCGGTGCGGCAAAGGACAGGCGCTGAAGCAGGGGATCGGCAAAGTCCCCCTCGATCCGCCGGGCGAACAGCGCCAGCAGTTGCAAAACCGCGAAATGCGCGCCTTCCATGGCCGAGACGTCCACGACGCGCTCAGGATCGTCCTGTAGCGCCAAAAGCAGCGGCTCCGCATCCTCGACCGGGCAGGCCCCGACCAGACGCACGATATCGCTTTCCACGACGATGCTCATGACAGCAGCTCCGGCAGATCGAGCACGAGCAGAACCCCGCCATCGGCATCGACGGCAGTGCCGCCGATGGCCGGCATCGCGGCGAGCAATCCGGAGCGTTCGCGCACGGCGGCATCCATCCGCTCGCCCACGGCGTCTACGCGCAGCGCGATCCGCTCGCCTGCCGCTCCGGTCACCACCAGCCTCGCCGCTTCGGCCCCCGGCGTGTCCTCGTGGCCCAGCAGCGCCGCCAGCGACAAAACCGGCACCGTGCGGTCGCGGATCACGCAGGCGCGGCCATGGCCAAGCTCCTGGATCTCCGCAGGGTCGATGCGCAGCGTCTCGTGGATCTGGTCCATGCGCAGGCCATAGCGCTCGCCAGCGACACGCACCGTAACCAGGCGCGTCAGGATCGCCGTGAGGGGCAGGCGGATGGCTATATCGGTGCCCTGGCCGAGCGTGCTCTCCACCTCGATCGAGCCCTGCATCCGCTCGACCGCGCGCTGCACGGCGTCCATGCCCACCCCCCGGCCCGACACGTCGGTAACCACTTGCGAGGTGGAAAAGCCCGGCGCAAAAATCAGCCGCAAGGCCTGGCGATCCGTCAGTGCCGCCGCCGCCGCCTCGTCCAGGAGGCCGCGAGCCACCGCCGCCTGCCGGATTACCGCGGCATCGATGCCCTTGCCGTCGTCCGAAAGCGCGACCGCGAGATGGTCTCCGCTGCGCTGGAAGCTCAGGCGGACGGTCCCGGTGGCAGGCTTGCCGGCCTCCGCGCGTCGCTCGGCGCTTTCGAGGCCGTGGTCGATGGCGTTGCGCACGAGATGGAGCAGCGGCTCGAAGATGGCGTCCGCCACCTGCTTGTCCACTTCCGCCCCCTCGCCGGCCAGTTCGAACCGCACGTCCTTGCCCAGCGAAGCGGCCAGTTCGCGCGCCAGACGCGGCAGACGGCGCAGGACGGGCTGCAACGGCACCCGGCGCACTTCGGCCACCGTCGAGGAAAGCCGCCCCAGCGCGCGTGACAGCTCGCCCTGAACGCGGCGCAGCTCGGCGGCCAGCGCGCGGTCCGTCACCGCCGCGCGCTCTGCCGTCGCCTCCAGGGCATTGAGCGCCACCGCGAGTTGGCCCACTTCGGCAGCGAGAACGTCCAGCCGCAAGGCCGAGACGCGCAGCATGCCGCCGCCCTCGCCCGGGTCGGCCGGGGCCGTGTCCGCCGCGCCGGGTTCGCTCTCGCCCTGGCGCAGCCGCACCACCTCGACCTGATCGGGCACCATGCGAAAGGCCGCGCGTACATCGTCCGGCTCGGCGCTGGAGAGCCCCAGCAGATGCATCGCGCAGCGAAACGGCTCGAACTGCGCGAGGTCCGGCGCGTCCGGCGCCGGTTGCAGTTCCATCGCCAGCAGGCCCGGCACCGCCCGCACGACGGTCAGGGGGTCTTCGCCGCGAAAGAAGCAATCCGGATCGGGCCTGTAGCGGAAGGCGGCCATGGCACAGGCTCCATCCGCCGCGGCAGCGCTGCGGACAATCGGTGCGGTCCAGTCCGGCAGTTCGCCGGTCGTTTCCGGCACCGCGGCGGGGCGTTCCGCTGCATCCAGCGAGGCCGCGAGCGCAAGGCTGCGCGTCTCGGCATCCGCCGGCAGCCGGCCGTCGCGTTCCACATCGTCGATCCAGCGGTCGACCTGGTCCACCGTTGCCACGAAGCCGTCGAAGTCTTCCGCCGTCAGCACCGCATCGCCGCGCCGCGCCTGATCCAGGCGCGTCTCGGCACGGTGCAGCAGGCGCTCGGCGGGCGCCATTTCGAACAGGGCCACCGAGCCCTTCAGCGTGTGGACCGCGCGGAACAGGCTGTCGAGCACGTCGCGGCGTTCGGGCTGGCGCGCCAGGGCCACCAGATCGCCTTGCACCTGTGCCACGAGATCCCGTCCCTCGATCAGGAACTGTTCGAGCAATTCGTCCATCATGAGCGACGATAGACGATCGCGTCGTCAAGGCGAACGAGATTGAAGCGATCGTCGATCCGGGTCATCGATTCGCTGTGACCAAGGCAAAGATAGCCGTCCCGGCGCAGCGCACCATGCAGGTTGTCCGCCGCCACCTGCCTGCCTGCCTCGTCGAAATAGATCAGGAGATTGCGGCAGAGGATCACGTCGAACTGGCCCTGTGCGGCCATGGAACTGGCGTCAATCAGATTGGCGTAGGCAAAATGCACGGATTCGCGCAAGTCCGCGATCAGGCGATAGTGCCGCTCGTCCCGCTCGAAATAGGCCGCCCGCAGTTCTTCGGGCATGCGGGCCACGGCGCGCTCGCCATAGTCGCCCTCGCGCGCGGCGGCGAGCGCGGCGGTGTCGATGTCGGAGCCGACGATCTCGATGTTATAGGCATCCACCAGCGGCCAGAATTCGAGCAGCCAGATCGCGATGGAATAGGCTTCCTCGCCCGTTGCGCAGGGCATCGACCAGATGCGGATGCGGTCGCCGGGAATGCGCGTGCGGGCCAGTTCCGGCAGGATCGTATTGGCGAGCGCCGCGAACTGGTGTTCCTCGCGGAAGAAATAGGTTTCGTTGATGGTGACGGCATTGATCAGTTGCTGCCGTTCTTCCGCGTCGGTCAGGAGGCGGGTGAAATAGGCGCGGACATCGGGCGATCCGGTGCGCCGGATCCGATCCACCAGTCGGCGCTCGATATAATAGGTCTTGTTCGGGCCGAAAGTCATGCCGGTCCAGCCGCGCAGCAAGTCGCTGATGCGCGCGATATCGGCGTTCTCGACGCCCGAACCCGGCGAAATGCCCGTTCCGGTATCCGTCATGCGCCGGCCCAGTCGAGCAACTGGCCGGCGATGCGGTCCATCGGCAATACCAGGTCAGCGCCGTCCAGCGCGACCAGCGCCCCCGGCATGCCCCAGACGACGGCGCTGTCGGCGTCCTGCGCGATCGCGCGGCCACCCTCGCGCCGCATGCGCGCCATGGCCTGCGCCCCGTCGTTGCCCATGCCGGTGAGCAGTACCCCCACCAGGGCCTCGGCGCCCAGCACATCGCATGCGGAATCGACGAGCCGATCCGTGCTCGGGTGCCAGGCCAAGTCGGCGCGGGCGGGCGCGGCCAGCACGAAGGCCTCTCCCCGGCGGCGTGACAGGATCACGTCGGCATCGCCGCGGCCGATATAGACATGCCCCGGCAGCAGCGGTTCCGCGCCGGTCACTTCGCTGACGGTCAGCGCGCATTGCCGGTCGAGCCTGCGGGCGAGCGGCCCGGTGAAGCTGGCCGGCATGTGCTGCGCGATGACAATGGGCCAGGGGAAGTCCGCCGGCAGCGGCTGCAGCAAGGCATCGAGCGCGGGCGGGCCGCCTGTAGAGGAACCGACGATCACCGCGGAAATGCCGTCCAGCGGTTCGGCGCCCGGCAGCTGGGCCGGTTCCCTCCCGACAAGCTGCGTCTCAGCGGCATGCCCGGTCCTCATCGCAGAAGCGCGCGCATGAGCCCTTGCCCGCAGGCGGTCGGCCAGACGCACGAAGCGCGGCAGGCGCGCAGACGCCGCCGCGCGCACTTTTTCCACGAGCGGGTCGGCGATCCGGTCGATCTCCAGCGAGATCGGCCCCTCGGGTTTGGCCACGAAATCGACCGCACCCAGCGACAGCGCCTCCAGGGTCTCGTCGGCGCCCTCCTGCGTCAGTGCCGAGACCATGACGACCGGACAGGGCCGCTCCACCATGATCCGGTCGAGACAGGCGAGCCCATCCATCTGCGGCATGTGAACGTCCATCGTCACCACATCGGGCGCAAAAGTGGAAAGCATGGCCAGCGCCTCGGCGCCATCGCGCGCGACTGCGATCTCGAACCCGCCGTCCTCGCGGAAAAGCTGGACGAGCAGTTTGCGCATCAGCGCGGAATCGTCGACGATCAGCAGCCGGATCGTGGTCAACGCACCGCCTCCAGCAGATCGCGCCCGGCCGCGTCGATCAGGGTCAGGGGCGAGACCAGCAGGGCGATGCGCTCTCCCGCGCCGGCACCATCGGCCAGGCGCACATAACCCTCGAAGATCGCGTCCGCCTCGCCGCCGGCCTCTGGATGCTCGATGGCCGCGTTCGTCAGCCTGATGAGGCCGTCCACGCGTTCGACCAGCAGGCCGACGACATCCCCGCCCTGCCGCGCGAGCACGAGGCGCCTGCCCTCCCGTTCCGCCACCGATCCGCCGCCGAGCCGCATGGAAACATCGATCACCGGCACTGCAGACCCGCGCACATTGACCATGCCTGATAGCCAGCCCGGCGCATCGGGAATGGCCGAGAGAACCGGCACCCGCGCCACCCCTTCCACGGAGCCGAGCGGCATCGCCAGCCGGTTTCCACCCGCTCGCAAGGCAAGGTAGGCGCTCTCCGCCTCCACAGCCGCGGTGGTCACATCCGGCAAGTCGGGAAGCGCCTCCATCCCGGCCACCGCCTCGGCATCGAGCAAATGATCGGCATCGAGCACGGAAATCAGGCGCTCGCCCGAACCGGGACGGCAGATCGCCTGGATCGAAGTCTCCGCATCCCCGCGCAGCAGCACGCCCGGCACCGGCTCCAGGCGCCCATGCTCGACATGAACGACATTGCGCACCCGTTCCGTCACCAGCCCTACCCGGCCCGCGCCGACGCGCACGACCACGATCTGCTCGCGCGCGGCAGGGACTTCGGCCTCGAAACCCAGCAGGCGGGCCAGCGAGAACAGCGGCAAAAGGCTGCCGCGATGTTCGATGGCCCCCAGCGCCGTTGCCGCCGCTCCGGGAACGACGGCAAGATCGGCGGGCTTCGTCAGAACTTCCTGCACCTGATCGGCGGGCAAGGCGAAGCGCTGGCCGGCCAGATCCATGACCAGAAGTGCCAGGCGCTCGTCCCGCACCGCTTCGCCGCGCTCCGCATGGAGCGGTGCATGGCGCGCAGCGCGTCGCTCCGGAGCCGGAAAACTGGCCGCGAGCAGCGCATCGAGGTCCAGGTTCTCGCTATCCCCTCTTGCGCCGAGGCCCAGAACGGCATCCACCGCCAGCGCCACAGGCCGGGCGCCGTCCAGCAGCAAGGCCCGCGCGGGCGCCCCTTCGCCGGCCCCATTCCTGGCATCCCCGAGCGCGAGAACGGGCAGGATGTGCCCCCGAAAGTTGCCAAGGCCCAGCAACCTGGCGGCACCGAACGGCACCGGGGTCAGTCGCGGCAGAGCCGAGATTTCGCGAACCAGGCGGGCAGGCAGGGCCATTCGCCGACCGCCCGCCACGAAATTGAGAACCGTATCTTCGCTTTCGGCCGCCGCCCGCGCGGACACGGACCGATCAGGCGCCGCGGTCGAGTGAAACGGCCAGCGCCGCGATGTCCTCGATCGCCGCCGCCAGTTCTTCCGCGCCTTGCGCCTGCTGGCGGGCGGCAGCGCTGGCCTGCCGGGCTGCGCCTGCGGCGAGTTCGGCGGCCGAGGCGATCTGGTCGCTGCCGCTGCGGATCTCGCGCACGGCGTGCAGGATCGCCTGCGCTCCGCCGAGAATGGCGGCATTTCCGCGCCCGGTCTCGGAAAGGTTTTCGGCCATGACGGAGAAACGCTCGATCATCGCGCGGTTCCGCCCGCCTTCGGTTTCAGCGGCGCCCACGATCTGGTCGAGATCGCTGCGTACGAGGGTCAAGTGGTCCTGGATGGCGCGCACCGCGTCCTTGACGTCTTGCGCATTGGCAGCCGCCTCTCGCGCAAGCTTGCGAATATCGCCGGTCACGGTCGAGAAACCGGCGCCGGCACTACCCGCTCGGGTCGCTTCCACCGCGCCGTTGACCGCGAGCATGTTGGTCTGGAGCGCGACCAGTGCCAGGCCGTCGCCGATCTTCTCGATCCGGCGGCCGGTGTCGCCGATCGTGCCGAGCGACGACAGCACCGCGCGGGTTTCCTCGACACTTTCGGTGACGCCGGACACCAGGGCCATCACCTGGGTGCTGCCCTGCTCGGTCGTGGCGATCACTGCGGCGATGCCCGTGCTGGCCTCTTCCGCGCGTTCCTGGGCGGATATAGCCGCCTTTTCGATCTGCACCATCGCCGCGCTGGCCTGCAAGGTGG
>Ga0160437_1000084_pt1 | contig 56626 bp, 67 predicted proteins | sample HID1975I_E0MG_FD_108227 | JGI IMG/M metagenome (GOLD analysis project Ga0160437, IMG submission 108227) | Enriched soil microbial communities from UW Madison campus, WI, USA - HID1975I_E0 MG | ecosystem: Environmental > Terrestrial > Soil > Unclassified | place: USA: Madison, Wisconsin... | reverse complement strand
CGCCGGGGAGCGCAGCAAGGTGCTCCGTGACCACAGCCTCTGTCCTGGCTGCGTCTGGACCGGCGGCGCGTTCGGCGAGAGCGTGTGGGACAGCGCACGGCCGGTCACCGTGGGCGTGGACCTGACGGCGCATCCACCGCAGGGCAAGGCACCGCTCGATGTGCGGCTGGAATGGAAGATCGCCCGCGACAAGGCAGACGAGGGTCCGCTGCCCTGCACGATCGACTTCGGCGACGGCTCGCCGAAGGAACAGATCGCCGACTGCCGCAAGACGCGGTCCGTCCGCCACACCTATCCCTATACCTCGCGCCTGAAGGCGGACACGGACGGTGCCTACATCGCCACGATCAGCCTTGGCGGCAAGCAGCCGGATGGTTCCACCGAAGTGTTCACCGAATGGACCTTCCGCGGCACGCCCGAGACGGGCCAAGCCCCGTTGAAAGCCCGCTTCCGCTGGGAGATTCCGTGGCCGCAGGACCGAAAGGCCCCCAGTTGCGAGTTCGACCCGGGCGACGGCTCGAAGCGGGAGAAGTTCGACGACTGCCTAGCCGTCACCGACACCGAACACACCTTCGAGAAGCGCGGCAGCTTCGTGCCGACGCTGACGATCATCGACGGCGGCGCGAAGGACACCAAGACCGCGCCGGTGTCGGTGGCCGAGGAAGGCACCTGCGACGAAAGCCTGCTCGAGCACAAGGCGTGGCGGGGGCGAGTCACGTTCTCGCACGGTCGCGACGTTTGGGACCCAAGTGGCATCGGACACATCAACTATTCCGCGCTGATCAATCTCAGCGGTGAAATGCCGGCCGAACCTGGCCGCAGCAGCGGCCGCCACTCCAGTGTCCAGTACACGAGCATGTCGCCTCAAGGTGAGGCCCTCATCGGGCATCAACGTGATTGGTACAGCGGCAGAGGCCATCTGATCCTGAGGCACGCCAGGAGCGGGGGTGGTGCGCCCCTGCCCTATACCTCCGTCAAGCAGAAGGGCGGCCGTCAAACCGGGTCACGACTCAGCCTGAGAATCAACGCCAGCAAATGCACTTACATGATGCACGTGCAGGCATGGGTGAATGGGAATTTCAGGCAGTGGAGCCCGGACAAGGGCGTAACCGTGAGCAGCGGCCCCATGCTGGTGGGCGGTGCCACCATCCATGGCCTGATCGAATCCTCGAACGCCATCTCCGGAACCGCGATGATCCCGGCAGACCCGGGCGATGGCGAAGGCGGCCGCGAAAGATCAAGCAGCAACGTGGGCGAGGATGTCCACGTCGCAAGCTGGCTGGACAACAATCCGGTAAGCCTCGGCACGGTCCCGGTCAGCTGGCACTTCGAGCCCGTGGATTAGAGAAGCGGCTCCAATCGGCTTCCTGGTCGCATCCGGGACAGCCGGCGGCTGAAGCCGCTCCCACGGACGCACCGTTTTCCCGCTTGCGACACGGTTCGTACGGGGATGGTCCTAGCGTGGCCCCAACCAGAGGCCCGCACGCACGCGAAGTTGGCGCGGCCCGGCTTCTGCGCATGACGGCCTCGCCGCCGGAAAAGTGGCAGCGGGCGCGAACGCCCCCTTTCACCACTGCAACCGACGACGTTGGCTCACGGCAACGCCCTGTCAGTTCCCGCCACGGCATTTCGTGTTTGAAGAGTCCGGCGTTCGCAGCCGGTCGTCGGCGCGGCAATCGCCTGCCGTCACCAGCCATCACAGCTCCATCCAACGGCACCCCCGTCGCCGTATGCCGGATGCCTGTCGCGGCAGACCCTCTTTCAAGTGAATGACGTACATCCAACACGGAGAGAGACCATGCAACACCGCATCATCAAGCTCGCCCCGCTCGCCCTCGCGCTCGGCCTGGCCATTGCACTGCCGGCACAGGCCGATCCGGCCGGCCCCGGGTGCTGGACGTTCAACGACGCCACTGGTGAGTGGAAGCAGAGCAACGATCCCCTCAACCGCACCGAAGGCAACGAGCACTCGGGCAACCCAGACGATGCCGGCACGCCCAACAGCACCTGCACCGCCACCGCCAGCGCCTACGGCGAAGGTAACAACGCCAGCGGCAAGCAAAGTAGCGCCTTTGGTTTCAAGAACACCGCCCGTGGCCAGCTCAGCACCGCAGTTGGAGCCAACAACACTGCCAGCGACAGCAGCAGTACCGCGGTTGGTTCCGGAAACAGTGCCAGCGGCGTGCAGTCGTCGGCCATCGGCCACAGCAACACGGCAGTCGCCCAGAACAGTGCAGCAGTCGGCACCTTCAACGACGCACTGAGCGGCACCGCGTTCGGCTTCAACAACGATAGCGATGGCTCCCTGGCCAGCGCGTTCGGCAACTCCAACGTCGCAAGCAACCAGAACGCCAGCGCGTTCGGCGTCGGCAACACTGCAAACGGCAACGGCAGCGCCGCCTTCGGCGTCCACAACACCGCTTCGGGCAGCAGTGCCTCCGCGGTGGGGTACGACAACGATGCCACGGGGACGCTGAGCAGTGCATTCGGCTACTCGAACAAGGCCACCGGCGCCAACTCGGTCGCCATCGGGTACGAGAACGTCGCCAGCGGCGGCGGCAGCCACGCGGTCGGCACGTACAACGAAGCGATCGGGGCCGGTTCCAGCGCGTTCGGCCAGCAAAACATCACCAGCGGCACGCGCAGCGCCGCCTTCGGTTTCCTGAACACCGCCAGCGGCACGCGCAGCAGCGCGTTCGGCTACGACTCGACGGCCGCCGGCCATCAGAGTCTTGCCATTGGCGTGGGGGCCGAGGCCACCGGCTACGAAGCCATCGCCATCGGCCGTGACGCCGCGGTGCTGGCGGAAGGCGCGACCGGCGCCATCTCCACTGCCAGCATCGCCATCGGCAGCAACGCACTGGTGGCGGTCGAGGCGACCAACGCGGTCGCGATCGGCGCCCATTCGGTGGCCAGCGAAGCCGACACGGTGTCCTTCGGCGACACCGACAACGAGCGCCGCCTGGTCCACGTCGCCGCCGGCACCAATGCCACCGACGCGGTCAACGTGTCGCAGCTGTCGGACATGGGTAGCACGGTAGCCTCGTACTTTGGCGGAGGCGCGGCGTTCGCCAATGGCGCGTGGACGGCGCCGACCTATGTGATCCAGGGCGACAGCCACGGCAACGTCGGCGATGCGTTCGCGGCGGTGGATGGCGCATTGTCCACGCTCGACACCCGCGTCACCGACCTGGAGGCACAACCCGGCGGCGGCACGCCCGGCCCGCAAGGGCCTGCGGGTCCGCGGGGTCCCGCGGGTCCGCAGGGGCCGGAAGGCCCACAGGGTCCGGCAGGCAGCGGCCTGGACGGCCTGGACGAGGACGAGGTGCGCGAGATCGCCACCGAGATCTCCGGCACCGGCGACACCGCCACGCTCAACGCTGCCAACGAGTACACCGACATCGCCATCCAGCAGCTGGTCGGCTTCGACGCCGAGGGACTGGAAGGGCGGGTCAGCGCGCTCGAGGACCGCTTCGAGGACGTCGATCGCCGCCTGCACCGGCAGGACCGCCGCATCGACCGCATGGGCGCGATGAGCGCGGCGATGCTGAACATGGCAATCAACGCGGCCGGCACCCAGAGCGAGCGGGGCCGCATCGCCATCGGCGCCGGCTTCCAGGGCGGCGAGCGCGGCCTGTCGGTCGGCTACGGCAAGCGCGTCGGGCGCGCGTCGTTCTCGCTCGGCGGCGCGTTCAGCGGCAGTGACCGCTCGGCGGGCGTCGGCTTCGGCGTCGATCTGTAAGGCAACAGTGGCAACGCCTCCGCCCGCTTCCCGGTAATTTCGGGAAGCGGGCGGAAGCAAGCCGGAGCCGGCCTGTCGCGACGACATGGCATCCAGAAAGCAAAAGCCCCGCAACGCTGCGGGGCTTTTGCATCTGCACCGGACCCGGTGCGACCGGGGCGTTGCGCCGTCTCACGCCGCGGCGAAGAACATCAGGTACACCAGCCGTCCGTTCTCGAGGCCGTCGCCGAACGCCGGCCCCGCCGTGTGCCACAGCCACGGCCGCAGCATGACCAGGCGGTTGAAGCGCATCGGCACGCGCATGGTCATTTCCCACTTCGATTCGTCGGTGCCGTCGCGCTCGAGCAACTGGTGGTACATCTGCTCGCGCGATGAAAAGCCCATCGCCGCGAGCTCCTCGTCGTTGAACGGCGCGCGGTCGGTGCCGGTTTCGCGATGGCGGAAGAATTCCGTCCCGCCCTGGCAGTCCTCGGGACGGCTGAGGTAGAGGATCCCGGACCAGTGCGCGGAATCGACGTGCACCCTGGCGCGGCCGACGTCGCCGGCCCGCGTGATCCGGAACTTCGCGTGCGACTGCAGCGGCGACACCGGCTTGAGCGGCTCGCCGACGATGCGCGAGGCGGCTTCGGACAGCCCCTCGATCTCCAGCCGCTCCTGCGAATTGCGCCCGGCGAAGGCGCCCTGCAGGTTCGGATAGGTCAACCCGAGCGCCGTCCGGCGCAGCTGCAGCGCATCGTGCGGGGCCAGGAAATCGTCGACGATGACCATGGAGGTCGGCATGTGATGGCTCCGCTAGTCGCGCATCAGCGTCGACTTGCCGAACAGGCTTTCGATCATGTCGACGGCCAGTTCGGCGGTGGTGTTGCCGGCGTCGAGGATGGGGCTGACTTCAACCACGTCCAGCGAACCCATGCGGCCGGTGTCGGCGATCATTTCCATGATCAGCTGGCCCTCGCGGTAGTTCACGCCGCCCGGCACCTTGGTGCCGGTGCCGGGCGCGATCGAGGGATCGAGCATGTCGACGTCGAAGCTCACGTGCAGGTGGGTGTCGGCGTCCATCCCGGCCAGCGCCTCCTCCATCACCTGCTTCATGCCGACTTCGTCGATGTAGCGCATGTCGTAGATGTCGAGCCCGTGCTGCTTGACCAGTCGCTTTTCCTCCTGGTCGACCGAGCGGATACCGATCTGCCGGACCTGCGCCGGCGTGATTTCCGGCTCGTGCCCGCCCAGCGCGGTCAGCGCCTTCGGGCCGATGCCGCACAGGCAGGCCACCGGCATGCCGTGGATGTTGCCCGAGGGCGTGATGTCGCTGGTGTTGAAGTCGGTGTGCGCATCCAGCCACAGCACCCGCAGCTTCTTGCCCTGCCTGCGGCAGTGCGCGGCGACCGCGGCAATCGAACCGACCGCCAGGCAATGGTCGCCGCCGAGCATGATCGGCATGCGGCCGGCCTCGAGCTCGCGGGTGGAGGCTTCGAGCACGGCCCGGTTCCACGCCACCACCGCGTCGAGGTGGCGATAGCCGTCGACCGGCGGCTGCCACGGGTTGCCGGGGCCGTCGACGTTGCCGCGGTCGACCACGTCGACGCCGCGCGCGGCCAGCGCCTCGACCAGTCCGGCCACGCGCAGCGCCTCGGGGCCCATGCGGGTACCGCAGGTGCCGGCGCCGACGTCGGTGGGCGCGCCGAAGATCGAAACGGGGGGATAGGTGCGGCTCATGGTGGCTCCGTCTTGGTGTCCGCCGGTCCGGGCATGGAGGGCGGAGGGATTGGCGGCGGCAGGCGGCTTCGACATCGTCGGGCGGCACCGCCGGCGTGGCATGGCGGCCTCCGTTTTTCCGCGAGATGGTGCCGGCACCCGGGTTCGAACTGGGGACCTACCGCTTACAAGGCGGTTGCTCTACCAACTGAGCTATGCCGGCAGTTTGCGCGGAAAGGGAAGCTGCGGCGCGATATCGCCCGGCGCGCCGCGGGCCGGCATTCTAGCGCGCGGCGGTCGCCGGCGTGGCCGGGACGCCTGCGCAGTCCAGCGGCTCGACCCGTACGGCACCCAGCGCGCGGCCGTCGGCGGCGGCCAGCGGGGCGTTGCTGGCCACGTCGATCCAGCGCGTGGCCGGCGGCGCGTCGCCCACGGCTTCGGCCTGGACGTCGGTGAATCCGGCCGCGCGCAGCGCGGACTGGCGGCGGCGGGCGGAGGCCTCGCTGCCGTACAGGCCGAGCGCGATGCTGTTGGCCTGCTCGCCCGAGGCGATGATGTAGTAGTCGCTGAATCCGGCGGCGACGATCCGCTCGACCAGCGCCTGCGCGGCGGCGCGGTCGGCCTGCGGCGGCAGCCACACGCGCCAGTCGGCGCGCGCCGTGGACGGCGCTTCGCGCACGTGCAGCCTGGCCACGCGCGGCTGCAGCGCGCGCTGCGCGGCGGCGAGCTTGCCGGCGTCGGTGAACGGGCCGAGCGCGTAGCACTGCAGCGCCGCGGCGTCGGGCGCGGGCGATGCGTCCGCAACCGGCGCGGGCGGCGCTGCGGATGCGCCGTCCGGTGCGGGTGGTTCGTCCGCGGCTGCGACCGGTGGCGGTGCGGGCGTTGGCGGAGGCGCGGCGTCGGCGACCGGGCCGGCCTCGCCCGCCAGCTGCAGGCGCGCGACGCCGCCGGGCAACGCGGTTTCGGCGGGCACGGGCGCCGCGTCGCCGCGCGCCAGCCACCAGATGGCGACGCCGGCGTTGAGGACGACCAGCAGGACGATCAGCGAACGGGCAAGCATGGGACGATTCTAGGGGGAATCGACGCGGCGCTGGCCGCACGGGAGACGCAGTTCGCGCATCCGGCGTGCAGGAGCGGCGGGGCCGCGGGCTTTTGGTTGCATGCCCGTGGCCGGCAAGGCTCGCGGCTGAAGCCGCGCCTATACGGCTCCGGCCAGCGCCCAGCGGGCGAGGCCTTCGAGTACGAGCGTCGGCGCATCGATCGCCTGCGGCAGCTGCGCGCGCAGGGCTGCGCCGCCGCCGCCGTGCAGCAGCAGCCGCGGCGTCGTGCCGGCCTGCGCCGTGGCGGTCTGCAGGCTGCGTTCGACCAGGGCGAGCGCGGCGCCGGTGCAGCCGGATTCGAGCGCATCGTCGGTGTCGTCGGCGAATTCGACGTAGCGCCCGCCCGCGTCCGGCAACTGCGCCGCGCGGGCGTGCAGCGCCGCGCGCATCAGCATCGGCGAGGGCGCGATGCGACCGCCGCGGTGGCGCCCGTTGGCGTCCAGCCAGTCGACGGTGAGCGCGGTGCCCACACCCACGACCAGCGCGGGCCCGCCGCCGCGCGCGTGCGCGCCGAGCAGGGCGAGGAAGCGGTCCACGCCCAGGCGTGCGGGATGTTCGTAGGCAATCGACAGGCCTTCGAAGCGGCGGCGCGTGCACGCCAGCGACATGCGCGGGCAGTGCGACGCCAGCGCGTCGAGCAACCGCGCGCGCAGGTCGACGGACGCGACGCTGGCGATGCAGGCTTCGTCGAAGCGCGCCGGCAGCGCGGCCGCCAGCCCGGCTTCGAAGCGCGCGCCGTCGTGCGCGATCGCGTGCACCGGGCCGACGCGGCCGTCATCGCCCAGCGGCGCGCACTTGAGCCGCGTGTTGCCGAGGTCGAACAGCCAGCGGCTCATCGCGCGCGCACGCTGACTTCACCGGCGTGGAAGCTGTGCACGCTGCCGTCGCCCAGGCGCACGCGCAGCGCGCCGTCCGGCGCGAGGCCGGCCGCGGTGCCGGTGCGGTCGCCGTCGCCGCCGTGCAGCACGACGTCGCGGCCGGCCAGTGCGTCGAGTTCGGCGTGGCGCTGCAGGAAAGCCGGCAGGCCATCGCGGTCGAAGCGGCCGAGCGCCGGCAGCAACGCGGCCAGCAGCGCGGCGGCGACGTGGTTGCGCGACGGCGGCCGTCCGTCGGATGCGAGCGTGGCCAGGTCGATCCACGGCTGGTCGATGGCATCGCCGTGCGCGGCCGGCATGCGCACGTTGAGGCCGATGCCGATCACCGCGCGCACCGGCCCGGCATGCTCGCCGCCGCCTTCGACCAGCAGCCCGCCGAGCTTGCGCAGCGCCCCGCCCTCCATCACGACCAGGTCGTTGGGCCACTTCAGCCGTACCGCCGGAAAGCCGAGTCCATGCAGCGCATCGGCCGCGGCCACGCCGGCCACCAGGCTCAGCCCGCCCAGCCGCGCCAGTCCGCCGTCGAACTGCCGCGCCAGCGACAGGTACAGGTTGGCCGCCAGCGGCGAGGCCCAGCCGCGGCCGCGACGGCCGCGGCCGCCGGTCTGGCGCTCGGCCAGCAGCACCGCGACGCCGTCGCGCGGCGCGGGACGGCGCAGCAGCTCGGAGCTGGTGGAGTCGATCGACCAGGCCGTCTCCAGCCCGGCCAGACGCGCGCGCGCCGGCCCGGGCATGGCCATCACGATGGCGTCGGCATCGAGCAGGTCCACCGGCGCGGCCAGCGCGTAGCCGCGGCCGGGCTGCGCCTCGATCGCGACCCCGGCCTCGCGCAGCGTCTCGATCCGCTTCCAGACCGCGGCGCGGGTCTCGCCGTTCTCGCGCGCCAGCGCGTCGCCCGATACGGGGCCGGCGATCAGGCGCTGCAGCAGGGCGCGTTCGGCGTTCATCGCCGCCACCGGGGCGGGCGGGCATGGCGTGCGGGACGCCGGGATGGCGGGAGGGAAGGCATCGGGCAATTATCCGCGACGTTTTCCACCCCGTCCCGCCGTGCCGGAATGCCACCGCGGCGCTGGTGCGGCGCAACATGCAACCTTCTGCGTGGCCCCCGCATCCAAGGTATAGTCGGCGACTGATCGCGGCTCCGGCCAAGGATCCCCCCATGTCCATTCGATTCGCACTGTTCCTGCTGCTGCTGTGCGCCAGCCTTCCGCTGGCCGCCGCGCACGAGGTCCGGATGTTGAGCGCCGCCGGCGACGGCGGCGGAAGCTGCGCGGACACGACCACCGCACAGGACGACGACCGTGCCCACCCGGCCACCCCGGAAGCCGGATCGGCAACGCATACCGCCAAGCCGGTCAAGACCCGGCCCGCCGCCGTGCGCCACACCGGCGACGTCGACGTGCGTCCGCCGCGCTGGCACAGCTTCCTGCCGGGCATGTTCCGCTGACGCACGCGCGTGCGTGCGCTGATCCGACGCCTGTTCGCAGGCACTCCGCCTTCCCTGCCCGACCCTGCCCTGTGGGCCGGCGTGCGCACGCGCGTGCGCTGGGTGGGCGCGCTCGATGCGCAGCGCGACGCGCGCCTGCAGGCGCTGGCCGCGCGCTTCCTGCGCGACAAGGCGATCACGTCGGTCGACGGGCTTGAACTCGACGACGCCGCGCGCCTGACGCTGGCCTCGCTGTGCTGCCTGCCGCTGCTCGAGTTCGGCGAGCAGGGTTTGCACGGCTGGTCGCAGCTGATCGTGTATCCCGACGCCTTCCGCGTGAACCGCAGCCACGTCGACGCCGCCGGCGTGCTGCACGAGTGGGAGGACGAGCTGATCGGCGAGGCCTGGGACGCCGGTCCCCTGGTGCTGTCGTGGGCCGACGTGCAGGCCGACCTGGACGAACCCGACGCGGGCTTCTGCGTGGCCGTGCACGAGATGGCGCACAAGCTCGACGCGCTCGACGGCGTGCTCGACGGCACTCCGCCGCTGCCGCGTCCGTGGCAGCGCGAATGGGCGCGCGATTTCCAGTCCGCGTACGACGCCTTCGCCGAACGCGTCGACCGCAACCGCCGCGTGGCGATCGATCCGTACGCGGCCGAGGCGCCCGAGGAATTCTTCGCCGTGTGCAGCGAGTACCACTTCAGCGATCCGGACACGCTGCGACGCGCGATGCCGGCGGTAGCGGCGCACCTGGAGCGGTTCTACGGGCAGGCGCCGGACGTGAGGCAGGGCGAACCCGGTCGCTGACGCCTCAAGGGCCTGCTGCCTGCTGGGCCCGGTTTGTGGGAGCAATCCAAATCCAGAGTTGCCGGCGGCTGTCCTACAGCCCCGGCGGCAGCGTCACCTTGAAGCGGGCACCGCCCAGCTCCTTCGACGGGCCGACCTCGAGTTCGCCGCGATAGCTGCGCACCAGGTCCTGCACGATCGACAGGCCGATGCCGTGGCCCTGCACGCGTTCGTCGCCGCGCACGCCGCGCTGCAGGACGTGGGCGATGCGGTCCTCGGGGATGCCGGGGCCGTCATCGTCGACCACCAGCGTCAGGCCCGGGCGGCGGTTGGGCTGGGGCTCGCCGGGGGTGGCGGTGAACAGCACGCGCGACTTCGCCCACTTGAAAGCATTTTCCAGCAGGTTGCCCAGCAGTTCCTGCAGGTCGCCGGGCTCGCCGTAGAACTGCACGTCCCGGGCGATCTCGAATTCGCAGATCACGCCCTTGCCGGCGTAGATCTTCTCCAGTCCGCGCACGATCTCCTCGGCGTGCGACTCGATCGGTACCGGCGCGGCGAACAGCTTGTGCCCGCCCGACGCCGCACGCCCGAGCTGGTAGCCGACCAGGTCGTTCATGCGCCGCAGCTGGATGTCGACCTCCTCGCGCAGCTCGGCCTCGCCGGCGTCGGCGTCCAGGCGCGTGCGCAGCACCGCCAGCGGCGTCTTCAGGCTGTGGGCCAGGTCGGACATGGTGTTGCGCTGGTGGTCGAGGTTCTCGCGCTCGCTCTCGATCAGCGCGTTGATGCTGTCGGTGAGCGGCTCCAGTTCGCGTGGGTGGTGTTCGCTCAGGCGGTTGTCCTGGCCGCGCTGCACGCGCTTGAGTTCGCTGACCACGTTGCGCAGCGGCCACAGGCTCCAGCGCAGCACGAAGGTCTGCAGCAGCAGCAGCACGATGCCGGCGATGCCCAGGTAACCCCACAGCGCGGCGCGGTACACGCGCACCTGGCGCGCCAGCGAGCCTTCGTCCTCCATCACGTAGACGGTGTAGGGGCGCTCGACCTCCACGCCGTCCTCGCCCTCCTGCACGGCAGCCGCGCCGATGCCGTAGCGGAACACCTCGCCGGGCTCGCCGCTGGTCTTGATGATCGGCAGCGGGCCGCGGAATTCCTCCTGGTTGGGCGCCAGCATCTCCTCTTCGGGCAGCTGCGGCCCGCGCGTGGACATCGACTGCCACGACTGCTGCCCCTCGGGCAGGACGATTACCGCGTACAGGCCGCTGCCGGGCTGGTCGAAGCGCGGGTCCGGCGGCACCTCGGGCACGTAGGGGTCGCCGTTGCGGAAGAAGTCGATGCCGCCGACGTAGTTGTAGGCGTAGGCCTTCAGGCGGTCGCGCTGCACTTGCCCGGCGACGTCGACGAAGGCGCGGTCGAGCGCGTAGCCGGCGAGCGCGAGGAAGGCGACCAGGCCCAGGCTCGCGGCCATGAGCTGGCGCGCCTGCAGCGACCTGGGGCGCCAGGGCAACAGGGGATTGCGCTGCTCGTTCTCCCGCTTGTCGGCTCGTGGGGGCACGCTGCCTCGGTGTTGATGGCGGATGTCGTCGCGCCCGCCGCGCCGATGGGCCGGGGCGGCAGGCGGGTTCGATGATGGCCGCCGCACGCCGGCGTGTCAGCCCTCGCTGTTGCGCGGGATGGCGAAACGATAGCCGCGCCCGCGCACGGTCTCGATCGGCTTGAGCGTGCCTTCCGGATCGAGCTTCTTGCGCAGGCGGCCGATGAAGACCTCCAGCACGTTGGAATCGCGATCGAAGTCCTGCTGGTAGATGTGCTCGGTCAGGTCGGCCTTCGAGACCAGTTCGCCAGCATGCATCATCAGGTACTCGAGCACCTTGTACTCGTAGCTGGTCAGGTCGACGTTACTGCCGTTGACGGTGACCGTCTGCGCGGCCAGGTCCAGCACCACCGCGCCGCATTCGAGCGTGGGCTTGCTCCAGCCGGCGGCGCGGCGCACCAGCGCGTTGATGCGCGCCAGCAGCTCCTCGACGTGGAAGGGCTTGACCAGATAGTCGTCGGCGCCCTGCTTGAGGCCGTCGACCTTGTCCTGCCAGCTCGAGCGCGCGGTGAGGATCAGCACCGGGAACTGCTTGCCTTCCTCGCGCAGCGCCTTGACCAGCTCCATGCCGGACATCTTCGGCAGGCCCAGATCGATGATGCCCAGGTCGAACGGGACCTCACGGCCCATGTACAGGCCTTCCTCGCCATCCTGGGCGGCGTCCACGGCGAAGCCTTCGCGCTTCAGGCGCGCGGCAAGGGTCTCACGCAGCGGGGCTTCGTCTTCGACGAGCAGGATTCGCATCGGCTACTCCAGTTGTTGGTGGTTCGAGGGCAACCGTGCCCGGTCGATGTGTTCGTTGTGGAAGCTTGGAAGCTCAGTTGTCGTCATCGCGTGTAGGGGCGCCGCGGCGCTGCGCCGGATCGTCCATGTAGACGCGGATGCGGCCGCGGTCGTCCATCACCTTGATCCGGTTGACGCTGCGCCCGTCGGACTGCACGCGCTCGGCGTTGATGACCCGGCCGCGGGTGGTGCGCTGGATCCTGCGCACGGAGTCGGCCATGGAGTCGTCGCGGCGGCGCTGCTGGCGCGGTTCGGGGCGCGGCGATTCGGCGCGCATCGGCCGCGGATCGGGCATCGCACGCTGCCGGTTGCCCTCGCCCGCGCCGGCGCGGTCGCGCCGCGGTTCGGCACCGCGGTCGCCCTGGCGGTGGCCGCGCCCATCCTGGGCCCAGGCCCCGGCACTCACCGTCAGCGCGAGCGCTGCGGTTGCGAGCAGGGGAAGGATCCGGCGGGTGGGCATGGCGGACGACACTCCGGTACGCGCGGCCAGGGCGCGATCGACAGGGGCAATGATTCTCGGAAGACCGCGGTGAACAAGCCTTAACTTTTTGTTTCCACGGGGAGCGGCATTCAGTCCCCGGCCCGGTTCAATAGATTTCCGCAACGCAACAACGCAGCGAACCGCCCGCGGCCTCGATGGCGTCCAGCGGCACCGCCCGCAACGCGAAGCCGGCCGCTTCCAGCGCGCGGCGGCTGTCGGGCGACAGCGCCGACGCCGCGCCCGCGCTCATCCAGACCGTGTCGGCGGAGGCGGAAATGGCGTTGCCGGCGAACGCGGCGTGCTCTCCGGGCGACAGGACCACCGCGTGCGGCGCGTACAGCGTGGCGATGGCTTCGACCGCGGCTGCGTCAGCGAACCCGCCCGGGCACACGATCGCCGCCCGCCCGGCCAGCACCGCCAGCACCACGTTGGTGTGGTATTCGCCCGGCGCCAGGTCGAACAGCAGGGTCGCGCGCAGGCCGAAGGCCGCGTGCATCAGCCGCGCGCCTTCTTCGTCGCAGCGCTCGGACAGCCCGCAGAAGCCCAGGCCGCGGGCGCGGTCGATCACCAGCGCGCCGGTCAGTTCGCAGGCATGCGGCTGGCCGGACAGGTCGGTTTCGGCGTAGCCCAGCACGTCGCGGAAGAAGCCACGGATGTCGTCGCGCGCCGCCTCCCGCTGGCGCACCGGGTGGCGCATGCGCCCGACCACCAGCCGCCCCGGCGCGGTGGCGAAGACGTTGTTGGGGAACAGGCCGTCGGGGGCATCGGGGAGGCCGGGAAAACAGAGCGTCGGCAGCACGCCCGACAGCGCGGCCTGCAGGCCGCGGTGCTGGTCGAGCGCGCGCGCTGCGTCGAAGCCGCCGGCATCGGCCATGTAGCGGTTGTCGCTGGCCGACTCGTCGGCGCGGCTGAAGCCCTCGGGCGAGACCAGGAACGCGGCCTTCGCGGTGGCCGCGCCGAAGTCCGGTGCGCAGCCGCGGGCGGCCTCCAGGAAGGCGCGGGGGTCACGGGTGATCATGCGGCAGCCTGTTCCTTGTGTTCGGTCGCGGCGAGCGCCGCCTCGACCAGTGACCAGTCGGCGCCCGGCCGGTGCGCGCCTTCGCTGAGCACCTGCCGGAACGCGCGCCCGCCGCGCTCGCCGTGGAACAGGCCGAGCAGGTGGCGGGTGATGTGCTTGAGGAAGACCCCGCGCGCGAGCTGGCCCTCCACGTACGGCCGCAGCGCGCGCAGCAGCGCGCCGCGGCTGCGCAACTCACCGCCGAACCAGGCCACGTCGAGCCGGTGCAACAGGTAGGGGTCGTGGTACGCGGCGCGGCCGAGCATCGCGCCGTCGGCGTGTTCGAGGTGCGCGGTGGCCTCTTCCTGCGTGGCGATGCCGCCGTTGACGATCACCGCCAGCTCCGGCCGCTCGCGCTTGAGCGCATACGCCCAGTCGTAGCGCAGCGGCGGCACCTCGCGGTTCTCCTTCGGCGACAACCCCTTGAGCCAGGCGTTGCGCGCGTGCACCACGAACATGCGGCAGCCGGCCGCGGCGACCTGTTCGACGAAGTCGCGGAACACCTCGTAGCGATGGTCGTCGTCGACGCCGAGCCGACACTTCACCGTGACCGGCACCGGCGTTTCCAGCGTCGACACCGTCTCGATCATCGCCGCGACCGATTCGGCCACCAGCCCCGGCTCGCGCATCAGGCAGGCGCCGAAACGCCCGGCCTGCACCCGGTCGGACGGGCAGCCGCAGTTGAGGTTGATCTCGTCGAAGCCGCGTTCGGCACCGATCCGCGCCGCCTGCGCCAGCAGCTGCGGCTCGCTGCCGCCAAGCTGCAGCGCGACCGGATGCTCGACCGGATCCATCGCCAGCAACCGGTCGCGATCGCCGTGGATCACCGCGTTGGCGTGCACCATCTCGGTGTACAGCCGCGCATGCGGCGCCAGCAGGCGGTGGAATACCCGGCAATGACTGTCCGTCCAATCCATCATCGGGGCGACCGAAAGCCGCATCAGATCGGGCAGGATGTTGGGCGAGGCGATCATCGGCGCACATTGTACGAACGAGCACGCGCTTGCGGCTGGAAATGGCGCAGTACATGCTCCTCGGGTCTTGGACGGCCTTGAAGCGGGACACCCATCTCCGGCTTGAGTAGCGAAATGTTCGCCGTGAGGCCCAGCCTGGCCCGCTTGCCATTTATATCAATACGGATATACTTAATGCTCGTCAAGCCAGTCGCGTTCCTTGGGGACTCCCTGGACCGCCTCCGGGAGTTCTCCGATGACGCGAAACAGGACGCTGGCTACCAGCTGGACCGCGTGCAGCACGGATTGCAGCCGGCCGACTTCAAGCCCATGCCCACGATCGGCAAGGACGTCGAGGAAATCCGGGTGCGGGACGACTCCGGCGCCTACCGCGTCATCTACACCGCCCGGCTGGCCGATGCCGTCTACGTGCTCCACGCCTTCCAGAAGAAGACACAGGCCACATCGAAGCGGGATATCGAACTGGCGAAGCAACGTTTCGCCCTGTTGAGCAGGAAACGACCATGAGCAAGTCCAAGACCGAACGATATGCCAGCGTCTGGGATGCGCTTGCCGATACCGCCGAGGAAGCCGCCAACCTCAAGATCCGTGCGGAACTGATGCGCATGATCGCCTCGCTCATCCAGGAAAGCGGTTGGACGCAAGCCGCAGCGGCCGAGCATTGCGGTATTACCCAGCCACGCATCAACGACCTGCTCCGCGGTCGCATCTCGCGCTTCTCGCTGGATGCGCTGGTAAACATCGCAGCATCCCTGGGCCAGCAGGTCCGCATCGTACTGGAAGCCGCGTAGCGCTGATTCGGCGACATCAAAGGGGCCACTACTCAGCAAGAACCGGCACTGGCGTGGTAGGCCGACGCGGCGAAGCAGCTTCACTCCGCCACCGGTCGCAGGCGCCTTTCGCGTCCGCAGGCTAGCTGCGCGCGGCGACGAAGCGCGCGAACGCGGCGACGGTTTCCGCGCTGACGTGGTGCTCGATGCCCTCGGCGTCGCGGCGCGCCGTGTCGGGATCGATGCCCAGTGCCAGCAGGAAGGCTTCGACGACCTGGTGGCGTTCGCGGCTGGCCTGGGCGAGGGCCTCGCCCGCGTCGGTCAGGAACGCGCCGCGGTAGGGCTTCTGTTCCACGTAGCCGGCCTTCACCAGGCGCTTGAGCATCTTGGCCACGGTCGGCTGGGCGACGCCCAGGCGCGCGGCGATGTCGACCTGGCGGGCCTCGCCGCCGTCGCGGATCAGGTCCGAGATCAGTTCGACGTAGTCCTCCACCAGCTCCAGGCGATGCGCCTCGCGCACCTGGCGGAAGCTCTCCGCGTGCAGGTCGGCGTCGATCAGCGGCGGCGTGGATGGCTTGGGTTTCGGCATGCGGGCTCGCATCCCCTGCGGACGCCCGCGGCGGCGGGATGCGCCGCGGGGGACCGCTAGGTTACCGCAGCGATGATGGCGCTTGCTTTGGAAGATAGCTGAGGCTATAACGAGCCCTTCCCCGCCCGACGGCAACCGCCCGTGGATCGCGAAGCCACTCCACCGCCGCGTGCCGCCGAACCGGGCTGGCGTTTTGCCCGCGACCCGCGCACGGGTGCCAGCCTCGGCGCCCTGAACGCCAGCGTGCACGTGCCGGCGGCGGGCGCGGGACGGGGCCAGTGGCTGCGCCGCTTCCTCGCCTTCCTCGGGCCGGGCTACATGATCTCGGTCGGCTACATGGACCCGGGCAACTGGGCCACGGACCTGGCCGGCGGTTCGCAGTTCGGCTACACCCTGCTGAGCGTGATCCTGCTGTCGAACCTGATGGCGATCGTGCTGCAGGCACTGGCCGCGCGGCTGGGCATCGCCACCGGACGCGACCTTGCCCAGGCCTGCCGCGACCACTATCCGCGGCCGGTGGCGTACATGCTGTGGGTGGTGTGCGAGATCGCGATCATCGCCTGCGACCTGGCCGAGGTGATCGGCACCGCGATCGCGCTCAACCTGCTGTTCGGCATCCCGCTGGTGCTGGGCGCGATCATCACCGCGGTCGACGTGTTCCTGGTGCTGTACCTGATGCGCCACGGCTTCCGCACGCTGGAAGCCTTCATCATCGCGATGCTGCTGGTGATCTTCGCCTGCTTCGGGATCCAGATCGCGCTGGCCGCGCCGCCGGTGGCCGAAGTGCTCGGCGGCTTCATCCCGCGCACGGAAGTGGTGACCAACCCGGCCGCGCTGTACATCGCGATTGGCATCATCGGCGCGACGGTGATGCCGCACAACCTGTACCTGCATTCGTCGATCGTGCAGACCCGCGACTTCCCGCGCGACGACGCCGGCAGGCGCATGGCGATCCGCTGGGCGGTGACCGACAGCACCATCGCGCTGATGCTGGCGCTGTTCATCAACGCGGCGATCCTGATCATGGCCGCGACCGTGTTCCACAAGGCCGGGCACACCGACGTGCAGGAGATCGAGCAGGCCTACGCGCTACTGTCGCCGATGCTCGGCGTGGGCATCGCCTCGACGCTGTTCGCGGTGGCGCTGCTGGCATCGGGGCTGAATTCCACCGTCACTGCCACGCTGGCCGGGCAGATCGTGATGGAAGGCTTCCTGCACCTGCGCCTGCCCACGTGGGCGCGGCGCCTGGTGACCCGCGGCATCGCGATCGTGCCGGTGGTCATCATCACCGCGATCTACGGCTCCGAGGGCACGGCGAAGCTGCTGGTCTTCAGCCAGGTGCTGCTGTCGATGCAGCTGCCGTTCGCGGTGATCCCGCTGGTGCGCTTCGTCACCGACCGCGAAAAGATGGGGCGTTTCGTGGTGGCGCCGTGGCTGGCGTCGCTGGCCTGGGTGATCGCCGCGGTCATCGTGGCGTTGAACGTGAAGCTGCTGTTCGACACCTTCGCCGGCTATTGAACCGCGGGGTCAGCCGCCCGGCGGGGGTTCGCCCTTCGCCGGGGCGTGGTCCTCGACCACCTCGGCCTGCGGCCGTCCCCAGCGCGCGTAACTATCGGTGATCGCCTGCTTCAGGCGCGTGGCCGCCGCCGGCCGCGTGGCAATCCCGGCGTTTTCGGCGACCGCCGCCCAGCCCTCGTCGTGCGACTGCCCCCAGGCCTCCACCAGCGCCCGGCAGGGACGGCCGAGCACCTGCGCCAGCGCGCAGGCGTAGTACACGTCGCCCGGTGCCCAGTTGCGCTCGTCCACCAGCTCGGTGACCAGCTCGCGCGGCGCGGCGTGGTAGCGCACCAGTTCGTCGACGAAGGCGCCGCGGTAACGGCTGCCGTAGGCGTTGATGTCGGCCAGCTGGGCGTCGATCCAGGCGTCGCCGCTGCGCGGGTTCCAGGCGAAGGCGTAGTCCTGCGCCCCGGCGGCGCCGGCCAGCAGCAGGCAGGCCGCCAGCGCCAGCACGCGGCAGGCGGCGGGCAAGGCTGTGACAGGCGGCGGGGCGATCATCATGGTCGCCAAGGGTACGCGCGGCGACCGCATGGCGTCATCCGCGCCGTTGGCCGGGATGCACGGGCAGCATTGCCGCGCTTGCACGCACCCGTGACGCTGGCGGGCGTAGCGTCGCCGGCATGAACGGGCAGGGCGACACTCCATTCAGGAGGACTCCGATGGCTGGATCGCGGCATGCGCCGGCCGGGCCGCGTCCGCGCCGCTGGAAGCACTGGCTGGCGTGGCTGGGCGTGGTCGCCGTGCTGCTCGGGGTCTACGCCATTGCCCTGCGCTGGGTGACGCTGCAGGTCGAATCCGGCGTCGAGGCCAGCATCCACCACGCGGTGGGCGGGCAGGCGCTCGAAACGCCGGAGCGGTGACTGTCGCGGCCGCTTCAGCGCCGCCCGTCGTCGGCGGCGCAGTCCGCGCGGTCGCCGCAGCCTGACGCGCCCTCGCCGCGCGCATCGTCCGCGTCGCGGGGGACGACATCGCGCATGACGCCGTGGTTGTCCAGCCGCTGTTCGCGGAAATACACCGGCCGGCCGTGCCCGTCGCGGCGCACGCGCGCCGGTGCCTCGCGGTTGCTGTCCGCGGCGTCGGCCCGCGACTGCACGAAGCGCAGCTTCGGCTCTTCGTCCACGGCGCGCGTGCCGGCGCATGCCGACAGCGACAGCGCCGCCATCGCGATACCCACGCATCCGCTTGCCACCTGCCCCATCCGCCCGCCTCCGTGTCCGCGCAGGCGACCACCATGGTCCGGTGCCGGTGAAGGCAGGCTCACGGCGACGCGCCCGGCGCTGCCGCCGCGACGATGTCCGCCACCGCCGGCGACAGCCCCGCAGGCGACTCCACGCTGCGCATGCGCGCACTGCCCGCGTCCACGCTGGCATCGGCCTCGTGGCTCCAGGTCGTGTGGTACGGCATGTGCACGCCCCAGCCGCCGAGCGACAGCACCGGCGCGATGTCCGAACGCAGCGAGTTGCCGACCATCACGAACTCGTCGGCGGCGATGTCGAACTCCTCCAGCAGCCGCGCATACGTGCCCGGGTCCTTCTCGCTGACGATCTCGATGCGGCGGAACAGGTCGGCCATCCCCGAGTCGCGCACCTTGGCTTCCTGGTGGAACAGATCGCCCTTGGTGATCAGCACCACGTCGTGGCGCGACGCGATGTCGGCGACCGCTTCACGGATGCCCGGCAGCAGTTCCACCGGGTGCCGCAGCAATTCCTTGGCCATGCCGACGATGCGCTGCACGTCGGCCGCACCGATGCGCTGGCCGGTGATCTCCACCGCCGCCTCGATCATCGACAGCGCCATGCCTTTCACGCCGTAGCCGAACCAGGCCAGGTTGGCCTTCTCGAATGCGTACAGCCGCTCGGTCACGCGCGCGTCGGCGAGATCGACGTAGCTGCCGATGATCCGTTCGAAGCGCGCCTGCGCGTCGTCGAAGTAGTCCTGGCTGCGCCAGAGCGTGTCGTCGCCGTCGAAGGCGACCATGCGGATGCCGTTGCCCATCGGCACATTATGCAGGCCGGAGCGCAAGCGTCATCGGCCGGCATTGCGCGCACGCATGCAAAAGGGGCGGCCCGAAGGCCGCCCCTGCACATACACGCCGGGAAAAACCGGCAGTCTTGCTGTTACTGCCCGCCGTCATCGCTGCCGGCCGCATCGGCATCGGCATTGGTGGTCTGGGCATGCGCCTTGTACTCGTCGGCGGTCAGCTTGCCGTCGGCATCGGCATCGGCGTCATCGAAGACCTGAGCCAGCGCCGGCACGGTGGCCACTTCTTCCTTCGACAGGGCACCGTCCTTGTCGGTGTCCAGGTCGGCCCAGGTGACCTGCTGCGGCTCGGCCGTCGGCGCGGGGGCGGCGGTCGGCGGCTCGGACTGCATGCCGTCGTCCGTGGTCGGAGCGGTCTGCGCGAACGCCATCGGCATGGCAACGGCGGCGGCGAGCGCGATCAGGCCGGACAGCTTGCTTGCATGGTTCATGGTCTTCTCCATTGTGTTCGGGGGAACTTCGGTTCGGGCCGCCACCGGATGCAATCGGGCAGCACGACCCTGGCACCGACAATGCCGCCGCGCCGATGAACGTCCGCACCGCCGCGCGGCAACGGCTTACATCCTCTTAACCACGCGCCTGCGATTTGCCGCTAGCCGTGAATGCGATGGCCGTCATGCATTGGCCGGGAGCGGGCCGCAGGACGGCAATTCCGGCCCTCGCGCGTCCCCTCCGCGGCGGCGCGCGCATGAACACAACACAACCTTCACCTGCGCCGCCACGCGCGCGCGCCCGACGAGTCCGCGGCGGACGGGCGTCAGGCCTCGTTTTCGGCACGCACGGCGAGCATCGGGTCGCCGTCGTCGTCCGTGGTGACCGTCACCACGATCGGCCGGCAGCACACGCTGCAGTCCTCGATGTACTGCTGGTCGCCGGCGGAGGCGTCGGCCAGCAGTTCGATCGGCTCGCCGCAGTAGGGGCAGGTGGTTTCGATGGCGGGCAGCATGGGCATCCTCCGGTCGCGACGACGCGCCACGCGGCGCGGTGCTAGTGTGCACCGCACACACGCCCGCACGTGGGCAACCACGTCAAAGGAGCCTGCCATGACCCCTCGCCTGCTTGCCCTGGCCTGCGCCGGCAGCCTGTGCCTGGCCGCCTGCGCCCGGCCCGGCAACGCCCCGGATCCATCGACCGCGCCACCTCCGCCCGGCGATACCGCGGCCACCGCCGCGCAGTCCACCGACGCGGCCGCCGCGGAGTTGCCCGTCAGCGACGTGCGCCCGTTCACCGCCACCGAGGTGGCGACGTTCGACGAACCCTGGGCGATGGCCTTCCTGCCCGACGGCCGCCTGCTGGTGACCGAGAAAAAGGGCACGCTGAAGCTGATCGACGTCGCGACCGGCCAGGTCGGCGACATCAGCGGCGTGCCCGAGGTCGACTACGGCGGACAGGGCGGCTTCGGCGACATCGCCCTGCATCCGCAATTCGCCAGCAACCACGTCGTCTACGTCAGCTACGCCGAAGCCGGCGACGACGACACCCGCGGCGGCGCGGTCGCGCGCGGCACGCTGGCGCTGGACGACAGCGGCGGCGGCAAGCTCGAGGACCTGGACGTCATCTGGCGCCAGGTGCCCAAGGTCGAGGGCCGCGGCCACTACGGCCACCGCCTGCTGTTCGGCAGCGACGGCAAGCTGTGGATCACCTCCAGCGAGCGGCAGAAGTTCGACCCCGCGCAGGACATGCAGTCCAACCTCGGCAAGATGATCCGGCTCAACGACGACGGCAGCGTGCCCGCCGACAATCCCTTCGCCGACCAGGGCGGCGTGACCGCGCAGGTCTGGTCGCTGGGCCACCGCAACCTGCTGGGCATCGACTTCGACGCGCAGGGCCGGCTGTGGGAAGTGGAAATGGGGCCCAAGGGCGGCGACGAGCTCAACCTGATCGAACGCGGCGGCAACTACGGCTACCCGATCGTCTCCAACGGCGACCACTACGACGGCCGCGACATCCCCGACCACGACACCCGGCCGGAGTTCGACGCGCCCAAGGCGTGGTGGAGCCCGGTGATCTCGCCGTCGAGCCTGCTGATCTACTCCGGCGACCTGTTCCCCGACTGGAAGGGCGACGCGCTGATCGGCGGGCTGTCCTCGCAGTCGCTGGTGCGCGTGGAGATCGACGGCGACAACGCGCGCGAGGCACAGCGCTTCGACATGGGTCAGCGCATCCGCGCGGTGGAACAGGGTCCCGACGGCGCGCTGTGGCTGCTGGAGGATGGCGAGAAGGGGCGGTTGCTGAAACTCGTGCCCGTGGCCGGGTAACCCGGCCCGCAACCCTTCCCCTGTGGGTCCCCCTACTGCGCGGGCGTTTCGCGCTTGAAGCCCATCGCTTCGCGGTAGCGCGCGTACAGGGTCAGCACCTTGTCGATGTAGGCGCGGGTTTCGTCATAGGGCGGCACGCCGTCGTAGCGGGCCACCGTGCCGATGCCGGCGTTGTAGGCCGCCGCCGCCAGCGTGCGGTCGCCTCCGTAGCGGCGCAGCAGCGACTTCATGTAGCGCGCGCCGGCATTGATCGACTGCGCAGGCGCGAACGGATCGGTGACGCCGTACTCGGCCACCACGTCCGGCATCAGCTGCATCACGCCCTGTGCGCCCTTGGGCGAGACGGCCAGTGCATCGAATCCGCTCTCGGCGTGCGCGATCGCGCGCAGCCATGCGTCGTCCACGCCGGTCGCCTTCGCCGCGGCCTTGAACAGTTCTGCATGCCGGTCGAGCCGCGGCTTGCCAACCTTGCCCAGGCCGACGTGCGCCGGCTCGCCCGGCGGCGTGTGCACGGTGAACTTCAGGTACACGCGCGAGCCGGGCAGGTTGCGCGTCGAGTACACCAGCCTGCCGTCCTGCTCGCGCTCGTAGAGCGTGCCGCTGAAGACCCCCATCTCGCCCCACAGGTTGGGCGTCTGCACGGCGTTGTCGTCGATCTGCTTCGCCACGCATTTCGAGCCGGGCTCCGGTGCCGTGGCCAGGCTGACGGTACCGCCCTGCACGCAGCGGTAGACGGTGCGCGCCCGTGCATCGGGCGCGGCCGCCAGCAATGCCACGGCAGGCAACAGGAGCCATGCGCGCATGCCGGAGTCCTCCCTGCGGCAAACCGGGCCGCGTGATCGCCCATGGGGCGCGGGCCGGCGTCAACGCGGCGCGAAGCGCATCGCAGTGGCCGTCCGGCAGCCAGCCCCGGGGCGCGATTCCCGCGATTCGTCGCCGATTCCGCGCATCCGTCGCAATCGGCTGCCGCCGGCGCCGCGGCGTGGGTATTCTCGCCCCACGCTTTCGATACGGCACCGCCATGACCACCTTCTCCTTCGCCACCCGCCACGTCTTCGCCTGGTGCGTGTTCTACCTGGTGGTGCTGATCCTGTGGTCGAACTTCGGCCTGCCGGAATTCCCGATCGTGCTGCTGTGGATGATCTCGCTGGCGTTCGTGATCCCCGACGCCACCTCGCACATCCATCGCGTGCGCATGATCGTCGGCGGCAAGCCCACGCCCGAGCAGCTGCGCAACCGCCAGCGCCGGCAGATCGAGGTGCCCTTCCCCGCCGACGAGGCCTTCGGCCTGCTCGACGCCGCGCTGCGCGAGCTGCCGCGCGCGGTCGACATCGAATCGGCGCCGGACAGCCTGCGCGTGCGTGCCGGCATCGAGCGACCCGATCCCTACGGCGGCCACAGCCGTTTCGATCCCATGCACTGGGTGGACCGCAAGCTCGGCGGCCGCTACGACGTGGTCGTCGGCACCGTCGCCCCGGGCGGCGACACCTCCAGCATCACCCTGGCCTGCGAACCGGAAAGCGCCGCGTGGACCGACTGGCTGCGCGTCGACCACGGGCGCAACCTGGAAACCACCGAGGCGATCACCCGCGCCATCACCCGCCGCATCGCCGAGCACCGCCGCGGCGAGAAGGCCGCGGTGCGCGACACCGCCAGCGCCAAGGAGCTGAGCGAGGCCAAGCTGAGCCTGCTCAACGCCCAGGTCGAGCCGCACTTCCTCTACAACACGCTGGCCAGCGCGCAGGCGCTCACCCGCAGCGACCCGGCGCGCGCCGACGCGATGCTCGGCCACCTGATCGCCTACCTGCGCCGCTCGCTGCCGCGCAACCTCGACGGCCAGTCGACGCTGGGCGAGGAGCTGGAACGCGCGACCGCGTACCTGGAGATCCTCAAGATCCGCATGGGTTCGCGGCTGTCGACCCAGGTCGACGTACCCGAGGCGCTGCACGCGCTGCCGTTCCCGTCGATGATGCTGCAGACGCTGGTCGAGAACGCGATCAAGCATGGCCTGGAGTCCAAGCCCGGCGGCGGCACGGTGTGGATCCGTGCCACCAGCGCCAACCAGGAAGTCTCGGTCACCGTCGCCGACGACGGCCGCGGCTTCAACGCCGAAAGCAGCGGTACCGGCATCGGCCTGAAGAACGTGCGCGAGCGCCTGCGCCTGGCCTATGGCAACGCTGCACGCTTCAGCATCACTGCCAACTACCCCAACGGCGTGGCCGCGACCATCACCCTGCCCGCCGGCCCCGCGCAAGGACACGGCCATGTCGCCTGACGCCACCACCACCGGCCCCACCTGCATCATCGCCGAGGACGAGGACATCCTGCGCAGCTCGCTCGAGTCGCTGCTGCGCGAGGCCTGGCCGGAGCTGTCGATCGTCGCGTCCTGCGACGACGGCGGCGGCGCGGTCGAGGCGATCGCCGAGCACCAGCCGGACGTGGCCTTCCTCGACATCCGCATGCCCGGCCTGACCGGGCTGGAAGTCGCCTCCGCCGCCGCCGAGGCCAGCCCGCGCACGCAGGTGGTGTTCGTCACCGCCTACGACCAGTACGCCATCGACGCCTTCGACAACGGCGCGGTCGACTACCTGCTCAAGCCGGTCTCGCGCGAGCGCCTGGCCGCGACCGTGCAGCGGCTGCAGTCGCGCGCCGCCGGCACGCACCCGGATGCGGCGACGCTGGCCGCGCTGATCCGCCGCCTCGACGCGAACCGCGAACCGGCCACGACGCCGCTGTCGTGGATCACCGCCAGCGCCGGCAAGGACACGCGCCTGATCCTGGTCGAGGACGTGGCCTATTTCCGCGCCGACAACAAGTACACCACCGTAATGACCGCCGAGGGTGAGTCGCTGCTGCGCACGCCGATCCGCGAGCTGCTTGGCCTGCTCGACCCGGCGATGTTCAAGCAGGTGCACCGCTCGACCATCGTCAACCTCAAGGCGATCGCCTCGATCAGCCGCGACGACAGCGGCCGCGGCACGATCCACCTCAAGCAGCGGCCCGAGACGCTGGCGGTCAGCCAGCCGTACATGCCCCTGTTCCGCAACATGTGACCTTCGCGCCGCGCGGACGGACCATTCGACCGTGCCCGCCGCGCCACCGTGACACCGCAAGGAGAGATCCGCCATGCGCACCGCCATCCTGCTCGCCGCGACGCTGCTGCTCCTGGCCGGCTGCAAGATCGACGCCGGCACGACCACGATCACCAACGTGTCGATCGACGGCAAGGCACAGAACGTGATGCGCTCCTACGTCAACGGCGGCGCGGGCGATTTCGAATGCATCAAGAGCATCAGCGGCCGCTGCCACTACCTGCTGTTCGTGCGCGAGTGCGACACACACGCAGGCGACGCGGATGCCTGCCGGCCGCGCACCGTGGAAGCCTTCACCCTCGAAGCCGGCACCTCGCGCCACCTCACCCACCTGCCGCCGCGGCTGAAGCAGTGCGTCAGCCACGACCGCGAGCCGTCCGCACCGGATTGCCTCGCCGCACGGGGCTGAGCGGCGTGGCTTCAAAACCCAATCCTCTGTAGGAGCGGCTTCAGCCGCGAGCTTTTCCCGCGGGAGTCAAAAGCTCGCGGCTGAAGCCGCTCCTACAGGGACGCGCAGACAGACAGGACGCAGGCATCCTGCCCGCGTTCCGCGCACCGTCCTAGAAGCCGGATCCGTCTGCGCCGTCGCTGGTCGCGTCGGTCGGCGTGGTGGTCGGGTCCGTCGTGGGCATGGTCTCGTCCACCGGCGGCGCGGTGTCGTCCATCGGCGGCGCAGTGTCATCCATCGGCGCGGGCTCGGGCGCGTCCATCGGATCGTCGGTGGTCTGGCAGGCGGTGAGCGACAGCGCGCCAACGACGGCCATGGCCAGCAGGGAATTGCGGATTGTCGTGTTCATGGGGGCTCCTCATCGTGTGGATGTCGCGCAGGCGCGACGGCATTCACCCCCTGGACCGCCCCGTGAGCTTGCCTTCGCCACGATGAATGCCGGCCACACCGGCGTGCCATGCCTGCAACGAGGCGCCGGACGTCGACGACAGCGCCTGCGCGCCGTGGAACCGCGGCGCAATGCACGCGCCGGACCACAAGTCATTCAAACCATCGGCACTCATGCGCATGGCCCTGCGCACATAGCCTGTGGCAACACCCCCCTTACGAAAAACCAACATGCTCCTGCGCCACGCCATCGCCCCCGTGGTCCTGCTGCTGGCCCTGGCCGCCGGCCTGCCCGCGTCCGCCGCCGACCTCCCGCCCGCCGCGCAAGCCGCACTCGACCACTTGCTCGACAAGGCCCGGTCCACGCACAGCGCCGCGGTGCTGGTCCTGCGCGACGGCAAGCCGGTCGGCCGCTATGACCGCGACGGCAAGCCGCCGGGCGCGATCGAGCTGATGTCGGCCACCAAGTCGGTGGTGGCGCTGGGCATCGGCCAGCTGCTGGCCGACGGCAGGATCAGGTCGCTGGACCAGCCGGTGGCGGACTTCTACCCCGAGTGGAAGCAGGGACTGAAGGCCGATGTCACCGTGCGCATGCTGCTCGACCACACCTCCGGCATGCAGAACGTGCCGATGGCGCCGGAGGAAATCTATCCGGCGCCCGACATCATCCAGCTGGCGCTGGCGGCCGACCTGGACAGCGCGCCGGGCGAGGCGTTCTCTTACAACAACAAGGCGGTCAACCTGCTGGCCGGCATCATCCGCGAGGCGTCGGGCCAGCCGATGGACGTGTTCTTCCGCGACGGCCTGTTCAAGGCCATGGACATCCATCCCGGCCCGTGGGAGAAGGACAGGACGGGGCATCCCTACGCCATGTCCGGCCTGCCGCTCACCGCCACCGATGCCGCGAAGATCGGCCAGCTCGTGCTCGACCGCGGCAAATGGGAAGGCCGGCAGCTGGTTCCGGCCGACTACATCGACGCCATGCTCGCGGCGAGCCCGAAGCAGTCCGGCTGCGGGCTGCTGTGGTGGCGGAGGACGGCGTGGACCAAGATCCACGTCGCCGCCGACGCGGCCGGCCGCATGCGCGACAGGGGCGTGTCGGACGCGGTCGCCGCGAAGTTCGAGGCCCTGCAGGACCGCACGTTCGACAGCGAGGCGGCCTTCCTCGAGGCGATCTCCGGCGCGTTCGGCGCCTCGGCGGCGGAAGCCTGGAACATGGAGATCAAGCCGAAGATCCCGCCGAACGAGTTCATCGACAGCCAGGACGGACCGGTCGTCGCCTTCGAGGCGGAGGGCTACCTGGGGCAGTACATCGAGGTCGTTCCCGGCGCGCGCCTGGTCGCGGTCCGCCAGATCGCCGAGCGCGACGACTACCAGCCCGACTGGGAGTACGCCACCTTCCGGGACGACGTCATCGCGCTCGCCAGGGCGCTGGACCCGGCGCTGGTGCAGGACGCGCCCTGACCGGCAGCCGTCTTCCCCGATACGAAAAACCCCGCGCAAGCGGGGTTTCTCCTGGCGACGCGGCGGACGGTTACTCGCGATAGCCGGTGTCGTTCCTGTTGTGGATGATCCAGATCAGGTTGCCGCCGGTGCCCATCGACTTGCCGGCGAAGATCAGCCGCCCCTGGCCCTTGTAGGCCATCTCGTAGCGGTGGCGATCGCTGCCGAAGAAGAACGGGATGAACGCCTTGCCGGTGATGTAGGCGCCCTGGTCGGTGGGTTCGCCGATCAGGTCGGTGACCTGCTTCATCGGCATGCCGATCTTGAGCTGGGTGAACTTGCTGTCCGGCGCGGGAATGCCGGTGATCTCGCCCTCGTAGTCGTTGAGGCCGACCACTTCCTCGCCCCAGCCTGCCTCGACTGCGGACGAATCGATGACTTCCCCCGCCTCGTTCATGCCGGGGCCGACGCCCGACTGCTTCTTCTTCGCCAGCGCCGACATCGGCGCGGCGACCACCAGCGCGGCCAGCGCCACCGCAAGCAACACGTTCTTCTTCGACATGCGTTGAATCTCCATTTTCGATTGAATCCCCAGTCCTGCCCCTGTACGCCTCCTCCCGGACCCGGCGGTGGGGATTCCGCCAGGGGCCAAGACGCAGCGCGCAGTTTCCGTGGACATCCGTCCGCGCACAAGCGCCAATGCGAAGGCGGGAAGCTTGCGTGGCCGGACCGGAGGCGGCGCCTGCCCGCCCGGGCATGCTAGGTTGCGGCGACCGCCCGCCTGGATGAACGCCCATGCCCGACCCGCAGCAGCCTCTCGCGCCTTCCGTCGATAGCCAGCCGGAGATGCGCCGCGCCGTGGGGCGCTGGCAGCTGTACGGGCTGTCGATCAACGACGTCATCGGCAGCGGCATCTACCTGCTGCCTGCGGCCGCGGCGCTGCTGCTGGGGCCGGCGAGCCTGTGGGCGGTGCTGCTGGCGGGGCTGGCGGTGAGCCTGCTGGTGCTGTGCTACGCGCAGGCGGCGAGCTACTTCGACCAGCCCGGCGGCGGCTACCTGTACGCACGCGAGGCGTTCGGGTCATTCATCGGCTTCGAGGTTGGCTGGATGCTGCTGATCACGCGCGTTGCCAGCGCCGCGGCGCTTTCCGTCGGATTGGCTCAGGCTGTGACGCACTTCTGGCCACACGCGGCCAGCGGTGGTGCACAGGTCGCCATCGTCACCGGCTCGCTGGCTTTCCTGGTCGTGGTCAACGTGGTCGGCGTACGCGCGGCCGCACGTACGGGCGTGTTCCTGGCGATTGCCAAGGTGCTGCCGCTGCTGATGTTCATCGCCATCGGTGCGATGTACGTCGACATGTCGCAGGCCACGTCGCTGCCCGGCCCGGTCCCGCTGCGCGATCTCGGCGAGGCGGCGCTGTTGCTGCTGTTCGCCTACGCCGGCTTCGAGAACCTGCCGGCCGCCGCCGGCGAATACCGCAACCCGCAGCGCGACGTGCCGTTTGCGATGCTGCTGATGATCGCCACGGTGACACTGCTTTACTTCGTGGTGCAGTGGGTGGCGCTAGGCACGCTGCCGGGGCTGGCGCAGTCGCAGACGCCACTGGCTGACGCCGCGGTCACGTTCGGCGGCGGCTGGCTAGCGCTGGCGCTGACAGTGGGCGCGGCGGTGTCGATCTTGGGCACCAACAGCAACACCGTCATGCTCGGCCCACGCTACCTGCACGCGATGGCGATGGACGGCTACGGCCCGGCCGCGCTGGCGAAGATCCATCCGCGCTTCCGCACGCCGGCGTTGGCGATCATCACCGTCGGCGTGCTGTCGCTCCTGTTGGCACTGACTTCCTCGTTCGAAGAGTGGTCACTTGCAATGCAACCTGGATGGGGAAAATCGCTGTTATTGAAGATGTCGAGTTCGTTCGAGGGTCTGGCGCTGCTGTCGGTGGTGGCGCGGCTGTGCACCTACATCGGCACCTCGGTGTCGGTGCTGGTACTGAGCCGTCGCCACGGCGACCGCGACGGCGCGCTGCGCCTGCCCGGCGGCCCGCTGATCCCGATCGCCGCCACGCTGCTGTCGATCGGCCTGCTGGCCAGCGCCACCGCGTGGAACCTGGTCGCCGGCGCGATTGCCCTGGCGCTGGGCGCGATCGTGTTCCTGTTCCGGCGCAAGCCGGCGCCGCAGGCCTGACGCCGCTACGGCGGCGGCACGTCACCGGCGCGCTCGGCGATCGGGCGCGCGTACTGGACCAGCGACAGCAGGGTCTTGCCCGGCTCCTCGTTCATGACCTCGTGCGCGGAGTCTTCGAACCACACCAGCCGCTTCGACGGCGCCTGCACGCGTTCGAACCACTCGGCGGCCAGGCTCGACGACACGTTGTAGTCGTGGCGTCCGAGGAACAGCAGCAGCGGGCAATCCAGCCGCTGCACGCGGCCCATGTCCAGGGTCAGCACGCCCGTCAGCAGATGCTCGACCGAGAAGTCGTTGGCGTCCCAGATCCTGGCGACGTCCTGGTCGCTGTACTCGGGCGACAGCCTTACCGCGGCACCCTCCGCCTCGCCGCCTTGGCGGTTGTGGACCATGCCGCCATAAAAGTTGAGCCAGCGGCGCTGCTTCATCAGGTCGGCCAGCGGCACTGGTGCGTCGCCCTGCGCATAGGGCGCGAGCGATTCGAGCTCGGCGACCGCCTCGTCGTTGCCGTCGCGGCGCGCCTGTTCCAGCGTCCACGCCCAGCCGCGACGCTCGCTTTCCGGCGCGTTGGTGACCTGCCCGATACCGATGTAGGCATGCAGCCATTGCGGCTTGCGCTGCGCCAGTTCGAGGCCGAGGTAGCTGCCCCAGGACTGGCCGAGGACGAAGATCCTGTCCTTGCCGAACTCGCGGCGCAGCCACGCGACCACCTCGACGGTGTCCTCGACCATGCGCTCGCGCGTCATCGTCGGCGCGACCGCAGCCGGGTCGTTCTCCACGTAGGTCTTGCCGGCGCCGCGCTGGTCCCACTGCACGACGGTGAAATATTCCTCCCAGCCGCGCTGGAAGTACCAGCTGGTCGGCATCGACACCCAGCCCGGGCCGCCGTGCAGCATCAGCAGCACCGGGTTGCGGCGGTCGTTGCCGCGGATCGACACCCACTGGTCGATGCCGCCGATGTGCACCTTCTCCAGCCGCTCGACGCCCTCGTCGGTCACGATGCGGCGCATGTCGGCGATGATCTTCGTGGCTTCGGCGCGGCTGGCCGGCGCAACCGGCTCCTGGCCCGCGGCGGTGGCGGCGGCGGCCAGACACAGCGTGGCGGCGAGCAGGAGGCCGCTCGCCAGGGACAGGGTTTTCATATCGACTCCGGGCACGCGCGAACGCGCATGCTAGCAGCCCGCGCAGACCTCCCAGGCGGGCTTCAGCCGGGGCGGTGCGCAAGGATGTTGACCAGACGGCCGAACGGATCGCGCACGTAGAAGCGCCGCACGCCCCAGGGCTCATCGGCGGGGCCGTACTCGATCGCGATGCCGGCCGCGCGCATGCGGGCGAGCGCTTCATCCACGTCGTCGACCTCGATCGACAGGTCCGGCACCGGCGTGCCGGAGCCGCCCTCCGAGGCGACGCCGACCTGCACCCGCATGGTGTCACCGGACCCGTAGGTCGCAAGCCAGCCGTGGTCCATCAGCAGCTCGAGGCCGAGCAGGTCGCGGTAGAACGCGGCCGCGGCCGCGACGTTGTCGGTGGCGATGTTGGCGACGATGCGCTTGACCTTCATGCCGGCTCCGGTGCGATGCGTGGCGGTACATGTTCGCATCCACGCAAGGCCGCGTCGCACAATTGCGCGCGCGAGGACGCGATGCGTTGGGCGATTCACGCGCCCGCATCGCAGCGGACGGCATGCTGGCGGCAGACCCGCTCCGGAGCATGACGATGAGCCAGCAAACGCCACAGCCCGATCCGGACCAGCCGGATGTCCCCGGCCAGGTGCCGAACCCGGTGCGCGACCCGATGCCCGGGCGGCCGGAAGATCCGATGATCCCGCCTGTCCACGACCCGAATACGCCCGGCGAACCGGACCGGCCGGAGCCGCAGCCCGACCCACGCCCGTAGGTCCCGTCCGGCCGCTGCCGCGCAGCGTGCACGTCAGGGGCCGGGCGTTTCCGCACGCGGCAGGTCCCGCATCCGCCCGCGCGATGTCGCCTGCGTCCGCGGCTTGGCGAACGGCGCCGAAAGCGCCGGATGCCGCCGGGTTTTGCCGTAACGCATTCTTTCCGCGGACGTGGCTAGATTGCGGCCAGATCACGAACGGTGGAGACCGCCATGTCCGAGGACCGCAGGGCGAAGGCCGGCGATTTCGATCCGCAGGTGCTGCGCCTGTTCGACCAGTACGTGCACGGCGTCATCGACCGGCGCGGCTTCCTCGCCGGCGCGGCGCGCTTCGCGGTCGGCGCCAGCGGCGCGGCCGGCCTGCTGGCCGCGCTGAGCCCGCAGTTCGCCGCGGCGCAGCAGGTAAAGCCCGACGATGCGCGGCTGTCGGCGAAACACGTGGAGTTCGCATCGCCCAGGGGCTACGGGACCGCGCGCGGCTACCTGGTCAAGCCGGCGAAGGACGGCGAACCATCGCCGCTGGTGCTGGTCGCGCACGAGAACCGCGGCCTCAACCCGCACATCGAGGACATCGCGCGGCGGCTGGCGCTGGACGGCTTCATCGCGTTCGCGCCCGACGCGCTGTTCCCGCTCGGCGGCTACCCGGGCGACGAGGACGCGGCGCGCGCGCTGTTCGGCAAGCTCGACCAGGACAAGGTGCGCGAGGACTTCCTGGCCGCGGCGGGGTTCCTGCGCGGGGTCGAAGGCGGCAACGGCAGGCTCGGCGCGGTCGGCTTCTGCTGGGGCGGCGGCATGGTCAATGTCCTCGCCACCCGGCTGCCGGAGCTCGCCGCCGCCGCACCGTTCTATGGCAGCCCGCCGCCGCTGGAGGACGTGCCGAAGATCAGGGCCGAACTGCTGGTGGTACTGGCGGCCAACGACGAACGCGTCAACGCGGCCTGGCCCGGCTACGAGGCCGCATTGAAGGCGGCCGGCGTGCGCCATGCGCTGTACCAGCCCGCGGGCACCGAGCATGGATTCAACAACGACACCACCCCGCGCTACGACGAGGACGCGGCGAAGGAAGCCTGGCGGCGCACGCTGGCGCTGTTCGACCGTGTCCTGCGCAGCACGGCGAGCGATGGCTGAGCTGTCATGGGGAACCTGCAGGAGCGGCTTCAACCGCGAGCTCTTTGCATGAGCGAAATCGAAGCTGGACGAAGAGCTCGCGGCTGAAGCCGCTCCTACAGGGGGTCGCGACGCGCGCGGGCTATGGCTGCGCGGGATCCTGCCCTGCCTCCGGCGCTGCGGCAGGCGGCGGATCGGGCGGCGCGGCCGGCTCCGGAGGCGGTGGTGCCGCCGCCCGGTCCGGTTCGGACGGCAGGTAGTACTTCACCCGCTCGAAGAAGCGGCGGTAGAAGTCCTGGTTCTGCACGGTGTTGCTGGCCACCTTGACCAGCGAGTCGTCGCTGCTGCCGACCGGCAGCGACACCGAACCGAGCACGCCGACGCCGAGGCTGGCGGAACTCGAGGTCTTCTTCAGCGCGTAGCGGTCCTGCACCGCGTTGACGAACACCAGCGCGCGGCCGTCGTACTGCTGCATGCAGGTCACGCGCACCACCAGCTGGGTATGCGTCTCGGCATCGGGCTGGAAGTTCTTCGAGGCCTCCACGCCGTCGCCGCTGGCCCGGCTCACCACGTAACCCTGCCCCAGCAGCGCGCGCTGCGCGGCCTGGCAGGCCTGCGCCGGCTGCGATTCGTAGCTGCGCGAGTAGGTATCGCCGGCGTCGAAGGTTTCGCCGGAAGGCGCCGGATCCTGCTTCGGCTGCGATGCACAGCCGGCCAGCAGCGCGGCGACGGCGAAACCGGTGAGAACGGCGGTGGAACGGGGCATGGCGGCAGGGATCGGCAGGGAAGTGGCGGAGTCTAGCCACCCGCGCGTTCAGACGGCCTGAACGCCATCTGCCAGGCACGTCGCGGCCGGGCGGCGCGGAACGTCGCGGCATCCGCCTCGCGCGGCGGCCATGAATCCGGCACAACGATGGCGTCATGCCGCCAACCCGGTCACGGCGTTGCCGCGCGTCCGGGTGCAGGGTGCCGGTTGCCCGCGCCAACGCCCGTCGTAACCGGAGCGCGGCACGCGCGGGCTCCCGTTCCCCCGAGGAGAGCACCATGTTGCAGACCCATGCGATGTACGCCTACCTGCCGGCCACCGATGTCGCCCGCGCCCGCAGGTTCTACGAGGACCAGCTGGGATTCGCACCCGGCGCGGAGCTGTCGGGAGGCGTCAGCTACGAATTCGCCAACGGCACCGGCTGCTTCCTGTATCCCACGCCCAACGCCGGCACCTCGAAAGCCAGCCAGGCGTTCTGGGACATCGACGACATCGAACGCGAGGTGGCCGACCTGAAGGCGCGCGGCGTCCGGTTCGAGCGCTACGACTTCCCCGATGCGCAGGTCGACGGCGATATCGTCACCTCCGGCTGTACGCGCGCCGCGTGGTTCAAGGACAGCGAAGGCAACATCCTCGCGCTGATCCAGCGCCTGTGAAGCCGGCGCGGATCGCGCCGGCATTCGTCGCGCCCCGCCATCTCCGCTAGCATCGTCGTCGGTCCGAAACGACGAATATCCCATGCCCGACTGGCAAGCGCTGATCCGCGATATCCCCGACTTCCCCAAACCCGGCGTGGTGTTCAAGGACATCACGCCGCTGCTCGCCGACGCCGACGGCTACGCCGCGGCGGTCGATGCAATGGCTGCACCGTGGCGCGGCGTGGCGCTGGACGCGGTGCTCGCCGTCGAGTCGCGCGGCTTCATCGTCGGCGCCGCGCTGGCGCGCGCGCTGGGCACCGGCTTCGTGCCGGTACGCAAGCCCGGCAAGCTGCCCGCGCGCGTGCACGCGCAGGACTACGAGCTGGAGTACGGCAGCGACCGCCTGGAAATCCACGCCGACGCCCTGTCGCCCGGCGCGCGCGTGCTGCTGGTCGACGACGTGCTGGCCACCGGCGGCACGCTGCGCGCGGCGCTCGCGCTGGCGCGGGAACAGGGCGCGATCGTGGTCGGCGCCGCGGTCCTGCTGGAAATCAGCGCCCTGGAAGGCCGCGCGCGCTGGGAGCCGGGCGTCGCGCTGGAAGCCACGCTGGCCTGCTGAACACGCGTGCCCGGAGGCGGGCCGGCGCGCTTACTCGACCGACACGCCCAGCGCCTTGCGGAAGAACGCCAGCGCGTCGGCATTGACCTGCTCGTGTACCTGCGCCCGGTCGACGCCAGCCGGGTCGCTGCAGATTTCCACCGCCTCGCGGGCCAGCGCCTCCGAACACGGCGCCAGGAAGACCCAATGGTCCGCACCGGGCACCGCCACGCTGCGGTCCAGCGTGCGCAGCAGCGGCACGATGCGCAGTGCGTTCTCGTCCGGCCGCAGTACGCGGTCACGCTCGCCGTAATAGAGGAACACCGGGCGATCGATTCCCGCCAGGCCCGCCTCGTCGAATGGAATCGCCTGCGGCGCCATCACGAACGCGGCCTTGACCCGCGGGTCGGCGACGGGGCCAAGGCGTGCGAAGTCCGCCTGCAGCGAAGCCAGCGCGTCCACGACCCCGTCACCGAGCTGCCGCACCTGCCCGCAGATGTCCTCGTCGTCCGGATGCCGTTCGCAGTAGTCGAGGAAGCGATCGAAGCGCGGCTCGGCGCCCACCACCAGCAGGCTGGTGTAGCCGCCGGCGGAAAATCCCGCCACGCCGATGCGGTCGGCATCGATCAACGCCTTCCAGTCCGGCGCGTCGAGCAACGCACTGGTCGTCGCGGCCACCTGCAGCGCGCGCCCGGCCATGACCTCGGCCTTGCCGTTGCCGCTGGTGTCGCGGAAGTTGTCCTTCGGGTGCTCGAAGGTGGCGACCATGAAACCGTGGCCGGCCAGGTAGGTCGCCAGGTCGTGGTGGCCGAGGTTCGAACCGCCATGCCCGTGCGAGATCACCACCAGCGGCCTGGCGCCCGGCTGCGCGGGCGCGTCGAACGCGGCCGCGACTTCGTACGGACCGATCTTCGCCGGTGACGTCGACGTCGCGGCCGGATAGAACACGAAGCCGGGCATCGCCCCGCCCCCGACCGGATCGGTGACCTCGATCGCGGCGACGCCGACGCCGGCATTGGCCCAGGCAGGCAGCATGAACGCCGCGGCGAGCAGCCAGCGCAACAGGCGGCGGGGCCGCTTCGCGGCGGCGGACGGGGAAACGGACATGGAGATCACCTCTGCAACGGATGCACGCATGGCGCGGCATTGCGCGCCCGGGGCAGTGTGCGAATGCCGCGCCGCGTCCGCAAGGCCGGAGGTCACACCATCGGCGGCGCGATGATCGCGCGCCGCGTCTTCAGTGCTTGAGCTTGCCGATCAGGCTCGCCTCCATCAGGTCGATCTCGCGCACCAGCTTCTGGTGCACGATGTCGTCGATCGCGAACGCGCGGCGCAGGCGGTACAGCTCGTCGCGTTCGGCGTCGAGCGCGACCAGGCGCAGGCGGCGCTCGGCCTCGTCGCGGCGCTGCATGTCCTCGGCGTTCTCGCCGCTCATGTCGCCGTAGTCCAGGTGGCGGCGGTAGACGTCGAGCAGGTGCACCCCGGCTTCGGCGCGCGCGTCCTCGGCGCGTTCGTCGGCGAGCGGCTCGGTCAGCACCTTCTCGATGCGCCGGATCGCGGCTTCGGAAGCGGCCACGCGCGCGTTGGCCTCGGTGTCCTTGCGTTCGGGCTCGGGCAGGCTTTCGGTGAGTCCGCGCGTGAGCAGCGGCAGGCCGATGCTGGCGATCACCAGCGACAGCAGGATCACGCCCATCGCGATGATGATCACCACCTCGCGCGCCGGGAACAGGTTACCGTCCGGCATCAGCAGCGGCAGCGTGAGCACGCCGGCCAGGGTGATCGCGCCGCGCACGCCGGCGGTGGCGATGATCGCCAGCAGCCGCGTGTGCGGCATCCGGGTCTGCTCGCCGCGCCAGGCCGCGCGGAACACGGTCAGCCGCACCGCCACCCACACCCAGGCGAAACGCATCGCGCCCAGCGCCAGGGTGATCACGGCCACGTAGCCGAGCAGGTGCCAGACATCGTTGCCGCCGCCGCTGGCGGAGGCGGTTTCCGGCAGGCTGCGCAGCATCCGCGGCAGCTGTTCGCCCAGCAGCACGAAAATGATGCCGTTGAGCGCGGTCTGCACCGTGTCCCAGACCGCGTTGCGCTGCATGCGCGTGGACGCCTGCGGCCGCCCGGACAGTTCGCCGTAGTGCATCGCGATGCCGGCCACCACCGCGGCGAGGATGCCCGAGACGTGGATGTGCTCGGCCGACAGGTAGGCGGCAAACGGGATCAGCAGGCTGACCAGGATCTGGATGCCCGGGTCCTCGCCGGCGCGCCGCACCAGCATCCGGTTGAGGCGGCCGATGATCCAGGTCACCGCCATGCCGACGACCACGCCGCCGCCGGCCACCAGCAGGAAGCTGGTCGACGCCTCGGCCAGCGAGAACGTGCCGGTCAGCGCCGCGGTCACGGCGAAGCTGAAGCAGACCAGGCCGGTGGCGTCGTTGAGCAGCGACTCGCCTTCGAGGATGTGCATCAGCCGCGGCGGCAGCGGCGAGTTGTGCGTCATCGCCGCGACCGCGACCGGATCGGTCGGCGACAGGATCGCCGCCAGCGCGAACGCCACCGCCAGCGGCACCGCCGGCACCAGCCAGTATACGAACCAGCCCATGCCGACCACGGTCAGCACCACCAGGCCGATCGCCAGCGCCAGGATCGGCTTCCAGTCGCGGAAGAACGCGCCCTTGGGGATGCGCCAGCCGTCGAGGAACAGCAGCGGCGGGATGAACAGCAGCAGGAACAGGTGCGGGTCGAACGCCACGTCGAAGCCGATCCACGACAGCCCTGCGCCGAGCGCGATCTGCAGCAGCGGCAACGGCACCTTCAGCGGCAGCAGGCGAGCGACGAAGCCGCTGACGACGACCGCCAGCAGGAACAACAGGACCATCAGGACTACGGGCATGCAGGGCTCCATGGGGGAATCGAGCGGGCCGGCGGTTGATCCCCGGCGCGCCGGGGCGCGGCAACCCGCCATGCGGCCCGCCGCGGTCCGGGGCATGGTGACGAGCACATGCACATCCGCGCGCCGGGCCGGTGCGCAAGTGTGCACGCACACGGTGCACCAGGCCAATGGTTGGGCAACCGATCACACGCGACCAGGGCCACCCGATCGATTGCAATCACCACACCCACCACAGCGGAGCACCGCCATGGACAAGCGTCCCCTCATCGTTGCCGCCCTCGTGCTGTCCACGCTGGCCGCACCCTGCCTGGCCGCCGAAGGGACGGATGCCGGCTGCAGCCGCATCGCCGACGTCGACCTGCCCTACGACGTGGACGTCGCTGCCGACGCGTTGCGCTTCGAGGATGGCGACGACGCCATCGTCGTCACGCCCGACCGCATCGAGTCCGGCGGCCAGGTCTTCCGCGACGACGCCGTGCACGCGTACCACGACGACCTGCGCGGCTTCCTGGACAACGCCGGCTCGATGGCGAAGGTGGCCAGGGCCTTCCTGCATCGCAGCGCGTTCCCGCAGGCGGCCACCGACATGTGCCACGCCATCCTCGCCGTGCAGGCTTCGGGGGCCGAGATCGAACGACGCTTCCCCGGCTTCACCAGCCCGGTGCGGGTTTCGCTGAAGTCATCGCCGCCGGTGGCGCGAACTCCATCTGGGACAATCCATCCCTGATTCCGCACTTCTGCGTTGCGCTTGCGCGCCCATCTTCTTCCTGCAGCGACGGCCGTCCAGGCATCCCGCCGGGGCCCGTCGCACGGAGACCGCCTCCCTCCCCCGCGTGCGATCTCCGCTGCAGGAGTCCAATCAAGATGAGCAAGCACAAGATCCTGTCCCGCGCCCTGTTCGCCGTCCTCGCCGGTGCCACCGCCTTCGGTGCGCAGGCCGCGCAGGACACCGGTTTCTATGCCGGTGCCGGCGCCGGCCAGTCCCAGATCGACGAGCACGCCTACGACGACGAAGACACCGCGTTTTCGGTCTTCGGCGGCTACCAGTTCAACCGCTGGTTCGGCCTGGAGGCCGGCTATGCGGATTTCGGCAAGCTCAAGCCCGACGTCGCGGGCACCTCGCTGGAAGCCAGCTCGGTCTATCTCACCGCCGTCGGAACGCTGCCGTTCACCGAAAAGTTCTCCGGCTACGCGAAGGCCGGCTTCCAGCGCTGGGACCTGGACACGGCCATTCCCGGCCTGGCCGGCACCGGTGACGACAGCGGCACCGATCCGACCTACGGCGTCGGCCTGCAGTACAGCTTCACCGACGCGTTCGCGCTTCGTGCCGAGTACAGCCGCTTCGAAGTCGAGGACGCGGACCTGGACCTGGCCCAGCTGCAGGCGCGGTTCGACTTCTGACCGCGCGACGGCAGGACGCGGGGCCGCCGGCCAACGCCGGCGGCCCCGTGGTTCATGCGCGGTCGTCGACGCCCTGCACGCCGGCCTTCCTCGCGCAATGCGCGCAGCAGTACATGGTGCCGTCGGCCTCGGCGCCGTGGCCGATGACCCGGCATCCGCAGTGCGCGCAGGCCGGCGCCATCGCCTGGATCGCGCATTCGAAGGAATCGAAGGTGCCGCGCCGCTCGCCCATCACGACCTCGAAGGCCTTGTCGTAGTCGTTGCCGCAGGTATCGCAGATGGCCATCACGTGTCTCCGTGCGCGGGACGCCCGAGGCTAGCCCCTGGCATGGACAGGGGAGGTGAAGCCGGCGCCGCGCCGCGGCGGCACGGATCGCGTGCGGGCTTGATCCACGTCAGGGCCGGCGCGATGCGGCCGGCGGAGACTGTGCGCATCAGGAAACCACGCGTACCCCAGAGTTCAGGAGTCCTCCGATGAAAGTCTCCCGCCGCATGCTCCTCATCTCCGTCACGGTCGCCGCGCTGATCGCGGCCGGCCTGACGGCCTACGCCGGCAACGGCAGCGCCGAAGCGCCGGTCACGCTGCAGCCGTCCGGGATGATGATCCCGTTCTGATCGCCGCCCGCGCCCGGCAGCCGACGCACGGATGACGTGCCTCGGCCGCAACGCAGCGGCCGGCCTGCGCGGTCAGCCCTCGATCCGCACGCCCGTGGCCTCGATGCGCAGCTCGCGCGTCGGCGGCAGGGCGCCGTCGCCGGCGTCCTCGGCCAGGTGCTTCGCCGCTTCCGGCGAGAGTTCCTTCACCGACAGCACGCCGTAGACCTCGGCCTGCCCGCTGGCGTCCTTCGGCACGAAGAAGGCGTGGTCGCGCATCAGCACGCGCGCGGCCTGCCCGTCGTTCTCCAGCATCATCCAGCAGCCTTCCTTCTGGCAGACCTCGGTGATGCGGCCGCTGTAGCGGCGCGGCTGGCCGGCGTGGGCGTCGATGTCCGCCGCCGCGGCCGAGATCGGCACCGCCGCGCCGTCGGCGGGAATGGGATCACCGTAGGTCGCGGCGTCGCCCGCCTGGGCGAGGCCGGCGATCGACAGCAGCACGGGCAGCAGCAGGCGCATGGGAAGGCTCCGGATCATGGTGAGCCGGAGTGTAGCCGGACGCGCACCCTCAGTCGTCGAGCGTGAATCCCACCTTCACCGTCACCTGCCAGTGCGCGACCTTGCCGTCCCTGACGTGGCCGCGCACGTCGGTGACCTCGAACCAGCGGATGTCGCGCAGGGTCTTGGACGCGCGCTCGATGGCGGTGCGCACGGCGTCGTCGACGCTCTCCTTCGAGGAACCGGTCAGCTCGGTCGACTTGTAGACGTGGTCGCCCATGGCAGTGCTCCGTCGGGATGGAAGGCCAGCCTCCTCCCGCGCGCCGGGCGCGTCAACCGCTCAGTCCGCCGCCGGCGCCCCATCGCGCGCCGCGTCGCCGTCCGCCGCGTGCAGAAACTCGAGCAACCCGGCGAAGTACGCCTCCTGGTCGTCGTACATCGCCATGTGGCTGCCCTGCGGCAGGGACAGGTACCGGCCGTGCGGCAGCTTGCGGCTCATCATCTCCATCCATGCCGGATCCATGGTGTCGTACTTCGCGCCGATCACCAGCGTGGGCACGGTGATCTTCGCCAGGTCGTCGGTGCGGTCCCACTGTTCCAGCAGCCCGCTGGCGCCCAGCTCGCTCGGCCCCTGCATCGGCACGTAGATCTTCTTGTTGATCTTCGCGAACGAGCGCAGCACCGGCTCGGGCCATTCGGCCGCGGGGCGACGCAGCACGTGGCGTTCGTAGTGCGGCATCAGCAGCGCCTCGTAGCGCGGGCTGTCGTGCTCGCCGGCTGCTTCCATGCGCCGGGCCTCGGCCAGCGCATCCGGGTCCATCTCCGGCATCAGCACCTCGCGCGCATAGCGGTTGTAGGCCGGGATGCTGGACATCATGTTGGAGATCACCAGGCCCTTGAGCTTGTCCTGGTGCTGCAGCGCGTACTCGATGGCGAGGATGCCGCCCCACGAGTGGCCGAGCAGGTAGAAGTTGTCCGGCCCCAGGCCCAGCGCCTGGCGCACCTGCTCCACCTCGTCCACGAAGCGGTCCACGTCGAGCAGGCGGGGATCGTCGGGCTGGTCGCTGTAGGCCGAACCGAGCTGGTCGTAATAGTAGTACTCGACGCCACCCGCGGGCAGGAAGCTGTCGGCGGCCTCGAAGTATTCGTGCGTCGCGCCCGGCCCGCCGTGCAGCAGCAACAGCTTGATGCGCGGATTGTTGCCCACGCGCCTGGTCCACACGCGGAAGTCGCCCGCGGGCGTGTGGACCGGGATCATCCGCACGCCGCCCGACCAGGTGTCGCTACGGCCGGCGTTGTCGAACCAGGACGACGAGGCCTGCGGCGTTTCCGCGGCGGCGGCGGCAAGCGCGAAGACGGACAGCAGCAAGGCAACCAGGACACGGCGCATGGCAGGACTCCCCTCCTCCGGTACGGTGCGCCCACTCTACCCCGGGACCACGCCTGCAGTGTCTGCAGCACGTATGTCACCGTGCGCGTCGAACTGCTACTGCGGATCCATGCCGTCCGCGGGCAGCAGCACCAGCGGTTCGCAGGCGTCCACGCTGCAGCCGAAGTGCCGCGTTTGCCCGCCGCTCGACCAGGTCGCCATGCCTCCGCCACCGATCGTGAAATCCCAGGTCACGCCTTCACTGCGGAGTTTCCCGGAAATCGAGCATGGCAGCTGGTAGAACCCGGCGTAAGGCGGCTGTTCGTACTGCCGGCCCAGCCGGAAGAACTCCGCCACTTGCTGCGCCGACAGCCGCCACTCGTGGCACGCCGCCTCCAGCGGATCGCCTGGCTCGCCACCGTACCGCGGCTCACCCACATCAATGATCCGCACTCGCTCCGGTATGTTTCCCATCGAATCCTGGGGCATGCATCCAGCAGCGCACGCGGCCACCAGCGCCGCGATGGCCAAGCCGCGCACGGCGATTCCCTTCCTGTCTGGAATCAATCTCAGTCTGCGTCCGGCGGGGTGTATTCCCACATCACCAACTCGCTGCATTCCGATGCCATACAACCGACGTAACGGGTATCGCTTCCATTACGCAGGACCGCCTTTGCTGCGCCATTGATACTGAATTTCCAGGCCCGCCCAGCCGATTCCAGCACACCGGAGATCATGCAGGGCGCCGTGTCGAAATCATGGTGGTAGCGACGCGCATCGATGCGTTCACTGAGCAGGAAGAAGCGCTCTGCCTGCGCTGCCGTCATCGCCCACGACCGGCAGATTCCGGGCGCGCTTTCCTGCGCGGACGCCGATGGGTCGACAGTCGTTCCTGGCATGGAAGCAACGTGGCCATCCAGCACCGCATTCGATTGGCATCCAACCACCATCGAGGCGCTAATCGCCAGAATACAGGCCCTGGCCCTCACCTTCCGTATTCCTGGAAATCGTGTCGTGTGCATAAACATCGGCATCATCGAGGCTGTAGGCTTTCTTCAGAATCCGGACAAGGACCTTGATCGACTCGGTCTGCTCCGGTATCGGTGCATCCCAGGTCTTGGTGCTCTCGTCGTACATGGCAACGACTTCTATCCCGACGCTGTCCTCATTGGTTGGATATTTCTCCGGATATGCCTTGACCTTCTCGTGGTTGTACACCTTCGTCGGATTCCAACCCCGCCCTTTGATCAGCTTGGCCTCGCCCGCCGAACACGTGCCCCCAGCCATGCAGCGGGACTTGATCTTGCCCACGTGGTTGGTGTGCTTGAGCAGGCTCGCGGTCTGGTAGACCGTGCCGTCCTTGTCGAAGTAGAAATGCGTCCCGAAGCCATTGGCCGCGGAGTTGAGCCCGTTTGATAACCGATCCAGGGGCGGGGTTCAACGTGCACGGGGCCAAATGGTGGGGGGCCGTCGCGCTGGAGACATCGCGGTTTGCGGCGAACGCTATCGTTATTTCCGCCACTACCGCGGGCCGCGGGACGAATCGCGAAGGATCACAATCCCGGATGAAGGAATCCGCCGCTGGCGTGTAGAAGGATGGGAGCGGCCCGCACGCGGCCGGAGCAATGAAGGAGAGCAGGCATGCGGATTCTGAAGACCTGGGCTACGGCATTCGTCGCGATCGCGGCGCTGGCGGGCTGCGGGCGCGAAGGCGGTGCTGCCGCCACCGACGGCGAGGCGAAGGCGGTGCAGGTCTACGAGGTACCGCCGGCGCAGCTGCAATCGGTGCAGCAGGCGCTGGATATGGTGCTGAGGGTCGACGAGATCGGCTCGGTGACCAGCAGCGGCGGCCGGCTGGTGGTGCTGGCCCCGTCGAGCACGCAGGCGTCGATCGACAAGGCGATCGCGACCCTGTCCAGCCAACAGGCCGACGCCGGGCCGGTCGGCGAGGCGCCACTGCGCCTGCGCTTCTGGCTACTGGCAGGCAGTTCCGGGACCGGCGCGCCGGATCCCCGCCTGGCGCCGCTCAAGCCGGCGCTGGACGAGGCCTCGAAGAGCCTCGGGCTGCAGGGATTCACGCTGCAGGGATTCACCGACGTACTCATCTCGCCCGGCAAGTCCTTCAACTCGCAGGCAGGCAATTTCCTCGTCGACGGCATCGCGAACCGATCCACCGCCGGCGTGATGCTCAGCGCCAACATCCAGGTGGCGCAGGCAAGCGACAACTGGGAAAGTCTGGTCCGCACCGAAGCGCTGTTGGATCCCGGCCAGTTTCTGGTCCTGAGCACCAGCACCGGACCGGACGGCACCATGGAGCTGGTCGTCGCCCAGGCGCAGCTGCCCGCGGGCAAAGACTGACGCATGCCGATCGACGAGACGGAACTCGTCGCGTCGTACCGGCGTGTCGAGCACCCGCTTTACAACGCGCTGTATCGCATGCTGTGGGACGCACAGGAGTGCCAGGACGTGCTCCATGACGCCTACCTGCGCCTGTGGCAGCGCAAGCGCCGCGTCGATGCCGCGCGCATCGACGCGCTGGCCTGGACGGCCGCGCTCAACCTGGCGCGCAACCAGTTGCGCTGGCGCCGGCTGCGCGGCTGGACGCCCCCGCCGGAAGCGTTGGATGCCATCGCCGGCGGGGACGACCCGCAGGCCATGGCGGAGCATTCGCGCCTGCATGCCGCCCTGCAGCGCCTGCCCGCGGCGATGCTGGAAGTGGTGCTGATGGCCGAGTTCAGCGGCATGGGCACGCGCGAGATCGCGCAGGCGCTCGGCGTGCCGGAGGGCACCGTCGCCTCGCGCAAGCACCACGCGGTGCTTCGGTTGAAACAATGGCTGGGAGGACACTGATGGAAGACGATCGGATGCCGACTGCCGCATTGGCCAGGCTGGCACCGCCGCCGGGCGGCGAACGCCGGCTGCGCGAAGCGCTGCGCAAACATCAGGCGCGCGGCTTCGACTGGCGCCTGCCGCTCGCCGGTGCCTTCGCCTCGCTGTGCATGCTGGTGCTTGCCTACGCGGTGGCGCGACCGGACGCGTCGATGGACGCCGAGATCCAGCGTGCCGTGGCCGGGGCCGTGGCACCCATCGACGGCATCCGTGTCGCCGGCGCGCGCATCGAACCGGTCGCCACCCGGGACCCGGGCGTTCGCATCTACCGGCTCGCGGGCGACCAGCGAAAGCCCTAGTGCCCCTGCGGCGCGGCGCGCGATCCGGACAGCACGCCGCCCTCAGGCCGCGCGTCGCCGGGCAGGCGCCTCCGCCTCATGCAGCCAGGTCGTGAAACCGTCCTTCGCCGGCGGAACCGAGTCGAACAGCATGATGGCGCTGACCTGCCCGCGGTGGCCGGCGCCGTGGGTGATCACGTGCATGAGCATCTCTTCGCGCGTCATGCTGCCGGGTTTGCCGTCGGTGAACATGAAGTCGATGCGCTCTTCCAGCCGCGCGCGGTCGAGCGTGGCGATGTAGTCGACGTACTCGCGATCGCTGGCACGCATGTCGGCGTCCAGTTGCGCCAGCGCCGGCATCTCGCTGGCGTTCGCCGAGCCGTATGCGTGCGGCTGGCGTCGCAGATGCGCGGCGAAGATGCGGTCGACGATATAGGTATGGCTCAGTGCCCGGATCGCCAGCGGGACGATCGGCGAGTCCTCGCCCAGGGCGGCCAGCCGGTCCAGCAGTTCGGCGTTGGCCCAGGCTTTGTAGTGGAACAGGCGTTGCAATGTGTGGTGCATGTCGTGGTCTCCGTGGGGCCGTGCGGCGCGTTGCGCATGGCGGTTTGCATCGCATCCGCATGCCGTCAGGATATGAGTGATCACTCGCTTTTAATACTCGCATTGGCAGGCTGCAGGCATGGCACGCAAGCCACCCACGAAACCGCGCAAGACCGCCACCCAGCAACGTTCGCGCGCGACCGTCGACGCCCTGGTCGAGGCAACTGCTCGCATTCTGGTCAGGGAGGGCTTCGACAAGGCCAGCACCAACCGTATCGCGGAGGTGGCGGGGGTGAGCATCGGCTCGCTCTACCAGTACTTCCCGTGCAAGGAGGCCCTGGTCGCCGCCGTTATCGAACGCCACCAGCAACGGATCGCGCGTACGGTGCGCGGCGGGCTGGCCGACCTCATGGCCATGCCGGTCGAGGCCGCGATGCACAGGCTGGTTGCCGTCGCGGTGAAGGGGCACCGCGTCGAGCCCGCGCTGCATCGCGTGCTCGCCGAGCAGATCCCGCGCGTGGGCAAGCTGCGGGACGCGGAAACCTTCAGCCGCGAGAACTTCGCGCTGTTCAGGACATACCTGGAACAGCATCGCGGCGAGCTCCGCGTCGACGACCTGGAGCTCGCCTCGTTCGTCTGCGTGACCACGATCGAGGCACTGACTCACAACGCCGTGCTGCACCATTCGAAGATGCTGTCCGGCGCAGCGATGGAAGCCCTCATCGACGAAGGTGCGCGCCTGGTCAGCGGCTACCTGCTGCCCATGCCACCCGCCTGAGCCCCGCGGGCAGCGACCGGTGCGCCTCGACTGCCCGTATTCCGCTTCGGCGATCCGAAGAGGTGTTCGCGGAGATCATCGGCAACAATCTGCGGACGCTCCTGCACAACCCTTCGGCCTGAGCGACGCGACACCCGCACGGGCACCGCGCCGCTTGCCGTGGCGTCAGCGCCCGATCAGCGGCCGGCTTGCGACGCGGGCCGCGCGCTCCCGGTATTCCAGTCGCCCCATGCGTCCCTGGTCGTGCAGGCCAAGCTGGCGCAGTTCGTAGGGCGCGGTGGCGTCGCGGGTCACCTCGGGCGGGAACACCAGTGTGAGCGCACCCGCGCCGCGGCCGAGCCAGTCGGCCGCATGCCCGACCGCCACCGGCGCCAGCGCGCCCGCCCGGTCGGTGCCGTACAGCACCGCGCGGACCTCGTAGCGGCCCGGGCTGCCCACCTCGACCGGCAGGTCGAACGCCAGCTGGCCGCCGGCATCGCTGCGCGCGATGTACCGGCCGCGCAGGCGCGCGGTGGGCGCGGCAACCTCGAAGGCGACCTTGGCATCGCGCAGGACTTCGGCACCGTCGGCATCGCCCGCGGCCAGGACATGCGCTTCCCACAGGCCGGGCACGGACGAGGCGTCGTGCGGAAGCTCGGCCTGCAGGTCGATGCCGCCGCGCGTGCGGACGGCGCGCAGCGGGAAGTCGCGCCCATCAGGCGCGACCAGCATGCCGCCGATGTCACCCAGCGTGGCGCGGCTGGTGTCACTGTCCAGGCTCGCCTGCAGGCTGACACGGTCGCCCGTGCGGTAGGCCGAAACCGGGTTCTCCACGCGCAGCGCGACCGCACTGTCGGGTTCGCGCACGTGGACGACATAGCGGCCGCGCGCGTCCGCGACCTGCAGGTCGAACGCGCCGGTGCCCAGCGCGGGATTCAGCCGGAAGCCCAGCGCCCCGGGCGCGAATGATGTCCCGGTGGCGGCTTCCAGCGCCGCCTGCGGCGCGAGGGCGACGATGGCGTCCCGGGCCGCGACGGCGCGACCGCCCTGCCGGACCTGCAGGGCCCCGGGCGCCACGCCGCGGCTGTCGCCGCCACCCGGGCTGATGAGCACCAGCGCACCGGGGGCCGTGGTGTGGATGGTCACCCCACGTGCGAGGGCGGCGCCGTCGACGTCCTTCCAGTATTCACGGCTGACCGCGGTGTACGGCGTCGGCGCGGTGATGGCGCCGGCATCGTCGGGCAGCGCCCAGGCGAAATGCACCGGCGCGCGTTCGACCGATGGCGGCGTCGCCGGTGCGTCGGTGACGAGGCCACGCAGGGTGACATCGCCCCGCGCGGCGGGCAGGAGCGTCGCGTCCTGTGCGTGGACGGCGCCGGCCAGTGCAAGGGCGGCGGCGAGGGTCGCGAGCGTAATGGTCTGTCTGGTCATGGTCGGCCCCTTCACAGGTCGTTGCGCAGGATGACGTCCAGGCCGAAGCAGTTGCGCCGGCTCTGGTTGTGGTTGAGCACCCGCTGCTTCTCTGTGCGCTGGGTGTCCTGGAACCAGACGTAACCCGCCGCCGACTGGCTGCTGCAGTTGAGGAACCCGTCGGAACACGACGCCAGCCAGTTCTGGGTGAACTCCAGACCCACGCTCTGCAGGTAGCCGCCGCAATTGGCGTTCGCGGTGAACGGCGCCGAACGCACGTCGGTGCCGACCACGCTGTAGAAACTGCGCGGCAGCGACGGCCGGCCGCTGGTGCCATAGAGCCAGTCGGCGTTGTAGCTTGCCATCCAGCTGACCTGCTGCATGCGCACCGCGTCGTTCTTGTAACCCATCAGCCAGCCCAGCGCGGACTCGAACATGTTGCCGGCCATCACCGCGTCGGCCAGCGGCGTACCGGCCGACGAGGGCGCCAGCGCATTGACCCAGCGGATCCGCGAGATGATCCCCGGATAGCGGCTGTCCCATGTCGGGTTGGACATGATCCAGCGCATCACGTTGCCGCCGTTGCTGTGCGTGATGACCACCAGGTCGGTGATGCCGCGCGCGGCAATGAAGGACTGCAGCTGCCCGGCCACGCATCCGGCCGCATCGTCGTGCCACATGTACTGCGTCAAGTCGCAGTTGATGACGACGTAGTTGGCCGGGTCCGGCAGTCCCTGCCGGATCGAATTGATGTTGTCGTGGGTCCAGTAGTCGGATGCGGCGTCGGTGTGTTTGCTCGTGCCGTGCACGAAGGCGACGCCGGTGGCGGCTTGGGCGCTGCCCAGTGTCGCCGCGGTGGCCAGCAACGCGGCCAGGACGATGGTGCGGATGCGCATGTTCCCCCTCCCTGTGGTCGGCGCGGGGCCAGGCCCGGCCTGTGTCCATCGCCTCCCCGGCGATGGGCCTGACGGCACGCCCGAACCTACCGTCGCGGACCGCGCCGGTCTGGGCGCTGGCGCACAGTCCGCCGTGCTGCAGGGCGTCAATACGCTTGCCCAGGAGAACTTGGGGAACGACCGCGCCGGATCCTCGCGGCAGTTGCGGCAGGCATCCGGCGCAACGTCGCCTGGTCTTCCCGGACCCCCAGGGCACCTCGCGTGGTGGATCGCAAGTTTCTGAACACGCGGTGCGCCGGCTACTGCGTCCATATCGCAGCCGATGAATGCGCGTGGCTCCACGGGCTGACGGCAGATTGCAGGTCCGTCTAGGACTGACCCCAGCTTGTTCGATGCGTCGATCGGTTCCATGTTGGGCATGTGGCGATCACGCGATCGTGGAAATCAAGGGAGATCGGCCCGCATGAACACCATAGGCACCAGTCGAGCCAACGTTTCACAAAACTCGCCCCTCGTCGAAACCAAGCCTCCTCGTGTCCATATCGCGGGTTCGGAAGAAACGCTGTCCAGCATCGCGCGCAACTACGGCGTCCCCGTCGAGGACCTCGCGCGGCTGAATCCACAGGTGGCCAACTCCGAAGTGGTCTATCCGGGCGAACAGATCGCATTGCCGACACCAGGTGAGCCACGGGACGTCCCGGGCGATTCACGCACACCTGATCCCGCGGGAGCGACCGGCAATCCATACGATGCGATTGCCCAGATAGAAGACCTTCCCAAGCCGAACTGGGAAGGGATCCCCAGGAACCTGCCGCCCGAAGACAGGCAGGCAATCTATGACGGGCGTGTAGCTGCGTACAACGAGCAGCGGATCGCTATCGCCGATGCGGCCATCGCCGCCGGCATACCGCCTCAACCCGGCGATTTCGCCGACCTTCCCGGTCCCCTCCGGAAGGTTGTGTACGAAGAATCTCTGAACGCCTATTACGCGAACCTTTCAGCGCTGAGGGAAATCTCGGCAAATGCCAAGATCGAGAATCTGCGGCTGGATCCGGATTTTTCCTCGATGCCGCAGCAAGTCCGCGAGCAGGTTGTCGCCCTCATCGAGAAGAACCAGTACGTCCCTGCAAATGTCGACGTGCTTGTCGCATTGGCTGACGCTCCTGGTTTCCAACAACTGGGCGAGGACGAACAGGCACGCCTGCTCAACCTGGTTGGGGGCCAGAATGAATTCCTGTCGGAGCAGTCGCGGGAAGCGATGCGGCAATTTCTGGCCGATCCAAATATCGACTTGACCAGTCCGCAGGCGTTCCGGGATTTCCTGGAGCAGCAGCCCGGCATTCCATACCTGGTTCCGAGCCAGTCCTCCGGACCACAGGTCGAGTACACCGTGAGCGGCCCGACAGCCGTCAGCAACCATCCATTCCCATCGGGACCGGCGAATGCGCAGCGCTATGAGGTCACTTTGGACGGGCAGACCATTGAAGTCTTCATGCCCGCCTCGCAGGACCCGAACCTCAGCTACCACAACATCGACGAGATCGCAGCAGGCCTGGCTTCTCTGCCACCCGAAAGCCGGACACGCGTCGACTCCGTCAATGTCAACCCGGGGAGCAACCCCGACGACGCCTATTGGGCGCAGCAGTACGGCATCCCCGGATTCCGCTCCTACATGACCGCAGGTGCATCGGGGATCGTCGACGTATACCCACAGACCGGCCCTCAAGGCCAAGATGGTCTCGATTCTTCGCTGATCCACGAAACCGGGCACATCATTTCGGGCCAGGAGTTCGGGACTTCCGAATGGAACGACTGGGAAGCGGCAATGGCCAGCGACCAGATCGACGCTTCCCAGTACGCCCGGTCTTCGAAAGAAGAGGACTTCGCGGAAACCGTCAGGCTCTACCTGACCGTCCGGGGCACCCCGGCAGAGGCAGAGATCAGGGCGCTGATGCCTGAGCGGTTCGCGATCCTGGATGGCCTGTTCTAGGCAACCTTGCAATAACGAAACGGGCCGCATGAAGAACAACCTGTCCAGTCCGATCGGGTAGTACCATTCCATGGCCCCATCAATTGGTCAGTGCCCCATGCGACTGCTTCTTGCCGGCGGAATGAACCCATGCGTACGCGTCGCGGGCGTGACGGCCTTGGCCGTGGCGATGTGCGCAGCACCCCCTGCGGAAGGAGCATCATCCCGCGGTACTGCCGGAGGGTGCAGCAAACCATCCCCTTCAGGAGAGCTGAACATGTTGGTCGGCAACTTCACCGCCAAACTCCCGGACGCACCAGCCTATTTGAAGCTGGAGGTGGACGACCAGGGCAATGCCACGTTTGTGCATCTGTATGCCTTGCATACGCCGCCTGCTGAACTCGAGCGCATCACCACCACGGTGCAGGAGGATGAGAATGGGCACTACTGCTTGGCCGAACAGCCACGTTCGATCGAACGCTGTTTCGTCCGGACCGACGAGGATGTGATCGTCGTTACGGTTCTTCCCGAGGGGACGCAGCTCTCCCTCCAGCGCTCCAAGTGACGTAACGCGCGCAGAACAACAATCGGGGCGTTCCCGGTTGGCCCGCTGCTCGCGTTCCCGGTCGCGAGCAGCGACAAATGAAGAGGACAGCCCATCTCCTTTCGTTGCGTCTGCGCTGCCGCAGACGCAGGCCCGCAATGCACGGCCCTACTCCCGGCTCGGCACGCGTACCCGTACTTCAGCACGGCCTCGTCGCCAGGATCCGGCGCAAAGTCGCTACGGACCATTCCTTCCATCTGTTCTCCATGGACGGTATCCGCGCCGCCGGCACGCTGGGCGCCGCGTCACCTCTCGCGCACCCGCCCGCGGAACCGGCGGCCTCACGCCGAAAGGACGCGTCGCGCCTTAGGTTATGGCGTCTTCCTGCCGGAGAACCACCATGATCAAGTGGGCCATCATCTTCGCCGTCATCGGCCTCGTCGCCGGTGCGCTCGGCTTCGGCGGCATCGGCGGTGCCGCGATGGGCATCGCCAAGTTCCTGTTCTTCGCCGCGATCATCATCGCCATCGTGCTGTTCCTGCTGGGCGTGACGATTTTCAAGAAGGTGACCTAGTCGCGACGATGCGATGGTGCGTCGGGCACGACGCCGCGGCCTGCGCGGTCAACCACCGAACAGGCCACGCAGGCGTGCCATCCAACCACGCCGCTTCGCCACGCCCTCGCCCGGCAGCATGTCCGCGAGGATGCCGAGCGGGTCCGTCGCAATCGCAAGCACGTTGAGCCGCTTGCCGGTGTCGCGTTCGACGCGCGCGATCATGTTGATCGCCAGCAGCGAGTCCCCGCCCAGGTCGAAGAAATTGTCTTCGGCGCGCGCCTCGTCGAGGCCGAGCAGTTCGCACCACAGCGCGGCGAGGTAGGCGATCCGCGCATCGCCCGGCTGCTCCGCGGCCGGGGCGGCATGCGCGCCGCGGTCGGCGGGCATCGGCAGTGCCTTGCGGTCGGTCTTGCCGTTCGGGGTGGTGGGCAGCGCGTCCAGCACCACGATGTGGTTGGGACGCATGTAGGCCGGCAGCGCCTCGCGCAGATGCTCGCGGAGTTCCGCGACCGGCTCGTCACCACCTTCGCGCGGCACCACGTAGAGCACCAGGCGCTGGCTGCCGTTGCCGAAGTCGCGCACCGCGGCGGCGGCAGCGCGCACGCGGGCATCCTCGAGCGCGGCGGCTTCGATGTCGCCCAGTTCGATGCGATAGCCGCGCAGCTTGACCTGGTCGTCGGCGCGGCCGTGGAAATGCAGCACGCCGTCGCGCAGGCTGCCGATGTCGCCGGTGCGGTACATGCGGCTGCCGTCTCCGGCGAACGGGTCGAGGCAGAAGCGTTCGGCCGTCAGGTCGGGTCGATGCAGGTAGCCGTCGGCGACGCCATCGCCGCCGATCCAGATTTCACCCCGCTCGCCATCCGCCACCGGGTGGCCGTCCTTGTCGAGCAGGTGGATGCGCGTGTTGGCGATCGGCCGCCCCAGCGGCACGGGGCCGTCACCGGGCTGGACGCGTTCGATCGTCGACCAGATCGTGGTTTCCGTGGGGCCGTACATGTTCCACAGCTCGTGGCAGTGGCGCAGGGCTTCGTTGGCAAGATCGCGCGGCATCGCTTCACCGCCCACCAGCAGCTTGAGCCCGGCCAGGCGCGCGGCGCGCCCTTCGTCGTGGAGCAGGCGCAACAGCGTCGGCGTGGTCTGCAGCACGGTGACGCCGCTGCGCTGCACCAGCGACATCGTGGCATCGGGGTCGCTGAGCTCGGCCTCGCTGGCAACGTGGATGCGGCCGCCCGCCGTCAGCGGCAGGTAGAGCTCGAGGGCAGCGATGTCGAACGACCACGTGGTCACCGCGCAAATGACGTCGTCCTCGCCGAAACCGGGCGAGTCGCGCATCGAGCGCATGAAATTGACCAGGTTGCGGTGCAGGATGCGCACGCCCTTCGGTTCGCCGGTCGAGCCCGAGGTGAACAGGACATAGGCCAGGTCGTCGCCGTGCACCGCCGGCAGCGCGGGCGATTCGCCGTCCTGCGGCGCGACGTCGCCGCCGATCTCGATGAGCGCAGCGTCATGGTCGGTGATCGCCGCCGGCAGCGCATACCCCGCCAGCGTGACGACGCGGCGGATCTGCGCGCGTTCGAGCATCGTGCGCAGGCGCCGGTCCGGGAACGCCGCATCGAGCGGCACGTACGCCGCGCCAGCACGCAGTACGCCCAGCGCGACGGCCGCCATCTCGCGCGAGCGCGGCACGCAGATGCCAACCATCTCGCCGCGCACGGCGCCATGCGCGAGCAGCCGCGCGGCGATCCGCCCGCTGGCTTCCCAAAGCCCGGCGTAGCTGTCGTCGCCCGCGGCATCCGACACCGCGATGCGGTCGGGCGTGCTGTGGACCTGCTCCCCGATCAGGTCCGGCAGTGACGGACCTGGAGACGTCGCCGACATGGCCGGCGCTGCAACCTGTTCAAATACCGACGCACACGAAACCCCGTACGGCATGGCTGAATCCCCCCTGGTCGGCACGCCGCCATCGGCGCCCCGTTGCCTGCGACTGATGCTGAAGCGGGCGTCGCAACGCCCTTCCCCACTCCCGCCCGACCCCGTCGCTGCCACTGTCGTGGTCGCCAGCGAATCGACGGGCCGGGAATCCCTCAATAAGGTTTTACACAAGTCCGCGCGCTGCCGACCCCCTTCGGCATGGGAAAAATTCTCGGTTTGCCCTGTTTTCGGGCCAAAAACAGGCGCGGCACGACGTTTCTCACGGCCTGCGGGGAATATTGAACCGCGCCCCCATCCAGACACTCCCGATATTGCAGTGGGAGCGGCCATGGCCGCTCCCACAGTCACGCGGTCGGTGGGAAATCACGGGAAGTTCCGCATCTCTATCGATGCGCGGCACGCACTATCGCGGCCGCTTCAGATGACTGCAGTCCCCTCTTTGAACCGTTGGCCGCCTGACACCTGGATTGGGCAAGTCCGCGAAGGTGCGGCTTGAATGAACCGATCGCCGCCTGCGGCTGCTCGGAGATGGGGAAACCGGAGGCCGGAATCCGATACCTCGAATCATCATGTCGAATGACGATGGCACTGGCGGTTGATGACACCGCGAAGAGGAGTGCGAGCAACAGCGCGAGGGTCAAAGTCGACTTCTTTGAAAGTCCACCGCGGACCCGTCGTTCCGACGTTACGACCACGCTCTTGCTGCCATCCATCGATTTTTCTGCATCATTCGCGAATCATGGATCGTGGCTGCGAGCCAACAGGATATGCCGCGAAAACATGCGGCGGATACGCGGGTTCCTCGCTACCAGAATTTCTGCATCGAAGAACGCCGGCTGCGCATGCAAGGCGGAACCGCCGCAGGCGATTCCGCCCGATTCGGATCGAGCGATGCGATCCGGAAGACATGCGGCGGAATCCGCTGCGCGGGTTCCGCCCTACGAAGTGCCAGGTTCACTTCTTGAGTCTGGAAGGCACAGCAAGAGGTGAACCTGGCCCGTTCCCGATCCTTGGCACCCTTCCGGGCGCCGCGTCAGATTTGCGCCAGGCCGCCGTCGACGGCGACCTCGCTGGCGGTCATGAAGCTGCTGTCGGGCGACGCGAGAAAGGCAGCCGCCGCCGCGACCTCCGCCGGTTCGGCCATGCGCTGGAGCGGATTCATCGAGGCGAACACCTTCATGCCTTCCTCGCCCACCGCCGCCTTCGCCAGTTCGGTCGCCGTCGGCCCGGGCGACAGCACGTTGACCCGGATGCCGGTGCCCTTCAGGTCTTCCGCCCAGGTCTTCGCGAGGTTGCGCACGGCCGCCTTGCTCGCGCTGTAGACACCGAACGCCGGGGCGCCGGTAGTACCGGCGCTCGACCCGGTCAGGATGATCGAGCCGCCTTCGCCCATCAGCGGCAGCGCCTTCTGGACCGTGAAGATCGTGCCCTTCACGTTGGTGTCGAAGGTTTCGTCAACGTGTTCGGCGGTGATCTGGCCGAGCGCCAGCAGGCTTCCTGTCCCTGCGTTGGCGAAGACGATGTCGAGGGTTCCGCGCTCGGCCTTCACCGCCGCGTAAAGCCGGTCGAGGTCTGCCGGATCGGAGATCGAGCCTTTCACCGCGCGAGCGTTCGGCCCGAGCTCGGCCACCGCGGCATCAAGCACTTCCTGCCGGCGGCCGAAGATGAAGACGAAAGCCCCCTCCTCGATGAAGCGCTTCGCCGCGGCGCGGCCGATGCCGGTCGCGCCGCCGGTGATCACGGCGGTCTTTCCAGTCAGTCTGTTCATCGCTCACGCCTCCTGCTTGAAGAGGTCCTGGAAGATCAAAGGCCCCCAGCTCTTGTCCGCGCGCGCCTGCACCAGCGCGCCGCCCTCTTCGAACCTGCCCAGATGGACGGGCGCGAAGCCGAGTTGTCCGGCGAGCGCCGCCACCGGCGCTGCGGCACCTTCCTCGTCGCTCGCCAGGAACACGACCCGCCGGCCGCCTTCGACGCGCGGATCGGTGGCCAGGGTGCGGGCAACGAGATGATTGAAGCCCTTCACCACCCGGGCGCCCGGGAAGGCCTTGGCGACGACCGCGGAGGAGGCGCCGAATCCGTTCATCGCGTCGACGATCGTCTTGCCTTGCCAGCTCGCCAGGCGCTTGCCGACCTCGCCATGCTCCTCGAAGGGAACGGCCAGGAAAATGATGTCCGCCTGGATGGCGTCCGGCAGCGCCTTGGGGATGACCGTGGGCCCGATCGCCTCCGCCTGCGGGGCCAGGGCTTCGGGCGGCCGCCGGCTGGCGACCGCGACTTCGATGTCTTGCCGGGCAAAGGCGCGGGCGAGGGCCTGGCCCACTGCGCCGAAACCGATGATTGCGTAGTTCATGTCGTTCTCCATTTCAGTGTCTGGTTGGGTGTGGCCGGTCCCGATCAGGGCCGGCTGCCCAACCAATCTGGCGCTCTTGACACATCAATCCAATTGGCGAAATATCGCTGTGTACGATCTATTTTTTAGATGGCAATGCTCGACAACGTCACCATCAACCAGCTGCGTGCGTTCGTGGCGGTCTGCGACCAGGGAAGCTTCTCGGGTGCGGCGCGGAGCCTCAGGCGCGCGCAGTCGGCCGTCAGCCACGCGATCAAGGCGCTGGAGAGCGCCTTCGATGTCGAACTGTTCGAGCGCAACACGCGCAAGGCGCAGCTCACCGCGGCGGGCCGCAGCCTCCTGCCGGACGCGCGCGCGGTGATTTCACGCACGGAAGAAATGAAGAACCGCGCCAGTTCGATCGCCACGGCCGGGGTGCCGCAGGTGTTGGTTGCGATCGACGCCTACTTCCCGCGCGCCCACCTGATCGGCTGCTTGCGGACGCTGCAGGAGGAGTTCCCCACCGCAGCGATCGACCTGCGGATCACGACCATGCAGGGCGGCGAGCACCTGGTGCTCGAACGGGTGTGTGCCTTGGCGGTCACGATCGCGAACGTGCCGGAGGTGAACCCGGACGCGGTGGAACGCCGCTGGCTATGCGAGGCGGAGATGGTGACGGCATGTGCGCCCTCCCATCCACTGGCTTCGACACCGAATCCCATCCCCATGGACGAGTTCGGCCGGCACGTCCAGATCGTCGTGACGGACAACCAGCCCGGCGCGGAGAAGACCCAGCAGGGTGTCGCCGGCAAGCGCCAGTGGCTGGTCAACGATCTCGGCGCCAAGCGTGATCTCCTCAAGGCCGGTCTCGGCTGGGGACACCTGCCCCGGCACCTCGTCGGCGAGGACCTCGCGAACGGACAACTCGTCGAACTCGAGCGCCGCGCCTGGCACCTCGGCCCGCTCACGTTCATGACCTCGCAGCGCCGGGGCCACGATCTGTCTCCATGCGAGTCGCGGCTGGTCGAGCTGCTTGGCGAGGTCACGTAGGGCGGAACCGCCGAAGGCGATTCCGCCGGATGCGGATCGAGCGATGCGACCCGGAAGACATGCGGCGGAATCCGCTGCGCGGGTTCCGCCCTACGGATGTCTTCCCGAAGCAACCCGGACCCGGCAAGATGCAAGCCCGCACATCAAAGGATTGATGGCATGCCTGATTACCGACGGGCCCGCGCCACGGGTGCCACGTGGTTCTTCACCGTCAACCTGCTCGAACGCCACGGCAACACGCTGCTGGTGGACGAGATCGAGCGCCTGCGCACCTGCCTGCAAGTCGAACGCGCGCGCCGTCCATTCGCGATCCTGGCCTGGGTCGGTAATCCCCCCGTTTTTAACGGACACCAAAAGTGGAGCTATGCGGCCAATGCCAACTTCTGCATTGGCGTGATACCGCCGAGCGCCATGTTCGGGCGCTCATGGTTGTAAGTCCAT
>Ga0160437_1000083_pt1 | contig 56955 bp, 50 predicted proteins | sample HID1975I_E0MG_FD_108227 | JGI IMG/M metagenome (GOLD analysis project Ga0160437, IMG submission 108227) | Enriched soil microbial communities from UW Madison campus, WI, USA - HID1975I_E0 MG | ecosystem: Environmental > Terrestrial > Soil > Unclassified | place: USA: Madison, Wisconsin... | reverse complement strand
GGAGGTGCCGCCGGAGCTGGTGGAAGAAGTGCTGGTCGACGATGTGCTGGTCGAACTCGTGCTCGACGTGCTGGTGGAACTGGTCGTGGCGGTCGATCCGCTGCTGGTCGACGTGGAACCGTCGTCACCCCCGCAGGCAGTAACGGCAGTGAACCCTCCCGCACTGGCCAGGATGGCCAGCGCGCGGCGCCGACCCATGATATTCTCACCGATCGTCTTCAGGTCGTGAAGCAGGCCGCCGTGATGCCCCTGGTCGCAGTCCAGGTCCCCGCCCGAATGGTGGTCTTGATGGTAGTCTTCCATTGCAATCTCCCCGCGTGTCGCAAGTCGCGCGACGGGGCCGGGAGACCGGCGTCGCGGATCAGGTCACGACGAGGATTGAAAGCCGGCGTTTGCGATCGGATTTCAGGTGCATTTCACCTCCATGGCGAAACGCCCTGCCGCAGCGCCCGGGCTGTCATGCAGGTGAAATGTCTCCGGACACGGAGGGCACGAAAAGATAGCCCTCGTTGCGCACGGTGCGGATGATGTCGCCGCCGCCCTCGCCTTCCGCCAGCTTGCGGCGCAGGCGCGAAAGCTGAACGTCGATGGCGCGGTCGTAGTGATCGCTGTCCTCCCCGCGCGACCAGTCGAGAAGCTGGTCGCGGGTGAGCACGCGCCGCGGATGCTCGGCAAAGGCGCGGAGCAACCGGAATTCGCCATCCGAAAGCGAGATCAGGCGATTGGCCGGGTCGAACAGCAGGCGCAGGCCCACGTCCATGCGCCAGCCGGAGAAATAGAGACATTCGCCTGAATGGATGTCGTTGACCGGCCGCGGTTCCGGGGCGCCGGAACGGGCGGTGGCGGCCGAGACGACGCGGTCCACCGCGGCGCTGCCGCCAGCCCCGGCGCGCCGGCGCAGCACGGTGCGGATGCGGGCCAGCAGCTCGCGGGGATTGCAGGGCTTCGCCAGGTAATCGTCGGCACCCATTTCCAGCCCGACGATGCGGTCGACATCGCTGCCCACGGCGGAAAGCATGATGACCGGCGGCGCATCGGGGCCAAGCCCACGCAGCGCCGTCAGCCCGTCCTCGCGCGGCATCATCACGTCCAGCACGATGAGATCGAAGTGCTCCCGCGCCAGATGCTCGCGCATGGCGCTGGGGTCGGCGGCCGTCTCGGTGGCGTAACCGTGTTTTCCCAGGAACTCGCTGATGAGCGAGCGGATGCCGTCATCGTCGTCGACGATGAGGATGCGGGTTTCGAGGTCCATCGGGGCACGTTCTAGGATCATTGTGCGCCGATAGGAACCCCGTGTTCCACGCGGATTTCAACGGCAATACAGCTTGCGACAGCCCGGTAACGCCATTGCAATCTGCGTGAAATCCGCAGGCAAACTCGAACCGCAAAATCCAGCGACATGAACATTCGAGTTCGTCAGGTTCCGTCCTGGATGGACTGCAGCGCGTCTTCGGCGACATCCCCCGTTGCCTTCGCGGCGATGCTGCATTCCTCCGGAACGGCCGGAACCGCCGTTCGGTTAGCCACCGCCAAGGCGCCGGACGGCGCCGGGTCCGTCGCAGCGACAGGTCACGTAGTCGCACCCGCCCTGTCCTGCGACGGCCCCGGAATTATATCGCTCCGAGGATGGCCGGAAACTCTACCCGATAGTGACACAAATCGGTGGTACCCGGCGCTTCGTGCCAGCGGCTCCAGGCGGGCTGGCCAACAGAGAGATTGCCCTCCGGCACGATCGCCGGACAGGCCACGAGGTGACCGTCCCCGCCAGGCAGCGTCCCGCTGCATGATGGGGGCGCGGAGCGGGTTCGGAAGAGCGGTGTCCCTCTCTTCCGAGCCCGCGCCGCAATATCCGCCGGCAAGCCCCACATCCTCCGGCCCATCCTTCGCCCGGGCCCTGGCGACAATCCGCAGATTCGGCGCTGAAGCCGCCGCTGAGAATGCCACGGCTCGAAATAGCGGGCGATTCGTGGCAATGGCGCAGCCATGACCCCGCCCCGCCTGACCAACCGACTCGGACTGCCCCTGGCGATGCAGATGATCGTCATCCTCGTCTGCGCGCTGATCGGTGCGCAGCTGGTGACGCTCGGCCTCACGGTGATCCTGCCTCCCAGCCCGACGGCCCGGTGGAACATCGACGAAGTCGCCAGCGCGCTGACCACCGGCGATCTGTCCGATCGGCTGGAGCGCAAGCCCATGGTCGGCCCACCCGACGTGAGCGGACAGGGCTGGCTGGTCTCGGAATCCTCGCGCGATGCCCTGGCCCAGCGACTCGGGCGGCACCGCAAGGATGTGGTCCTGGCCTTCTACACCCAGCTGCCGGTCGGCGGCGTCGCGGTGCCGAGCAATGCCCGGTCCCCGCTGGCGATGGTGGAAAGCAAGGGCGCGGCGATCAGCCCCGGCGCCAGGGTTTCCGCGCTGCTGGTGGGATCGGCCGATGCCCAGTCGATCCCCGGTGGCCCCCCGCCGGGCGGCGCTCCCGGTCCCAGCGGCATGCCCGGCGGGCACTTCCCCGGCGGCATGCCTCCGGGCGGATCGATGCCGCACGTTCCGTCCATGCCCCGCCCCGCGATGCCGGGCGGCGGCGCGAGGCCGGGCGGCCACGTTCCGGGCGGCGCCATGCCCGGTGGCAAGGTTCCCAGCGCCGCGCCGGGCGGCCAGCGCCCGGGCGGAGGCCAGCCCGGTGCACCATCCGGCGGCCAGACCCCCGGCAATGCCGCGCCCGGCACCGGCACGGGCGGCCAGACCGCGGCGCCCGGAAATTCCTCGGGCGGCGTGGCGAACCAGGACGGTCATCCCGGCCAGTTCGTCTCCCCCGGCGCGCGTCCGGGCGGCATGACCGGACCCATGGCCGGCCCCATGGGCAATGGCGCGATCGGCGGGGGGCTTCCGGCCCCGGTCATGCCGAGCATGAACGACATCCCGCGCGCCACCCTGCCTATCGCCACACCCGATCCGATCGCCAGTCCCACGCTGGCCAGCCGCCCGGTCGCGGTCTCGATCCCGCTGCCGCCGGTCACGCTGGCTTCGCCCTCAGCCAGCGCCTCCGCCCTGCCCACGCCGCTGGCAACGTCCGCGGCCGAGACTGCCACGCCCCTGCCCGCAGTACCGGGTGCGCCGCAGCCGATCCCGTTCCGCCACGCCGAAGGCAGCTTCTTCGCCCTCACCTCGCCTCCATTCATCGAGGGTGACTTCGTAGCCGCCACCCGTCAGCCGGACGGCCAGTGGCTGGCCGTCGCCCCCCGCGCCGAGCCCTTCCCGAATGCCTGGCAGAAGCGCGTGATGCTGTGGTTCGCGCTGTCCCTGGCGATCATCAGCCCGCTGGCCTGGCTGTTCGCGCGCCGCATCGTCGTGCCGCTCAAGGACTTCGCGCAGGCCGCCGAGCAACTCGGCCGCGATCCTTCGGCCACGATCCTGCCGCTCTCCGGCCCGGCCGAGATCGGCCGCGCGGCCAATGCCTTCAACCAGATGCGCTATCGGCTGCGCGCCTTCGTGGACGACCGCACGGCGATGGTCGGCGCCATCAGCCACGACTTGCGTACCCCGCTCACCCGCCTGCGCTTCCGCATCGAGGACGTGCCGGACGACCAGCGCGAGGGACTGCTCAAGGAAGTGACCGAGATGGAAGCGATGATCAGCCAGGTCATCGCCTTCATTCGCGATGCCTCCACCCCCGGCCCGCGCAAGCGCGTCGATTTTGCCGATCTCATCGCCGGCAGCGTCGCCGATGCGCAATTGGTGGGCGGCAAGGTGACGATCGAGCACAATCTCCATATTCCCGTCGAAGTCGACCCGGTGGGCATTCGCCGCCTGCTCGGCAACCTGCTGGAAAACGCCATCAAGTACGGAGACAGCGCCAAGGTCCGCGTCAGCCTCCTCGACGGCGAGGCCGTGGCGGAGATCGTCGATGCCGGGCCGGGTATCCCCGAGGACGAGTTCGACCGCGCCTTCGAGCCGTTCTACCGCTCGGAAACCGCCCGCAAGTCGGGCCAGAACGGGACCGGCCTGGGCCTGGCGGTGTGCCGCTCGATCGCCCGCGCCCATGGCGGCGATGTCCATTTCGTGCACGGCGGCGACGGCTTCGCCGCCCGCGTGACCGTGCCGGCCGCGGCCTTCGATCCGACCCTGCGAAAGGCCGCCTGATGCTGCATTCCTTGCCGGCCTGCCTGCTGCTGGCAGGCGCGGCCGTCCTGTCGTCTCCGGCACTGGCGCAAGATACGGCGCCGCTACCCGAAGCGAGCGCCACGCCGGAAGGCGCAACCCTTTCGACCGAGGCTGCTCCGGCCGCTGCCGACTCAAGTGCCGAAGATCCGGCGAATGCCGATCAGCCCCCGCTCCGCGCCGCGCCCTGGACGGTTACCGCCTCTGCCGGGGTCAGCAACCGCGACGATGGGCCGGACGGGTCCTGGCAATCGCTTTCGCTGACCCGGCAGGTCGGCCGGGGCTATGTGCGGGGCGGGCTGATGCGCTATCACGGCACGCTGATCCAGGCCTATACGGCGCTGCCCTCGGACTATTACGTTGCCACTCTCGGCGCCGGCGGCAACTTCGACAACTGGGTGGTCGATGGCTGGGCCAGCTACGGCCGGCAGGACTACGGCCGGATCACCACCGAGCGCGGCAGCCGCGAGAGCACCGGCGCGAAGAGCAGCGGCTACTACGCGCTGGGCGGCGATTTCGGGCGCATCTTCCCCCTCTCGCCGCGCTGGTTCGTGACCCCCACGGTCGTCGGCTCCTATGCCGAAGGCCGCCTGCTGCGCCCCGCGCCGGAATTCGCCGATCTCGTCGATCTCGAAACCCGCGAACCGACCTGGACGCTCGGCAGCACCGTGCGCATCGACCATGCCTTCGGCAAGAACGCGGACCATTACATCGGCGCTTCCGTCTCGCGGAACTGGACCAGCAATGCCGTGTCCGAAGTGACGCGCGGCCAGTTCGAAGGGCTTGAGAACGTCCCCCGCTCCGGCCTGCTCGATTCGCAGCACACCGCGGACGGGTGGTGGGAGGTGGGCGTCAGCGCCAACATGAAGCTGACCGACCGCCTCCACCTGGACCTCTACGCCTCGCGCAGCTTCGACGCGCTGGCGGGGAACACCACCGCCGGCGGCATCTCGCTGCGCCAGTCCTTCTGATCCGCCCCGGTCAGCGGCTTTCAGGCGGCGCGGACGATCTCCACCGGGATCGACTTGTAGGCCGGCGTGCCGCTTACCGGATCGTAGTCGTCCAGCGGCACCAGGCAATTCGCCTCGGGGTAATAGGCCGCCAGAGAGCCGCGCGCGATGGCGTGCTTGACCACCGTGAAGCCCTTGAGCGCGCGCCCGGCCGGCGTGGTGACATCGACGATGTCGCCATGGGCCAGCCCCAGCATGTCCAGATCGACTTCGTTGGCGAAGATCACGTCACGGCGCCCCGTCACGCCGCGATAGCGATCGTCGAGGCTGTAGATCGTGGTGTTGTACTGGTCGTGGCTGCGGATGGTAGTGAGCAGCATCGACCTTGCGCCGTCTTCGCGCGCGGAGGGGTGGGCGATGAACTGCGCCTTGCCGCTGGGCGTCTTCCAGATCCGGTCGCTGGGCGGGATCGTCAGGCGGAAACCGCCCGGCTCGCGAACACGCCGGTTGAAGGCGTGGAAATCGGGATAGACCTGCTCGATCCCTTCGCGAATGCGGTCGTAGTCGGCGACCAGGCCGTCCCAGTCCACCCGCGTGTGCGGCATGGCGGCCTTGGCCAGGCCCGCGACGATCGCCGGCTCGGAGCGGACATGCGGCCCCGGCGCCTTCAGCTTCCCGCGTGAGGCATGGACCATGGACATGCTGTCCTCGACCGTGACGAACTGCGCGCCGGCTTCCTGCTCGTCCAGCTCGGTACGGCCGAGGCAGGGGAGCACCAGCGTCTCGCCTGCCGTGAGCAGGCAGGTACGGTTGAACTTGGTGAGCACGTTGACCGAAAGATCCAGCCCCCGCACGGCGGCGAAGCAGGCTTCGGGGTCCGGCATGGCCACCGCCAGGTTGCCGCCCAGCCCGATCAGCGCCCGGGAACGGCCCTCGCGCATGGCCTCCAGCGCTTCCACGGCATTGTGCCCATGCGCGCGGGGAGAGGCGATGCCGTAAGCGGCGTCGAGCCGTTCCAGCATGTCCTCGGTCGGGATCTCGGTAATGCCGACGGTGCGGTCGCCCTGCACGTTGCTGTGGCCACGCAGCGGGCAGATCCCCGCGCCTTCCTTGCCGAAGTTGCCGCGCAGCAGCAGCAGGTTGGCGATGGACTGCACGTTCTGGGTGCCGTGGCGGTGCTGGGTGATGCCCATGCCGTAGCAGACGATCACCCGCTCGGCATCGATATAGACTTTGGCCATCGTCTCGATGGCATCGCGGGTCAGGCCGGACTCGGTCTCGATCCAGTCCCACGAGGTCGCGTCGAGGTCGGCCTTGAGCGCCTCGATACCTTCGGTGTGCTCGGCGATGAAGGCGTGATCGAGCGCATCGGCCGCGATCACCAGCTTCATCATGCCCTTGAGCATCGCCATGTCGCCGCCGATCCGCACCTGATGATAGGCCGAGGCCAGCGGCGTGGCGTGAGTGGAGAGCATCTCGGTGGGATGCTGGGGCGACTTGAAGCGCTCCAGGCCGCGTTCGCGCATGGGGTTGGCGACCACGATCGGCACGCCCCGCTTGGAAGCGGCGGCCAGGGTCGAGAGCATGCGCGGGTGGTTGGTGCCGGGATTGTGACCGATGCAGAAGATCGCATCGGCATGGTCGAAGTCTTCCAGCGTCACCGTGCCCTTGCCGATGCCGATCGACTTGGGCAGCCCCACGCTCGTCGCTTCGTGGCACATGTTGGAGCAGTCGGGGAAATTGTTGGTCCCGAACTCGCGCGCGAAAAGCTGGTAGAGGAACGCCGCCTCGTTCGAGGCGCGGCCCGAGCAATAGAATTCGCAGGCATGAGGATCGTCCAGTTCGCGCAGCACCGCGCCGGCGCGCGCGAAGGCCTCGTCCCAGCTGATCGGCACGAAATGATCGGTTTCGGGGTCATAGCGCAGCGGCTCGGTGAGGCGCCCGGCGTCCTCCAGCCGGTGGTCGCTCCAGGTCCACAGCTCGCTTACGCTGTGCTGCGCGAAGAAATCGGGATCGACGCGCTTGACGGTCGCTTCCCAGGTCACCGCCTTGGCGCCATTCTCGCAGAATTCGAAGGAGGAAGTATGCTTCGGGTCGGGCCAGGCGCAGCCGGGGCAATCGAAACCGTCCGGCTGGTTCATCTGCAGCAGCGCGCGCGTGTCCGGGCTGGCCTTCATCTGCTCGCGCACCGTCCGCGCCACCGCACCCAGCGCACCCCAGCCGCCGGCGGGGCCCTTGTAGTCGCTGATGCCTTCGAGATTGTCGTCCGCGGTGTGCGTTTCGGCCATGACCCAGGTTCCTTTCAAGACCTTGGCATAGACGACGATGTCGCGGAGGAACAGGGTGCCGGCGGCGGGGATCGCTCGCTTCGCCGCGGGTTTGCCCTGGCGGACGAGTTGTCCTGGCTGGGCTGGCCTCGCGGGGTGGGGCGGGGCGGGGCTGGCCTAGCCGAGCTGGCCCTTGCCGCGCCGAAAGCGATCCGGCAGGAGGTTCCCGGCCAGCCGCAGCATTTCCGCCATTGCCTGCCGCCCGCCCGGCGTGCAGGCCTGCGCCGCCACCGCGCCGAAGTAGCTGGCGACAACCGCCAGGGCCAGCAGCAGCACCGTTGGCAGTCCCCGCCCGACCAGAGCCTCGCGCGCCATCGCCACGATCCCCCAGGCGAACAGCCCGCCCGCCAGCGAGGGAAGCTGGACGAGGTACATGAACCGCTGGGACACCGGCGTGCGCCTCGTCGCATAGTGATATTGCAGCGGCAGGGTCGCCAGCTGGCCGGTGAAATAGGCGCAGGCCACCCCCACCGCGCCCCACCGGACGCCGATGAAGAAGCTGATGATACTGATCGTGCTGGAAAACATGCCCCAGTACATCATGTTCCGGGTGTTGCCGGTGCTGATATAGAGCCAGCCCGTGGTGCTGGGCACGCATTGCACGATCGCGGTGAGGCTGAGCCAGAAGAAGATCGGGCTCGCCGCCGCCCAGCGCTCGCCCAGCAGGAAGGGCACGAGCTGCTCGCTGCACATCGCCGCCGCCAGGATGCCCGGCATGGACACGAGCGCCAGCGCCCTCAGCACCAGTTCGTAGACTCGCCGATAGCGCGCCGGATCGTCGCGCACCCGGCCCAGCACGGGCAGCATGACGCGGCTCAGCGGCTGGTTGAAGTTCTGCAGCGGGAACAGCATCAGCTTGTAGCTGCGGTCGTAGAGGCCCACTGCCTCGGCGCCCTCGGCCTTGGCGACGATCACGTTGTCGAGATTGCGAGCGAAGAAGTTGATGAGGTTGAAGCCGGTCAGGTTCGCGCCGAAGACCACCAGCTTGCGCACGCCCAGGAACGAGACGCCGAGACGCGGCCGCCAGGGGTAGGCGCGCCACATCATCACCGTGCTCACCACTGCGTTCAGGAAGATGCCCAGCCAGATCGCCCAGTAGTTCTTCAGGATCAGTGCCGCGAGCGCGGTGAGCACGAAAGTCGCGACGGCGACGACGATGTCGTTGATGCTGAGGGCATGGAAACGCATCTCGCGGTTGAGCAGGGCCTGGTGCTGGAGCTTGAGACCGGTGACGAGAATGGTCAGCCCGGTCGCAGCAGTGACATAACCGGCGCGCACGTCGCCGTAGAAACTGCTCACCAGCGGGGCCAGGGCGGCCATGACCAGGGCGGCGAAGATGGAAATGAGGACGCTCAGCCAGAACAGCGCATTCGAATGCTCCTGATCCAGCTCGCGCGCCTGCACCACGGCCTGGGTGAAGCCCAGGTTCTGGAACGTCATGATCAGCCCCATCAGCGGCGCGACCATGGCCGATACGCCGTAGTCGGACGGAGACAGGGTGCGGGCAACGACGATCGTGGTCGCCGTGGTGGTGAAGACCTTCACGATCTGCGCCACCCCCGTCGCGGCCATGCCCCGCGTCGCCTTGCGCCCGATCTCGTCGGTTTTCGCCATGGCCTAGGCCGCGGAGACGGTGAGGACGCCGATGGTGACGGCAATGATAACGGCAGGGATCGACTGCTGTGCCGGCGCCTTCAAGCCTGCGACCTTTCGAAGCTGCAGTGGATGCGGCAGCACTGCCGCCGTTCACAGACTAATCCCGCCGCCGGGAAGGCGCCATCACCCGAAAGGTCCGGATCCAGGCTATCGCTTCGATGGGTGGAAACGATCTTGGTTCCCGCAGCCCTTCCAAAGAACCGGGAATCGTCCGCATGGGTTACGCCGAAAGCGGTAATAGTGCCGCTACGCCAGCGAACCCGTCCGGAATCCGGATGCTTGCAGGCGGCCGATCGCGGGCCATGGAATGTAGGGGAGGCAGATACGACTAGGGGCCGTCTTTCGACGGCCCCTGACGCTTCTCAATTGCTTGAGAAATGGTGCCCAGAAGAGGACTCGAACCTCCACGCCCTTGCGAGCGCCAGCACCTGAAGCTGGTGCGTCTACCAATTCCGCCATCTGGGCACGGAAGCGAGGGGGCTGATCTGCCGTCCTCGCCGGGTAGGAGGGCGCCTCTAAGCGGCGGCCGGATTGTTGTCAACGCTCGTTCTCGAACTTTTTTCAAATCGCGTGAAAAAAGGCGAAATCTCCTTCCGGAGCCTCCGCCCGGTTGCTCGGGAACCGGCCTTGTGCCAAGGGCGCTTATCGTGCGCGAAACCGGCGCAGGCGGCTTACTCTTCCTTCAGCCGCGCCTGCGCCACGCTGAAGGACCCGTTCTTATCATGAGCCAAGCTACCGACCCTCTTTACGGCAAGATCGTCACGCTGCTGGGCGGCAGCGGCTTCGTCGGCAAGCATGTCGCCCAGGAACTGCTCGCACGCGGTGCGCGCCTGCGTATCGCCAGCCGCAGCCCCAAGAAGTCCTACGCCCTCAAGCTGCTTGGCAACCTTGGCCAGGTGCAGTTCGCGGGTGTCGACGTGACCAAGCCCGAATCGCTGGCCGCCGTTCTGGCCGGATCGGACGCGGTGGTGAACCTGGTGGGCGCCTTCACCGGCAATCTCGACGCCGTCCAGGGTGAAGGCGCAGGCCGCATCGCCGCCGCCGCCAAGGCCGCCGGCGCCGCTGCCTTCGTTCACATCTCGGCCATTGGCGCCGACGCTTCTTCGAGCGTCGCTTATGCCCGCACCAAGGCCGAAGGCGAAAAGGCCGTGCTCGCCGCCTTCCCTGCTGCCACGATCCTGCGTCCCTCGGTCATGTTCGGCCCGGACGACAATTTCGTGATGATGTTCGGCAATCTCGTCTCGCGCCTGCCGGTCCTGCCGGTCTTCGCGCCGCAGGCCCAGCTCCAGCCGGTCTTCGTGGACGACGTGGCCCTGGCCGTCGCGGAAACGCTGGGTGCGCCGCAAGTGCACGGCGGCAAGACCTTCGAGATCGCCGGCCCCGAGGTGATCTCGATGATCGACCTCAACAAGCGCATCGCCCAGGCCGCCTGCCGCAACCGCAGCTTCGCGGAGCTGCCCGACGGCGTTTCCGGCCTGATTGCCGCCCTGCCGGGCACCCCGATCAGCGGCGACCAGCTCAAGCTGCTCAAGGCGGGCAATGTCGCAAGCGGCACCCTCCCGGGCTTCGCCCAGCTCGGCATCACGCCGCGCCCGCTGGAGCTGTTCCTCGATCGCTGGATGATGCCGTTCCGCAACCACGGCCGCTTCGGCGTCAAGGCCGCCTGATCGGCCAAAGGCCGAACGGCACACGCCGGCCGGACAGAAAAAAGGGGGCGGGAAGTCTGACTTCCCGCCCCCTTTTTCGTGGCGTTCGACAAGCTCAGAGCTTGCCGAACTTCTCCTCGTAAGCGCCGGTATCGCCGGCCGAGAGCATGCGGGCCTGTTCCACCCAGCTGTCGCGGCGGGGGCGGCCGGCAAAGGCGCCCAGCTTGCCGTCCAGCTCGTCCAGGTCTGCATCGGTCCAGGCGGCGATCTGCGCGAAGCGGGTGATGCCCAGGGCATGGAGCAGCGTGAGCATCTTGGGTCCGAGACCCTTGATCTTGCGCAAGTCATCGCCTTCGGCAGGAGCGTCCTGGGCGGCAACAGGAGCGGGAGCTGCGGGAGCAGGGACTGCCTCCGGCTCGGCAGCGATCGTCTGCGGCGGCGTTTTCACCGCATCGACTTCCTCTTGCGCGGCCACGGCGATCACTTCGCCGATGCCGGCCATCGTCCCGGCCATGGCGGGCGGATCGATGTGGACAGGCGCGGTGAACTGCGCGGCGGGCGGCGCATCGTCTATCAGGGCCTGGTTACGCTGCGCGGGTGCAGCGCCTTCGTCCAGCACGTCGGGCCGATGCTGGCGCGGCGCGGGCTTGGAGGCACGCGCAAACAGCCAGTAGGCAATCGCGATGCCGACCAGCAACGCGACGACGAATATCAGCCAATTGGCCGAAATCATTTCCACCACAACTTATCCCTTCCGGTTCCACACCAGCCAGCCGATGCCGAAACCTGCCATGTAGGTCAGCAGCACCGAAACGGCCATTTCAAGCCATAGCGGCATCGGCGGCTCCTTTCATCGTAATTTGCACCCTGGCGGCGGCCTGGCCTGCGCCGGTGGCGATGCCTGTCACGCCGGACCTGATCATTCCGGGCATCCTCATTCCGGGCGTCCTCATTCCGGTCCTGGCGTGTCGATCGGCGTCGGCTTGACCGGCGCGGAAGCGATGACCGAGAACTCGATGCGGCGATTGGCGGGGTCGAGCGGATCCAGCCCCTCGATCGGGGTCTTCGATCCCACGCCCGAGGCGCGCAAACCGTCGGCGGGAATACCCCGGCCGACCAGCCCCCAGCGCACCGATTCCGCCCGCGCCAGCGAAAGCGCCCGGTTCGCCGCGGGATTGCCGGAAGCGTCGGTATGGCCGGTCACGGCGATGATGCTGCCCACGCAAGGGCGCAGGGCTTTCGCCACTTCGTCCAGCAGTCGCTCGCTGACCGGGTCGATCCGCGCGCTGGCCTCGGTGAAGCGGATGGAGCGACTGGCCAGGATCGCCTCGACATCGTCCTGGCAGCGCAGCTTGGTGGCATCGCCGTCGCCCTCGCTCGACCAGGATATGCCGCCGATCCCGGGCACGCCGGCCACGGCGGCGGCCACGCGCTTGCGGGTTTCGGAATTGAGGCTCTCGCCGCCCGACAGCACCGGGTGCCGGGTCAGCCAGCCATAGCGATCGCGAAAGGCGAGATCGATCCCGGGACCGCCGGCCTGGTCGCGCACGGCTTCCGCCTCGCGTTCGAGCTGGCCGATGAAGACCGGCCCCCGCACCCGGGTAGCGACAAAGGACAGCGCCAGGCAAAAGACGGCACCGGCGGCAACGATGGAGGCGCGACGGGGATTCATGGCCTTAGCCTAGAGCAATTTCGAACGCGGCGGAAACGCCTCTCGGGCCGAAAAGACACGAAAATCCAGGAAAATGCCGCAGATCGTCACGCCGTCTTGGTTTTCTGGAACAGCTTTCGGTCTTCCGGGCCGAATGCCTTCTTCCAGATCACCAGGAAGTAGGAGCCCAGGATGGCCGGAATGCCGAAGGCCAGTTCCGCCCACTCCGGCAGGAACTGCGTGGCCAGATAGCCCAGCACCACCGCCGGCGCCGCCGCCCAGACCAGCGCCCAGCGCCAGTTGTTGATCGGTTCCTTCAGGAAATCCGCCAGCATCTTCGACTTGACCAGCGACGCGAAGCCCAGCGCCAGCATCAGTGCCGCCGCGGCCGTGGCCGCTTGGAACAGCGAGTTGTAGCCCAGCTTCTGCATGGCCAGAATGCCGCCCAGGGTCAGCACCGCCTGCAGGGCGATGGTCAGGACCGAGACGACGAGGTTGCGCATGCGGGCGACGTAGACGAGCGCGGCCTCGCTCACCACTGCGGTCGCCGCCACCACTTCGGCAGCGAGCAGGAACACCAGCGCGCCCGTGCCGCCCACGAATTCGCGGCCGACCAGGCCCATCACGCCCTCACCCGGTATGCCCAGCGCCAGGGCAATGCCCGCCTGCGCCGCCGTGATCCAGAAGCCGACCTGGCAGACCTGCCGCGCGATCGCGGCGTAGTCCTTTTCCTTCAGGTTGCGGGTGATGACCGGTCCCAGCACCGGCTCGAAGCTGGTCTTCAGCTTCTGCGGCAGGCTGGCGACCTGCTGCGCGGCATAATAGACGCCCACCGCCGCGGCGGGCGCCAGGAAGCCGAGCAGGAAGAGGTCCACGCGGCGCGTGCCCCATTCGATCGTGTCGGCAAGCGCGATCGGCAGCGATCGCACGGCCAGCTTCTGCATCTGGCGCGGGCGCGGGCGCCAGCCCTGCGGCAGGCCATATTCGCGGAAGAAGGGAATGAAGGCCATCACCGCTGCCGCGAAAATCGAGCCGATATAGGCGATGGACAGGCCGCTTTCCGGCGCGATCCAGATCATCGCGCCTGCCAGGATCGAGATGACCCAGGGCTCGACGATGGCGCGCGACCACACGGTGGGCGTCACTCGCAGGCGGTAGGCCAGCGCCGCCAGCCAGATCTCGGTCATCGTCAGCGGCAGGATGGCGATCACCATCAGCCGGTCGATCTGGGTATAGTGCCCGCCCGGGAACATCGGCGCCGGCACCAGCCAGAAGAACAGCGATGCCGCGCAAGAGGCGATCACCGCGATGATCATGCCGTCCGCGATCACATTGGCCGGATGGACCTGCCCCTCGGTATCGGAAAGGCGCTGCGCCAGGCCGCGCTTCTCGCCCATGGTGCAGATCATCGAGGTCAGCTCGATCACCACCAGCGCCGAGGCGAAACGTCCCAGCGCCGCCGGCCCGTAGACCGAGGCGCGACCGGCGATGAACAGGAAGGGGATGCGCGCGGCAAGGCGCAGGAAGAACCCGAAGAGATTGGTCCGGCCGCCCTTGGCGAGCGCGGCAATATCGTCGTGTTCCTTGCTTGCCTGTTCCGCCGCGGTGCGGGTCACGATACCGTCGGTCAAGAAAGCGGCTCCTGCTCGGCGCGAAGCGGACGGGCGAGGATCTGTACCACCACGTCGCTGGCCGGCGCCTTGCCTTCCAGCAGGCGGCACACGGCTTCGGCGATCGGCATCTCGATACCGTCGCGCCGGGCGATGTCGGCCAGCACGGGGGCAGTCGCGGCGCCTTCGGCCACCGAATTCTTGCCGGAAAGCGCCTCGGCCGCGGTCAGCCCCTGTCCGAGCGCTAGGCCCAGCGAGAAATTGCGACTGGAGGTAGAGGAACAAGTCAGCACGAGATCTCCAAGGCCGCAGAGACCCGACAGCGTTTCCGCCCGGGCCCCGCGCGCAAGACCGAAGCGCAGCATTTCCGCGTAGCCGCGCGCGATCAGCGCGGCACGGGCGTTCTGGCCGAGCTTCAGGCCTTCGACGACGCCGCAGGCAATCGCCAGCACGTTCTTCACCGCGCCGCCGATTTCGGCGCCGATGACATCGTCGGAATAATAAGGACGCAGCGCCGGCCGCGCGATGACGGGCGAAAGGCGCTGCCACTGCGCCTGCCCGCCCGAACAGGCGAGCGTCACCGCTGTGGGCAGGCCGGCCGCCACTTCATGCGCGAAAGTCGGGCCGGACAGCACGGCGATCGGGCAGCCGGGCACTGCCTGCGTGGCCACCTCGGCCATGAGGCGGCCGCTGCCTGCCTCGATGCCCTTGGCACAAAGCACGAGATCACCGGAAAAGCCCAGGGCGGGAAGCTGCGAGAGCACGCCGCCCAGGAACTGCGCCGGCACGACCGCCAGCAGCACCGGCAGGGCCGCCAGTTCGGCAAGGTCCGACGTGGCCCGGACGCTGTCGGCCAATGCCGCGCCCGGCAGATAGAGGTCGTTGCGCCGCTCCGCATTGATGCGCGCGGTCAGTTCCGGCTCGCGCGCCCAGAGCAGCACGTCGCTGCCGTCCCCGGCCAGCGACTGCGCCAGCGCCGTACCCCAGGCGCCCGCGCCGATCACGCCGACGCGCGTCTTTTCGAAGCCGCTCATGCCTTCACTCCGGCGCCGCGCACGGTTTCCGCATCCGGGTCGAGCGGCCAGCGCGGGCGCGCGGCAACATCGAGCGGGTCGGACTGGCCCATGGCGAAGCGCTCGACGCCCGCCCAGGCGATCATCGCCGCATTGTCGGTGCAGAGGCCAAGCGGCGGGGCCACGAAATCGAGATCGTGCTCTGCCGCCAGCGCTTCGAGCGCGCCGCGAATCGCCTTGTTCGCCGCGACGCCGCCGGCAACGACCAGCGCGTTAAGCGGCCCGACCGAGGCCAGCGCCCGCCGCGTCCGGTCGATCAGGCAATCGATGGCCGCCTGCTGGAAGGAAGCGGCGATATCGGCATCGGCATATTGACCGGACTGCTTGGCGCGCATCACCGCGCTCTTGAGCCCGGCGAAGGAGAAGTGCGGTTCCTCCGACCCCTTGAGCGGACGCGGCAGCGGCACCTTCTTCGCGTCGCCCTCCAGCGCCAGCCGTTCCATCGCCGGACCGCCCGGATAACCGAGGCCGAGCAACTTGGCAGACTTGTCGAAAGCCTCGCCCAGCGCGTCATCGATGGTGGTGGCGAGGCGGCGGAACCTGCCTACGCCTTCGACCAGCAGGATCTGGCAGTGCCCGCCGGACACCAGCAGCAGGAGGTAGGGATATTCGAGCGCGCCGTCGGCCAGGCGCGGCGAAAGTGCGTGGCCTTCCAGGTGGTTGACCGCAATCAGCGGCTTGCCGGTGGCCATCGCCAGGGCCTTGGCCGTGACGAGCCCCACCATCACCCCGCCGATCAGGCCGGGGCCTGCGGTGGCGGCGATCGCGTCCACGTCGTCAAGCGTCATGCCGGCATCGGCCAGGGTCGCCTCGATCAGGGGCGCGATCCGCTCCGAGTGCGCGCGCGCGGCGATTTCGGGCACGACGCCGCCATAAGGCCGGTGTGCCTCATCCTGCGAGGCGATGCGCTGGGCGAGGATCGTGCGGTCGCTGGTTACCAGTGCCGCCGCCGTCTCGTCGCACGAGCTTTCGATGCCCAGTACCGTACGCATTTCAACTTTCCCTGAACGACCCTTCCACTGGACGACATTGACGGGTAGCACAACCCGCCGATGACGACGCAAACAGACACGCAAAAACATGGCTTCCGCCTCGGTACCCGTCGGTCGCCGCTGGCGATGGCTCAGGCTGAGGAAGCGCGCGACCGGTTGGCCGCGGCACACGGAATCGATCCTGCGCATATAGAGATCGTTGCCGTCACCGCCAGCGGGGATCGCATCCAGGACCGCGCTTTGGCGGAAATAGGCGGCAAGGCCCTGTGGACGAAGGAGCTGGACGCCTGGCTCGCCGCCGGTGAGATCGATTTCGCGGTCCATTCGGCCAAGGATGTCGAGACGATTCGCCCCGCAGCCTTCACCATCGGCGCCATCCTTCCGCGGGAGGATGTACGCGACGTGCTGGTGGGCGCCGAGAGCATCCGCGCGCTGCCGCAAGGCGCGGTGGTGGGCACGAGCGCGCCGCGCCGCGCCGCCCAGCTGCTCCACGCCCGGCCCGACTGCACGGTGGTGACGTTCCGCGGCAATGTCGCCACCCGGCTGGCCAAGCTGGCGGCGGGAGAGGCCGATGCCACCTTCCTGGCCGCCGCCGGGCTCAAGCGCCTGGGCGAAACCGGCACCGGCCATCCCCTTGACGAGGAAGACTGGCTCCCTGCCCCCGCGCAGGCTGCGATCATGATCGAGTGCCGCGCAGACGATGCGCGCACGCTCGGCTTTCTTGCGGCTGTCGACCACGGCGAGAGCCGCGCCTCCGTCCTGGCCGAACGCGCCTTGCTGGGCGGTCTCGGCGGCAATTGCCACAGCCCCATCGCCGTGCTCACCCGGCTTGACGGCGATGGGCTGGCGATGCGGGCGGCGCTCTACAGCCCCGACGGCGCGGAACGGGTGGAGGGTGCGGCCCGCTTTGCCATGGACGATCCCGAAGGCCCCGCACGCCTGGCGGCAGACCTGCTGGCCCGCGCGGTTCCCGCCATCGCCGTCCACTTCGCCGGACCGGCCTGACTCCCTCATGAGCGCCCCGCGCCTGCCCGTCATCATCGTCCGCCCCGAGCCGGGCGGGGCGGCGACGGTCGCGGCGGCAAGCCGGCAAGGTCTGGATGCCCGCGGATTTCCGCTGTTCGAGATCGTCCCGCTGACCTGGCATCCGGTCCCGCGCGAAGAGGTCGATGCGATACTGATTGGCAGCGCCAATGCCATGCGGCAGGCCGGACCGGCGCTGGCGGACTATCGCGGCCTGCCCGCCTATGCCGTGGGCGAAACGACGGCCGCAGCCGCGCGGCAGGCCGGATTGGACGTGGTGCGGGTCGCGCGCGGCGGATTGCAGTCGGTCATGGCGCAGCTGGATCCCGGTCACCGCAGGTTGCTGCGCCTGGCCGGGCGCGAGCGGGTGGACCTCGCGCTTCCCGCGCCCTGCACCATGGCCACGCGCGAGGTCTACGCCAGCGAGGCGCTGCCCATGCCCGCCGAGCTGGCCCGCCTGCTGCAGGACCCGGCGCTCGTCCTGCTGCATTCGGGCGAAGCCGCCGCGCATTTCGCCTCCGAATGCCGCCGGCTTTCACTCCCGCGGACGCGGATCGCGCTTGCCATCATAGGTCCGCGCCTCATCAAGCGGACCGGCGAGGGCTGGGCTGCCGTGCGCTGCGCCGCCGCCGCCAATGACGCCGCGCTGCTGGCCTTGGCCGAAGAGATGTGCCAAGGCTTCCCCTCGGGATCGTAAACTGACAGAACCACACTTGATGCAGGACTTCACCTCGCCGCAGCCTTCTCCAATCTCGCGTCCGCGTTCGCGCGGGGGCCTGTTCTTCGTGGCATTCATCGCCTTCCTGCTGGGCGGGGCGCTCGTCGTCTGGGCCGCGCAGGACGGGCTGCTGGACAAGATCCTGCCGCAGCGCGCCGCAGACCCGGCCGCGCTGCAGCCCGAAACGCAGCCGACGGCAGCCCCGGTGCCTGCTCTGCCGGCCGCCACCGCGCCTGCCTCGCCCGAGCAGCTTTCCTCGCTCAGCTCGGTGGAAGGCCGCCTGGCGCTGATCGAGGACCGCATTTCGCGGATCGATTTCCAGACCGACGCCGCTTCCGGCAATGCCGCTCGCGCCGAAGGGCTGCTGATCGCCTTCGCCGCGCGCCGCATGGTCGATCGCGGAGAACCGCTCAGCTACGTGGCCGACCAGCTCCGCCTGCGCTTCACCAATGCCCAGCCCCGCGCCGTACAGACGGTGATCGAGTTCTCGAAGAATCCGGTCACCATCGATGAGCTTTCCGCTCGCCTCGAAGCGCTCTCGCCCGAATTGAGCGAAAGCCAGAGCGACGAAAGCCTGTGGCAGAAGGCCCGCCGCGAACTGTCCAGCCTCTTCGTGGTGCGCCGCGAATCCTCGACCCTGCTGACGCCCACGGCCCGCATCGACCGCGCCCGCCTGATGCTCTCGGCCCGCCGCATCGCCAATGCCATCAGCGAAGTCGAGCGCCTGCCCAATGCCCAGGCCGCGCAGACCTGGACCGCCGACGCCCGCCGCTATCAGGACGTGCAGGACGCGCTCAACCTGCTGGAAACCACCGCCATGCTCGAACCGCGCCGCCTCACAGACGCGGAAGGCCAGGCCGTTGACCAGCCCAGCCCGCTGGCGACGCCGGGCGTTCTGCCCACCGACCTGCCTTCGGCCGATGCCTCTGAAGCGGTTCCTTCGGAATAGGGTCTGGATGCGAGGGCGAAAGCTCTCGTGCATCCAGCGCCGGCAAGACCCGCACGGCAAGGACGGCTGACGCCTCCGCACGCACGTCATCCCGAACCTGTTTCAGGATGACGTGGTTTTTTCGGGCTCGAACCTCTCGCTGCACCCTTCGTCCAAGCGACAGTGCAAGCGGAGGTCCGCTTTCTATGCCTGCAGAAGCTCGGGCAGCTTGCCCGACATGCCGCGCGCCTCGTCCATGAAGAAGCGCTTGAGGCTGGGCAGGCGCTGTACCGCGCCCATGCCGAGACGGCGCGCGGCGCTGGGCAGGCGGCCGGGAATGCCGAACAGGCGGGTCAGCCCATCGGTGACCGACATGACCATGAACGTATCGAGGCTGCGCCACTTCTCATAGCGGGCCAGCAGCTGGGCGTCGCCCGGCTCCAACCCGAGGCGCATGCCCTCGGTGAGCACTTCCACCAGGGCGCCCACATCGCGCAGGCCGAGGTTGAGGCCCTGCCCGGCGATCGGGTGCATGCCGTGGGCCGCGTCGCCGATCACCGCAAGCCGCTCGTCGATGACGTGACCGGCGTGATGGAAACGCAAGGGATAGCTCATGCGCGGCGCGGACAAGGTGATCTTGCCGAGCACGCCGTGCATGCGGCTTTCCACTTCGTTGAGGAACATGGCATCGGGCATCGCGATGATCCCCGCGGCATCCTTCTCCGCGACCGTCCAGACGAGCGCGCTGCGGTGACGGCCCTGGTCGTCGTCAAGCAGCGGCAGCAGGGCGAAAGGCCCGGCCGGATAGAAGATTTCCCAGGCCGTGTTGGCGTGAGATTTTTCGTGGAACAGCCCGGTCACCATGGCGCGGTGCTTGTAGTCCCACTTGGCAAGGGCGAAGCGGGCCTCGTCGCGGGTGGGCGACTGGCGGCCCTCGGCGGCGACCAGCAGGCTGGACTTCAGCACGCGGCCGTCTGACAGTTCCACTTCCACCCCGTGCGGGCCGCGATCCCGGCGTACCGCTTCGGTGCGGACGTGCCAGGCGATGTTCTTTTCCTCGCGCGCGGCGGCGAAGAGGGCGAGGCGCAAGTCGCGGTTGGCGAACATGCGGCCCAGCGAACCTTCCTCGGGCTTGGGCGTGAAGTCGATCCGGCCAGGCTTCATCGAATCGGTGACCGCGATCGAATCGATCGGACAGCCGAGATTCTTCAGCGCGGGCGCAAGGCCGATATTCGTGAAGAGGTTCCAGCTCGCCGTCGAGATGGCCGAGGCGCGGCCATCCGCGCCCTCGGCGGTCAGGTCGGCCGGGTCAGCCCGGTCGATGACGTGGCTGGTGATACCCGCCCGGGCCGCGGCAAGCGCCAGCGTCATGCCGACGAGGCCGCCGCCCAGGATGATCAGGTCGCGGTATTCCGCCTTTTGGTCTTGCGTCGCTGCAGAGTCGTTCATCGACGGCAGCTATCGGCCTCTCCGGCGTCGATGTCGAGACACCTTCCGTCCCAAGTGCCGGCAGGCGCGGTCAGGCCCACGGTTGCGGCCAGGGTCGGCGCGATGTCCACGGTCTCGACCGGGGTGGGCTGTTCGAAGCCGACCATGCCCTTGCGCCAGAACAGCATCGGCACCCGGCGGTCGTAATCCCAGGGGCTGCCGTGCGAGGCGACCTTGAAGGGCGCGGGCTTGCCCGGCACCACGCCGCGCACGGTCAGCATCTGCACTTCGCCCGAGCGGCCGGGTACGAAGGAGGCGCGGACTTTCTGTTCCATGGTCCAGTCCTGCGGGTTACCCTTGGGCTCGGGCCACTGCATGATCTGGTCCTGCGTGTAGACCGCGGCGATCTGCGGGTTGGTCTTCAGGCGTGCGACGAGCGCGGCCATGACCTTCTGCTTCTGATCGGGCGTCAGCTCGGCCGAGAACCAGACGCTGCCCGCCTCGCCCGCACCGTAGAACAGTGGTCCGTTCTTCACGGTAATGCCGGTTTCCTGCGAAACGGCAGCGGCCAGTTCCTTTGCCGAGAGCGCCGGATCGATGCGGGCGGCATCGGGATTGCCGCGCAGCTTCTGCCGCTCGGGCGCATCGAAGCCGCCATGGTCGGCGCTGAGCACGACTTCGTAGTCGATCCCGCGCGCGTCGAGGGCATCGAACAGGGTGGCCAGCGCTTCGTCCAGCACGTTCATCTGGATGCACATTTCCACGCCCTCGGTACCGAAGGCATGGCCGACCTTGTCAGTGGCCGAGAAGCTGACCGACAGCACGTCGGGCACGGCATCCTTGCCCATGCCCAGTTCGTCGACCATGCGCACGGCCATTTCGGCAGTGGCGGTATCGATGCGCGGGCCGTTGGAGTAGGCATTGAAGTCGCCCGCGGCCAGCGGGAAGCGATAGGTGCCGATGGTGAAGTCCTTGATCGGCGTCGCGCGGTCAACATTGCCGCACCAGCCCGGCACCGGCAGAGCGCCGTCACCTGCGGCAACGCGCCTGGCCATGACCGCGTTCTCGGCTTCGACAGCCTTGGTGATCTTGCGATTCTCGAACGTGGTGAAACCCTTGGGACCGATCCAGTAGACGGCATCGGTGTCATGCCCGCTCATCATCACGGCGGCACGGTCCTTGGCGGAAACGGCGGCGTTGATGGTCTTCGGGTTGCGCTTCTTCATGAGGTCGCCCAGCGTCGGCGCCTTGAGGTGCGCGGCGCTGACCACCGGCTTGTCCGGCGTCGATTTCGGGTTGGTCTCGTCCTCGACGCAGTAGACCTCCTTCTCGGCGCGGCCGATGCCCGGCATGAACCAGGAATTCGCAGTGATGCCCGTGCGCGAGGGGTGCACGCCGGTCAGCAGTGTGGAGTGGCCGGGGCAGGTCTCGGTGGCGGCATGCGACTGGAAGCCCGAGGCGAAGACAGCGCCTTGCAGCAGCCGGGTGAAGCCCTTGGTGAAGTGCTCGCGGTACTGGGCGAAGAGGTCTGCTGAGAACTGGTCCACCGAAACCGCGACGATCAGCTTCGGCTGCCCCTGCGGCGAGACGGCCGAAGGGGCGGTGGAAGTGGCGGCGGAAGGCGCGGGAGCGGCCGGTGCTTCCTGCGCCGTGGCGGGGGCCGAAACGGCCAGAGCCGCGATCAGGGCCAGCGGGGCAAGCGACGAGGAGAGCAGGCGCATCGGGGGTCTTCCTTGAAATGTCGGCACAATCGGCGCAGATGCAGCGATGTCTGGAATGCGCGAATGACGCAAGCGCCGCCCAACGCACGGGAGTTTCATGGAAAAGCGCCGCTATAGCCTGTTTGTGGCACTCATGTGTCAGATGCTGGCGCTCGTACTCATGCCGCTCGCCGCGCGGGCCGCTGCACCGCACATCGCCGCCGAACTGGTGGCGGGTCCTGCCGCCGCGCCCGGTGGCGAAACGACCATCGCCATTCACATGACGCCCGAGAAAGGTTGGCACGGCTACTGGTCCAACCCGGGCGACGCGGGGCTGGGCATGCAGCTCGACTGGACATTGCCGGACGGCGCCCGGACGGGCGCGCCGCGCTATCCGGTGCCGCAGACGCTGGTGGTCTCCGGCCTGATGAACCATGTCTATGAAAGCGACTATGCGGTCCTGATGCCGTTCACGGTGCCGGCCGGGGCAGCGCCGGGAAGCCGGATTCCCGTGCATGTCCGCGCACAGTGGCTGGCCTGCACCGAGCAGATCTGCGTGCCCGAACAGGCCGATCTCGCCGTGGAAGTGCCGGTTGCGACAGGGCCTTCCGCCCCGGCCGACCCGCGCTTCGCCGAATGGCAGCGCCGCCTTCCCGCGCCGCTCGATGCTGCCGGAACCTTCAGCCTCGATGACGACGCGGTGCGCCTGGCCATTCCGCTGCCCGCCGCGACTCCGCTGGAAGGGCCGCATGTCTTCGTGGGCGAGGACAAGCTGATCGATTATGCCGGCGCGCAGCAATTCGCCTGGAAGGGCGACATGCTGATCGTCACCCTGCCCCGCGCCAAGCTCGACGCGCGCGGAACGGACCGGCTGACCGGGGTGCTGCGCCTCAATGCAACCGGCGACGGCATCGCTTTCTCCGCCGCCCCGGGCACGGTTCCTGTCGGCGGCGTGCCGCTGGCCAGCGACGACGCAGCCCCTGAGCTGCCGTCCCTGCCGCTGCTGCTGCTGGCCGCGCTGGCGGGCGGACTGCTGCTGAACGTCATGCCCTGCGTCTTCCCGATTCTCAGCCTGAAGGCGCTCAGCCTCGCCCGTGCAGGAGAGAGCGAACAGCATGCCCGGATCGAAGGGCTTGCCTATGCCGCGGGCGTCATCCTCGCCTGCCTCGGTCTCGGCGCCGTGCTGCTGGCCTTGCGCGCCGGGGGCGAACAAGTCGGCTGGGCCTTCCAGCTGCAGGAGCCGCTGGTCGTCGTCGGCCTGCTGTTCCTCTCCGCCGTCATCACGGCCAATCTGCTGGGCCTGTTCGAGTTCACCGTGCCCGGCTTCGCCTCGGGCGGCCCGTCTTCCAGCGGTTCCTCCTCCAGCTCCGCGCGCCCCGGCCATTTCAGGGGCGCTTTCGCGACCGGACTTCTGGCAGCCTTCGTCGCGACGCCCTGCACCGGCCCCTTCATGGCCAGCGCCATGGGCGCTGCGCTGCTGCTGCCGGTGCTGCCCGCGATGACCCTGTTCGCCGCGCTCGGCCTCGGCATCGCCCTGCCCTTCCTGGCGGTCGCCTTCATTCCGGCGCTGCGCAGGCGCATGCCCAGGCCGGGCCGCTGGATGGTGACATTCCGCTACTGGATGGCGCTGCCCATGGGCCTGACCGCCTTGGCGCTGGCCTGGCTGACATGGAAAGTCGGCGGAACCGGCTTTGCTCTGGCCGCCCTGGCCGGCCTGCTCTTCGTCCTGGCCGCGCTCTTCGTCGCCGGCCGGGCGCAGCACCGCGGCAAGTCCGCCAGGGCCGCCGCCCTGATCGCCGCGGCCCTCGCGGTGCTGGCTCTCGTCGTGCTGCCGCGCCCTGCCCCGCCCGCGGCGACGTCGGACTCGTTGCTCGCAGCCAGGCCCTTCAGCGAAAAGGCTCTTGCCGAAGCACGCGCCGCCGGCAAACCGGTGTTCGTGTGGATGACCGCCGACTGGTGCCTCACCTGCAAGGTCAACGAGCAGGTCGCCATCGAGCGTGAAGACACCCGCGCCGCTTTCGAAAAAGCGGGCGTGGTGGTGCTGCGCGGTGACTGGACCCGGCGCGATCCGGAAATCACGCGCTACCTGACGGCGCAAGGCGCAGCCGGGGTTCCGCTTTACGTCTGGTATGCAGGCGGCGCCGGAAAGGCAGAGCAACTTCCGCAAGTGCTCACGCCCGAACTCCTGGCGGGCAAGGCCGGAGCTTGATTTCTAGCGTGGGAAACGGCCTTCAGCCGGTCTCGTGCTTGAACAGGCCCATGAACAGCACCGCGCAGGCAACGTGTGCGGCGGCGATCCCGGCCAGCCAGCCCGGCATCATCAGGGAAAAGTCGACGAAGCACGAAGCGGCGGCGACGAGCGAAGCGAAGGGATAGCCGTGAGACATGCCCCAAAGGGACGCTCCGACGGTTAATTCCGGCTTGCGCGGGGCAGTTTCTTCCGGGTTAACGAAAGAAATTTCCGGCGGGCTTTCCGGGACTTGCCGTCCTCGTCGGAAAACCCGCCGGAAACGAAATCAGCGCGCGAAAGCCTTGAGTTCCGCAAGCCGGATCGCTTTCCCGCCCGCCGGCGTCATGGCCACGCGAATCCGCTCCGCCGTCACCGGCGTCCAGCTCAGCCGCGTGACGCCGTTCGCCAGCGGCGCGGCAGCGGGCGCCGCCACGACCTGCCAGCGCCCGTCGCGCCACGCTTCGACCCGGACCTTGCGCGGCGCCGCGAACTTCCCGCCGTCCGCAAAGAACGCCAGTTCGGTGGCACCCAGCGTGACCGACTTGCCGAAGTCCACGGCATACCACTGCTCGCTCGCGCCGGCGGCGGAATCCCAGCCATTGGGCAGTTCGGGATAGAACCAGGCGCGGCCGTCGATGCCGTCGTGGAGCTTCTCCGCCTCGGTTCCGGAAGACGCGCTGGCCTTGGGGAAGTTGCCCCGCACAAGCTGCACCGCCAGGTTCGTCTCACGCAGGACCGGCGCGTTGGCCTTGCGCGTGAGCGCCACCTCGATCCGGCCGAGGTCGCCGCGATGCGCGACTTCGGCGCCGTCCACGGCGATGGTCAGCCCCTTGCGGCCATAACGCCTGCCATCCGCGTCCCAGGTCACCGAGACCTCGTGCCCGTGATAAGGCACGCGCTCGATGTGGAACCAGCCCAGCGCCTGGGCGTCGTTCGCCGCCGGAAGGAGCGGGTTCACTTCCAGCACGTCGTCCGCGCGCGGACGGATGCCGACCAGGCCGGTCAGCACCAGATCGAGATAGCCGGAATGGAAGTAATGATGGCTGCGGTCCAGCCCGACGATCGGCTTGCCGGTCTCGGGGTGATAGTCCTCTTCGAGGTCGAGGCGCGCGCTCCGGCCCTCTCCCTGATAGTGCATCTGCGTATATTGGCGCAGCAGGCGCATGTAGTCGCTGCGCGTCACCGGGCCATGCTCGTCGTAGTGATCGAGCAGATTGGCCATGCCGGTCAGCACTTGCGTCGTCTGATAGGGCCAGGTCGGGCCGTTCCACTGGCACTCGGGCGCGGTGCCGAGATAGCGGTACTGCCGCATGTAGTATTCGTAATTCTGTTCGACGGTCCGCATCCCGGCCTTGCCCCCCAGGGACGCGGGATCGAGCAGATGCGCCCAGGCCTGGGAATACTTCGCATCGTCCGGCACCAGATCGAACATCCAGGGCAGATAGCCCACCAGCTCGCGATTGCGGATCTGGTCCCAGTACTTCACATGCTCGTTATCGACCTGATAGCGATCGACGAAGTGGCCCAGCTTCGGGCTCCACAAGTCTGCCAGCACGCGCGTGCGCAAGGCCTGGGCGCGGTCGGCATATTCCTTGGCCATGGCCGTGTCGCCCGCCATTTCCGCCATGCGCGACAAGGCGCGGGCATTGGCGAACATGTAACTGTTGACCGAGGGCCGGAAGGAATCGCCGCCCCGGAAGCCGTCCTTGCCGCCCGAGGCGTCGATCGAGGAGACGGTGTACTCGGTGGCATCGAGCAGCGGCTCGACGAAATAGAGGCCCTTGGTGAAGTCGAACTTCTCGTCCCACAGGCGGTAGATGTGGCGCATCGTCTTGAGGTGAGCCAACACCGCCGCGCGGTCACCGTCGACGAGATAGCGGCCCCATACCGAGTCCGCCATGTGGTCGGTGAAGTGGCGGTCGTTGCCGCCCTCGTACATGAAATTGACGTAGTCGTCGGTGAACCGGCGGTCGTTCAGCCAGCGTCCCTCGGCGATGTGGAAGCCGCTGGCATCGTTGAGGCTGGCATAAGGCTCGCGCTGCCAATCCACATCGTCGGCGAATTCGGTGGTGACGTAGCCCTGCGCGCCCAGGTCGCGCTGGTGGGCCCGGAACAGGCCCCAGCGATAGTAATAGACAGCGTCGATCTTGGGATCGGCGCTTTCGAAGAAGGGAATGCGCTGCTCGTACCAGGCGGCATCGTTGCCGAAGCGGGCCTTGGCGATGGCGGCGGCGTCGAGCTTCGGGGAAGCCGCCGGAGCAACGGAAGCGCCGAGACCGGAATTACCGGCAGCAGCAGCAGAAGCCTGGGAAGATGCGGCGGGCGGCGGGCTGGCCCCGCACGCAAGAAATGCCGCGGTGGCGAGGATCGTCCGGAAGTTTCCGCGCATCGTTACCCCTTCATGGTCTGGCGAGCGTCAGCAGGTGCCGAAAATAATAAGGCGGCCGTCCTCCGGGCCTGGTTGGGAGAGGAGCCCGGAGGAACGGCCGCCCATGGCGGACCGCGACGCGGAATGGCGTGCGCCGCGGCCTGCCTTGTCAGGTTAGAACTTGAAGCGCGCGCCGAACTCGAACGTACGGTCATACGTGCGCGTGTCACGCGGCGTGCTGGTGTAGACGCCGGTCAGCGAGTTCAGACCCTTGAAACGATCCTGATAGGTGCGATCGGTGATGTTGGTCGCGTCGAAGGTCAGGGTGAGCTGCGGCGTGACGTCATAGCTCGCCGAGAAATCGAGCTGGCCGGTCGGGTTGGCAACTACCGAACTCGCCTGTACGCCGCCCGAATTGTAGGTATCAACGAAGCTGGAGCGCCAGTTGTACGCCAGACGCGCCGAAATTCCGTACTTCTCGTAAATGGCCACGATGTTCGACGAATACTTGGAGACATTCGGCAGACGTTGCTTGCCGCCATTGATCGGATCGTTGATTTCGCCTTCCATGTAGGTGCCGTTGATCTGAGCACCGAAGCCGCTGAGCGCACCCGGCAGGAAATCGAAGAACTGCTGATAGGCCAGTTCAATACCCTTAAGCGTGCCCTTTACCCCGCGAGGGCGGCTGACCAGCCACGTCTGGCCAAGATACTGTTCCGGTGCGGCGTAAGTGACGATGTAGCCATCGAACTTGCGATAGAATGCCGCCGCCGTAAGCGAGGTGTTGGAGCTGGGGTAAAACTCCAGCGTCGCGTCATAGGCGTCCGACTTGATCGGCGCGAGGTCGGGATTGCCGCCCCCACCGGTACCGGCGTAGCCTTGGTTTCCGGTCGAGCCGCTGGGCGTGTAAGTGACCAACGGGTTGAGGTCCGAGAAGTTCGGGCGGGTAAGCGTCTTACCCGCGGCCAGACGCAGCTTCAGGTTCTCGGCCAGGCCAAAACGGATATTCATGCTGGGCAGAATATCTACGTAGTTCTGCTTGCTGTCCACGCCGTTGCCGGCAAGGTTCTGAACGGTATTGACCACGCGGGCACCGACCACGCCGTCCACCGGCATCGAACCGATATCGAAGCGATAGGCGGCCTGACCGTAGAACGCGTAAGTCTTCTCGACGTCGAAGAACGCGAGTTCAGGCGTGTAGGGGCGATCGCCAGCGGCCTGGTCGAACCAACTGCGCACGGTGTCGCTATTGTTCAGCAGATAGTCGCCGCTGGCATCCAGGAACGAGTCGATACCGGCCTTGCCCTTGACGAGTCCGCTGGGCGAAAGGTCCCAGAAGTCCGACGGGAGCGTGCTGACCAGCACTGGATTGGCAGCTGCGATCGGAACCGAAGCAGTAGCCTGCGAGCTGACGTGGCGGTTGGTGTAGCGTGCGCCGACCTTGATGGCCGAAAGGAACCCGTCGTCGAAGCGGTGTTCCAGGTCCGCGCGCCATGCCCACTGCTTGCTGACGGCAACGCTGTGGTTGTCGAACAACGTGCGCAGCGTGAAGTTGGCCGGATCGGTAAGGTCCACGCCCTGGATGTCGATGTTCGGCGTACCGCCGACGTCGAACTGGTAGACGGCCGTCGGCGCGTTGAACGACGTGTCGACGATCATGTTGCGATTCTTGATCTTGCTGCGGTTGTACGTCAGCTCGGTCGTGATCGTGGTGAAGTCGTCGGCATCGAACTTGAGGCCACCGTTGATCTGGTAGGTGGTGGTCTTGTCCTTATACGCCTGGTTGCTGGTGATCGTGTAGGCATCGTTCACCGTCACGCCGCTGGCAAGCCCCGGATAGTCGGCGTCGGGGGTGACAGAAGTGACGTTGCCGGCCTTGGGCAGACCAACGAAGAAGTCGGTATCGTAGCGGTTCTTGTACTGGGTATAGAGACCGTCGACATAGACTTCGAGGTTCGGCGCGGGACGCCACTGGAACGAACCGTTGTACGCCATGCGCTTGCGGTCGCCATTGGTGTAGAGACCGCCCACGGTGTCGGGCACGCCAACCATGTTGCCGGTGGCGGGATCGGCGATCGGGTTCGAGACGAAGTCGAACGCGGTGTTGTCCTCGAAGCGGCGACGGTTATACGAGGCCGAAAGCATCAGGCCCATTTCGCCGATCGGGGTATCCCAACGATCGCTGACGAGCGCGCTGCCGAGGTAGCCCCACTTGTCGGACTGGTCGGAATAGACCGCACGGCCGCCGCCAGCGATCTCCAGGCCGTTGAAGTCAAACGGACGGCGCAGACGCACGTCGATGACGCCAGCAACGCCGCCTTCGACGAGGTCCGGGGTGCTGGTCTTGTAGACGTCGACACCGGCAAGCAGTTCCGCCGGGATGTCCTGCAGCGACACGCCGCGGTTGACGCCAGTGAAGGCTTCGCGGCCATTGAGCAGTGTGGCGGTGTTGGGCAGACCGCGGATTAGCACGGTGCTGGCTTCACCCTGGCCGCGAGTCACCTGGACGCCGGTCACGCGCTGAAGCGCGTCGGACACGGTGTTGTCGGGCAGCTTGCCGATATCCTGAGCGACGATCGAGTCGACGATCTGGATCGAGTTTTCCTTGATGCGCTGCGCACTCGCCAGCGACGCACGAACGCCGGTGACGATGATCTCTTCGGTCTGCGCAGGCTGATCGTCGGATTGGGCGGCAACCGTGTCCTGGGCCTGTGCGACGGTGGCAAGGCTCAGTGCGAAGACGGATGCGGTGCAGAATGCGAATGGCTTGAGTGCCATGGATCAACCCTCCCATGGGGGCTGGCCCATACCATGCCCCTTCAAATTACTCGGACTAATTATTAGTCTGACTAATGCGTTGCAAGCGGAAATGCGGGAGGCTTGTCAAAAAGCTCGGAGAGGTGTGGCAGAATGGTCGCAGACCCGCCCGGAACCTGCTGTTTCCGGGCGGGATTGTGTGTTTTCTTGTCTGATTAACCGGCAATCCAGCTCGTTGCCGGGTCTTTCTTGTCAGTCAGCTTCACGGTGTCGCCGGCGAAGGCGAGCGCCTTTGACGAATCGGACTTGGACACGAAGCGAACGGTGCCCTTCGCTTCGCCCGCCTCGCGCAGGAACAGGTCCGCGCTGCCGAGCGGGGCCAGGGTAACGGTGCCGTCCTGGCCGGCCTTGAAGCCGTGGTCGCGCAGGAGGATCGGCGAGAGCTGGACGGCGCCGTCGGCACCGGCGATCTCGCGGAACTGGGTCTGCGGCAGCGGCGCATTGGCGGCGAGGGCCAGTTTGGTGCCGTCATGGCTGAGCATCACGTCGCGGCGCACCGCAGGCGTGAAGCGTTCGGGCAGAGCGCCGTTGCCGACCGGTACGCCGAAGTCCGGCGCGCCCTTGGCATCGTAGTAGATGCGCTGGACGCGGGTGTGGCGATCGGGGTTGAGCAGCGGGTCGCCTTCGATCTTCTCGTAGTCGCGGCCGTGGTAGACGAGGATGTCGTTGCCGTGCTCGTCCACCGTGAAGCTGTTGTGGCCGGGGCCGTAGACCGAGGTGTCCACGTTGGTCGCGAAGACCGGCTTCTGCGACTTGGTCCAGGCCTTGGGGTCCATGAGGTTCGCGTTCTCGTCGATCGTCAGCATGCCGAGGCAATAGACGGCGCCGGTGCCGCTGGCCGAGTAGGTCATGAACAGGCGGCCGTTCTTGACCAGCACCGCCGGGGCCTCTGCCACCTTGTAGGCGCGGGTTTCCCAGTCGAGCGTCGGCACGGTGAGGCGCACGGGCTCGGCCGAGAGGGTCAGCGCGTCCTTCATCGGCGCGAGGTAGAGGTTCGAATTGGTGTCGATGCCCTCTTCGCGCTGGGCCCATGCGAAGTAGCGCTGGCCCTTGTGCACGAAGCTGGTGGAATCGAGGTTGAAGCTGTCCCACGGCATCTTGAATTCGCCCAGGACCGACCACTTGCCGGTCATCGGGTCGGACCCGTCGCAGACGATGGCGTAAGTGCGGATGCGGAACACGTCCTCGCCGCCGCCGCTGGGGCCGGCTGCGAAGTACATCACCCACTTGCCGTCGACGAGGTGCAGTTCGGGCGCCCAGAGGAAGCCGGACATCGGGCCGGTCTTTTCATGGCGCCACAGCACGCGTTCCTCGGCGGTGGCGAGGCCGGCCAACGTCTTCGAGCGGCGCAGGATCAGGCGGTCGTACTCGGGGACCGAGCCGGTGAGGTAGTAGTTGCCGTCCTCGTGGCGGAAGACCTGCGAATCCGCGCGGTTCTTCACCAGCGGGTTGATCGGGCCCTTGAGCGGGTCGGTGACGGCCGCCTTGTCGTCACCGCCGAGGGCGCTGTCGCCAGCCTTGGAACAGGCGATGGGCAGAAGGGCGGCGCTGGCCGCGAAAGTGCGGCGCGAAAGGGAAAAGTTCATGTCATCCTCTCCGATATTCTTGATTCGTGGCGCCGGTCACTCTGTCCGGCGATAGGAAAAAAGGGCACCCCGGTCGGGGGACCGGGGTGCCGTCAGGTGGGTTCAGTATTGGGCGACGGGCCACCCGTCCGCATCCCAGCGGAGCGGCGCGATGCGCAAGGTGGGAGCCCCGTTCGCCTGCTTGTCATAGGCGTGGTATACGACGTAAGTGGTGCCGTCCTTGTCGGTGAAGGCGCCGGCATGGCCGGGGCCGCGGAAACGCTGCTGTTCTTCCAGGTCGGCGCGCAGGAAGATGGTGCCGCGGCCTTCCATCATCGAACTGCCGTCCTTGCCGAGGTAAGGCCCGGTGATCTTCTTCGAGCGGCCGACCACGGTGTAGTAGGTGCTGTTCACGCCCTTGCAGCAGTAATCGTAGCTGGCGAGCAGGTAGTAGTAGCCGCCGTGCGGGATGATGAACGGCGCTTCCACCGGCGCCGGGCCGCCGGCAGGGGCAAGACGGCGCGCGATCGAATAAGGCTCGGTGCCGGGAGCGACCTTGCCGGTCTTCGGATCGAGCGGGAAGAGCTTCAGCCCGGTCCAGAAGCTACCCAGCGAGAGCCACTGGCGGCCCTGCGCATCCTCGACGAAGTTGGGGTCGATGGCGTTGAAGTCGTCCTCATGCGTGGACATGACGACGAGGCCCTGGTCCTTCCAGCCGTAGCCTTTGGCCTTGGGGTCGAGCGTCTTGCTCGTGGCGAGGCCGATGGCGGAACGATTGGAACCGAAGGTCGAAACCGAATAGTAGAGCCGGTATTCGCCGTTCACATAGGAGATGTCGGGCGCCCAGATGCCTTCGGTGCCGGGGATCGCCTGCTTCGCCCAGGCCGGGATCTCGGCGAAGACCGAACCGGCGTCCTTCCAGGTCTTGAGATCCTTCGAGGTCTTGATGCCGATGTAGCGGCCCACGGTGCTGAAGACGTAGTAAGTATCGCCTTCCCGGATGATGACCGGATCGTGCACCGTGAGGTCGCCGGTAAGCTGGGAATTGAGCGTGCCCGCTCCCTTCTCGCCGACCTGCACTTGCGCATCGGCCGCACCGGAGGCGGCCAGCACGGCAAGACTGGCGGCAGCGAGGAATTTCCTGAACACGTTAACTCTCCAAATCTGTCTTATGCTGCGCAGGCGTTCCATGCGGCGACGATCTCGGCGGCCTTGGCCCCGACGGTCGCGGCATCGAAGCCGGGCTTGTAGAGGCTGCCGCCCACGCCGATGCCGAACACGCCGGCCGCGCGGTATTCCGCGACATTGGCGGCACCGACGCCGCCCACGGCCCAGACGCGGCTGGTCTTGGGCAGGACTTCGCGGATCGCCTTGATGTAGCTGCTGCCCAGCACCGAGCCGGGGAACAGCTTGAGGTCGCTGGCACCGGCCGCGACGGCGGCGAAAGCCTCGGTCGGGGTCAGGAAGCCGGGGAGCACGTCCATGCCGAGTTCGATCGCGCGCTTGATGACGGCGGGATCGACATTGGGCGAAACCATGAAAGTGCCGCCGACGCCCGCGAGCGTCTCGGCCAAATCGGTGCCGATCACGGTGCCACCGCCGATCGCGGCGCGGTCTCCCAGAGCCTCGGCCATGGCGCCGATCGAACCGGCCGGGTCGGGCGAGTTGAACGGCACTTCGATGATGCGCACGCCGGCTTCGACCAGCGCGGTGCCGATCTCGACCGCTTCGTGAGTCTGGATGCCGCGCAGGATCGCGACGACCGGGGCAGCGCCTTCTGCCAGAACCTGTTCGATCTTCATGCTCTCAATTCCTTTGCGATACGCAGGCCGGCGAGAACCGCCGCGTCGCCGTCGATACGGCGGGCGGTGCAGCCGATCCCTTCCAGCGCACGGTCATAGAGCGCCGACAGCGCCGGGTCGCCTATCAAGATCACCGAAGTGCCCGGCTGCACACGCGCTGCAACTTCGCCGCCGATCAGCAGGCCGGAAATGTACCCGCGCGACCAGTCCTTCGAGCGGCCGTCGAGCATCCGCGCGCCGCGTGCTTCGAACAGCGCGCCGGTCAGCGGCTCTCCGCAGCGTTCCAGACCGCGCGCGAAGCCTTCGTCGACAGTGCCCTCGCCCGGAGTATCCAGCCCGGTCAGCGTCGACTTGCCCGCCAGCAGGGCGAACAGCTCTCCGGTGGGGTGCGTGCGGAAGCCGGTGATCGTGCCGTCCTTGACCGTGACCCATTTGCAGTGGGTTCCCGGCAGCGCGATCAGGTGCTCGCCCACGGCCAGTTCCGGGTGAAGCGCGAGGGCGCCGAAGACTTGCGCCTCCTCGCCCCGCATGACTTCCGGCACGCCGTCCGCATGGCAGCTCAGCCCGGGCAGCACCGAAACCGGAACGCCTGCCACTTCAAGCTCCGTGCGCGAGGACAGCCACTTGGCGGCGTCCGCCGGGCAGGCCGCATAGCCTGCCGCGACGAGCGCGCCGGGTGCCCCGGCCATGCCGCAAAGCACGACTTCGGCCAGCACGACACCGGACTGCACGGCACCGGACTGCTCATTGGCAGCCTTCCAGAGTTCCAGCCTCTCGGCCAGCGCCTCTTGCGCATTGCCTTCGAGCGCGCCCGGCCCATCGAGCCGGGCAACTACGTCCTCGCCGTCAAGGCGGAACAGCCGCAGGCGGGTCGTACCCCAATCGCCGAGGACGTAGTTCACGCTCATTGCAGTTCGAGCACCACGACCGACTTGGCCGGCAGGGTGACGACAAGGTTGCCGCCCTGCACGGTCGCGCCGGAGAAGGCCTCGGGCTTGACTGCATTCGGAGTGTCGAAGGTATTGTGCGAATTGATCGCCGGTGCCGTCAGGATACGGCCGGTGACCGCCGAAGCGCTCACACCGTCGAGCTTGATCGTCACCGTGTTCGACTGGTTCGGATCGAGGTTCGACAGGCCGACATGGATCTTACCGTCCTTCGCCTTCACGGCCGAACCGCTGACGGCGGGCATCGAGAACTCGTCCTTGTGATACCAGGGCGACTTGATCTGGATCGGCAGCACGGTGGCGTCCTGCCAGGGCTTGTACATCTCGAAGACGTGGTAGGTGGGCGTGAGCACCATCTTGTTGCCGTCAGTGAAGATCATCGCCTGGAGCACGTTCACCATCTGGGCGATGGCGGTCATGCGCACGCGGTCGGCGTGCTTGGCGAAGATATCCAGGTGGACGGAGGCGATCAGCGCGTCGCGCAGGGTGTTCTGCTGGCGCAGGAAGCCCGGATGCGTGCCCGGATCCTGGGCGTACCACGAACCCCATTCGTCCACGGCCAGGAAGACCCGCTTTTCGGGGTCGTACTTGTCCATGATTGCCGAGTGCTTGGTGATCAGCTCGTCCATGTGGCGCGCGCCGTTCAGCGCATCGGCCCAGCCATGCTCGTCGAAGTCGACGGCAGGCGCACGCGGGGGCCAGCCACCGGCCGGGTGGACGTAGTAGTGCAGCGAAACGCCGTCGAGCTGCGGGGCCGCGACGCGCATCATCGTCTCGGTCCAGTTGTAGTCGTCGACATTGGCGCCGGCGGCGACCTTGAGGATCTTGGTGCCGGCGGGGGCCTTCACGAACGTGGCGTAGCGACGGGTCTCGTCGGCCGCGAATTCGGGCCGCATGTTGCCGCCGCAGCCCCAAAGTTCATTGCCGACGCCGAAGTAGGCGACCTTCCAGGGCTCCTTGTGGCCGTTCCTGGCGCGTTCGTCCGCCAGCGAGCCTGCGGGAGAGGTCATGTATTCGACCCACTCGGCCATTTCGCGCGGGGTGCCGTCACCGACGTTGCCGGCGATGTAGGCCTCGGCGCCGACCTGGCGGATCAGTTCGAAGAACTCGTGCGTGCCCACGGTGTTGGGTTCGGTCACGCCGCCCCAATGGGTGTTGATCTTGACCGGGCGCTTGTTCTGCGGGCCGATGCCTTCACGCCAGTTGTACTCGTCGGCGAAGCAGCCGCCGGGCCAGCGGATCACCGGGACCGAAAGGTCCTTGAGCGCGCTGACGACGTCGTTGCGGAAGCCGTTGGTGTTGGGAATCTTGCTGTTCTTGCCGACCCACAGGCCGCCGTAGATCCCGTTGCCGAGGTGCTCGGCGAACTGGGTGAAGACTTCCTTGTGATAGACCGGGCCGGGCTTGGCGGCGTCGATCGTCGCGGTGGTGGCCTGTCCGTCGGTATCGGCGTGAGCCGTGCCTGCGAGCGCGGTGGCGCTCAGCAGGACGGCAGCAGTGGTAAGGCGAAGCGCCTTCAGCATTGTCAGTCCCCTCCCTGGGAAATTCAGTCGTGGAATTCTTCGACGATATCGCGCTTGCCGCGCAGGAAAGCGTCGGCGACGAGGCGCAGCGGCGCGATGTCCACATCGCTGCGACCGCCGCGGATCAGGTTCGCGAAGCGCGAATAGAGACCCGGATATTCGAGGTCTTCATTGTGCTCGGTGCCGCTGGGCAGCGTGAGCACGGCGCCGCCGTGCGAGAGCTTCAGCGTTCCCGCATCGGTCTCGACGATGATGTCCCAGGACTGCGGGCCGGTCTGGCGCCAGTCCAGGTCCATGTGGATCTCGGCCCCGGCCGTGTCGCGGAACTCGATGTCGGCGGCGATCGGCGCGGCGCGGTTGGCGGGCAGGCTGAGCGTCGCTTCCTTCAGGAAGAACGGACGCGGCAGGATGTGCGTGGCGATCGACAGGGCATTGATGCCCGGATCGAACACGCCGAGGCCGCCCGGCTCCCAGATCCAGGCCTGGCCCGGATGCCAGACGCGCACGTCCTCGCGCCAGATGATCTTGGCGCTCAGAATCTTGCGCTCGGCCAGCCAGGCCCGAGCCGGGGCGACGCCCGCGGCGTAGCGGGAGTGCCACGATGCGAAGAGCGTCACGCCCACCTTGTCGGCGCGGCTTTCCAGCGCGGCGACTTCGGCCAGGGTCGCGCCCGGCGGCTTTTCGAGGAAGACGTGCATGCCCTTGGCCAGCGCCTGCGCGGCCAGGTCGTAGCGGACCTGCGGCGGAGTGCAGAGCGCCACGGCGTCGATCGCCGGGCCGTTCTCGATCAGGTCGTCGAGGCTGGAGAAGTGCGGGATGCCTTCAGGGCCGCGATGGTGCGGGCTGACGGTGGCGCCGAGGCTGAAGTTCGGGTTGCCCTCGATCGCGGGGATGTGCTGGTCCCGCGCGATCTTGCCCACGCCGACGATGGCGATGCGGATCGGATCCATGGCTCAGAGCGCCTTCACGGTCGTGGTCGCTTCGGCCGAAGCGGCGGCGCGGGCGAGCGGGTTCGAAACCGGCAGGGTGAAGGGCGCGGCGTCGATCTCGAACACATCGCCTTCCTGCGTGGTCACGCCATCGGCGAACGACAGGGTGGCGGTGCCGAAGAAGTGGACGTGCACGTCGCCGGCGCGGCGGAACAGGTCGTACTTGAAGTGGTGGTGCTCCAGGTTCGCGAACGTGTGCGACATGTTGCCTTCGCCCGAGAGGAAGGGCTTTTCCCAGATCGTTTCGCCGCCGCGCACGATCTTGCTGGTGCCTTCGATCTTCTCCGGCGGGGTGCCGAGCAGCAGTTCCGGGCCGAGGGCGGCCTGGCGCAGCTTCGAGTGGGCGAGCCACAGGTAGTTGTGACGCTCGGTCACGTGGTCCGAGAACTCGTTGGCGAGCGCGAGGCCGAGGCGGTAGACGTTGCCGTCTTCACCGACCAGGTAGATGCCGGCCAGTTCGGGCTCTTCGCCGCCGTCCTTGGCGAAAGCAGGCATGGTCAGCGCTTCGCCGGGGCCGACCAGCAGCTGGCCGTCGCCCTTGTAGAACCATTCCGGCTGCTGGCCTTCGGTGCCGGCGGCGGGCTTGCCGCCTTCGAGGCCTTCCAGGAACATGCGCATGGAATCGGTGACGTGCTCACCCGAGGCGGCAGCCTGGTGCATCTTGTTGCGGCCTTCGGCCGAACCGAGGTGCGTCAGGCCCGTGCCGGTCATCAGCAGGTGGGCGGAATCGTCGTGGTCGATCGGGGTGAGCAGGTTGCCCGCCGCGAATTCGGCCTTGATGTCGACCGCTTCGCCCTGTCCGGCAGCCTTGGCGGCGTCGGCCAGCGTCACGCCTTCGGCGATGGCACGCGACGCGAGTTCGCGCGTGGTGGTGACGCCCTGAAGGAAGTGGGCGGCATCGCCCTCGGCCAGGATGACGGAGCGCACGCCGTCGGGCGCGCGATGCTGGAGCAGGCGAAGGTAGGTCATGGAGGTCTCTCCCAGGTCCGCAGCGCGCCTTCTTGAGGGGGCGCGCTGCGGGGATTGAGTGGGGTTAGTTGAGGGTAAGCGTGCCGTCGATCAGGCGGGGCGCGCCGTCACCGAAGGCTGCGTCGCGCAGTTCGGCCGGAAGCACGTCCTGAGCGAGGTTCTGGTAGCTGACCGGACGCAGGAAGCGGTCGATCGCCATGCTGCCGACCGACGTGGTGCGCGGGTCGGAGGTCGAGGGGAACGGGCCGCCGTGCACCATCGCGTGGCACACTTCGACACCGGTGGGCCAGCCGTTGGCGAGGATGCGGCCGACCTTGCGCTCCAGCACGGGCAGCAGGCGCGAAGCAGCGGCTTCGTCGGCGGCGTCCATGTGCAGGGTGGCGGTCAGCTGGCCTTCCAGGCCTTCGAGCAGGCTGGCGAGTTCGGCTTCGTCCTTGCAGCGCACGACGATCGACGCGGCGCCGAACACTTCGTGGCCGATCGCCTTGTCGGCGAGGAACTGCTCGGCCGTGGTCTGGAACAGGATCGCACCGCCGGTGGTCTTGCTGCCTTCTTCGCCCTTGGCGATGGTCTCGACGCCGGCATTGCCTTCAAGCGCTTCCACGCCCTTGGCATAAGCGGCGGCGATGCCGGTGGTCAGCATGGTCTGCGGCTTGGCTTCCGACACACCGCCGGTGGCGGCGGCGACGAAAGCGTCCAGGCCTTCACCGTCCACGGCCAGGATCAGGCCGGGGTTGGTGCAGAACTGGCCGGCGCCCATCGTCAGCGAACCGACGAAAGCGGTGCCGAGAGCGGCGCCACGGGCCTTGAGCGCTTCGGGAAGCAGCAGGACCGGGTTGATGCTCGACATTTCGGCATAGACCGGGATCGGCACTTCGCGGGCCTGTGCCAGCTTGGCGAGGGCGAGACCGCCACCGCGCGAACCGGTGAAGCCGACCGCCATGATACGCGGATCCTGCACTAGCGCGGCGCCGAGTTCGTTCGACGGACCGACCAGGTGCTGGAACACGCCTTCGGGAAGACCGGCGTCCTTGACGGCCTTGGTGATCGCGGCGGCAATCAGCCCGCCGGTGATCGGGTGGGCCGGGTGGCCCTTGACCACGACCGGGCAACCGGCGGCCAGCGCCGAAGCGGTGTCACCACCGGCGGTCGAGAAGGCGAGCGGGAAGTTCGAGGCGCCGAACACGGCGACCGGACCGACCGGGATCATGCGCAGGCGCAGGTCGGGGCGGGGCAGAGGAGCGCGGTCCGGCAGGGCCGGATCGATGCGCAGCTGCTGCCACTGGCCCTTGCGGACGACATCGGCGAACATGCGCAGCTGGCCCATGGTACGGCCACGCTCACCTTCGCCGCGACCGCGCGGCAGGCCGCTCTCGGCAACATAGGCGTCGATCAGCGAATCGCCGATGGCCAGGATCTCGTCTGCGATTCGCTCGAGGAACGCAGCGCGGGTTTCACGGTCGGTGGCACGGTAGGTATCGAATGCGGCAGCCGCTGCGGCGCAGGCGGCGGTGACATCGGCAAGGCCGTTCACGGCCAGCGGTTCGCCCTGGGGCTCGCCGGTTTCGGCCACGATGGAACGGAATTCGGTCATTTGGGATCTCCCTATTTACTCCGACATATTCCCAGCGCATCAGAAACGCAATGTTTGTCGTTCCTTCGCGTGAGAAGGACTGTTAGGTTCCATCGGAGAGGTGCCAATAACAGTGTCAGAAGCCAATTTCGTGAACGATGAAGAAAGTGCAAGGCCGGCCGACGAAGCCCGTGGTCCGGGCCGCCGCCTGCACGGCGCTATCGCCCATAAACTGGGAACGGCCATCTTGTCCGGCAAATATGCACCGGGAGACATACTTTCTGGTGAAGTCGCCTTTGCCGAGGAACTCCAGGTCTCGCGCAGCGCCTATCGGGAAGCCATCCAGGTCCTGAGCGCGAAGGGTCTGGTCGCCAGCCGCCCCAAGGCGGGAACGCGGGTCCTTCCTCGCGATCGCTGGAACCTGCTCGATCCCGAAGTGCTGGGCTGGGCCTTTGCCGGAGAGCCGGACATCGAATTTGTGCGCAGCCTGTTCGAACTGCGCGCCATCGTCGAGCCAGCCGCTGCGCGCCTGGCCGCGCAGCGCCGGGAGAAGCACGATCTCAAGGCGATGAAGGACGCGCTGACAGCGATGCGTCGGCATACGCTCACCACCGAGGCCGGACGCGCGGCGGACCGCGATTTCCACAATGCGATTCTCCAGGCGACGCGCAATGACGCCTTGCTGGTGCTCAGCGCCTCGATCGGCGCGGCAGTGAACTGGACCACCCAGTTCAAGCAGCGCGCCCGCGCCCTGCCCCGCAACCCGATCCCCGACCATGTCCGCGTCTATGACGCCATTGCCGCTGGCGATGCCGCCGCGGCGGCCGAGGCGATGAACGTGCTGGTGGACCTGGCGCTGGAGGATACCCGCAGCGCGATGGAGAAAAAATAGGGCAACCGTCGCCCCGGACTTGATCCGGGCCGATGGCTTTCCTTACCGCTCCAAAGGAAAAAGGCCCCGGCGATTGCTCGCCGGGGCCTTTTTCGTTGATGCTGGATCGTCCGGTTACTCGGCAGGTTCCGGCACGAGGTCCGGCTCCGCGTTGGTCACCTTGCTGCCCCACAAGGCGTAGAACAGCACGTAGAGTTCGCATACAGCCGTCAGGATGAAGGAGTTCTGGAGGCCGAAGTTGTCGGCCAGCCAGCCCTGCACGATCACCAGCGCGCCGCCGGCGATCGCCATGACCAGCAGGCCCGAGCCTTCTTCGGTCAGCGGGCCGAGGCCCTTGATGCCGAGCGTGAAGATGGTCGGGAACATGATCGAGTGGAACAGGCCGACGAGGATCAGCGACCACATGGCGACGGGGCCATGCGCGAAGATCGTCACGACCATCACCGCGAAGGCGCCAACCGAGAAGAACGCCAGGACCTTGCCCGCATCGAAGCGCTGCATGATCGCGGAACCGGCGAAGCGGCCGACCATCATGCCGCCCCAGAGGAAGGTCAGGTACTTGCCTGCCTGCTCATGCGTCAGGTTGGCGATGTCCGGCTGGCTGACGAAGTTCACGAAGAGGTTCGCCACGCCGATCTCCGCGATCAGGTAGATGAAGATCGCGGGAATGCCGAACACGAGGTTGCGGTGGTTCCACAAGGACAAGTGCTTGCGCTGGTCCTTGGCAAGGCGCGAGTTCGCCGAACCCATCGAGGGCAGCGGGAACTTGGCGATCACCACGGCCAGGATCACCAGCACCACTGCGACGAGCGCGTAAGGCAGGATCACCGAGTGCGCGTCCGCGAGGCGTTCGGCATCGGTCAGCACGGTACCGGCGGCGGAAGTGCCGCTCTTGGAACGGCCGAGGATCAGGTAGGCGCCGAAGAGCGGGGCCAGCATGGTACCGGCCGAGTTGAGCGCCTGCACCAGGTTGAGGCGCGAGGACGCGGTCTCGGGCTTGCCGACGACAGCGACATAGGGGTTGGCCGCAACCTGCAGCAGGGTGATGCCGCTGGCGATGACGAAGAGCATGACCAGCGTCACGCCGTAGGACGGGATGCTGGCGGCCAGCATCATGCCCAGCGCGCCCGCCGCCATGATCAGCAGGCCGACGACGAGCGACTTCTGGTAGCCGACGCGCTCGATCAGCTTGGCCGAGGGGATCGAAGCCACGAAATAGGCGATGAACCACACTGATTCGATCAGTGTCGTCTGGGTGTAGCTAAGATCGAACACACTGCGCAGATGCGGCAGCAGCGTGTTGTTGATGACGGTGATGAAGCCCCACATGAAAAACAGGCTGGCAAGCAGCGTCAGCGCAGGGCCGTAGCGGACGCCCGCTGGCTGCGCGTGAAGCACTGGGGCATCTCCAGATGAAACCACTGGGGGCATGACTATCCTCTCTTTACCAGAGAACCGCGCCGTGCCCTGCGGCAAACCGGCTTGCGCTCTTTCTATTTGTCGGACTATATGCGCGACACGGCGTCGTCAATGGGCCGCGTCGGAAACCAATATGCAGAATCGACTTACACTAAGAAATGGGAGCTAGGGCAATGAGGAAACTGCGCAAGGCGTTTGTAGCGATGGCGGTATCCGCCTCATCCTTTGCCCTTTCGGCCAATCCGGCGCTGGCCGCCGATGCCTCGCAGGCTCCGGCCCGTGCGCTGGCGGACGGCACGCAAGTCTCGGCCGTGACGCTGAAGGCCGCCAATGGCGTCTCCGCCACGATCCTGACGTACGGCGCCACGCTGTGGAAGATGATGGCCCCCGACCGGGACGGCAAGCTGGCCGACATCCTGCTCGGCTATGACGACGTTGCCAGCTACGAGAAGCGCCCGAACTACTGGGGCGCCACCATCGGCCGCTACGGCAACCGCATCGCGGACGGCAAGTTCACGCTCGACGGCAAGAGCTACCAGCTCCCCCAGAACGACCACGGCCAGTCGCTGCACGGCGGCGGCAAGGGCTTCGACGTCCAGAACTGGAAGGTCGAATCGGTCAAATCCGGCGCCGTGGCGACGGCGGTGTTCTCGCTCGTCAGCCCCGACGGCGATTCGGGCTACCCCGGCACGGTGAAGACCAAGGTCACTTACTCGCTGGACGAGAAGGGCAACCTGCAGATCGTGTTCGAAGCGACGACCGACAAGCCGACCGTGCTCAACATGACCAACCACGCCATCTTCAACATGGCCGGTGAAGGCAGCCCGCGCGACGCCATGCAGGAAGTGCTGACGATCCCGGCCGGTCACTACACCCCGGTCAACGACAAGCTGATCCCCACCGGCGAACTGCGCGACGTTTCCGGCACCGTGTTCGACTTCCGCAAGGGCCGCCTGGTCGGTGAAGGCATTCGTGACGGCAAGGACGAGCAGATCGTCATGGGCCGCGGCTACGACCACAACTTCGCGCTCGACAAGGGCGTGACCAAGACCCCCGAACTGGCCGCGCGCCTGGAAGACCCGGCGTCCGGCCGCGTGCTGGAACTGCTGACGACCGAACCCGGCGTGCAGTTCTATGCGGGCAACTTCCTCGACGGTACGTTCATCGGCAAGAACGGCCACCTCTACCGCATGGGCGACGGCATCGCACTGGAACCGCAGAAGTTCCCGGACTCGCCGAACCACGCGAACTTCCCGTCCACCCGCGTCGATCCCGGCAAGCCCTACAAGCATGTCATGATCTACCGCGTTTCCACTTCTTCGCGCTGACCTCGAAAAGAAACGATCGCCCATGACCGACAACAAGACTGCACCGAAGCTGCGCTCGCGCGCCTGGTTCGACAATCCCGACAACATCGACATGACCTCGCTCTACCTGGAGCGCTACCTGAACTTCGGCATCAGCCTTGAAGAGCTTCGCTCGGGCAAGCCGATCATCGGTATCGCCCAGACCGGCAGCGATCTGTCGCCCTGCAACCGCCACCACATCGTGCTGGCCGAGCGCATTCGCGAAGGCATTCGCGAAGCCGGCGGCATCGCGCTGGAATTCCCGGTCCACCCGATCCAGGAAACCGGCAAGCGCCCCACCGCCGGCCTCGACCGTAACCTGGCCTACCTCGGCCTGGTCGAAGCGATCTACGGCTACCCGCTCGACGGCGTGGTGCTGACCACCGGCTGCGACAAGACCACCCCGGCGCTGCTGATGGCCGCCGCCACCGTGAACATCCCGGCGATCGCGCTTTCGGTCGGCCCGATGCTCAACGGCTGGCACAAGGGCGAGCGCACCGGTTCGGGTACGATCGTCTGGAAGGGCCGCGAGATGATGGCTGCCGGCGAACTCGACGCCGACGGCTTCATCAAGCTCGTCGCCTCGTCGGCACCGTCGACCGGCTACTGCAACACCATGGGCACGGCGACGACGATGAACTCGCTCGCCGAAGCCCTTGGCATGATGCTGCCCGGCTCGGCCGCGATCCCCGCGCCTTACCGCGACCGCCAGGAATGCGCATGGCGCACCGGCAAGCGCATCGTCGACATGGTGCACGAGGACCTCAAGCCCTCGGACATCATGACGCTGGACGCCTTCCATAACGCCATCGCCGTCAACGCCGCCATCGGCGGTTCGACCAACGCCCCGATCCACCTCGCCGCGATCGCCCGCCACATCGGCGTCGATCTGCCGCTGAAGGACTGGGAGCGCATCGGCCACAAGATCCCGCTGCTGGTGAACCTCCAGCCCGCAGGCGAATACCTGGGCGAAGACTACTACCGTGCCGGCGGCGTCCCCGCCGTGGTCGCACAGCTCATCAAGCAGGGCCTCATTCACGAGGGCGCGATGACGGTGAACGGCCAGACCATGGGCGACAACTGCCGCGACGCCACGATCGAGGACGAGAAGGTCATCAAGCCCTTCGACCAGCCGCTGGTCGAGGAAGCCGGCTTCCTGGTCCTGTCGGGCAACCTGTTCGACGCCGCGATCATGAAGACCAGCGTGATCTCCAAGGAATTCCGCGACCGCTATCTCTCGAACCCCGACGACCTGGACGCCTTCGAAGGCCAGGCCGTGGTGTTCGACGGTCCGGAAGACTACCATCACCGCATCGACGATCCGGCCACCGGCATCACCCCCCAGACCCTGCTGTTCATGCGCGGCGCCGGCCCGATCGGCTACCCGGGTGCAGCCGAAGTGGTGAACATGCGTCCGCCTTCGTACCTCATCACCGAAGGCGTGCACTCGCTGCCCTGCATCGGCGACGGCCGCCAGTCGGGCACCTCGGGCAGCCCCTCGATCCTCAACGCTTCGCCTGAAGCCGCAGCCATGGGCGGCCTCGCCCTGCTGGAATCGGGTGACCGCGTGCGCATGGACCTCAAGAAGGGCCGCGTGGACGTGCTGATCTCCGACGAGGAACTGGCCGCGCGCCGTGCCGCTCTGGAAGCCAAGGGCGGATACCCCTACCCGGCCTCGCAGACGCCGTGGCAGGAAATCCAGCGCTCGGTCGTCGGCCAGATGGACACCGGCGCGATCCTCGAAGGCGCCGAGAAGTACCAGCGCATCGCCCAGACCATGGGCCTGCCCAGGGACAACCACTAAGATCGACATCCTGTCCGATCTAGCCGTCGGATGACCTTTCGGCCCTCGTCCCTGCCTGTCCCCACAAGGGAAAGGACGGGGCGGGGGCCGATTTACTGTTAGGGAGAGTTTCATGACGCTTTGGCGCAAGATCGATCGCGACGTGCGCGATACCCTCGGCGAAGGCGCGCTCTGGTGCGCGCGCGACAATGCCTTCTACTGGGTCGACATCCTCGCCCCTGCCCTCAACCGTCTCAGCCTGGACGATAACACCGTGACTCGCTGGGACATGCCTGCCCGTCTCGGCTGGGTCGCCCCGCGCGCCGAAGGCGGCCTGATCGGCGGCTTCCAGGACGGCGTTGCCAATATCACGCTTGACCCGCTGACCATCTCGGAGCGCAACGACCCCGAACCGCACCTGCCCGGCAACCGCATGAACGACGGCAAGGCCGACCGCCACGGCGCGATCTGGTGCGGCACGATGGACATGGCCGAGGAGAACGTCTCCGGCTCGCTCTACCGCCTCTCGCCCGCGGGCGAATGGCAGGTGATCGACAGCGACTACACCGTGCCCAACGGTCCGGCCTTCTCGCCCTGCGGCCAGTGGCTCTACCACGCGGACTCGGCGCTGCGCGTGATCTACCGCTTCGCCCTGGATGAAACCGGCGCTCACTCTCGCGAGGAATTCATCCGCTTTTCCGAGGAAGACGGCTATCCCGACGGCATGACCACCGACGCCGAGGGCTATCTCTGGACCGCCCATTGGGACGGCGGCAAGATCAGCCGCTTCGCCCCCGACGGCACCCGCGAGCGCTCGATCGAACTGCCCGCAAAGCGTATCACCAACATCGCTTTCGCGGGCGAGAAGCTGGACCGCATGTTCGTGACTTCGGCATCCAAGGGCCTGCCGGAATCCGAATTCGACGGGGCGCTGTTCGAGGTGGAATCCGGCGTTACCGGCAATCCCTCGGGCATCTATCTCGGATAACCGACGGGGGCGGATTGCCCCCATACGTTCGTCATTGCGAGCGCAGCGAAGCAATCCAGAGCCGCGCAGAGCCGCTCTGGATTGCTTCGGCGGCTTCGCCTCCTCGCAATGACGAAGGGAAGGAGGTTCGCCTCCTCACGGGCGGCGAACAGAGGGAAGTTTCGCCTCCTCGCGGGCGACGAACGGAAAGAGCATGCCTGGAGCGGAACCAGCGCATCCGGCGCCTCGTCACACGATATCCGCTACGCCCTTCAGGCTTTCGCGCAGCTTCGCCAGCGCCTGCGCCTTCAGCTGGTGTACGCGCGGGATCGAGACTTGCAGCACTTGCGCGATCTCGGCCAGGTTCAGCTCCTCCACGAAATAGAGCTGCACCACCAGTTTCAGCCGGTCCGGCAGGTCGGTGAGCGCTTCCACCACCGCGCCGCGCAGTTCCTCGTCGGCCAGGAGCGCGTGACTGTCGGGCCGCTCGTCGGCGAAGGCCATGTTCTGGTCCGAATAGACCTCGTCGATGGCCTCGAAGCGAAGCGGTTGGCTGGATCCACGCAGGACGGCAAGGTCGCCCTCGTCGATACCCATGGCCGCGGCCAGCTCGTGCGGGCGGGGATCGCGGCCCAGCGTGCCGCGCAGCTCGGTTTCCTTGGCGGCAAGCTGGCGCCGCCGCTCGCTCGCCCCGCGCGACATCGGCACGGCGCGGCGGATCAGGTCCACCATGGCCCCCCGCACCCGCATCTTGGCATAAGCCGCGAAGCCGTCCTCGGTCGGTCCCTGATGCTTCTGCGCGCATTCGGTGAGCGCCACGAGGCCGGCCTGTATCAGGTCCTCCAGCTCGATGCCCGGCCGCCCGGCGCCGTGCCCGCTGCCATGGACATGCCAGGCAAGGCGGCGGACCATCGGCAGGAACCGGCGGACGCGGTCGCCAACGTCGCCCTGGTAGGCCCCGGCGATACGGCTGGACGTCTTGTGGAAGGAAGTCTGGTCCTGCTTCATGCGGCCATGCTTTCAGCTTGATCGTGATGGGAATCGGGGTGGGGAAGGCCGGGGACCGTGCGCTCGGGCTGGGCGGCGCCGACCACGTCCACCACTTCTATGGGCTGGGTCTGGGGCAGTTCGGCGATGGAGAGCACCAGGCAGGTCGGCGCGCGCAGGCGCAGCAGCGCGGAGAGCGCACGGCGGGCGCGGGGCTGGACCACCAGCGCCAGCGGCACTTCGCCCGGCCCGCGTTCCTCGCAGAGCATGGCGATCCGCTCGCCGATCATGCGGGCAAGGTCCGGCTCGATCACCGGCTGGCCGGTGACGGGATCGATCATGCCCTGCACGATCGCCGCCTCCAGCCCGGCATCGAGCGTGATTACCGGCAGGCGCTCATGCGGCGGGCAGACGCGGCCGACGATCAGCGCTCCCAGATCGGCGCGCATCAGTTCCACCAGCCGTTCGTGATCGACCGTCTGCTGCACCGCGCGGCTCAGGCTGGCGAGGATCGGCAGGGGATGGGCGACGGGGATGCCGTCTTCCAGCAGCGCGCGCAGGAGCCGGGTGATCGCGGCGAGCGAGAGCGGCTGGGGATGGATAGTCTCGACCAGCCCGGCCGAATGCGCCCTGATGCCTTCGAGCAGCGCCTTCACCTCGTCCGGGCCGAGCAGGTCGTGCGCCCGCTCGGACAGGAGCTGGTTGAGGTGAGTGGCGATCACCGTACCGGCATCGACGGTCAGGAAGCCTTCGGCCGTGGCATGGTCGCGCGCGGCGGGGTCGATCCAGAGCGCCGGGCAGCCGAAGCTGGGATCGCGCGTCGCTTCTCCGCGCAGGCCATGGTTGGCGCGCGCCTCGCCCGCGTCGATGGCCAGCACCCGGTCGGCGCGGATCGTGGCGCTGCCCAGCGTCACTCCGCCAAGGGCGATGCGATAGTCGTGCGGCGGCATGTCCAGCGCGTCGCGCACGCGGAACTGCGGGACGATGAAGCCGAACGACTGGCTGAGCTGCTTGCGCACGCCGGTAACGCGGCTGACCAGCGGCGCGCCGCGGCGTTCGTCCACCAGCTGGACCAAGCCGTAGCCCAGCTCGATGGTGACAAGGGTATGGTCCGAAACGTCCTCCAGAGCGATCCGCGAGGGGTCCGCCATGGGTGGGGCTTCGAGGACCGGCTCGGGCATGGCCTGCCGCTTGCGCAGCGCGTACCAGAGCCAGAAGGCCAGCGCCGCCGCCGGGAGGAAGACGGTCTGCGGCATGGCGGGGATCAGGCCGATCGCCGCCAGCACCACGCCGACCGGCAGCCATGTGCGCGGATTGGCGAACTGGCCGCCGATCTGCCCGGCCAGGTCCCTGCTGTCGGAAACGCGGGTGACGATGACGGCGGCGGCGATCGACAGCAGCAGCGAGGGCACTTGCGCCACCAGCGCATCGCCGATGGCCAGGGTGATGTAGGTCTGCGCGGCCTCGGTGGCGGACAGGCCGTGGCTGATCATGCCGAGGCAGAAGCCCGCGACGATATTGACGCCCAGGATCAGCAGCGCGGCGATGGCATCGCCTTTCACGAACTTGCTGGAGCCATCCATCGAACCGTAGAAGTCCGCCTCGGTGGCCACTTCGCGGCGCCGGGCCTTGGCTTCGTCAGCGGTCATCAGCCCGGCCGCGAGGTCGGCATCGATCGCCATCTGCTTGCCCGGCAGCGCATCGAGCGTGAAGCGCGCGGACACTTCCGAAACGCGTCCCGCGCCCTTGGTCACGACCACCAGGTTGATGATCATCAGGATCAGGAACACGAAGATGCCGACGGCGAAGTTGCCGCCGATCAGGAACTTGCCGAAGGATTCGATGACCACGCCCGCCGCAGCCTCGCCTTCGTGGCCGTGGACCAGCACCACGCGGGTCGAGGCGACGTTGAGCGCCAGGCGCAGCAGCGTGGCGAAGAGCAGGACCGAGGGGAAGGACGAGAAGTCGAGCGGCTTTTCCGCATTCATCGCCGCCATGAGGATCGCCAGCGAAAGCGCGATGTTGAGCACGAAGGACACGTCGAGCACGAAAGCCGGAACCGGCACGATCATCAGCACGATGAGCGTGAGTATGCCCGCCGGCAGCGCCATCGTGCCGAGATCGCCGAAGCGGCGCAGAAGCTGGTTCACAGGCCCAGCCCCGCCAGCCGGGCATAGGCCGCGCGGACATGAGCGGGCGCGCTGGTGCCTGCCGCGCCGAACATGCCTTGCAGCGTGTCGGCCATCGACGTGCGCGGCGGGGATGGCGGGATGGCGGGGGCGCGGCCTCCATGCGCGGCAGGGGCTTCCGCTGCTGCCGCGCGAAATTCGCGGGCGATCGGGCCCATCGGCATGTCCTCGGCCACGGCTTCGTAAGCGATCTGTGGCGAAGTCGGCCAGCCGGCGCTTCCGGCATCGTAGCGGTTCTCCAATGCCCCATCCATCGCGCCGGCCATCTTGCCGCGCATGAGGTCCATCACCCCGCCCAGGCTGCGGGCTGCGCCGCCCTGGTAGAAGATCCCGCGGTTCGCCGCCGCCGCGCTGGGCAGGATGGCCGCCGCGCTCTGCGAAGGATCGACCGCGAGCGCGCTGAGGAACTGCCCGGCCCCTGCCGAACCGAGGAAGTGCGCCAGGTAAAGCTCGGTGGAGTCCGGCTCGCGGCCCAGCCGCGCCGTCAGGTCGGCCTTGTTGTCATTGGCCAGTTCGGCCGCCATGAGCGCGGAAGCATCGGCATCGTAGCGCAGGCCCATGATCTGGGCGCGCGTGCCGGGGTTGGAGAGACCGCCGCCGCTGATCGCCTGCTGGACCCAGGCCATGCCGTGGTCCGCCGCGTGGCGGCCCAGCGTGTTCAGCCAGGTGCCGTTGGTGAATTGAAACAGCCCCGCCGCGCTGGAGGTGGAGGCATGTGCGCCGGGATCGAGGCTCGATTCCAGCCGCGCCTGCGCCATGAGGTACTGGAAATCGACACCCGTGGCCTGCGCGGCGCGCGCGATCGCAGCACGCACCCCGGCTCCATTACCCTGGCCGCCGACATTGACGCCCGCGCCGATATCCGTACTCCGTGCCTCGCTCAAACTGATGCTCCCGATCCGGTTGGTTCGGGAGAATGTTCAGCAAGCACCGTGCCAGATGGCTCCGATCCGCCCCGACCGGACAGACGCGGGCAGACGGCTCAGACCCGGCCGACAGCGCTTTCGGCTCTCCGGCCGGCACCGGTGCGAGCGACCAGCGCATAGTTGCCACCCGCGCGGTAGAGCTGCGGCGCTCCGGTCAAGGTATTGAGACGGCGCGCGACATTGGCCGCGATGATGTTGCGGACCTGCCGGTTCACTTCGTTGAGGCGCCGTGCCGTTTCCAGCATGCCCCGGCATTCCTCGTCGAGATCGCCAAGCGGATCGATCTGGCCGGCCACGTCGAGCGCGGCGCAGAGCCGGTCCTTGTCGCGCGTGGTACCGACGATGGCGTCGAGGTCGAGCCCGGCAAGCGCTTGCCGCTCCGCTTCGAGAACGGCAAGCATCTGCCGCAAGCTGTCGTGCAGGTCGACTTCTTCGGCGCCGCCCGTTCCCGGTCCCGATCCCGGCACCGTTTCCGCTGTCATCCGGGGGGTCATTCGCCGTGGCTCCGCAGCAGGACGCCGGCCGCGATCATGGCATCGGCGATCTGGGTGGGGATTACCGGATAAGTGCCGTTCTCCACCGCCTTGCGGATCATGGCGACGCGCTCGGCATCGACGGGGGCGGTGCCGGGGTCGAGCGCCGCAAACGCTTCCACGGTCGGGCTCTCCGCCCAGGCCGAAAGGCTCGTCACCCCGGCATTCGCAGCGCTTTCCGGCTTGCCGACGGCGCGCGCGAGCCGGGCGTTGATGGCGCCCAGGGCGCTGGTGGATCCCATTTCGATGGGGGGCATGGTCTGGCTCCTTGCGATGTCCTTTCCCTCAAGGACGGCGCCGACCGGAAAGCGTTAAGGGTCTCGGGCGGGATTTTACCGAAAGCCCGGCTGAAAGGCCGGGCAGTTCGGTTAAGGCAGCGGTAGGGAAACGAGGCCAGGCCGCACGATCAGGGCGCGCATCTCCTCCCCCCGCGCCCCGCCGAAACCCTTGCCGACCGCCGCGGTGCGCACCCGTATCCAGGCGCCGACCGCACCGCCTTCCAGTGCCTCCCCGGGCTGGGAGACCGAGAAGCCCTCACCCTCGACCGAGATCGCCACCGCATCCCCGCGCCGCACCGCCCAGCTCGACGGAGCGGAAGCCACCGGCCCGGCGCGCCGCACCGGCACGAAGAGACGCCAGCCTCCGGCATCGCCGCAATGGACCACCACGCTGTCCTGCGTGGCCGTACGCCAGGCCAGAGAAACGACCGAACGGCAGGGCTGGAGACGCAGACGCCGATCGACCGGCGTCGCCGCGCCGCCTTCCTCGCCCGCGGCAGCGCCGGTGAAAGCGGCCACCTGGCGGTCGATCGCATCGAGATCGGCAAAGGCGCCCGCCGCGCCGGGATCTGCGGCGGCACTGGCAGCGGCACTGGCACAGACAACGGCAGCGGCGGCCATCAACAGGAGACGGGACAGCGCTGGGGTCGGATTCATGGCGCGGAGATTCCTTCGGAAGATACGGGCCTGCTTTCCAGCAAGCTCCGTGCCACCGGCTCGGGCAGGGCCGGATCGTCGAAAGCGAGTGCCACCCGCGCCGGTCCCCGCCCCGGCTCCGCCACCACCCTTGCCCGCAGGCCCATGGCGCCCGCTGCCCGCGCGAGGCGCGCGGCTTCGGCCAGCGCGGCAGGAAGCGCGGTGGGCGCGGGGCCGTAGAACGTCGTCACGGTCAGCCGCTGGCGGGGGTCCGCCGCCTGCCGGGCCAGCCACGCGCCCAGCGGCGGGGCATCGGGCGTCGCCAGATAGACGGCAAGCGGCGCGGCCGAAGCAGGTGCGTCGACTGGCTGGGCCAGTTCCTGTCTGCGGTCACTGTCATGCCTGCGATCAATGGCCTGCCTGCGATCAATGTCCTGCCGGCGGTCGTTCTCCTGACGGCTGAGCGCCGCAGCCGCGATCATGAACAGGATCAGCGAAAGGTCCGCCAGCGAGGTCTGCCAGCTTGCCGCAACCCGCGCGCTCAAGACCTGGCGCCCGACGTCTCGCGCACGGGGTGCTCCATGCGCGGCATGGCATCGGCCACTTGCGCCTCCAGCCAGTCGATCACCGTCTGTCGGTCCCGCTCCTCATCGGCGGCGCGCCGCGCCACCACGCGTGCCAGGGGCGTGAAGAACAGGTTCCCCAGCAGCAACCCGTAAAGCGTCGTCAGCACCGCCATGGAGATGGCCACGGAAAAGTCTCCGCCCGGCTGGTCGAGCGGCGGCAGCTGGTTGAGCGCGACCAGCGTTCCCGCAAGGCCGAAGACCGGCGCGAGGTCGCCTGCCTGGATGAACGTCCGGACCGCGGACTGGCTGCGCTCCACGCGGCGGCGCTTGTGCGCGGCATGGGCCAGCTGGAGCGCGCCGAGCGAGCGGCTGCCGATCAGCAACGCCGTGGCCTCGTCGAATTCGGCATCGCCGGTGGGCGCGGGGCGGGAGCGGATCACGCCGTCCTGCCGGATTTCCTGCACTTGCACGGCCAGTTCCGCACGGGCGTGCTCCGGGTCGAAGGGGCGGTGGAGCAGCAACGCACCCACCGCCGTCAAGGCCGTGAGGCAATCGCCGCTGCCGCAGCGCAGGACAGTGGCAAGACAAGTCCCGCCGAGCACGATGAGCGCGCTGGCGGGGTCCAGTAGATGTTCGGGCTGCATGACGGGCGCTTCTCCTTTGCACCCGGAGAACGGCAGCCGGCGGCAAGTTTCAGCCCCGGACCCGGTTTGCCGCCCAAACGGCAAGCATTTGCCGCCCGCCTGGCTGCGATGGGGGCGGCCCGGATGCTCGAAACGAGAGAAATCCGCCGGTTACATCGATTGGCACACCCCTTGCGATGAAGGCGGCGAACCACTCGCCGGAGCCAGATCACCATGTCACAAGACCTGTTCGGGATTCACGCCGTGGCGCTGGAGCTACGCTCGCAGCGCATGGGCCTGATCGCCTCGAACATCGCCAATGCCGCGACGCCCGGATACAAGGCCCGCGACATCGACTTCACCGCCGCCCTGCGCAACGCTGCCCGGAACGGCGGCGAGCATGGCACCGGCGTGGAAGAGGCCGCCAATGGCGCCATGCTCTACCGCGTGCCGGTGATGCCCTCGCTCGATGGCAATACGGTGGAGCTGCAGAACGAGCAGCTCGCCTTTTCCGAGAACGCGGTGGGCTATTCGGCCACGCTGCAATTCATCCGCGGCCGGGTCGATACCGTCACCCGCGCGCTGAAGGGCGAGTGACGATGCCCGGCGCCCACGAACCGATGACCATGTTCACCCTCGCCCAGCGCGGGATGTCCGCGCAGCTCGTACGGATGAACGCGGCGGCCTCCAACCTGGCCAATGCAGGCTCCGTCTCGGGCAGCGAGGACGGGGCCTACAAGCCCATCCGCACCGTCTTCGCCGAAGACCTCGACCAGGCCAGCGGCCTGGCCTCGGTTTCGGTCCAGGGGGTGATGCGCGAACAAGGCGCCGCCGTGCGCCGGCATGAACCCGATCATCCGCTGGCCGATGCCAACGGCGATGTCTGGACCGCTCCCGTCGATGAGAACGCGGAGATGGTCGAAATGCTCGAAGCCTCGCGCCAGTACCAGAACCTGGTCGAGGCCCTCTCCACCGCGAAGCAGCTGATGCTCGATACGATGAGGCTGAAATGACCGTTATCAACACCGCGGCCGCCACTTCGGCCAACAAGACCACCGGCGCCAGCGGCAAGACCTCGCTGGGCGATCTCGATCAGGGCGATTTCCTGAAGCTGATGATGGCCCAGATGAAGCAGCAGGACCCCTTCAGCCCGGTCGACCAGACGCAGATGCTTGCGCAGATGGCGCAGTTCTCGTCGCTCGCCGGGACGACCGAGATGGCGGACACGCTCAAGACCATCTCGTCCAAGCTCGACACGCTCGTGAGCGCGCAGACCGCCACGCAAGAGGCGATCGCGGCCCTGGGAACCGGCGGCACGGCCAGGACGGCCGCCGCAGGCACCACGGATACCGAAACCCCCACAGGCACCGGCCAGAACGCCGCCTGATCCCCTTTCCAGGAGAATACGATGTCCTTCTACACTTCGCTTACCGGGCTCAAGAACGCCCAGACCGACCTCAACGTCATCTCGAACAATATCGCCAATGCCGAGACCTCGGGCTTCAAGAAGAGCAACACCGCCTTCGCCGACATCGTCTCGTCGTCGATCCTGACCGACCCTTCGCTGACCACCGGGATCGGCGCGCGCGTCGCCTCGATCAAGCAGGACTTCGGCCTGGGCGCGATGGAGCAGACCGGCTCGGCGCTCGACGTGGCGATCAATGGCGAGGGGTTCTTCACCGTCACTTCGCCGGTTTCGGGCGCGGTCCAGTATACCCGCGCGGGGTCCTTCGCGGTGGATGGAGACGGCTTCATCCATAACGCGCAGGGTGCGCGGCTGCAGATCTTCCCGGTCGATGCCGGCGGCACGATCTCCGGCACCACGCCGCAGTCGGCCCAGATCCCGCCGACCAACGCGGCCGGTTCGGAATTCGCCGGCGTCACCATCGAAAGCACCGGCCAGGTCGTCGCGACTTATGCCGACGGCTCGAACGGCGTGGTCGGCGTGGTCGCCCTCGCCTCCTTCATGGCGCCGACCGGGCTCAAGCAGCTGGGCGACGCCTCGTGGTCGGCCACCGGCCGCTCTGGCGACGCCACGTACGGCCAGCCGGGCGCCGGTCTCTACGGCAGCCTGCTCTCGGGTTCGATAGAACGGTCCAACGTCGATATTTCCGAGGAGCTGGTCAGCCTGATCACCGCCCAGCGCAATTTCCAGGCCAATGCCAAGGCCGTGGATACCGCCTCGCAGATCTCGCAGACCATCATCAACCTGCGGACCTGATCGCAGCCGCCATGGACCGTCTGATCTACACCGCCGTCTCGGGGATGAACGCCTCGCTCAACCGCGAGCGCGTCATCGCCAGCAACATGGCCAATTCCCAGACCATCGGCTTCCGCGCCGAGATCCTGCAGGCCACGCCGAACACGCTGGAAGGGCCGCAGCTCGAAGTACGCGCGCTTTCGGGCACCGAAGTGAGCGGCGCCTCGATGAAGGCCGGGACGGTGACCCGCACCGGCCAGCCGCTCGATGTCGCCATGCAGGGCGATGCCATGCTGGCGGTCCAGGCGGACGATGGCGCGGAGGCCTATACCCGGCGCGGCGACTTGTCGGTGACGGTGACGGGCCTGCTTCAGAACGGAGAAGGCCGGCCGGTGCTGGGCGAGAACGGCCCGATCACGCTGCCGCCGGGCGCTGCCGTCACCATCGCGCAGGACGGCGGCATTCTCGTCACCGATCCCGCCGCGCCGGGCGAACCGCCGCAGCGGGTGGACCGGCTCAAGCTGGTCGATCCCACCGGCTCGCGGATCGCCAAGGATCTTACCGGCCTGTTCCGCGTGACGGGAACCGGCGCGCAGCCCGGCGGCGTGCTGCCGGACGACGAGAATGCGCAAGTGATTCCCGGCGCGCTGGAGGGATCGAACGTCAGTCCGTCGGAAGTGCTGACCGAGATGATCTCGGCCCAGCGCCTTTTCGACATGCGAACCAAGCTCGTCGAGACCGCCCGCCAGCTCGACGAGGGCAGCGTGCGCCTGATGCGCATCGATAGCTGAGGAAACCCCGACAATGCCCACTTCCGCTTTGCAGGTCGCCCGTACCGGGCTGGAGGCGCAGGACACGCGCATGCGCGTGATCGCCAACAACCTGGCCAACGTCAGCACCACCGCCTTCAAGAAGGACCGCGCCAACTTCGCGACGCTCGCCTACCAGGACGCGCGCGTGGCCGGCGCCCAGTCCTCCAGCGAGACCACTTACGCCACCGGGCTAAACCTCGGCACCGGCGTGGCCGTGCAGTCCACCACCCGGATGGAGACGCAGGGCTCGCTCCAGGCCACCGGCAACAGCTTCGACCTTGCGCTGGACGGCGACGGCTACTTCCAGGTTTCCCTGCCCAGCGGCGAGCTGGCCTATACCCGCGCGGGCAACTTCACGCGCTCGCCGCAGGGCGAACTGGTGACGTCGCAGGGCTATCCCGTGCAGCCCTCGATCACGGTACCCGAAGGTGCGACGACCATCACCGTCTCGGAGGACGGCACCGTTTCGGCGCAAGTGCCCGGCCAGTCGGACCCCAGCCAGCTCGGCCAGCTCACGATCGCCAGCTTCACCAACCCTACCGCGCTCCAGGCCACTTCGGACAACTTCCTCAAGGAAACCGCCGCCAGCGGTCCGGTCCAGCTCGGCATCGCGGGTGAGGAAGGCCGCGGGCATATCCGGCAAGGCATGCTCGAAGGCTCGAACGTCAATATCGTCGAGGAGCTGGTCGACATGATCGAGACCCAGCGCGCCTACGAGATCAATTCGAAGATGGTCTCCGCCGTCGACGAGATGCTGCGCAACGCGAACCAGACGCTCTGACGGCCATGATCCGCAAGATCCTCCTGGCCGGAACGGCGCTCATGGCTCTCGCCGCGCCGGCAGCGCTGGCGAAGAAGCCGCCGGAGCCCTCGGGCTTCGAGCCGACCCTGCCCGCGCCGCCCGCTGCCCTGCCGGGGCCGGCGACCGGCGGGATCTTCAGTGTTTCCGCCGGTTACGCACCGCTCTACGGCGGCACCCGCGCCGCGCGCGTGGGCGATCCCCTGACGATCCTGCTCGTCGAATCGACCAGCGCCGCCAAGACCGCCGGCTCCAAGAGCCAGAAGAGCGGCGGCGCATCGATCACCCCGCCCGCATCGGGGCCGCTGTCGTTCCTCAACCCCAATGCCCTTAATGCCAGCTCGTCCTCGACGTTCAATGGTCAGGGCAGCGCGTCGCAGACCAGTTCCCTGAGCGCGACCCTGTCCGTGACCATTGCCGAACTGCGCCCCAACGGGACCGCGCTCGTAGGAGGAGAAAAGAAGATGCTCGTCAGCCAGGGAGACGAATGGGTCCGGTTCTCGGGCATCGTGCGCCTTGCCGACATCGACGAGGACAACCAGGTCGCCTCGACCCGGGTCGCCGACGCCAGGATCGAATATACCGGCAAGGGCGCGATCATGCGCAGCGGCCGCCAGGGCTGGCTCGGCCAGTTCTTCAACATGATCTCGCCGTTCTGATGCCTCGTCCGCCCGCCTCCCATTCGGCCCCGGCCTCACCTGCCGCGCGCTGGCTGCCCACGCTGCTCGCCGCAGCGCTGGGGGCACTGATCCTGTTCCTGGCGCCGATCCATGCCCATGCCGAGCGCGTGCGCGATCTGGGCCAGTTCCAGGGCGTGCGCAGCAACCAGCTGACCGGCTACGGCGTCGTCGTGGGCCTGCCGGGCACGGGCGACGACAATCTGGAATATACGACCCAGGCGATGAAGGGCGTTTCCGGCCGCATGGGCCTGACCCTGCCCCCGGGCATCTCGCCGGGGCTCAAGAACGCCGCCGCCGTCATGGTCACTGCAGACCTGCCCGCCTTCTCCAAGCCGGGCCAGCGCATCGACGTGACCGTCTCTACCATCGGCAAGGCCAAGAGCCTGCGCGGCGGGGCGCTGATCCTCACCCCGCTCTACGGGGCGGACGGGCAGATCTATGCGATGGCGCAGGGCAACCTGGCGGTCGGCGGGCTGGGCGTCTCGGCACGCGACGGCTCCAACGTCACCATCAACATCCCGACGGTGGGCCGCATCGCCGAGGGGGCCAGCGTCGAACGCGCGGTCGCCACCGGCTTCGACAGCGGCGACACGCTGCGCTGGAACCTCTTCACCTCCGACTTCCTGACCGCCGCCCGCGTGCGCGACGCCATCAACGGGCGCCTTCCGGGCACGGC
>Ga0160437_1000082_pt1 | contig 57229 bp, 50 predicted proteins | sample HID1975I_E0MG_FD_108227 | JGI IMG/M metagenome (GOLD analysis project Ga0160437, IMG submission 108227) | Enriched soil microbial communities from UW Madison campus, WI, USA - HID1975I_E0 MG | ecosystem: Environmental > Terrestrial > Soil > Unclassified | place: USA: Madison, Wisconsin... | reverse complement strand
TCCATCGAGATCGGCTCCTTGGCGATCTTCATCACCTTGCGGATCTTGTCTTCCGGCATGTCCATTTCCTTGGCCAGCTCCTCCGGCGTAGCCTCGCGGCCGTACTGCTGGAGCATCTGGCGGGAAATGCGGTTCAACTTGTTGATCGTTTCGATCATGTGCACCGGAATACGGATGGTGCGCGCCTGATCGGCGATCGAACGGGTGATGGCCTGGCGGATCCACCAGGTCGCATACGTGGAGAACTTGTAACCACGGCGGTATTCGAACTTGTCCACGGCCTTCATCAGGCCGATGTTGCCTTCCTGGATCAGATCGAGGAACTGCAGGCCGCGGTTGGTGTACTTCTTGGCGATCGAGATGACCAGGCGCAGGTTGGCTTCGACCATTTCCTTCTTGGCCTTGCGCGCACGCGCTTCACCGTAGGCCATGGCGCGGCTGATTTCCTTCAGCTCGTCCAGTTCCAGCCAGGTGGTCTTCTCGATGTCGATCGTCGCCTGCTGTTCGGCGATGATCTGATCCTTCACGTCACGCAGGGCCGAGGACCACTTCTGCTTGCGCTTCAGTGCGTCTTCCACCCACTCCAGGTTGGTCTGGTTGCCTTCCCACGAGCGGATGAAGTCCTTGCGCGGCATGCGCGCGGTCACGGTCGCCAGGTTCAGCACGCGGCGTTCGTGGGACTTGATCGAGGCCATGACGTCGCGCAGCTGCTTGACCAGCACATCGGTCAGCGGCAACGGCAGCTTCAGGGTCACGAACACGGCGGCCATGTCGTCGCGCAGCTTGGCCAGCGGCTTGCGGTCGCCCTTGGCAGCGGCCTTCTTGAACGCGGTGTACGCATCGCTCAGGGCCTGCATGCGGCGTGCGACTTCTTCCGGATCCGGACCGGTCGGGCCGGCTTCTTCCTCGACGTCGTCGCCGTCGTCGCCTTCATCGGCGTCGTCGTCCGCGTCTTCGCTGGTGTCTTCAGCCACGGCCGGGGCCGGGACTTCCTCCACCAGGTCGTTGAAGCCGACGATCACTTCGGCCAGGCGCTTCTTGCCTTCCTTGTGGGCGTCGTAGTCGGCCAGCAGCGATTCCACCGATACCGGGAAGGTACCGAGTGCGGCCTGGACCTGGCCCAGACCTTCTTCGATGCGCTTGGCGATGGCGATTTCGCCTTCGCGGGTCAGCAGCTCGACGGTACCCATTTCGCGCATGTACATGCGCACCGGGTCGGTGGTGCGGCCACCTTCGGTGTCGAGCGCGCTCAGCGCGGCGGCAGCTTCTTCGGCCGCGGTGTCATCGACTTCGCGGTTGCCGGTGTTGCCATCGTTGAGCAACAGGGTTTCTGCATCGGGAGCAACTTCATGGACATCAATGCCCATGCCGTTGATCATGCCGATGATATCTTCGATCTGCTCCGGGTCGACGATGTCGTCGGGCAGATGGTCATTGACTTCGGCGTAGGTCAGGTAGCCCTGTTCCAGGCCCTTGCTGATCAGAAGCTTGATGTCGTTTTGCTGGGCAGGACGTTCGTTGGCCATGTAGTGCTCGCGCCACCGGCTGGGAGAGGGAATAGAACCTAGCATTATACCAGCCCGGCGCCCCGCGTTCCCGGGCGGTGGTCCCGGGGGCTAGGGGCTGAGCAGGAAGGTCACGGGACCATCGTTGACCAGGCTGACAACCATATGGGCACCAAACTGGCCGGTTTCCACCCCCGGGGCGTGTTTTTGTCTGCAGATCTCGACCAGTCGGTTGAATCCGCGTTCAGCCTCCGCCGGCGGCGCGGCGGTACTGAAGCCCGGCCGCATCCCGCTGGATGTATCGGCCGCCAGGGTGAATTGGCTGACCAGCAGCAATCCGCCGCCGGTATCGCGCAAGGACCGGTTCATTTTTCCGGTCTCATCGCCAAAGACACGGTAACCCAGCAGGCGATCGGCCATCCGGATGATCTGGGCCTCGGTATCGCCCGGCTCCATGCCCACCAGGGCCAGCAGGCCGGGCCCGATCTGGCCGACCACGGCCTGCTCGACACGGACGCTGGCTTCGCTGACGCGCTGGATCAGGACACGCATGGACAGGGCTCCGCTAACTGAAGGCGGCCTACCTTAACGCGCCCGCGCGCCGACAGGCTGGCCGCCAGCGGCTAGACTTTGCGGTGATGAAACCGCATACCACTGCCCGCCTGGCCTACCGCGCCGCTGCCCTGTTCACCCGTCTGCCCTGGTCCTGGCTGCATGCCTTCGCCAATGGGCTGGCCTGGCTGTGGATCCGTCTCAATGCCCGTGAGAGCCGCGTGACCCGTCGCAATCTCGAACTGGCCTACCCCGAGCTGAGCGACGCCGAGCGCGCAGTGCTGCACCGGAACGTGCTGCGCTCCACCGCACTGCAGGCGATCGAGACCCTGCGCCTGTGGACCCAGCCGCGCGAGCGCAACCTGGCCCGCCTGACCGAGCGCCACGGCGAAGCCCTGTACGACGCGGCGCTGGCCGCCGGCAAGGGCGTGATCGTGGCCGCCCCGCATTACGGCAACTGGGAGCTGCTCAACCAGTGGCTGGCCTCGCGCGGCCCGATCGCGATCGTCTACAAGGCCCCGGATGAAGCGGTGGGCGATGCCTTCCTGCAGTTGGTCCGCGGCGGCGACAACGTCCAGCAGGTCCGGGCCGAGGGCCCGGCCGTGCGCCAGCTGTTCAAGGTGCTCAAGGACGGCGGCGCGACCGGCATCCTGCCCGACCAGCAGCCCAAGGCCGGCGACGGGGTGTTCGCGCCGTTCTTCGGGGTGGAGGCACTGACCATGACCCTGGTCAACCGGCTGGCCGAGCGCACCGGCGCGACGGTGCTGTACGGCTGGTGCGAGCGCATCGGCCCGGGCATGGAGTTCGCGCTGCACATCGAGCCCACCCCGCCCGCCGTGGCCGATCCGGACCCGCGCACCGCCGCCACCGCCCTCAACGCCGGGATCGAACGCATCGCCCGGCGCGATCCGGCGCAGTACCAGTGGACCTACAAGCGCTATACGCTGCGCCCACCGGAGAGCGGCGAGGACGATCCCTATGCCACCGAGGACCATCCGCACTGACTGCGACGCAGCGTCGCGCCCCTGGTGCGATTGAATCGCCGCGATCCGTCCCCACTGTGGAAACCACGATGTCCCCCACGGCCCCTGTCATGTCCCCTGCTTCTTCCCTGTTCGGCGATCCGGCCGCGATCCGCTGCGAGCGCGCGGTGGCCGAACTGCGTGCCGGCCGCCCGGTGGTGATCGACGATGGTCACGGCCAGCGCCTGGCCTTCATCGCGCTGGACAGCAGCACCCGCACCAGCTTCAGCGCCTTCGCCGCTGCCGCGGAAGATCGCCACTACCTGTTCCTCACCGCCACCCGCGCGCGCGTGCTCGGAGTGAGTGCCGAACGTGGCGCGCGCGTGCCGCTGGCCGGGATCGACTTCGATGCCCTGCCCTCGCTCAGCTACCTGCGCGATCCCGGCGCGATGCCGCCGGGCTGGACCGGCGGGGAAGCACTCGACGATGGTGCCGTGGAAATCGCCCGCCTCGGCCTGCTGCTGCCGGCGATGGTCGGCGTGCTGTTGACCCCCGATGATCGCCGTTTCGACGACTGCGCCCAGGTCTCGCTGTGCGACCTGAGCCAGGGCGCCGAGCAGGCCGCGCACGCCTATGAACTGGTGGCCCGCTCGCCGGTCCCGTTGCGCGAGGTCGGCATGACCGAATTCGCGGTGTTCCGCGGTGGCGTGGCCCAGCGCGACCAGGTCGCGATCATCGTCGGCACGCCGGACCTGTCCGCCGTGGTGCCGGTGCGCGTGCACTCCTCCTGCCTGACCGGCGATCTGTTCGGCTCGCTCAAGTGCGACTGTGGCGACCAGCTGCGGCGTGGCCTGCGCAAACTCAAGGAGCTCGGCGGCGGCGTGCTGCTGTACCTGGACCAGGAAGGCCGTGGCACCGGCATCGCGGCGAAGATGCGCGCCTACGGTTATCAGCACGATGGCCTGGATACGATCGACGCCGATGCCCAGCTCGGCTTCGGTGCCGACGAGCGCCGTTACGGCAGTGCCGTGGCGATGCTGCAGGGCCTGGGCGTGACCCGCGTGCAACTGCTCAGCAACAACCCGACCAAGGCCCAGCGCCTGCGCAATGCCGGCATCGATGTGGTCGACTGCGTGCCGGTCACCGGCGACATCACCGCCGAAAACGAGCAGTACCTGCGTACCAAGGCCGAACGTGCCGGCCACCTGCTCGATGTCGATGCACTGATCCAGGCCGCGCAATAGCCCACGGCAACCTGCTACCGTCTGCGCCACGGGCGGTTGCACCTGCACGCATGCGCCCGGCCTGTTTCCAGCCGAGCGCCCTGCCTTGTCCGATCTCCTCGACACTCCCGTGCCGCCGCCGTTGCCGCCGTTGCCGCCGTTGCCGGCCGCCGCCCCCGACTGGCAACCGCTGCCCGTGCGTTCGGCCTGGCTGGCCGCCTTCGGCGGCGCGATCGCCGGCGCATTGATGATCGGCGGCGTGCTCGGCGCGCTGTGGGTGGTCTTCGATCTGCCAGGGCGCTGGTGGGGTGCGGCCGGCATGGTGGTGCTGGGCGCGCTGTTCGGTGCGGCGCTCGCCTTCCGCCGGCAGCGCCGCACCTATTGGCGGCTTGATGCCCAGGGCCTGGGGCTGCGGCGTGACCTGCTGTGGCAGAACGAAACCCGGGTGCCGACCTCGCGCGTGCAGCATCTGGATCTGCGCCGGGGCCCGATCGAACGCAGCGCCGGCTTGAGCACGCTGGTGGTGCATACCGCCGGCAGCCGCTTCAGTGCGGTCACCCTCAGCGGGCTGGACAGCGCCGATGCCGAGCGCCTGCGCGACACTCTCGCGCACCAGCTGGACCAGGACGACGACGCCCTGTGAGTACGCCGCCGCCGCTTGATGTCGCGCCGGAGCAGCGGCTGCACCCGTGGTCGTGGCTGTTCGTGCTGCTGATGCAGTTGCGCCAGGGCCTGGTCCCGCTGATCGCACTGGTGGTGTTCGGCCAGCGCGGCGACCGCGATGAACTGTGGCTGTCACTCGGCCCGGTGATCGCGGTGGTGGTGCTGGTCGCGTACTCGGTGCTGCAGTACCTCACCTATCGCTACCGGATCGGCACGACGGCGATCACGGTGCGCAGTGGTGTCTTCGCGCGCAATCGCCGCGAGATTCCCTTCGCCCGCATCCACAACGTGGTGGTCCACCAGAACCCCCTGCATCGCCTGTTCGGTGTGGCCGAGCTGAAGCTGGAATCGGCCGGTGGCAATCGCCCCGAAGCAGAAATGCGGGTGCTCAAGCTCGACCAGGCCCTCGCGCTGGAGCGGCTGGTGCGCCAGCGCGGCCAGGCCGCCCCGCTCACGGCCGAAGGTGAGGCGACCATCGCCGAGCCTGCCGAGGATGTACTGCTCGAACTGAGCCCCGCCGAGGTGGTCCGTATCGGCCTGCTCTCCAACCGCGGCTGGGTCGTGGTGGTGGCGGTGGTGGGTGCGATGCTGCAACTGTTCCCGCGTGGCAGCGTCTCCGATGTGATCGAAGCCGGTGGTCGCCAGGCCTTCGGCTATGCCAGCCACCTGCATCCCGGCATCTGGCTGTGGACGATCGCCGCGGTGATCGCCGTGGCCGGTTTCTGGGTGCTGCTGCGGGTACTCTCGGTGGTGCTCGCGCTGCTGCGTTACTACGGCTTCCGGCTCAGTGAGCACGAGCGTCGGCTGACCGTGGCCAGCGGCTTGCTGACCCGGATGCGCACCAGCGTGGCGCGCCGCCGGATCCAGGCGTGGACATTGCGCGAGAGCGCCCTGCAGCGCTGGTTCCAGCGCCGGCAACTGCGGATCGATATCGCTGCCGGCAATCCCGGCGAAGGCGAGCGGCGTGACCTGCGCGAGCTGGCGCCGCTGGCGACGCCGGTCGTGTGCGATGGGCTGGTCCGGCATCTGCTGCCGCACCTGCAGTGGCCGCCGACGCGCTGGCAGCCGGTCCAGATGCGCGGCTGGTGGCGCCTGTGCCTGGGCGCGGTGTGCTTCGTTCCGCTGCTGAGCGCAGGCGCGATCTGGTACGGCGGCCCGTGGGGCGCGGTGTTGCTGCTGTGGTTGCCGTGGTCGGCATTCCGCGCGCATCGGCAGATGGCCCGCATCGGCTATCACCTGGATGACGACTACGTAGCCGTGCGTGGCGGCTGGTGGCAGCGCTGGTGGCGCTTTGCCGAGCTGGACAAGCTGCAGGCACTGCGCCTGACGCGCTCGCCGCTGGATCGCCGGCTGGGCACGGCCAGCGTGTGGCTGGATACCGCCGGCGCAGGCATGGGCACGCCGCTGGTGCTGCAGTACCTGCCGGAAGCCGACGCACGCGCGGTGTATGAGCAGCTCGGCCGGGCGTTGGCCAAGCGCCGCCTGCGCTGGTAAAAGAGCAGCCATGCATGGCGTGAACCTGCCGGATGAGCGGCGTCCACGCAGGGGGTGAATCCCGGTGGCGCCGGCCGCTGGCCGGCTCCCCGCAACCCGGCCGGCACCGCGAAGGGCGCTTCAGCGTTTGGCCGGCCCCCAATACCCGAGATCCTTGCGGATCTGCAGACCGCGCGTCCACGCGCCGAACGGTTTGCGCTTGAGCGTGCCGAGTTCACCGGACAGGAAATCCTCGGTCGCGGCGATCACCCGCTCGGAGGAGTACCCATCGCGGAACGGGTGGATGGTATCGGCGTAGCGCCGGATCTCGGCCATCAACGCCGGGGCGGGATTCAACGCCTGGGCCAGCATCGCCGGCAGCTGCGTGGCATCGTCGAAATCGATCATGTGCGGCTGCGGCACCCGGTTGCGGAAGGTCACCACCGGTTTGTGCTGCACGATGAACTCGGACACGATCGAGGAGGTGTCCGAGACCAGCACATCGGCGGCACGCTGCGCGGCCATCACCTGTTCCGGTTCGATGAAGCGCGCATGCGGGCCGGCCAGCGCGCGGTAGCGATCGAACAGTTCCGGCGCGCACTTGGGATGCAGGGTGAGCAGCCAGTAGTGATCGCCACGGGCGATGTCGGCGGCGATCTGGTCGTACAGGTGCGGCGCCGCGCTCAACCGCTCGGTGAAGGTCGAGCCGAACAGGATCACCGGGCGGCCTTGTGCCGGCACGCGCAATCCTGCGCTCAGGCCGCCGTCATCGCGGAACAGCGGGTCCAGTTTCGGCCAACCGGTCTCGGCCACGGCGAAGTGGCCCTCGCGCGCGGCCAGCTCACGGAACGGGGTGGTGGTGGCCGGCCCCTGGGTGCAGTACAGATCGAACAGGCCGCGCACCCGGAAGTGGCCGCGGGCACTGTCACGCTTCTGCACGTTGAAGCCGTGGAAGACCTGCACCTTGGCCCCGGCAATGAACGGCGGCACCCAGTTGGCCGCGCTGAACACCGCGCGCGGGCGCAGGGCCAAGGCCTCTTTCAGGCCGACGTTGGGCACGCGGGGCAGCGACGCACCGGCGGCGCCATCGGCGAACCAGGCCGACACCGATTGACCGGATGCGTGCAACGCCTGCGCCAGAGGGGCGAGAATGGGCAGCGCATAACGCTCCGTCGCAAACAGCAGGTACTCGGCCATCATGTCCTCCTCGACCGCTCCCACTGAACGGCCTCGCATTTCGGCCTGCATTATCGCGTTCAATGAAGCCGACCGCATCGGCGATTGTCTGGCCTCGCTGGCCTTCTGCGACGAGATCGTGGTGGTGGACTCGCACTCCACCGATGCCACCGTGGCGATCGCGACGGCGGCCGGGGCCCGCGTGCTGCAACGCCGGTTCGATGGTTTCCGCAGCCAGAAGGCGTTCTGCGTCGAGCAGGCCGCGCATGACTGGGTGCTGTGCCTGGACGCCGACGAGCGCATCAGCGCCCCCCTGCGCGAGGCGATCCTGGCCGCCCAGGCCAACGGCTTCGGCGGCCACCACGGCTACCGGTTCGCGCGGCTGTCCGCGTATTTCGGCAAGTTCCTCAAGCATGGCAATGCCTACCCGGACCGGGTCCTGCGCCTGTTCGACCGCCGCCATGGCGGCTGGCGCGGCAAGCGCGAGATCCATGAGGCCGCCAGCGTGGATGGTGCGGTGGGCACCCTGCGCGGCGATCTGATCCATTACCCCTACCGCTCGCTGGAACAGCAGTTGCTCAAGACCCAGCGCTATGCGCGGATGATGGCCGAGCACGAGTTCGCGCGGGGCAAGCGCGCCACCCTGCCCAAGCTGATCCTGGCCCCGGCGTGGCGGTTCTGGCGCGGGCTGCTGCTGCGCGGCGGCTTCCGCGATGGCTGGCACGGCCTGGTCTACGCCTACGTGCGCGCCAACTACGTGCGCCAGAAGACCATCATGCTGTGGATGCTGCAGAACGGGCAGCCGGTGACCGATCCACCGCGGGATCAGCCCGGCGCCTGACTCCGGGCCCGCGCCAGCGCCAGGCGCCGCGTGTGACCCTGGACGATCGACAGCCCGGCCAGCAGGCCGACGATGGTGACGTAGAAGCTGGCCGTGATCTGGTGCGCGAACATCGACTGGGTGATCCCGCACAGCACGTAGGTCACCACCACCATGATCCCGGCGGCGGCCGGACCGCGGAAGGTCTGCTCGCCGCTGCGCCGGTGCAGCCCGGTGAACACCCACAGCGGCACGCCGTAGATGGCCAGCAGCAACAGCAGGCCGGGGGCGCCCTGGGTCGCGGCCCACTCGGCCAGATCGTTGTGCGCGTGGCCCAGGTGGCAACGCTGCTCGCTGGGATCATCCCGGCACACCGGCAGGCGCTGCATGGCGCTGTCAAAGTGACCAATGCCCACCCCGGTGAGGGGATGATCGAGGAAGGTTTCGTAGGCCACCTGCAGCCGCTCCACGCGCGCACCGGCAGAGGAGTCGCTGTCACCGCGCTCCATGCGCACCACGTCGTGCTTGAGCTCGGTCAGGCGGACCTGCTCGCGCAGGCTCGGGATGGTGAGGGTCAAGGTGCCGGCGATCGCCACCAGCGCCAGCAGCACGCCCAGGCGCGCGCGGCCGGTGCGCCAGCGCAGGCTCATCGCCATCACCACCAGCAGCGCCAGCAGCGCCAGCCAGACCCCGCGGCTGCCGCTGAGCACGATGGTCACACAGCCGGCCACCATGCCCACGATCACCCAGGTCCAGCGCTGGTGCGGCCGGCAGAACACCAGCAGCACCATCAGCACCAGCACGATGTCCGCCAGCACGATCGCATTGGTGGACAACTCGGCGCGGGCGGCCCCACCAGCCACCTGCAGGATCGACAGCACCATGGTGCCGATCAACCCGACTAGCGATCCGGCCCACAGCCAGCGCATATCAGGCCGCAGGGCACATACCCACAAAGCGATCCACGGAATCACAACAAACCGGGAACGTACATCGATGTCGCGTAGACCTTGATCAAACATGTGTATGGAGATGAACGCGAAACCCACCGTCGCAATGACCATCCATGACAGCACCCTCACCGGCCGTCCAGCCAGGCCACGCGCCCGCCACAGGTAGTCCGGCGCCAGCAGCGTGCTCAGCAGCAACAGGATGCCGTAAGGCAGCAGGTTCTGCGGCAGGGTCAACACCAGCGCGGGCATGCAGAACAGACCCACTGTAGCGATCCAGTGGGCCACGCGAGCGCGCCCCTGCAGCGGCGGCACGGAGGCAGCCGTGGCCGGCTCATATACAGGGGGGAACGTCATTGCCAACCTCGATTGCCACACGCAGGCACACACGCCCGTGATTGCACAGGACGCGACCGGCGCCCACGGAGCTGCGGCACCTGCCCGACCAGGCCGCCAGCATTACAGAATTCACTCATCGCCGTCGATCCGGTGCAGCGCGCGTTCGCGCTCCTGTTCTTCGGCGCTGGCCACGCAGGCACCGTGGATATCACCGGGCCTGACCAACCACCAACGGCGGCGGTTGGCGACCCCGGCCAGCTCCGCGGTGGTGCGGTCCACACACGCCAGCAGCGCGTCTTCCTGCACCAGCAACCAGCGCTGCTGCGGCTGTTCCGCCTGCCAGACCACACCATCTTTGAGCTGCCGATCCCAGCGGCGATTGAAACCAAACGTGGCGGCCTCACGGTCGGCCATCAACAGGTTCTGCTCTTTCCAGGCGACCAGACCGAGTTCCGCCTCCGGGCCGATACGTTGGCCGACCTGCTGCATCAGCCCACGTGCCGAGCTGGAGTCGTTGAACAGCGGATAGCCGATCAGGCCGAATGCCACCCAGGCCATGGTCAGCGTCGCCACCACCGCCAGATGGAAGCGGCGCACGCCGGCGATGCACAGGGTCAGCACGGCCCAGCAGCCCAACGCGACCGCGACCCAGCCCAGGCCGGAGGTGACCGCGGTATCGATGCCGCGGTCGAGGATCAGTTTGCGCTCGAACCCCGGCTGCCCGACCAGCATCGAAATGCCGATGCCGAGCAGGCCGGCGGCCAGCAGCGCCACGAAGCCCCCCAGCAGCCATTGGAAGGCGCGCTTGCGCAGCAGCCCCGGCAGCAGCGGTGCCAACGCCAGGCAGAACATCGGCAGCGCCGGCAGGATGTAGACGTCGCGCTTGCCGTTGGGGATCGAGAAGAACAGCACGATCAACAACCACCACACCAGCGGCAGCAGATAGCGCGCATCGCGCCGCTGCAGGCGCCGGCGCCAGGCTGGAATCGCCCAGGGGATCGCCAGGAAGGCCGGGATCCACATCGAGGGCATCGTGCCCAGGAAGTACCACCAGGGCTGGTGATGGTCCCAGGATTGCGCGTAGCGCTTGGCGGTCTGCCGGAACAGGATGTCGTCCAGATACGCGCGGTACTCGGCCGACCCGCTGCTCAACGCCGTCACCACCATCGGCACCAGCCACAACGCGATCGCCAACAGGAACGCCAGCGGCCCGACCCAGAAGCGCCAATCACGGATGTGCAGCGTCACCCGCGGCCAGCCCCGTACAGAGGCCACGGCCGCCGGCACGATCATCAGCAGCGCGATCACGCCTACACCCTTGGTGATCACCCCCAGCCCGGCGGCGAACCAGCCCAGCCACCACCAGCGCCAGGCAGGGCCACCGAGCAGGTGGCGCAGCAGGCCGTAGTTGGCCAACGTGATGAAGAACACCACCAGCGGATCGATCTGGGCCTTTTTGGACTGGAAGGTGAAGTGCAGCGCGAACAGCAGCGCCCAGGCCGCGTACAAGCCGACCCGCCGCGTCCACAGGCGGCGGCCCAGGTCATAGACGCAGGCCAGCGTGCCCAGCGCGGCCAGCAACGAGGGCAGCAGGAACGCCACCCGCCAGTCGCCGACCAGCGAGTACAGCGTGGCCTGCGACCACATCAGCATCGGCGGCTTGTCCGAATACAGCTCGGTGCCCCGGTGCGGGAACAACCAGTCGCCGCTGTCCACCATCTGCTTGGCGACCAGTGCGAAGCGGGGCTCGTCGGACGGCCACGGATCACGCATGCCCAGGCCTGCCCCCAGCACCAGCAGGGCCATCAGGGCAAGCAGCCAGAACTCTCGGGATGCGCGGTTTTTAAGCATGGGGCGGGATTCTAGCCGGGTTCGGATCAACCCTTCTTTAGCAGACGCGCATAGAAGAAGCCGTCAGCACCGTCCTCACCAGGCAGGCGCTGGCGCCCGGCCCAGGAATCGTGGCCATACGCGTCACCCAACGGCAGGAAGCCCGCATCACGCGTGCGCTGCAGGAAGGCCTCGACCTGGAATTGATTTTCATCGCGCAGGATCGAGCATGTCGCATACAGCAGCGTTCCCCCCGGCGTGAGCATCGACCAGCACGCATCCAGCAGGCGCGCCTGCAGGGCGATCAGTGCCTCGATGTCGGTGGGCCGGCGGTGCACCAGCACGTCCGGCTGGCGGCGGATGATACCGGTGGCCGAACAGGGGGCGTCGAGCAGGATGGTGTCGAACAGCTGCCCGTCCCACCAACTGGCCGGGGCAGTCGCATCGCCGGCCAGCACCTTCGCGTTCTGGCCCACGCCGGTGCGCGCGAAGGTGTCGCTGATGCGCTTGAGCCGGCGCGCATCGATATCCAACGCCAACAGCTGCAGGGTCGGATCGCGCTCCAGCAGATGGGCCGCCTTGCCGCCCGGTGCGGCGCAGGCATCAAGCACCCGCGAACCCGGGCGCGGCGCCAGCGCATCGGCCACCTGCTGGGCAGACAGATCCTGCACCGACAACGCACCATCGGCGAACCCGGGCAGCGCCGAAACTGCGACCGGCACCGGCAGGCGGATCGCATCGGCCCCCACGCTCGATGCTTCGGCGGCGATACCGGCGGCCTCCAACTGCTGCAGCATCGCGTCACGACTGCTGTGCTGGCGGTTGACCCGCAGCCACAGCGGCGCGGCCTGCAGGCTGGCGCTGAACACGGCTTCGGCCTCGTCCGGCCAATCCTGCTCGATCTTCTCGGCCATCCACAGCGGGAAGGCGTCGCGCGCGGGCAGCGGCGGAATGCCTTCGCGCTGGGCGCGGCGCAGCAGTGCATTGACCATGCCGGCCTGGCGATCACGGCCCATCGCGCGCGCGGCGTCGACCGTGGCCGAGAGCGCGGCGTGCGCCGGCAGTTCCAGCGCGTCCAGCTGGGCGAAGCCGACCAGCAGCAGCGCGCGCAGCTCGTCTTCGCGCACGCTCAGCGGCCGCGGCATCCACTGCGCCAGCGCCGCGTCATAGGCCGCGCGGCGGCGCAGCACGGCAAAGCACAGCGCCTCCAGCAGCGCGCGGTCGCGGCTGTCGTCCAGGGTCGGCAACGCGGTGGCCAGCTCGGCCTTGAGCGAGCGGCCGCGGCCGATCACCTGGGCCAGCACGCGCGCGGCCAGCACACGGGTGGGTACCCCGGGGGCGGTATGGGCGGTGTACGCGCCAGCAGGCTTGGCGGGACGGGGCGTCGTCATCTCAGGCACCTGCCACGAGGTCGCGGCGGGCATTGAGGTAATCGGCGGCGGTGATCGCCTTGCCGCCCTCGCGCTGCAGCACGCGCAGGCGCAGCGCGCCGTGACCGCAGGCGATGTCGATACCATCGCGCGAGGCGGCCAGCAGCGTGCCCGGCGCCTTGCCCTGGTTGTCATCCAGCGCGATCGCACCATGGATGCGTACACGCTCGCCGACCAGCATCGCCTCGGCGACCGGCCACGGATTGAACGCACGCACGGTGCGCGCCAGCGCGTCGGCGTCCTGCGCCCAGTCCAGACGGGCTTCGGCCTTGTCGAGCTTGTGCGCATAGGTCACGCCAGCCTCGGGCTGCGGCTGCGCGATCGGCTTGATGCCGGCCCGCAGCAGGCCCAGGCCGTCGGACAGCACCTGCTCACCCAACGCCGCCAGGCGATCATGCAGTTGACCGCCGGTGTCGTTGGGACCGATCGCGATGTGCTGCTTGAGCAGCACCGGACCGGTATCCAGCCCCGCTTCCATCTGCATCAGGCACACACCGGTTTCGGCATCGCCGGCCTGGATCGCACGCTGGATCGGCGCGGCACCACGCCAGCGCGGCAGCAGCGAGGCGTGCACGTTCCAGCAGCCATGGGTCGGGATGGTCAGCACCGCCTTGGGCAGGATCAGGCCATACGCCACCACCACCATCAGGTCCGGGGCGAGATCGCGCAGCTGCTGCTGGGCTTCGGGGGTCTTCAGGCTCTCCGGCTGGAACACCGGGATGCCGCGTGCGATCGCTTCCAGCTTGACCGGCGAAGGTGCCAGGCCACGGCCACGGCCAGCGGGACGATCAGGCTGCGTGTACACCGCGACCACTTCATGGTGGCGGGCTGCGGCACGCAGCGAGGACACGGCGAACGCCGGCGTACCGGCAAAGACAATCTTCATGGCGACCCCACTAACAGAACGTAAAACGGCGCCGATGTCCGGCGCCGCGCGACAGGACCCATCGCGCGGTCAACCCGCGCGGCGGTCGCTGCAATCACCTCAGGCAACGTGCTTGCGCTGCTTGGCCAGCTTCTTGCGCACCATCTCGCGCTTGAGCGGCGAGAGGTAATCAATGAACAGCTTGCCGTCCAGGTGGTCCATCTCGTGCTGCACACACACGGCGAGTACGCCGTCAGTGGTCAGTTCCTGCGCCACGCCGTCGCGGTCCAGGTAACGCACGGTGATCTGGTTGGCGCGGGTGACGTCGGCAAAGATGCCCGGCACCGACAGGCAGCCTTCCTGATAGACCTGGCCACCTTCGTTGGCGACGATCTCCGGATTGATGAACACCATCGGGGTGTCTTTCTCTTCGCTGACGTCGATCACCATGAAGCGCTTGTGCACGTCCACCTGGCTGGCGGCAAGGCCGATGCCCGGGGCGTCATACATGGTCTGGAACATGTCGTCGATCAGAGTCTGGAACGCCGGCGTGGTCACGTCGGCAGCATCGATCAACGCAGCCTTGGTACGCAGGCGCGGATCGGGAAATTCGAGAATGGGCAGGAGGGCCATGGCAAATACCGGTAGGGGGCGCCGGTCGAAGCGGCGTACAGGGCGATTCTATCGCCAACGCTTGCCCCGCGCCCCGGTTTCTGGACTATAGTGCGCGAACCTGTTGGGGAATCAGGCACCACATCTATGTTTGAACGAACTCGTACGGTCGTCGCCGTGGCGATGCTGACCGTCGCTACCTATGCTACCGCCGTGGAAATGAATGGCGGGCACCCGGATACCTATGTCGTGCGCAAAGGGGACACGCTGTGGGATATCTCGGCGCGTTTCCTGCAGAAGCCCTGGCTGTGGCCGGAGATCTGGCAGGCCAACCCGCAGGTCAAGAATCCGCACCTGATCTACCCGGGTGACGTGCTCAGCCTGGCCTATCTGGACCGCGTCGTGGCCCAGCCCGGCCCGCGCCAGGAGGCCCCGATCAACGGCGTCCCGCTGGAGCAGGTCGAGCCCTTCCTGAAGCAGTTGAGCGTGGTCGACGAGGTCAAGTCGCTGCCCTACGTGGTCAATCTGGAAGACAACCGCCTGCGCGCCACCACCGGCCAGACCGCCTATGTGCGGGGCCTGGAGAACGCCCAGGTCGGCCAGCGCTACGCGGTGGTCCGCCCGACCGTGCAGTACGCCCTGCCCAAGCCGACCGAAGACCTCAATGCCCGCGGCGAGACCACGCCCGGCAGCGGCAACCTCTGGAAGACCTTCATCGTGCCGAGCAAGCGGCACCAGGCGCTGGGCTACGAACTGGCCCAGATCAACGTCGGCACGGTGAGCCGCGTGCAGAGCGGCAGTGTCGAAGTGACCTCGCTGGTGCTTCAGGGTCAGGTGGACGGCCGTGAAGTCCGCGCCGGGGACCGCCTGGTCCCGGTCGAGGCGCGCCCGTACGACCTGCAGTTCGTGCCGCACGTGCCCGCGCCGCAGGCCCTCGATCTGGATGTCCGGGTGCTGGCCGTGGCCGATACCTTCACCTCCGGCGGCCCGCGCGATGTGATCGCGATCTCCGCCGGCCGTGCCAACGGAGTGGACAACGGCACCGTGTTCTCGCTGTGGCGCCAGGGCCGCCATGTGGCCCACCGCATGAATTACCCGAACTCGTCGCGGATGGACGATTCGCTGACCAGCGGGGCCGGCCGGGTCACCCTGCCGGACGAGTATGCCGCCCACGCGATGGTCTTCCGCACCTTCGAGAACGTCAGCTACGCGCTGGTGATGGAAGGCGTGAAGCCGGTCAGGGTCGGCTATTCGGCACTGCATCCCGATAAGCAGTAAGCGCGGGAGAGTCCTACCCCGCCATCCGACGGCGCCCTAGGGCGCCGTCATCATTTGCGGACCAGGGTATAGGGATGCCGATTCCCTGCCTTGCCTCATCAACCGCCCTGCTCACCCTGGTCCTGGCCGGCGGTGCCCTGCCGCCCCGGCTGCGCCTGCTGCGCCAGTTCACTGATGCAGCGGCAGCGCTGCGGGCCGGTCCGACCGCCTGGCGCGCCGCCGGCTGCACCCCGGCGCAACGCGCCCGGCTGGCGTTGCCGGACGAGGGGTATCTGGCCCACGGCCTGGCCTGGCTGGCAGACGAACGCCACCATCTGCTCGCCCTCACCGATCCCGACTACCCGGCGCTGCTGGCCCAGATCGAGGAGCCGCCCGTGGCCTTGTTCGTGGACGGAAACCCGGCCCGGCTGTGGCATCCGGCGGTAGCGGTGGTGGGCAGCCGCTCGCCCACCGCCAGCGGCCGCGAGCACGCGCACGCCTTCGGCACCGCGCTGGCTGGCGATGGCTGGTCGGTCATCAGCGGCCTGGCAACCGGGGTCGACGCCCAGGCCCACGAGGGCGCCCTGCAGATCGCCGGAGGAATGACCGTGGCCGTGGTCGCCACTGGCCTGGACCAGACCTATCCGCCCCGGCATGCCGCGCTGCATGAACGCATTGCCCGTACCGGCGCGGTGGTCAGCGAATACGCGCCCGGAATGCCGGCCACCCAGGCGCACTTCCCTGCCCGTAACCGGATCGTCGCCGGGCTCAGCCTGGGTACCCTGGTGATCGAGGCTGCCGAGCGCTCGGGCGCGCTGATCACCGCTCGCTGCGCCGCCGAGGCAGGCCGCGAGGTGTTCGCCCTGCCCGGCTCGATCCGCAACCCCCGGGCCCGCGGCTGCCACCGGCTCATCCGGCAGGGCGCCGCGCTGGTGGAGGCCCCGGCCGAGGTGACCGCCGGGGTGGCCGCGCTCGCCCAGACCCTGGCCGGGGCCTTGCGAACCCGGTTGGACGCCCCCACTGAACAGGCACGACCGGCGCCCGAGCGCGCCCCTTCCTACACCGACCCGGACTACCAGTGCTTGTGGAAAGCCCTGGATCACGACCCAACGGGTATGGATTCATTGATCCAGCGCAGCGGATTGACGGCGGCCCAGCTGTCGGCCATGCTGCTGGTCATGGAACTGGATGGAAAGGTAATGGCCGCCCATGGTCGCTACTGTCGAAAACCCTAGTTTCTTCACCTCCACAGCGTCGTTGACGCAGGCCGAGGGGCAATGAAAGAGAGCATTCTGGATGTCCTGCTGTACCTGTTCGAACATTATTTCAGCGAAGACGCGGACCTCATCCGCGACCGCGACTCCCTCCAGAACGGCCTGATCCAGGCCGGCTTCAGCCCCACCGAGATCAACAAAGCCTTCGATTGGCTGGACGCGCTCGCCGAGCAGCGCCCGGCCGTCGTGCTGGGCCGCGTGAACGGCCCGGTGCGGATTTTCCATGGCCCGGAGCTGGACAAGCTCGACGTGGAAGGCCGCGGCTTTCTGATGTTCCTGGAGCAGCACGGGATTCTCGATGCGAGCCAGCGCGAGCTGGTGCTCGACCGTGCGATGGCGCTGGACCAGGACGAACTGGACCTGGACGACCTCAAGTGGGTCGTGCTGATGGTGCTGTTCAACCAGCCCGGTGCCGAGGCCGCATACGCCTGGATGGAAACCCAGATGTTCGTGGACGAGCCGGAACCGCTTCACTGACCTTACACTGAGCGCCTTGCGCATTCAGGAGCGGGCCGGTGGACCAGTGGTTCTTTGCAGAAGGAAACAGTCAGCAGCGCGGTCCGCTGCCTGCTGACGAGCTGATCGCGCTCTACCGTTCCAGCCGCATCGGGTTGGATACGCTGGTCTGGCGCGACGGCATGGCCCAGTGGCAGCCCCTGGAATCGGTGGCTGCCGAGATCGGCCTGGACCTTGCCCCCGCCGCCGGGCCGGCGGCAGAGCCGGTGCCCGATCCCACCGTGCCACCGGCACTGCCCGCCGCGTCGGCCGCCCCCGTCGCACCTGTGGCCCCCGCCAATCCCGTCATTCCGCCGCCCCGCAAGGGATTGAGCGGCTGCGCGATCGTGGGCATCGTGGCCGCCATCATCGTGGTGTTGGTGTTGATCGTCGGTGCGGTACTCGCCGCGATCGCCCTGCCCGCCTACCAGGAGTATGTCGCGCGGTCCAAGACCAGCGACGCGCTGGTGACGCTGGCCCCGGTCAAGGTCGCGGTGGCCGCGTTCCACGGTGAGCATGGCCGCTGCCCGGTCAATGATGACGAAGGCTTCCAGCCGGCCGACGGGTATGCCGACGGCCCGATCAATGCCGTGCGGATCGGTCGCTTCGACAACGGCCACTGCGGCGTGGAAGCCGAACTCACCGTGCCCGGCAATGCCGCGCTGGACGGCAAGCTGTTGTGGCTGGATTACAACGGCGCCGGGCACTGGGAATGCAGCGGCGAGCCCGACGATACGTACCTGCCGCGGGAATGCCGCGGCTGATGAACGGACACATGTCCATGGATGCACCCAACAGGGGATTGAAGCAATGATTGAGTGGTATTTCGCCGATGGCCAGGAACGTCAGGGACCGCTGAGCGCAGATGAGATGCGCCAGCGCTTCCAGCGTGGTGAGATCACCCTGGCCACGCTGGTGTGGCGCGAAGGGTTCGCGCAGTGGGCACCGCTGTCCGAGGCCGTCGACGAGCTGCAGTTGCAGAACCTGACCGCTGCGGCCGACAACCTCGGCAGCGGCATCGACCTGCGCGGGGATTACACCGCCATCGACAACGGCACTGCCCCCCTGCCCGGCACCGGCGGTGGCACGCACTCGCCGTATACCGCGCCTGTTGCGGCCACAGGCTACGCCAACACGGCGGTGGTCAGCGGTCATGACGTGGTCTACGCCGGCTTCTGGAAGCGCTACGCCGCCTACTTCATCGACTACATCCTGCTCACCGTGGTCACCCTGCCGCTGAGCATGATCATCAACCTGGCCGGCGTCGGCTCGGGCAACGAGGGCGTGCAGGTCGCGCTGACGCTGGTGGTGATGCTGCTCAGCATGGTCATCACCATCGGCTACTACGCCGGCTTCCACGCCTCGCGCGGTGGCGCCACGCTGGGCAAGATGGCCGTCGGCATCAAGGTGGTGCGTGGCAACGGCGAGCGGATCAGCTTCCTGCGGGCGTTCTGCCGCTACCTGGCGACCATTGTCAGCAGCCTGATCCTGATGATCGGTTTCATCATGGCCGCCTTCACCGAGCGCAAGCAGGCACTGCACGACATGATGTGCGACACCCTGGTGGTGGACAAGTGGGCCTTCACCGAGCATCCCGAGCTGCAGCAGCGCGGCCTGGGCACGGTCACCATCGTGATCCTGGTGATCGCCGCACTGGCCGTGGTGGCCCTGTTCGGCGTGATGATCGCCATGATCGGCGTGATCGCCTCGATGTCCTGATCTGAGCAATCCTCACACCGGGCCGCTTGACATGAGCCGGCCCGGCGTGATTCCACTAATAGGCAGAAAGCTGAACGCCCGGCCCACCCCCGGGCGTTCGGTTTATGTATATCGCCCGCGCCGCTTCACTAATGCGGCCATTTGCTCCACCCTAGCGGCCCTCCCCGGGGCCCTGCCCATAGAATCCTGACGCCATGCCCAAGCACCTGCTCATCGTCGAATCGCCCGCCAAGGCCAAGACGATCAACAAATACCTCGGCAAGGACTTCACCGTCCTGGCCTCGTATGGGCATGTGCGTGACCTGGTGCCCAAGGAAGGCGCGGTCGACCCCGACAACAACTTCGCGATGCGTTACGACCTCATCGAGAAGAACGAAAAGCACGTCGATGCCATCGTCAAGGCCGCCAAGGGCGCCGACGACATCTTCCTGGCGACCGATCCGGATCGCGAGGGAGAAGCGATCAGCTGGCACATCGCCGAGATCCTGAAGGAACGTGGGCTGGTCAAGGACAAGCCCATGCAGCGCGTGGTCTTCACCGAGATCACCCCGCGCGCCATCAAGGAAGCGATGGGCCACCCGCGAGAGATCGCCGCCGATCTGGTCGATGCGCAGCAGGCACGCCGTGCGCTGGATTACCTGGTCGGTTTCAATCTGTCCCCGGTGCTGTGGCGCAAGGTCCAGCGCGGCCTGTCCGCCGGCCGCGTGCAGAGCCCGGCGCTGCGCATGATCGTCGAACGCGAAGAAGAGATCGAAGCCTTCATCGCCCGCGAGTACTGGAGCATCGATGCGCTGTGCGCGCATCCTTCGCAGCACTTCAATGCGCGCCTGATCAAGCTGGACGGCCAGAAGTTCGAACAGTTCACCGTGACCGACGGCGACACCGCCGAGGCTGCGCGAATGCGCATCCAGCAGGCCGCCCAGGGCGCCCTGCACGTCACCGACGTGGTCAGCAAGGAGCGCAAGCGCCGCCCGGCCCCGCCGTTCACCACCTCCACCCTGCAGCAGGAAGCCTCGCGCAAGCTCGGCTTCACCACGCGCAAGACCATGCAGGTCGCGCAGAAGCTGTACGAAGGCGTGGCGATCGGTGAAGAAGAAGGTACCGTCGGCCTGATCTCGTACATGCGTACCGACTCGGTGAACCTCTCCCAGGATGCGCTGGCCGAGATCCGCGACGTGATCGCGCGCGATTTCGGCATCGCCTCGCTGCCGGACCAGCCGAACACCTACCAGACCAAATCCAAGAACGCCCAGGAAGCGCACGAAGCCGTGCGTCCGACCTCGGCGCTGCGCACCCCTGCCCAGGTGGCGCGCTTCCTCACCGATGACGAGCGCAAGCTGTATGAGCTGATCTGGAAGCGCGCCGTCGCCTGCCAGATGATCCCGGCCACGCTCAACACCGTCAGCGTGGACCTGTCGGCCGGCAGCGAGCACGTGTTCCGCGCCAGTGGCACCACCGTGGTCGTGCCCGGCTTCCTGGCCGTGTACGAGGAAGGCAAGGACAACAAGAGTGCCGAGGACGACGATGAAGGCCGCAAGCTGCCGGCGATGAAGCCCGGCGACCGCGTGCCGCTCGAGCGCATCCTGGCCGAACAGCACTTCACCCAGCCGCCGCCGCGCTTCACCGAAGCGGCGCTGGTCAAGGCGCTCGAGGAGTACGGCATCGGCCGCCCCTCGACCTACGCCTCGATCATCCAGACCCTGCTGTTCCGCAAGTACGTGGAGATGGAAGGCCGCAGCTTCCGCCCGTCCGACGTGGGCCGCGCGGTCTCCAAGTTCCTCTCCAGCCACTTCACCCAGTACGTGGATTACGACTTCACCGCCAAGCTCGAAGACGAGCTCGATGCGGTGTCGCGTGGCGAAGAAGACTGGATCCCGCTGATGGCGCGTTTCTGGGAACCGTTCCACAAGCTGGTCGGCGAAAAGAACGAATCGGTCGACCGTGCCGAGGCCAGTGGCGCGCGCGAGCTCGGCACCGACCCCAAGACCGGCAAGCCGGTGAGCGTGCGCCTGGGCCGTTTCGGGCCGTACGCGGCGATCGGCAGCACTGCCGAGGACGCCGAGGACAAGCCCAAGTTCGCCTCGCTGCGCCCCGGCCAGTCGATGCACACCATCTCCCTGGAAGACGCGCTGGAGCTGTTCCTGATGCCGCGTGCGCTCGGCCAGGACAAGGATGAGGACGTCAGCGTCGGCATCGGTCGCTTTGGCCCGTTCGCCAAGCGCGGCAGCACCTATGCCTCGCTGAAGAAGGAAGACGACCCGTACACCATCGACCTGGCCCGCGCCGTGTTCCTGATCGAAGAGAAGGAAGAGATCGCGCGCAACCGGATCATCAAGGAATTCGAGGGCAGCGAGATCCAGGTGCTGAATGGTCGCTTCGGCCCGTACATCAGCGATGGCAAGATGAACGGCAAGATCCCGAAGGATCGCGAGCCGGCCTCGCTGACCCTGGCCGAGGTGCAGAAGCTGATGGAAGAAACCGGCAAGCCGGTGCGCAAGGGCTTCGGCAAGAAGGCCGCCAAGAAGGTCGTGGCCAAGAAGGCACCGGCCAAGAAAGCCGCTGCCGGTGAAGCGACCAAGAAGACCGCCACCAAGAAGGCGGTGAAGAAGGTTGCCAAGAAAGCCACGGCGAAGAAGGCGACCAAGAAGGTGGCCAAGAAAGCGGTGAAGAAGGCCGTCAAAAAGACGTCCTGACCGCCCCGGGCGGCTCACGCCCCTGCGCAGGGGCGCTGCTCCCACCCGCCGCCGGGTTGACCCCTCCCGCCACGGCGGGAGGATAATGCGGGCCATGCATCCGGCCCGCCTGTCATGAACGAATTCACTGTGGACACCGCCCTGCCTGCGCTGCGCGCCGGCGGGGTGATCGCCTATCCCACCGAAGCGGTCTGGGGTCTGGGCTGCGATCCCGCGCACGAAGCTGCGGTGATGAAGCTGCTGCAGCTCAAGCAGCGCCCGGTCGAGAAGGGGATGATTCTGGTCGCCGCCGACCCGGCCCAGCTGGAGGGCTGGGTGCGGATGGATGCCCTGCCGCTGGAACGCCAAGGCGCGGTGCTGGCCAGCTGGCCTGGCGCCAACACCTGGATCCTGCCCGCCGGCGTTCGTGCGCCGCGCTGGATCACCGGCGAGCACAGCGGGATCGCGGTGCGGATCAGTGCCCACCCCCTGGTCGCCGCGCTGTGCCGCGCCTGGGGCGGCCCGCTGGTTTCCACCAGCGCCAACCTCGCCGGTGAGCCACCGGCACGCACACGCGCGGAACTGGACCCGCGCCTGCTGGCCCTGCTCGATGGCCTGATCGATGGCCAGACCGGGGGCCTGGCGCAGCCCACGCCGATCCGCGATGCGCTCAGCGGCCACGTGCTGCGCAGCTGAGCCGCCTTTTGCGTGCAGGCAGGCAAACCCGCACACTGGCCGCATGACCCTGCGCCCTGCCCTGTGGTTGTCCCTGCTCGCCCTGCTGAGCCCCGCCGTGACCGCTGCGGCGCAGAGCGACAACGTGCGCGTCTACCGCTGTGTGGGCAGCAATGGCGCCGTGTCGCTGCAGGATGCACCGTGCCGCCAGGGCCGGCAGGAAGTCCGCGACCTGCAGCGCCCGCGCGACCCGGCCCCGCAGGTCGTGCGCAGCGACCGCGCGCCCGAGCCGACACCCGCACCGCGCGCACCCGAGCGCGAGGTGCGCTACGTGCACGTGCAGCCTCCGCAGCCGATGTACGAGTGCACCACCAGCGATGGCGACAGCTACGTCAGCGACAGCAACGAGGGCAATCCGCGCTGGGTGCCGATCTGGACCGAAGCCTATCTGCCCTACCCGCCTGGCCCGAGGCCGCCGTCGGGCGGCTATCCTCCCTCGCGACCGCTGCCACCGATCGCACCGATGGGCAACGGTTCGGTGAGCAGCAGTGGCGGCGCGGTCTCGGTGAGCGGCAGCGGCGCGCGGGTGGGCGGCAGCATCAGCATCGGCGGTGGCAGCTCGCACTGGCAGGGCGGCGGGTATCCGCACCCCGGGCTGGGCAACAGCGTGGTGGTGCCGGCCGGCAACGTGCTGGTGCGCGATGAATGCCATGCGCTGCCCGCGCAGGAAGTCTGCTCGCGGCTGAAAGACCGGCGCTGGGACCTGATCCGCCGCTACAACAGTGCGCTGCAGAGCGAGCGCGATGCGCTGACCCGCGAGCAGCGCGGGATCGACGCGCGCCTGGACCAGGACTGCGGCGGCCACTGAGCGCGCTGCGCCCTACACTGATGCGATGAAACGACAGTATCTGCTGCTTCTGTTGCTTGTGAGCCTGCCCGCTGCGGCCGACGAAGCGGTGTTCTTCCGCTGCACCGACGCCGGCGGCAGCCTGACCATCCAGAGCGTGCCCTGCCCGGCCGGCAGCGAACAGCGCATCCAGCGGATCAGCGCGCCGGTGCGTGCCCCGGCCGCGGTGGAGAATGCACCGGCTGCGCCCACCCCTGACTACCGCATGCCACCGTTGCCGCAGGAGGGCGACGAAGACAGCGGCCTGCTCGACAGTGCTGCGCTACGCCCGGAAACACCGGTGGCGGCGCTTGATGACGCCGGCCCGCCCAAGCCGCCGCTGCCGGAGATCTACCAGTGCGTCTCGGCAGAGGGCGGTCGCTACCTGCATGAGCGCGAACCGGCGCCGCCACGCTGCGAATCCCTCGCCCTTACCGGCCTGGGCGGCAGCCATGCGCCAAGCAACGCGGCGAGCTGCGAAGTGGTCCGCGATGCCTGCGAGCCGGTGGTTGAGGAGCAGCGCTGCAGCAACTGGCAGCAGCGCTTCCGCGACGCGCGTGGCCGCGAGCGCTTTGCGGCGCCGGAAAATCAGGCCGCTGCGACCGCCGAGCGCGCGCGCCTGGAAGCAGTATTGGCCGACAGCGATTGCCCGGTTCCGTAACGAGAGTGCCGAGCACCTTTACCGCGCCGGCTCAGAACCCGTAACGCAGGAAGCCGCCATCCACCGCGATGCACTCGCCGGTGACGTAGCTGGAAGCAGGCAGACACAGGAAGCCCACGGCGGCAGCGACTTCTTCCGGTTCGCCGATGCGGCGCATCGGGGTGCGGTCGATCACCTGCTCGTAGTAATCCGGATCGGACAACGGCCCTGAGGTGCGCCGAGTGCGGATGTACCACGGCGCCACGGCGTTGACGCGGATGCCGTCCTCGGCCCATTCCACGGCGAGGTTGCGGGTCATCTGGTGCATCGCGGCTTTGGTCATGCCGTACACGGCGCCGCTGCGCACGTGGGTCAGGCCGGACACGCTGCCGACATTGACGATCGCCGAAGCGGCATGCCGCGCCAGCAGAGGGTGTGCATAGCGCGACAGTTCGAACGCCGAGAACAGATTCGTCTCGAAGATCCCGCGCCACTCGTCTTCGGTGTATTCGGTGGCCGGCTTGCTGATGTTGCCGCCGGCGTTGTTGACCAGAATGTGCAGGCCATCGCTGTGGTCTTCCACCCAGTCCAGGATTTCGCGTCGGTCCTCGTCATCGGCGACGTCGGCGGCCAGGCCATGGATTTCGCGGTCCGGGTAGGCATCGGCCAGCTCGTCGCGCGCCATCTCCAGCGCATCCGCATCGCGGCCGACGATCAACAGGTCCGCCCCGAAGCCCAGCAGTTCGCGCGCGATCGCCAAGCCGATGCCGGCGCTGGCGCCGGTGATCAATGCGGTCTGTCCATCCAGTCGCCAACGTTGCGCGCTCACGTGCTTCTCCTGCGGTGATCCATGGGGTGCGGCACCGAACGTGCTGCCCGGATAGGATAACGCGCGATGGCCTGCACACCGGACGCCATCACGCACGAGGCGCGCGGCGGTGGGACACTGGTGCTCCGCTACCGGCTCAACGAGGGAGGTTGCCATGACGATCCGAATTGCCCTGCCGCTGCTCGCGATGATGGTACTGGCCGCCTGCAACCGGCCGGTGCCCCCGGCACCGGATACGCCGCCGGAACCGCAGGCAGCCGAACTGCGCGATGCGTTCCAGAAACCGATCGACCGCGCCAAAGCGGTCAGCGACACCCTGAAGCAGTCCGCCGATGCCCGCGCCGCCGATGCCGACCGCGCCAGCGGTGATGCGCCACCGCCGACCCCGTGACCGCATCGGCCCGATAGCAGAACGCCCGGCAGAAGCCGGGCGTTCGGGTGTCACACGGAACCGCTGAGGCCGCTTACAGACCGCAGAAGCAGTACACCAGCGTCTTGACCGGCGCGGCATTGTTGCGCGGGTCACGCGCGGCCTCTTCGACAAAGCGCAGCTGGGTGTCCAGCTCCGGCATCGAACGGGCCAGCATCAGACGGGCCATGCCCGATTCGCCCAGCATCCAGGCACCGGCATGGCTGCTGGCGAAGCCGCTGAGGAACTGCGCGAACGGCGTCGCCGCCTTCTCGATGTAGCGCACGCGGAACTTGCCGGCCTCGCCAAGCTTGGCGCGGCTGGCGGCATCGGCCACCGCGGCCTTCAGGCCACCGAAGTCGTCGACCAGGCCACGTTCCTTGGCCTGCGCACCGCTCCACACCCGGCCGCGGGCGACTTCATCGACCGCTTCGACCGGCTTGTTGCGCGCGGCGGCGACCTTGCCGGTGAAGTCGGCGTAGCCCTTGTTGATCACCGACTGGATGACCTGGCCCACGGCCGGGTCCATCGGGCGGGTGATGTCGAACGCACCGGCGAAGCGGGTGGTGCCCACGCCATCGGTATGCACGCCGATCTTGTCCAGCGAGCGGGCCACGTTCGGGATCATGCCGAAGATGCCGATCGAGCCTGTGATCGTGGAGGGATCGGCGTAGATGCGATCGGCGTTCATGCTGATCCAGTAACCGCCCGAGGCGGCCAGATCACCCATCGAGACCACCACCGGCTTGCCGGCTTCCTTCAGCGCGACCACTTCGCGGCGGATCTGCTCGGAGGCGAACACTTCACCGCCCGGCGAGCTCACGCGCAGCACCACGGCCTTCACGTCCTTGTCGTCACGGGCTTCGCGCAGCAGCGCCGAGGTCGACTCGCCACCGATGCGGCCGGCCGGCAGATCGCCGCCGGAGATCTCGCCCGAGGCCACGATCACCGCCACCTGCGGACGCGAATCCATCGGCGAACGACGGCTGTCGAGCACGCTCAGGTAGGCATCAAGGTTGACGTTGCGGTAGCCACCGTCGGCGTCATCGTCGGCGATGCCGCGCTCGGTCAGCAGGGTGTCCACTTCCTCGCGCGTCTTCAGGCCGTCCACCAGCTTCTGCTGCAGGGCGAACTTGGCCAGGTCGCCACCGGCGGCGGCGATGCCTTCGGGCATGGTATCGATGCCGGCGGCCAGCTGTGCCGGGTCGAGCTTGCGTGCCTTGGCGATGTCGGCCAGGTAGCGCTGCCACACATCGTTCATCCAGAACAGATCGGCTTCCTTGGCCTGCGGCGACGCGGCATCCAGCACATACGGCTCGGCAGCCGACTTGTACTCGCCCACCTTGAACAGGTGCACGTCCACGCCCAGCTTGTCCTGCAGGCCGGTGCGGAAGTACTGGCGGTAGCGGCCCAGGCCCTCGAGCACCACGCCGCCCATCGGGTCCAGATAGACCTCATCGGCCTGCGAAGCGAGCAGGTACTGCGACTGGCTCATGTTCTCGCTGAAGGCCACGACCTGCTTACCGGCGGCACGCAGCTCCTGCAGCGCGACGGTCACTTCGCGCATCGAGGCAAAGCCGCTCGGCTGCAGCTTGTCCAGCTCCAACACCACGCGCTCGATCTTCTTGTCGGTCTTGGCGGCCTCCAGCGCGCGGATCAGATCGCGCAGCTGGATCTCATCGGCGCCCTTGTCACCAACCGCCTTGCCCAGCGCGCGGCTGACCGGATCGGCACTGAACTGTTCGACCAGCCGGCCTTCCGGTGCGATCACCAGGGTCGTGCGGTCCTGCAGCGACGCCTTGGAGGTCGCGCTCTTGCCCATCGCGACGATGAACAGGATCAGGATCAGGAACAGCAGGCCGAAGAACACCAGGTTGAGGATGAGCCGGCGGGTAAAGTTCATCACATCCCACAGCCCGATGAAGAAGCTGGCGACGGGATTGCGACGCGCGGGTTGGTTCATGGGGGTAACTCCAGAGTGGCTTCTTGCCGTGGTGCCAGAATAGCCGGTGCCGGTCTCGCCGGCATCGGACACAAGTCAGGGTGTCGAAGGGAGACCGGCGCGGGCGCTGCTCACGCGCAGGCGCCAGGCCATCAGGATCGCGGCGGCGGTCAGGCCCAGGATCAGGCCCAGCCACATGCCCTGCGGGCCCATGCCCAGCCCCAGTCCCAGCCCTGCGCCGAGCGGCATGCCCAGGCCCCAGTAAGAGAACATGGCGATGAACATCGGCACGCGGGTGTCTTTCAGCCCGCGCAATGCGCCGGCCGAGAGCACCTGGATGCCATCCGGGAACTGGAACGCCGCCGCGTACAGCAGCAGCGTCGAGGCCAGCGCCGCCACGCCCATGTCGGCGGTGTAGACGCCGACGATGGCGTCATGGCCGAGCAGCAGCACCAGCGCCGACAGCGTCTGCGTGCCCAGGATGATCACCAGCCCGGCGATCGCCGCGCGGCGCACACCCAGCCCGTTGCCGCTGCCGACCGCATGGCCGACCCGCACCGTGGTGGCCTCGGCCACGCCCATCGGGATCATGAAGCACAGCTGCGCGACGTTGATCGCGATCTGGTGCGAGGCGGCTTCGGTGGCGCCGAGGCGGCCGATCAGCAGCGCGGTGACGATGAACAACCCGCCTTCCATCAGCACGGTGATGCCGATCGGCAGGCCGGTCCGCAGCAGGTCCCAGATCGCCGACCAGCGCGGCGCTTCGAAATGCGAGAACAGCTGCAGGTGGGCGAAGCGCCTGGTCTTCCACAGATAACCGGCAAAGCACAGCGCCTGCAGCCACATCATGATCGCCGAGGCCATGCCCAGGCCTTCGGCGCCCAGCTCGGGGAAACCGAGTTTGCCGTAGCAGAGCACATAGCCCAGCGGGGCCAGCACCAGCAGGCCGCCGAAGCCGAGCAGCATCGTCGGCAGCGTCCAGTGCATGCCTTCGCTGAGGTAACGCATGCAGAAATACAGGGTCAGCGCCGGGCCGCCCCAACGCACCGCGTGCAGGAACGCGGTCGCGCCCGGCACGATGTCCGGCGCGATGCCGAACGCCGGCAGCAGCGGCGGCACCACCGTGAGGAAGGTGAACATGATCAGCCCCAGCCCCAACGCCAGCCACAGCGCCTGGCGGAACAGCGGGCCGATCTCGCGCTCGCGGCCCGCGCCGTGCAGCTGCGAGACCGAGGCGGTCAGCGAGATCAGGGTACCGATCGGGATCAGCATCGGCAGCCACAGCAGCGCGGTGCCGATGGTGACGGCCGCAAGCGTGTGCGTGCCGTGGTGACCGGCGATCACGTTGTCGACGAAGGAGATCAGGCCGGTGGAGACATGGCCTAGAACCAGCGGCAGCGCGAGCAGACCGGTGGCGCGCACTTCCCGGGAGAGGCGCGGCGTGGAGGAAGCGGTAGACATGGGAGTCACAGACGGCAACTACGGTCGCGCGCGGAGGGCACAGGCACCGGGTTGCGGCCCGCCATCTTACGCGCGCGGCGGGGGAAAAGCCGCGCTTTCAGGTAAACGGAGACGAACCCGTCAGTGCCCCACGTGCTCGCGCAGCCAGGTGTCGCGTGCGGTCGGTGCAACCCCCAGGAACTCGGCACGCACACGGTCGCGGTCCTGCGGCGGGGTGCGCTGGGCGACGAGTGTGAGCTGGGTCAGCTGGGAGGGCGTGAGCTGGCGCAGCACGGCCAACGCGGTGGGACGCTGCTCGGCCGGCAGATAGCCGAACAGGCCCTGCAGCTTGGTGAACTCATGGCCGAGCTGCGGGCCGAGCAGCCAGCCGTCGCGGAAGCGCTGGTCCTGCTCGGCGAAACGCTGGCGCAACGCCTGCTGCTGGGCCGGAGGCAATGCCGCCACACGCGCCGCCGCGGCACGGACGCGGGCACGCTCGCCCTCGCTCATGGCCTGCCAGGCGGCATAGCGGCTGCGCAGCTCCCGCAGCTGGGCCGGGTCCAGCGCCGCAGGCGTGGCCGGGATCGCCGGGGCGGTGGCACTGGCAGGTGCGGGCACCGCCAGCGGAACCTCGACCCGGTTGGGGGCGGCGATGGCCGCACTGGAGAGCCCGAGGGCGATCAGCAGGAAGGCAGGCTTACTCATCGGCGGCAGCCGTCTCCAGGCCGGCGGTAGCGGGTTCAGGGCGGCTGGGCTGGGCCTGCGATTCATCGACCGGGACCGGGCCGCCGGCGGCGAACCACGCGTACAGATCGGCATCGCGGGCGGTCGGCAGGTCCGGGTCGGCCAGCATCGCCGCGTCGCTGGCGGCGAACGGCGAGGCGGTCGGTGCCACGGTCGGCAGGTCGTCCGTCGGCAGCGCTTCCACCTTGACCGGGCCCGCGTCGGCGACCGCGCCTTCGGGGGTATCGGCCAAGGGCGCGCCGGCCTGGCGGGCGTGCTTCCACCAGGCCGCGCCGCCGAGCAGCACGCCGACGGTGACGGCCACGATCAGCACGCCCTTCCATGGGAAGCGACGGCCGCGTTGGCGCTTGACCGGGCGGCGCTGGGCGGGCGCATCGGACCTGGCCGGGGTGCGCCAGGAGGCCGCGTCCGGTTGCTGGCTGGTCGGGGCGGCCACCGGTTGCTGCAGCCGCTGCAGGCGACTCGCGGGCAGGTCCCGGATGCGCAGCTGGACCTGTTCGGCCAGGGCGCGCCAGCCGGCGGCGTCGGGATTGCCGTGGGCATCGCGCGGGCAGGCATCGGCCAGGGCGTGCTGGTAGTCGGCCATCGGCAGATCCAGGATCTGCGCGGCAGCGGCTTCATCCAGCCCGCCGCCGATCCGCAGCACGAACGCCAGACGTGCCGGCGGCGTCAGCCCGGCCAGATGCTCCAAGGGCGCCGGCCAATGGCCGGCGGTCGGCTCACGCAAGGGCGCGCGGTGCACCAGCAGCGACCAGAAGCGTTGCGGCCACTGGGCCATGGGCAGGTCGCTGGCGATCCCGGCAAAGGCGCGCATGACCGCGACCAGGGCCTGCTCGGCCACGGTCGGGTCGCCGCACTGCAGCTCGGCCACGACCAGGGCCCGGCGTTCAACGCCACGAAGAAATGCCGACAGCGCGCCGGCTGCGGTAGAGGAAACAGGGGCGGGCGCAGCCGTCATAGCAACTCCATCATTGTGTGGAAATGATAGCGATTGCGTCACTCCAGCGGCGCGCGGATGTTCATTTCCTGTGAGTGGCCACGGTCCGCAAAGCCTTCCGGCGCAAAAGGTTGTGCACAGCACCACGCAAAACCGGGGTGGAACCGCAGGTGAGGCCCGCGTCAAGTCTGTTTCAACTTTGTTTCACAGCTATCTCGTTGTTTTTATTGACCATTGTTTCTTGGCTATTTTTTGACCAACCTGAGAAGAACGTCGGAAGTTCCTGACGCAAGGCGGTCACATACGCAGTGGCACACAGACTTATCCACAGAAGATGTGGATAAGCCCGAATCTCCAATCAACTCGGATATTTAGGTGGGATTTATGATTCGGCGCGTACCCGGTTGAGACCGTGAATGGGCGTGATCCGGGTCCGCCCGCCCCGCTACACTGACCCGATGACCTCCTCGTCTTCGACCCTGCGCGTCGCCCTGCCGGTGCCGCTGCCGCAACTGTTCGACTACGCCCCGCCGCCCGGGCCGGCTCCAGCGCCGGCGATGACCGGGCAGCGCATCCGGGTGCCGTTCGGCTCCCGCGAGCTGGTCGGGGTGGTGGCCGGCATCGGCCAGGTGGAGGATCCCGGCAGCCTGCGCGCGGCGATTGAATGGATCGACACCACCCCGCTGGTGACCGGCGAACTGTGGCGCTCGCTGCAGTGGCTGGCGCGCTACACCCATGCGCCGCTGGGCGAAGTGATCAGTACGGCCCTGCCTGGCCCGCTGCGGCGGGGCGAGGCGGTGCCGGATACCCATCAGTGGGGCTGGCAGCTGACGGAGCCCGGGCGCGACCCGCAGCCCAGGCTGCGCAACGGCACCCGACCGCAACGCCTGGCCGAGTGCCTGGCCGAAGGGGTGGTGAACGAAGACCGCCTGGACACGTTGATGGACGACTGGCGCAGCGCCGCGCGCGCGCTGGCCAAGCGCGGGCTGGTGGAACGGATCGCGCTGGCCCATTCGCCGGTGGTGGCCTCGCCCGCGGGCGGCCCCGCGCCCAACGCCGAACAGGCCGACGCGATCGCCGCGATCACCGCCGCCGACGGTTTTGCCGCCTACCTGCTCGATGGCGTGACCGGCAGTGGCAAGACCGAGGTCTACCTGCAGGCGATCGTGGCGTGCCTTGCGCGCGGCAAGCAGGCGCTGGTGCTGGTGCCGGAGATCGGCCTGACCCCGCAGACGCTGTCGCGCTTCCGCAACCGCCTGGGCATTCCGGTGCACGTGCTGCACTCGGGCCTGAACGACAACGAGCGTGCCCGCGTGTGGGCGGCCGCCGCGCGCGGCGAAGCACAGGTCATCGTCGGCACGCGCTCGGCGGTGTTCACCCCGCTGCCGAATGCGGGCCTGATCGTGATCGACGAAGAGCACGACGGCAGCTACAAACAGCAGGACGGCATCCGCTACCACGCGCGCGATTTCGCGCTGGTGCGCGCCAAGGCACTGGACGTGGCGGTGGTGCTCGGCAGTGCCACGCCCTCGCTGGAATCGCTGCACAACGCGCAGGACGGCCGCTACACGCACCTGCGCCTGAAGCAGCGCGCGGGCGCGGCGCGGCCCCCCGTGGTACGCGTACTCGACGTGCGCAAACGGCCGCTGCGCGATGGGCTATCGCCGGAGGTACTGGCCGGCATCACCCAGCATCTGCACGCCGGGCACCAAGTGCTGGTGTTCAAGAACCGCCGCGGCTATGCGCCCGTGCTGCTCTGCCATGACTGCGGCTGGACCGCCCCGTGCCAGCGCTGCGATGCGCCGATGACCGTGCACGCCGGCGGCCGCCGCCTGCAGTGCCATCACTGTGGCGCACGCCAGTCCGCGCCGCTGGCCTGCCCGGACTGCGGCAGCCTCGCGCTGCAGCCGCAGGGCATCGGGACGGAGCGGCTGGAAGAACATCTGGTCGAAGCCTTCCCGGATTTTCCGGTGATCCGCATCGACCGCGGCACCACCGGCAAGCGCGACGCGCTGGAGACCCAGTTGGCCTCGCTCGGCGATCGCGCGGGCATCCTGGTCGGCACGCAGATCCTGGCCAAGGGGCACGATCTGCCGAAACTGACCCTGGTGGTCGTGGTCGGCATCGATGAAGGCCTGTTCTCGGCGGATTTCCGCGCCAGTGAAAAGCTGGCCCAGCAGCTGATCCAGGTCGCCGGCCGCGCCGGGCGCGCCGTGGATGCAGGCGAGGTGTGGTTGCAGACCCACCACCCGGGGCATCCGCTGCTGGAGACACTGGTCAACGGCGGCTACCACGCCTTCGCCGAGGCCGAACTGCAGCAGCGCGAAGCGGCCGGTTTTCCGCCCTTCGCGCATCTGGCGCTGCTGCGTGCCGAAGCGCAGCAGGTGGAGCATGCCAACGCGATGCTCAGTGCCGTGCGCGCGCTGATTCCCGACGACGCGGCGGTGGAACGCTATGGCCCGATGCCGGCGCCGATGCCGCGCCGCGCGGGGTATCAGCGCACCCAGCTGCTGCTGTCCTCACCGGCACGGCGGCCGCTGCATGGCGTGCTGGACCAGGTGACGCCGCAGATTTCCGGCTTGCCCCAGGCGCGCAAGGTGCGCTGGTCGCTGGATGTGGATCCGATGGATCTGTACTAGGTCGGCAGGGCCGCTCAGGTCAACGGCGTCATGACGCCACGCTGGTACGCCGGACGCTGTTTCAACCGCTCGTACCAGGCCGCCAGATGCGGCAGGTCCGGGCGCTGGATCGGCATCTCGAACCAGGCGTAGATGAAGGCGCCCAGCGGAATATCGCCCATCGCGAACTGCTCACCGGACAGATACGGCTGCCGCGACAGCGCTTCATCGGCCATCGCCAGCAGCTCGCCGGAACGCACCAGTGCGGCAGCGATGCGCGCCTCGTCCCGATCCGCCGGCGCGGTCCGCAGCGTGCCCCAGAACAGATCGCGGAACACGCCGGCGAAGGTCGAGGTGGTCCAGTCCATCCACTTCTCCGACTGCGCGCGCGCCACCACGTCTTCCGGGTACAGCGTGCCCAGCGCGTAGCGCGCCGAGAGATAGCGCACGATCGTGTTGGATTCCCACAACGGCAGGCCCTGATCCTCGATCACCGGCACCAGCCCGTTGGGATTCATCGCGCGGTATTCCGGCGACTGCGTGCCACCGAAGGCACCGCCGACCTCGATCGACTCGTACGGCGCGCCGATCTCCTCGGCACACCACAGCACTTTGCGCACGTTGCTGGAATTGCGACGGCCCCAGATTTTCAGCATGATCGGATTCCCGTATCGTTCGATGCGCGGCAGCGGGGTCGCGCGGTGCCGCTACGATACGCCCAACGGCGGGCCGACCGTCATGTCATGGATGAAAAACAATGATCCTCTACGCGCTCGAAATCGTGTTGCTCGTTGCCGGCATCGGCACCCTCGTGGTCGGCTATCGCCGCCACCATCGCAATCTGTTGCTCAGCGCCGCGCTGTTGCTGCTGGCCAGCGGCATGCTGCCTGACGCCGTGCGAGGCTTCTCCGATGGCTTCAACGGCAGCACGGCCCGCCCGCTGGCCGCGCTGCTGCGTTGAGGCCAGCGCTTACTTCGCCACCTTGGCCGTACTCTTCTTGGGCAGCGCGCGCACATAGGTCGATTTGCCGTCCTTCTTCATCTCGAACAGGCCGGTCGCGGCCAGCAGATCGCTGAGTTTGCTGTACCCGTAATTGCGCGAATCGAACGAGGCCTGGTTGCCGATCTGGCTGCCGACCGGGCCGAGATGCGACCAGCCATCCTCGGCTTCGGCCGAGGTCACCGCGCGGCGCAGCATCTGCACCAGCCGGGTGTCGTTGCGCAGCTCCGGCCCGCTCTTGCGCGGGCGCGTCTCCTCGTTGTCCTGCTCCACCTCCTGATCGGCCGCATGCGGCTGGCCCAGCGCTTCGATGTAGGTGAACTTCGAGCACGCGTTGACGAACGGCTCGGGCGTTTTCTTCTCGCCGAAGCCGTACACCTTCACCCCGTCGGTCAGCAGGCGCATCACCAGCGGAGTGAAGTCGGCATCGCTGGAGACGATCGCAAAGCCGTCCAGATTGCGCGCGTACAGCATGTCCATCGCATCGATCACCATCGCCATGTCCGAGGCATTCTTGCCACGGCTGTAGGCGAACTGCTGGATCGGGCGGATCGCGTATTCGTGCAGCACCGATTCCCACCCTTTCAGCCGCGGGCTCTTCCAGTTGCCGTAGGCACGGCGGACATTGGCCACGCCGTAGCGGGCGACTTCAGCCAGCACCGCATCGATCTTGGAAGAAGGTGCGTTGTCGGCATCGATCAGCAGGGCGATGCGCTTTTCCGGTTCGGACATCTCGGTCTCCAGGGCGGGATCGGATCGGCCATCGGCAAGCGCGATGGCCCCTGAACCCAGTATCGGCCATCGACGTGAACATCGCGCTTCACGTGCGACCATGGGCCGCATCACGAGACGACCTGCGCCGCCCCCCTCCGGCGCCCGCCAAGGAGTGAAGCATGACCCGCGATCCCACGCCCCACCTGCTCATCATCGGTGGTGGTTTTGCCGGCCTCTGGGCCACCCGTGCCCTCGCCTCGGCGCACGTGCGCATCACCCTGGTGGACCGTCGCAACCACCATCTGTTCCAGCCGCTGCTTTACCAGGTGGCCACCGCCGGCCTCTCGGCACCGGATATTGCCGCCCCGCTGCGCCACATCCTCGGCCATCAGCGCAACGTTGAAGTGCGGCTTGGCGAAGTGACCCACATCGACAAAGCGGCGCGCAGTGCCACCCTGGCCGATGGCACGCAGATCGCCTACGACACGCTGATGCTGTGCACCGGCGCCACCCACGCCTACTTCGGTCACGACGAATGGGCCGCCGATGCGCCGGGCCTGAAAACGCTGGACGATGCCATCGCACTGCGCCGCAAGCTGCTGCTCGCCTTCGAGCGCGCCGAGGCGGAACCCGATCCCGCACGCAAGGCCGCCTGGCTCAGTTTCGCCGTGGTCGGCGGCGGCCCCACCGGGGTGGAACTGGCCGGCACCCTGGCCGAGATCGCACGGCATACGCTGCGCAATGAGTTCCGCCATATCGATCCCGCCTCGGCCAAGGTCCGCCTGATCGAGGCCGGCCCGCGCGTGCTGTCCACCTTCCCCGAGGTGCTCTCCCTCAAGGCGCGCCGCCAGTTGGAAAAACTGGGTGTGGAAGTGCTCACCGGTACGCCGGTGAGCGACATCAACGCCGAGGGCTTCCAGCTGGGCGAGCGTTTCGTCGAAGCGCGCACCGTGGTCTGGGCCGCCGGTGTCGCCGCCTCACCGCTGGCGCGCACGCTGGACGTGCCCCTGGATCGCGCCGGCCGCGTGCCGGTGCAGCCCGGTCTCACCCTGGACGGCCACCCGGAGATTTTCGTGGCCGGGGATCTGGCCGCAGTGACCCAGGCCGATGGCAAGCCGGTACCCGGCGTCGCCCCGGCAGCCAAGCAGATGGGCAAGCACGTGGCGACCACGATCCAGGCGCGCCTGGCCGGCAAGCCCGCGCCGGGCCCGTTCAAGTACCAGGACTTCGGCAACCTGGCGACCATCGGCCGCATGGCCGCGATTGTCCACCTCGGCCGCCTGCAGCTCTCCGGCGTGCTGGCGTGGTGGTTCTGGCTGGCCGCGCACGTGTTCTTCCTGATCGGCTTCCGCAACCGGGTGGTGGTGCTGCTGAACTGGGCAGTGGCGTACTGGAGCTACCAGCGCAGCGCGCGGATCATCTTCGGCGATGCGCAGGACGATCGCCGGCCGAAGCGGCCGCCGACCTCCTGAGCGGTCGAGCCGCAACGGTGGCAGCCAGCCACGCCTGGCTGCCACACGGACGGGCAGCTCAGCCCTGCGACAGACATCCCCAGCCATCGACCTGGCCGCTGTAGGAGACCGCCTCGCTGGCGAGCAGCCCTTCGAAGCCCGAGATGTTCTGGTGGGTCGGCAGCATCAGCGGATGCACCACCACCCGCCACGGGTATTCGTCGTTGCCCTCGTAGGCAGCCAAGGACACCTTCTGCTCGTTCTTGAGCAGGTGCACGGCAAAGGCGATCGCCACGTCCTGGGTCGGGAAGATCAGCGCGAAATCCACCTCGCGCGGAATCGACAGGTCGTCGCCATCCTGCAGCATGTTCCAGAGCACATCGCCATTCTCATCTTCCGGGTACAACGACAGATCGCGGGACATGGCACTCCAGGGCTTGGGCAAGCGGATCAACGAACGAGGGTCGATGGTATGCCGCCAACGAAGGCCCGAACAACCGGCACGCAGGGCTACATGGGATCGGGCAGCGCCAGCCACGCCAGCTTGCGCTCGCGCGGTTGCCGCTTGAGCTGCCATTCGGCCTTCGACGCCGCGGCCCGGTCCGGGTAGGCGCGCATCGCCAGCACCTTCACCGGCGGGTTGGCGCGCGTGTATTTGGCCCCTTTGCCGGCAAGATGCGCCTGGAAACGTGCCTCCACGTCGTTGCTGATGCCGGCGTAATAGCTGCCGTTGCGGCATTCAAGCAGGTACAGGTACCAGAGGGCAGGTTCAGCGGGCATACCGGGATTATCCTCCGGCGCGGCGCCGACGGCTGCTAGAATCCGCCCCGGATGCAGGAGAGAGGCGCCGCGCTGGCGCCCGCCGAAGGCGCAGGCTCCCATAATCGCTCAGGCCGGTGGCTCGGTACGCCACCAACCATGCATCCGACACGCCGATCTGGAGAGAGGTCTTCAATGACCCGCCGAAGGGGCACGTGGCCTTGGCCACCGAACTCTCAGGCAAAAGGACAGCGGGAGCGGCAACGGAATCCCACCCCACGACAGTGCAGCGGCGCTGGCGTGATGCGTGTGCGTTTCCGTCCCCGCCTGACGTGTTTCCTGGAGCCACCCCATGCTGCTCTCCCTGATCTACCTCATCGCCATCTCGGCCGAAGCCATGACCGGCGCGCTGTCGGCCGGCCGCCGCCGCATGGACCTGTTCGGCGTGGTCATCATCGCCTGCGTCACCGCACTCGGCGGTGGGTCGCTGCGCGACATCGTGCTCGGCCATTACCCGCTGGGCTGGGTGAAGCACCCGGAGTACCTGGGCTTCACCATCTGCGCGGCGCTGATCGCCACCTGGGTAGCACGCTGGATGCACCACTTCCGGCGCACCTTCCTGGTGCTCGATGGCCTGGGCCTGATCGCGTTCACCCTGATCGGCTGCGCGGTCGCGCGCGAGGGCGGGCATACCGTACCGATCATCCTGATCGCCGGCATGCTGACCGGTGCGTTCGGCGGCGTGCTGCGCGACGTGCTGTGCAACGAGGTGCCGCTGATCTTCCAGAAAGAACTGTACGCCGTGATCACCCTGCTCACCGGCGCGGCCTACCTGACCCTGCTGGAACTCGGCGTGTCGCTCAACGCGGCCACGCTGTGGTGCCTGGGCGGCGGCTTCCTGCTGCGCCTGCTGGCGATCCACTTCAAATGGGAAATGCCGAAGTTCGTGTACCGCGACGAGGTGCATTGACGCACGCGCAGGCATGACCAAGGTCACGGGAGCTTGAGCGGCCTGGCCCTGTATCATGGCGCTCCCGTTCCAATCGAACGGCATCCAGCCACGCGGCGGTGTTCCACCCGCTGCCCCGCCAGACACCCTCTCCCCCGTTGACCTGCCGCACTCGGCCGGTCCCCATGGACGCACTGCTCCGGTGGAGGGTGCGCAGGATGCGTATGTCCGCTTCAACGCCCGCCTCGTCTCGCCGTCGTTTCGCCAAACCGCTGTTGATCGCTGCCGCCGTCGGGCTGGTCGCGATCGCCGCATGGAAGCTGCTCTCGCCCGCTCCCGCCGCCGGCCCGGCCGGTGGTCCGCAGCCGACCCCGGTGCGTGTGGCCACCGCGACGCAGGAAGACCTGGTGGTGCGCCTGAAGGCGCTCGGCACGGTGACCCCGCTGCATACGGTGAGCATCCGCAGCCGCGTGGATGGCGAACTGCTGCGGCTGGCGTTCTCCGAAGGCCAGCACGTCCAGGCCGGCGAGCTGCTGGCCGAGATCGATCCGCGCCCGTTCCAGGTGCAGCTGTCGCGTGCGCTGGGCACGCAGCAGCAGAACCTGGCCGAGCTGGACAACGCCGAAAGCCAGCTCAAGCGCTTCACCGAACTGCAGACCAAGCACTTCGTCTCCGCGCAGGACCTGAGTGACCAGCAGAGCAAGGTGCGCCAGCTGCAGGGCCGCCGCCAGACCGACCAGGCGGCCGTGGATGAAGCGCGCCTGCAGCTGCAGTACACCCGCGTCACTGCGCCGGTGGCCGGGCGCATGGGCCTGCGCAATGTGGATGTCGGCAACCTGGTGCGCAGTGGCGATACCGAGCCGCTGGCCACCATCACCCAGACCACGCCGATCAGCGTGCTGTTCACCGTGCCCGAGCCGGACCTGCCGGCGGTGGTCGCCGCCGCCCGCGCCAATCCGCAGCTCACCGTGGAAGCCTGGGACCGCGAGGAGCGCACCGCGCTGGGCGACGGCATGCTTTCCAGCCTGGACAATCGCATCGATACCGCCACCGGCACGCTCAAGCTGCGCGCGCAGTTCGCCAACGCCGATGAATCGTTGTTCCCCAACCAGTTCGTCAATGTGCGCCTGCAGGTCAGCAGCAGCGATGCGGTGGTGATTCCCAACGCCGCCGTGCAGTTCGGCAGCAAAGGCAGCTACGTCTACGTGATCGCGGCCGATGCCACCTCGCACCTGCGCAGCGTGGTGCTCGGCCCGGCCGATGGCGAGCGCGTGTCCGTACGCGAAGGGCTCAAGGCCGGCGAGCGCGTGGTGGTGGAAGGCATCGACGGGCTGCGCGAAGGCGCCAAGGTCGAGGTGGTGGAGCAGGACCCGCCGCGGACCGGCGCATGAACCTCTCGCGCCCCTTCATCGAGCGCCCGGTCGCGACCACGCTGCTGATGGTGGCGCTGCTGCTGTCCGGCGTGATGGCCTACCGCCTGCTGCCGGTCGCGGCACTGCCGCAGGTCGATTACCCGATCATCCAGATCACCACGCTGTATCCCGGCGCCAGCCCGGATGTCACCACCAGCGCAGTCACCGCGCCGCTGGAACGGCAGCTGGGGCAGATCCCCGGCCTGAAACAGATGTCCTCGACCAGTTCGGGCGGCGCCTCGGTGATCACGCTGCAGTTTTCGCTGGAGGTCGCGCTCGGCGTGGCCGAGCAGGAAGTGCAGGCCGCGATCAACGCCGCCGACAGCTTCCTGCCCGATGACCTGCCGGTGCCGCCGGTGTACCGCAAGGTCAACCCGGCCGATACCCCGATCCTGACCCTGGCGGTGACCTCACAGGGGCTGTCGCTGCCGCAGGTGCACGATCTGGTCGATACGCGCATGGCGCAGCGGCTCTCGCAGCTGCCCGGTGTCGGCCTGGTCAGCCTGGCCGGCGGGCAGCGCCCGGCAGTGCGCATCCAGGTCAATCCGTCCGCGCTGGCCGCCAACGGCCTGAGCATGGCCAGCATCCGCACCGCGATCGGCACGGCCAACGTCAACATGCCCAAGGGCAGCTTCGATGGCCCGACCCGCGCGATCATGCTCGATGCCAACGACCAGATGCGCTCGGTCGCCGAGTACCGCGCGCTGATCCTGGCCTACAAGGAGGGCGCACCGCTGCGGCTGGGCGATGTCGCCACCATCGAAGATGGCGCCGAGAACCGCCAGCTGGCCGCGTGGTCGGGCACTACCCCGGCCGTGCTGATCAACATCCAGCGCCAGCCCGGCGCAAACGTGATCGCCGTGGTCGACCAGGTGCGTGCGCTGCTGCCGCAGCTGCAGGCCTCGCTGCCGGCCGGTGTTGATGTGGCCGTCCTGAGTGACCGCACCGAATCGATCCGCGCCTCGATCCGCGGCGTGCAGCACGAGCTGCTGATCGCGATCGCGCTGGTGGTGATGGTCACCTTCGTGTTCCTGCGCAACCTCCCGGCCACGATCATCCCCAGCATCGCGGTGCCGCTGTCGCTGGTGGGCACTTTCGGGGTGATGCTGCTGGCCGGCTTCTCGCTCAACAACCTCACCCTGATGGCGCTGACCATCGCCACCGGCTTCGTGGTGGACGATGCGATCGTGATGCTGGAGAACATCGCCCGTCACCTGGAGCGCGGCGCCACGCCGATGCAGGCGGCGTTGAAAGGCGCCCGGCAGATCGGCTTCACGCTGATCTCGCTGACGCTGTCGCTGATCGCGGTGCTGATCCCACTGCTGTTCATGGCCGACGTGGTCGGCAAGCTGTTCCACGAGTTTGCGATCACGCTGGCGGTGGCGATCGGCATCTCGCTGCTGGTCTCGCTGACGCTGACGCCGATGATGTGCGCGCGCCTGCTCAAGGCCGGCCACGCGACCCGTCGCGATGCCGATAGGCAGGAATCGTCGCAGCAGGGCGACCCGTTCGACCGTGTCGTGGCGGTCTACGATCGCCAGCTGCACTGGGTGCTGCAGCGCCAGCCGCTGATGCTGGCCGCCACCGTCGCCACGCTGGTGCTGACGGCGCTGCTGTACGTGTGGGTGCCCAAGGGCTTTTTCCCGGTGCAGGATGCCGGGCTGATCCAGGGCATCAGCGAGGCGCCGCAGTCGATTTCCTTCCAGGCGATGGCGCAGCGCCAGCAGGCGCTGTCCGCGGCGTTGCTGGAAGATGAGGACGTGGCCAGCCTCTCCTCGTTCATCGGCGTGGATGGCAACAACGCCACGCTCAACAGTGGCCGGCTGCTGATCGAGCTGAAACCGCATGCACAGCGCGCTGCCGATGCACAGGCGATCATCGCGCGGCTGCAGCGGCGCGTGGCGCACGTCCCGGGCATCAGGTTGTACCTGCAGCCGGTGCAGGAACTGGGCATCGAAGACCGGATCAGCCGTACCCAGTACCAGTTCACCCTGACCAGCCCGGATCTCGCACAGCTGGAAACGTGGACGCCGCGCCTGCTTGCGCATCTGCAGCAGTCGCCGGCGCTGGCCGACGTCGCCAGTGATCTGCAGAACCAGGGCCTGCAGGCGCATGTGGTGATCGACCGGGTCGCCGCCGCGCGGCTGGGGATCAGCGTGGAGACCATCGCCGATGCGCTGTACGACGCGTTCGGGCAGCGCCAGATCTCGACCATCTTCACCCAGGCCAACCAGTACCGCGTGGTGCTGGAAGCGCGCCCGGACGTAGCCTTCGGCCCGGATGCGATCGCACGCCTGCACGTCACCGGGCCCGACGGGCGGCAGGTGCCGCTGGGCGGCATCGCGCGGATCGAACAGCGCCCGGCGCAGCTGCTGATCAACCATGTCGGCCAGTTCCCGGCGGTGACGTTCTCCTTCAATCTCGCCCCGGACGCCTCGCTGGGCGAAGCGGTGGAGGCGATCGAAGGTGCACGTACCGCGATCGGGCTGCCGGCCAGCGTCGAACTGCGCCTGCAGGGCGCCGCCGATGCGTTCCGCGCCTCGCTGTCGAGCACCTTGTGGCTGGTGCTGGCGGCGGTGGTGGTGATGTACCTGGTGCTGGGCGTGCTCTATGAGAGCTTCATCCACCCGATCACCATCCTCTCCACCCTGCCCTCGGCCACGGTGGGTGCGCTGCTGGCGTTGCTGGTCAGCGGGCGCAGCCTGGATCTGATCGCGGTGATCGGCATCGTGCTGCTGATCGGGCTGGTGAAGAAGAACGCGATCATGATGATCGACTTCGCGCTGGAGGCCGAGCGCGAGCATGGCATGGCGCCGCGTCAGGCGATCCACCAGGCCGCCCTGCTGCGCTTCCGGCCGATCCTGATGACCACGCTGGCCGCGCTGTTCGGCGCGATCCCGCTGATGTTCGCCAGTGGCTCGGGCGCGGAGCTGCGCCAGCCGCTGGGCCTGGTGATGGTGGGCGGGCTGATCGTCAGCCAGGTCCTGACCCTGTTCACCACGCCGGTGATCTACCTGTTCTTCGATCGCTTCCGCCAGCGTCCCGCACCGGCTGCCGACGCGGCTGACGAGGCGCTGGCGTGAGTCCGCTGTCGCGGGCGATCGGCTGGTTCGTGCAGCATCCGGTCGCCACCGTGCTGCTCGCGGTCGCGGTGGTGCTGGCCGGCCTGCTCGGGCTGCGCCTGCTGCCGGTCGCGCCCTTGCCACAGGTCGACTACCCGGCGATCAACGTCAGCGCGAGCCTGCCCGGCGCGAGCCCGGAATCGATGGCGGCCAACGTCGCCACGCCGCTGGAACGTGCGCTGGGCACCATACCGGGGCTGACCGGGATCGACTCGGCCAGCACCCAGGGCTCGACCCAGGTCGAACTGAAGTTCGCACTCGGCCGCAACGTGGACGATGCCGCGCGCGAGGTGCAGGCCGCGATCAATGCCGCGCGCGCGCAGCTGCCCAGCGGCATGCCGGGCATGCCGCAGTACCGCAAGGTGAATCCCTCGCAGGCGCCGATCATGGCGCTGGCGCTGAGTTCGGACAGTCTCTCGCCGGGCCAGATCTACGACGTGGCCTCCACCGTGATCGCGCAGAAACTGGCGCAGATTCCCGGTGTCGGCGAGGTCCAGGTGGGGGGCAGTTCGCTGCCGGCGGTGCGCGTCTCGCTGGATCCCAATGCACTCAACCATCACCGCATCGCGCTGGACGACATCGCCGCGGCGATCCGCAACGCCAACGCGCTCAAGCCACTGGGCACCGTCGCCAGCCAAGCCCAGCAGTGGCAGCTGGAAGCCACCCTGCAGCTGCGTACCGCCGCCGAGTACCGCCGCCTGATCGTGGCCATGCGCGATGGCCGGCCGGTGTACCTGGAGGACGTGGCCGGGATCAGCGAAGGCGTCGAAGACCGCTATGCCAGCGGCTTCCACAACGAGCGCCCGGCGGTGCTGCTGATCGTCAGCCGCCAGCCGGATGCCAACATCATCGAGACCGTCGACGCCATCCAGGCGCAGATGGACACACTGCAGGCACTGCTACCGGCCAACATCGACATGCAGGTGGTGATGGACCGTTCGCCGGTGATCCGCGCCACCCTGCGCGAGGCCGAACTGACCCTGCTGCTGGCCATCGCCCTGGTGGTGCTGGTGGTCCTGGCCTTCCTCGGCCACTGGCGTGCGGCGCTGGTGCCGACCGTGGCGATCCCGGTCTCGCTGCTGGGCGCGCTGGCGATCATCGCCCTGCTCGGGTTCTCGCTCAACACGCTCTCGCTGATGGCGCTGATCGTGGCGGCGGTGCTGGTGGTCGACGATGCGATCGTGGTGCTGGAAAACATCGCCCGCCATCGTGAGGAGGGCGCTTCGCCGATGACCGCCGCGCTGCGCGGCGCCGGTGAAGTCGGTGCCACGCTGCTGTCGATGAACATCGCGCTGGCCGTGGTGTTCATCTCGATCCTGTTCCTGGATGACTTCGTCGAGAAGCTCTTCCGCGAGTTCTCGCTGACCCTGGTGGCGGCGATGGGCGTCTCACTGCTGGTTTCGCTGAGCCTGACCCCGATGCTGTGCGCACGCCTGCTCGGGCAGGCACGGCCGGGCCCCGGCAATGGCCTGCAGCGCGCCGGGACCGCCCTGTTCGAACGCCTGCGCGCGGCCTACGTGGGCAGCCTGCAGACCATGCTGCGCTGGCTCGCGCTGCCGCTGCTGCTGTTCACCGGCGTGATCGCGCTGAATGTGTGGCTGTTCCAGCAGGTGCCCAAGGGCATCGTGCCCAAACAGGACACCGCGCAGCTGCGTGGATTCGCGCGCGGCGACGACGGGCTGTCGTTCCAGGTGATGCAGCCCAAGATCGAGGCATATCGGAAGTTGCTGCGGGCCGATCCGGCCATCAGCGACATCATCGGGTACATCGGCGGGCGCAGCGGGGTCAACAACGCCTTCATCATGATCAAGATGAAGCCGCTGGCCGAGCGCAAGGTCTCCAGCCAGCAGGTGATCGACCGCCTGCGCGCCAACATGCCGAAGATTCCGGGCGGCGGCCTGTTCCTGTGGGTGGACCAGGACATCAAGCTGGAGGGCAGCGGCGACAGCGGCCAGTACGAGTTCCAGCTGCTCTCCGGCGAACTGGAACCGCTACGGCAATGGACACCCAAGGTAGCCGATGCGCTGCGCGCCCTGCCCGAGCTGGTCGATGTGGAATCCAAGGGCGACGAAGGCATGCGCCAGGTGGTGCTCGACATCGACCGCGACGCTGCCGCGCGGCTGGGCGTGGACATGCGCATGATCGCCTCGGTGCTCAACAACGCCTTCAGCCAGCGCCAGGTCGCCACGCTGTACGACACCCTCAACCAATACCGCGTGGTGATGGAGCTGGACCCGCGTTACACCCAGGATCCCTCCACGCTGGAGCAGATCCATGTGATCGGCAAGGACGGTCAGCGTTTGCCGCTGTCCTCGATTGCCAGCTGGTCCTACGGCATGGCACCGGACCGCATTTACCACAGCCAGCAGTTTGCTTCGGTCTGGATCGAGTTCGCGCTGGCGCCCGGCGTGACCCTGGACCAGGCGGTGAAGGCGGTGGACCGTGCGATGGCCGGGATCATGCTGCCCACCCACGTGCAGGCCAGGCTGAGTGGCGAGGCCGGTGGCTTCGAGAAGCTGCGCGAGCGCCAGCTGTGGTTGATCGTGGGCGCGATGTTGGCGGTGTATCTGGTATTGGGCGTGCTGTATGAAAGCTTCGTGCAGCCGCTGGCGATCCTCTCCACCCTGCCCTCGGCCGGCGTGGGCGCGCTACTGGCGCTGATGGCCTTCGGCAACGAGTTGAACCTGATCTCGCTGCTCGGCCTGTTCCTGCTGGTGGGGGTGGTGATGAAGAACACCATCCTGATCATCGACTTCGCGCTGTCGGCCGAGCGCGAGCGCGGGTTGCCGTCGTACGACGCCATCTGCGAGGCGGCACGACTGCGCTTCCGACCGATCCTGATGACCAGCGTGGCGGCCCTGCTGGGCACGTTGCCGCTGATGCTGGCCACCGGCGAAGGCTGGGAGATGCGTCAGCCGTTGGGCATTGCGATCGTGGGTGGGTTGCTGGTGAGCCAGTGGCTGACGTTGTATACGACGCCGGCGATCTACCTGGCCTTGGCGAAGCTGCGGCGGGCGGCGTGATCATCGGACGCGCGACGCCCTGAGGGTAGAGCCACGCCATGCGTGGCTGCTCCTGCATGATCTGCAAGCAGCGCCGCGGCGCTGTGCGCAGCCACCCAGGGGGTGGCTCTACCCTGGATCAACGCACGCTCATGCCGCCTTGCTGATCCGCACCGCCCGCCGCGCCCGCACTGCCTCGGCAAGACTCTCCAGCACCGCCAGCGAGCTGTCCCAGCCGATGCAGCCATCGGTGATGCTCTGGCCGTAGGTCAGCGGCTGGCCCTCGACCAGGTCCTGTCGCCCAGCCACCAGATGACTCTCGACCATGACGCCAACGATGCGCTCTTCGCCGTTGGCCAGCTGCGCGTTGATGTCGGCGATGACCTTGGGCTGGTTCTCCGGATTCTTGCTGCTGTTGGCGTGGCTGGCATCGATCATGATGCGCGCGGCCAGGTGCGACTTGGCCAGGGTCTGGCTGGTCGCTTCCACGTGGTCGGCATCGTAGTTCGGCGTCTTGCCGCCGCGCAGGATGACGTGGCAATCCGGATTGCCGGCGGTGGCCACGATCGCGGTGCCGCCTTCCTTGGTCACCGACAGGAAGTGATGCGGGTTCGAGGCCGCGCCAATCGCATCGGCGGCGATCTTGATGTTGCCGTCGGTGCCGTTCTTGAAGCCCACCGGGCACGACAGGCCCGAGGCGAGCTCGCGGTGCACCTGGCTCTCGGTGGTGCGTGCGCCGATCGCGCCCCAGGCCACCAGATCGGCGATGTACTGCGGCGAGATCACGTCGAGGAATTCCACGCCGGCCGGCAGGCCGAGCTTGTTGATGTCGCGCAGCAGGCCGCGCGCCACGCGCAGGCCCTTGTTGATGTTGAAGCTGCCGTCCAGGTCCGGATCGTTGATCAGGCCTTTCCAGCCCACCGTGGTGCGCGGCTTTTCGAAGTACACGCGCATGACGATTTCCAGCTCATCGGCGTAGGCATCGCGCAGCGGCTTGAGGCGCTGGGCGTATTCGATGGCGGCCACCGGGTCATGGATCGAACACGGGCCGATCACCACCGCGAGGCGGTCGTCGCGGCCGTGCAGGATCTCGTGCAGGGCCGCGCGCGAGGCGCTGACTGTATCGGAGGCTTCATCGTCGCAGGGCAGCATCGCCAGCAGCTGTGCCGGCGGGGTCAACGGTTCGATCTTGCGGATGCGCAGGTCATCGGTATGGGGGGGCATGGGATAACTCCTTGGAAGTGGGGGTCCCCAGCGCGGCGGCAACAAAAAAGCCGCCAGGTGCGCTGGCGGCTTTCGGGAATGCGTCTGAAGCTTTCTTCAGGGTGAGCGCATGCCTTCCTCCGCCGGTGGCTTCGGAAAGTAATACCAAAAGTAGGCATTGGCGGGGCGTGCGTTCATTGGGGAGTATTGATAACACAGGGGTTTGGAGGTGCCAACTGTTTCATTCGCAACTGCGGCGTCGGTTCAGCCCCGTTCGAGCGCCCCACGCGCTCACGTCCGCGGCAGCGCCGCCAGCTCAGCCAGGTGCTGCTGCAAGGTGCCCGCTGCGCCCACCGCCTGCGTGGTGGTGAAGTACTCGTGGCAGCCGGTGGCACCGATCGCGGCCGGCACGGCATCGGCATCGGCATCGGCATCGGCATCGAGCCTCCGCCGGTTGATTTGAAAAGTGATACCAACAGTAAGTCGTGGCGGGTCCCCAGACAGAGGAAGACAACGGGGCTCTGCATTCCTGCTGGTACCAAAACGAGGCATATGAGCAACGCATCATCGATGGCGACAGTCCGGTTAGATCTGGCCTCTTAAGCTCGCAATGATGCCGAAGCCGGGCCCATCGACGTCATGCCCTGTGCAGCCTGTCGCACGCACTAGAGAGGATTGACTCTTAGTGGGCTGGCCCCGGCCAGCAATCGCCCTACGTAATCGTCCGATGGATACGGCGCCAGGACTGTGGATCCATCATCGTCTTCGAATACGCACTCCTCCATCATCCCGTAGTCGAACCATGTCGTGAGACTAGGCGTCCTCCAGCTCGGCGCATATTGCAGGCACTGCATTTTCCCCTCGACAGTCAACTCGTTTTGGAACATGGCGATGACGTCAGCAAACACATTGCCCGCAACGAAGATCTCCTGGCCGGTCTCAACCACTGAGCGGGCAGACAAGTTGCCAGCAATGAGCATCGCACAATCATTCCCCGAGCATGCGTGCATGTGGTGGACGGCGAGATCACCGCAGACCACCAACCATCCCTCACATGTCATGTTGTGCGCGGTCAGAGTACCCAGGACGATAACGCTGCCATCGTCCAGATAGTGAGCGATCTCCAACCTGCCATCAACGCTAAGATCCCCATCAACGATCAAGCAATCGACATCGAGGTTCAAGCTCCAGTCGCCTTGCAGCTGCATCCCGGGAATGCAGATCACGACGGGTGCTTCGATGCTCGCCCCTGCCGACGGAGATGCGCTTGCAGCCGCCTCCATGCGATCCAGCATCTCCGCGGAGAACGCCCCGCTCCCGATCAGTTCCTCGCGCATGTCCATGAGAATTTCGCTTGCACCCGAACTATCTGCGAGATCCTCGATGGATGCGAATGCACGATGCAGGAACTGCTTCGCTTTCTTGGGCTGCCGGTTGAGGACTTGCTTCGCCTGCACTGTAGTAAGGCGGGATACACAAGTCTGGTCAGGAAGATCATCAATCAGCAGAGCCATCAGCACTTCCATTCAGCGGTTTCAGCCGAATTTTCCCGTGGACGAAAGCAACGGGCCATACAACTTGTTGCGTTTAATGCGGCAGTGCATGAAGGCTCAGCGAGATATTCGTGTGACGCCCGCTCACCCCCGCGGCAGCGCCGCCAGCTCAGCCAGGTGCTGCTGCAGGGTGCCCGCTGCGCCCATCGCGTGCGTGGTGGTGAAGTACTCGTGCCAGCCGGTGGCACCGATCGCGGCGAGCAGCGCATCGGCATCCAGCCGTTCGGCGCACTGCCACACCGCATAGAACTGCTCGGCGGTGGTGTGCGGTACGTCCTGCTCGATACGGCCCATCGCCACCGGCGTGACGCGGGCGGGATCCACGTTCTGCATACCCGCACCGATGCGGGCGAAGAGCGCCCCGCGCGATACCGGGTCCAGCGCGGTCCAGGCAGGGGTGGCGGTGTACAGCTCGATCAACATGTGCGACATGGCAGTCCTTGAGGTCAGAGCGAGCGCAGTGCGCGCTTGCGGATATAGGTGTTGGCCGGATCATCGGCATGGCGCTGCTGCCATTCGCTGCACAGCGCGCGGACCCAGTCAGGCTGGCTTTTGCCGGCGTCGTTGAGCCAGTTGCCGACCGAGTCCTGTACGTAGCGCGAGGCATCGCAGCACAGTGCCTGCAGCAGCGGCAAGGCGTGCTGCGGTTCGTGCTTGAACAACGCGATGTGCGCGGCCCATACGCCCCGCGGGCGCAGCGCTTCGCAGGCGAAGCGGCGCACATTCGGTGAGACGTCGGTGGTCCAGCCGTGCAGGTGCGTGAGCACGCGCAGCGGTTCGGCGACGACGTGAGGTCGCACCGCCAGCCACGCCCACTCGCGCACGCCGAAGTGCGCATCATCGGCCAGCACGCGCAGGGCATCGAGCTTGCGCTCCAGCGACAAGGCCGGGTCACTGCCGATCAGATAGCACGCCCAGCCACGCACGGTATCGCTGCAGTGCCGCGACCACGTGGCGTGGTCACCGTGACCATGCACGCGCAGCAGAGTGGCCGCCCCCTGCATGCGCAGCGTGATGCCGCGCTTGGCCGCATTGCGCATCGGTGTGATCGCGGCGGCGGGCAAGCCCGGCGCTACATTCGCCATCAGCTTGGCGAAGTCCACCGCCAGCACTTCGGCCAGATGCGTGGCTTCGGTTTCACCGCGATCCAGCTGCCCGCGCCGCTCGCGGGTGACGGGCTGTTTCATGCGGCGCGCCCCGCGTCGGTGCGCGACCACACGCGCTGCAGCAACGTGCCGAGCGTGCGCCGTTCCCTGGGGCTGATATCCGCGAACAGCGAGGCGATCCACTCGGTCTGCTGGTCGAACAGGCGCGCGGCCAGTGCCTGGCCGGCCCCGGTCAACCGTACGTGGATGCGGCGCCTGTCATCCGGATCACTGTGGCGGCTCACCAGGTGCTCGCGCTCCAGCCCATCAAGCAGGCCGGTGATGGTGGCGCGGGTCACCCCGGCGCGCTCGGCCAGCTGGTGTGGCGAAAGCGCCGTATCTGCGCCACGCAGCAGGAACAGCAGGACGAAACGCCCTTCGCTCAGGCCCAGCGGCGCCAGCCGGCTGGCGCAGTCCTGGTCGATCGCGCTGGCCAGCGACAACACCTGGAAGCACAGCGCCAACTCGCCCGAATCCGGTTGGCCGCGGCGCTCCAGTTCAGTCAGGAAGGCATGGTGTTTGGTTTCCAGCATGCAGGCGGCTTCGACATAATACGGCGGCTAACTATATCGTCGTTGCGCTCTGAGAGAAAGGCTCGGCGCCTACGTTGCCGCTACTGCGGGCACCTGCATCCGTACGATCAACCCGCCGCCCGGCCTGTCCAGCAGCCAGAGCTGACCGCCGTGCTGGCGAACCGCGCCCTGGACCACCGCCAGCCCCAGACCGCTGCCGCCGGTGGCGCGGTTGCGCGAGCTTTCATGCCGCTGGAAAGGCTGCAGCAACCGGGCTTTTTCGCCATCGGGGATACCCGGCCCGCGGTCGGCGACCTCCAGCCACAGCGCGTCGCCCGTGGTGTGCACGTCCACTTCCACCGTGCCGGCATAGCGCGCGGCGTTGTCGATGAGGTTGTCCAGTGCGCGCCTGAGCAGGAGGGCATCACCGTGCCATGGCAGAGGCCCGGTCAGGCCACTGTGGATCTCCACACCGCGCAGGCGCGCGGACTGCACGCACTCGTCCAGCAGGGCCGCCATGTCCAGCGGCAGCATCGAGGCGGGTTCCAGTTCGCCACGGGCGTAGTCGAGGACCTGTTCGATCATTGCGTTCATGCGTTCGATGTCGGCCACCATCCGCGCGGCCTGCGCGGGCGGTGCGAATTCGGCGCGCAGGCGCAGCCCGGTCAATGGCGTGCGCAGATCGTGCGCGACCGCTGCCAGCATGCGCGTCATGTCCTGCGCCTGCTCGCGGAGACGTTCACGACCGGCATTGATGGCCTTGGCCACCATCTGGACATCGCGTGGGCCGTCGTCGGGCAGCAGCATGCTGGATTGCAATGTCACGGCAGCGCTGGCGTCGGCCAGCCGGCGCAGCGGGCGCCCGATCCGGAGCGCCGCCCATGCCGTCAGCGGTGCCAGCAGGACAGTGCCGCCGAGCAGCGCCATCAATACCTGGCGTCGCCACGCCACCACGTCGCCCTGGTCACTGCCCAGCACCTGCCAGCGGCCATCGGCGCGTTGCACGCCAAGCTCGAACGGTGGCCATTGCAGGGCCGCCAGTGCCAGGCCCTGCGCACGCAGCACTTGTGGATCGGCCAGCGCGTCCACCGGGGTGCCACGGGAGTACACCTTGATATCGGGCGCATTGCCCGTCCCTTTCCAGACCAGCCTGACATGCTCGACAGGCAGCGCCAGCTGGTGGGCGGTCAACTGTGTCAACCAGGGACTGGCATGACCGCTGGGCGGCGCATCCCGCAGCGTCACCCGCATTCCCTCGGTCGCCGGGGCCCGTTCACCGCGCAGCACCTGCACAGCATGATCCAGCCTCATCTGGGGCGGCGCTGGCCGGGGCATCCAGCCGATCACCGCCAGGCTGACCAGCGTGGCCAACAGCAGGCTGCTCACGGCCAGCATGACGATCCAGGTGGTGGTGGACCAGTGCCGGGTCACAGTACCTCCACCGCCGCATCGAACCGGTAGCCCTCGCCGCGCAGTGTCTGCACGAGTGCATCGCCACCGGCCGCCGCATGGGCCAACCTGCGGCGCAGGCGGCTGACCGCCAGGTCGACCGCGCGATCGACACTCTCGTGCGCATCGCCGCGCGTGAGCTGCATCAACCGCTCGCGGTCAAGCACCCGCCCGGGGCGCTCGGCCAAGGCCTGCAGCAGGGCGAATTCGCCCCGGCTCAACACAACCTCGGCGCCATCGGGCGCGAACAGGCGGCGTTGCTCCGGCAGCAGCCGCCACCCGGCAAAACGCAGTTCGGCAACAGCCTGCCCCCGCAGCTTCTCCTGCCTGCGCAGCAGCGCGCGGACGCGCGCGATCAGTTCGCGCGGGTCGAACGGCTTGGCAAGGTAGTCGTCGGCGCCCATCTCCAGGCCGATGACGCGGTCGGGCGTGGCCCCCATCGCCGATAGCATCAGGATCGGAATCGCACGTGCCTGCAGCCGCCTGCAGACCGACAGGCCGTCCTCACCGGGCATCATCCAATCCAGGATGATCGCGTCGGGCCGATGGACCTGCAGCAGGTGGTCCAGCGCGACTGCATCGGCGGCCACGCGCACACGGAAGCCATGCCGCTCCAGGCACTCGGCGAGTGCATCACGGATGCTGGTGTCATCGTCGACCACGACGATCTCGGGGCTGCGGTTCATGCGGGCAGTATCGGGCAGGTCTGTATCCAGACGGTATCAACGCGGACATTCCCGCGATACGGCGGTGAGGATCAATCACCGCTCCTTCCCACGGCGTTCTCCCATGCACCCTGCCCTGCTCCCATTGCTGACCGCCACCCTTGCAGCACCAGCACCCGAACATATCCTGCCGATGTGGATGCAGGCCATGCATCCCAGCGTCGCCGTGCGTCTGGATGGCCAGGCCGAGCCGTTGCGCTTCGTGGTCGACAGCGCGGCAGGTGCCACGCTGGTGGACAGCCGCATCGCCCGTCGTTACGGCTTGGACAATACCGACGACGCGACCGCCGGGCAGATCCGCGGTGCGTCTGCCAGCAGCGCCATGGCGAACCGCATGCGGCAGACCGACTGGGCGATCGGCACGGTGAAGCTGACGATCGTCGGCATGCACGCGGACCTGTCGCGCCTTTCCAATCCCGACAAGGCGATCACCGTCGATGGCATCCTCGGCAACGACCTTACGCGCCGCTGGGACACCCGGTGGGATTTCGCCGCGAGTGAACTGCAGTTGTGGACGGCGGGGCAGCTTGATGATGGGCCTCACTGCCAAGCCAACGCCCTACCCTCGCGACGACGTGGACTGGAAGGCTTCGGCTTCATCGCCACACAGTTGGGTGAGGCGGGCATCGAGGCGATTGCGGTGGTGGATACCGGGGCAGCCCAGACCGTGCTCAATGCCGCCGCCGCGCGTGCGTTGGGGCTGCGCACCGATGGCAGCGATGCACGGGTCACGCCTCGCGAAAAGGGAACGGAAGGCCTGGGCGGACAACCGCAGCCGAGCTGGCTCTATACCTTGCCTGCACTGCGCAGCGGCACCTGGCAGCACCCTGCGTTTGAGGTGAGGATCAGTGCACTTCCGGTGTTCAAGGCCATTGGACTGGAGGACCAGCCTGCGCTGATCCTGGGCGCCGACGCGATGCTCGACAGCCAGGTGGACATCAGTGCGGGGGCAGCGCGCATCTGCCTGCAGCGTCCCGCAACGCACTGAGCCACGCGCGAATGGGGGTTTACGCGGGCGCCGTCCCGCGGCAGCATGCCGCCATCACCACTGACGCAAGGACACGCGGATGGACCCTTCTCAAGCTGACGCCGTGGCGGATGCCATGCTGCAACCCGATCCCAAGCGCGAGGCCGTGCGGGCACGGCATCTTGCCAGCGCCGCACAACTGAAGCGTCAGCGTAAGGCCGCAGGAGCGAGCCTGGTCGGCATGGCCGTGGGCGCCGCGGTGGCCAGCCAGTTTCCGATGGCCTTTTCGCAGGGCATGCTGATCGGCGCGTTGCTGACGTATTTGCCCACCAAGCTATGGCTGGACCGGCGTGCACGCCTCGCCGACCCCGCCATCCGCGGCGACGGGCAAGCCCGGCCATAGCGCAGGGGTTCCGGCCGCCCCTTTACCAGCGCACACGCGCCGGTAAAGGCCCATCATGCGAGGGAAACAAGGGCAGCACGTATTCGGCCAGTTCCTGCAGCACCTCGGCCGCCGGGCGCTGTGAGAACTGGATGCCCAGCGCAGCATGGTTCACGCCGGCACGTTGCCACTCGCCGAGCAGATCGATCAATCCGTTACGACCGGTCCTCAACGTGTAGCCGCCATTGAGCGGGGTGCGTGGACGGTTCGGGTCCTCGACCAGATCCAGCCACTCGTTGGTGACATGCGGGCGGAAACCCCCGTCGGGAATGAGCCGGCGCCAGGCCTGGATCTTGTCGGCCAGGCGCCGCGGCCCGGCCGCATGATGGGTTGCCTCGGGATAGGTCAGCCAGCCATCGGCATGTTGCCCGACCCAGTCCAGTGTCTGCCGCGAGGTGCCGGTCACCAGCAGCGGAATCGCCCCGGCCACTGGCTTGGGCAACAGTTCCACGCCCTGCAGCGCGCCCAGTGGCGACTCGATATGCAGGGAACCGTGCTGCATCAACTGACGAACGTAGGCCACCGATGCGGCAAAGCGCTCGCCGCGGTCTGCATGCTGCAGGCCATACGCAGGGAACTCGACCGGACGATCGCCCGAAGCGATGCCCAGCACCAGGCGCCCACCGGACAGCTGGTCGATGGTGGCCGCCGACTTTGCCAGATCGATCGGGTGGCGCAGCGAGAAGATCGCGCTACCGGTGGCCAGCGCCAGCCGTTCGGTGCGCGCCGCCAGGAAGGCCAGATAGGTAAACGGATCGAACACCTGCCCGGCATCGCCGAACAGCGGGTCGAACAACGGCACATCCCGCACCCAGGTCGCGGCGAAACCGTCGCGGTCCAGCTGGCTCACCAGGTCGGCCTGGCCGCCCAGCACCTGCATGTCGCCCTGGTAGAAGCGCAATGGCAGGAACACGCCCAGCGTGAGCGCACCGTCGCGGAACATGCGCTGGTAGCCGGCATGCCGGGCGAACATCGGGGCGGAGGCGCCGGTCAGCGGAGCCTGCATCGCGGTGATATCGGTCAACTGCGTCATCATGGTCATGCCTGGATCAGGGGCCGGTGGCCGGTTCGGGGAGCTGCACGCCGCGCTGCACCGCAGGCCGCTGTGACATGCGCAGGTGCCATGCACTCAAGTGCGGGTACGCGCTGAAATCGAAGCCGATCAACTGCGCGATGTGGGTCCAGCCGTAACCGGCGATGTCGGCGATCGAATACGCCTCACCTGCCACCCATGGGCGCTCGGTGAGGCGCTGGTCCAGCGTGGCGAAGAACTCCCCGCTCAGGCGCCGATAGCGTTCGATCGCAGGTGCGTAGCGCTCCTCGGCAAACATCTCGACATGCACGCGCTGGCCGAGGATCGGGCCGACGCTGGCGGCATGGAACATCAGCCAGGTGATTGCCTCCCAGCGCGCGCGTGGCGCGTGGGGCAACAGGCGTCCGCTCTGCTCGGCCAGGTACAGCAGGATGGCAGCCGATTCGAACACGGTGATGCCCGTCGCCTCGTCGACCAACACCGGAATGCGGCCGTGCGGATGCAGTTGCAGAAAATCGGGATGGCGGTGCTCACCGGCGTCGATACGTACGTGGTGCAGCACATAAGGGAGGCCGAGTTCCTCCAGCGCAATGGTGATCTTGAAGCCGTTGGGCGAGCTGTCGGTGTACAGGTGCAGCGAAGCGGAGGACACAGCGGTCTCCTTGGCGGGCGGTGGAGGGGGAGGGGGTTCATGTCACGGCGCCACGCCGCGATGGCAGCGCCTGTCGATTGCGGGTGGGCAATCGGGTACATGCAATGCAGCTGGACTAAACCACCGTGAATCAACATGATCACGATGCTACGCAGGGCAGTACGCCGTGTAGAACGATTCTTCCTGCACTACCAAGAGAGAAAATCTAAGGTCATGGGCGCCGTCCTTCCCCTGCTCGCGCTGCGCGCCTTCGTCGAAACCGGGCGTCATGGCAGCCTCAAGGCCGCTGCTGCGGTCATGGGGGTCACGCCGGGCGCGATCAGCCAGCAGCTCAAGCTGTTGCAGGCGCGCACCGGCGTCACGCTGTTCACCCGTACCCCCCATGGTGTCGCCCTCACCGCGGCCGGCGCACAGGTGCACCCTGCCCTGCTGCGCGCGTTCGATCAGATCCAGGACAGCATGGCCACCCTGGACTCCATCCATGCGCGGCAGACACTGACGATCAGCACCGTGCCCAGCTTTGCCGCCTCCTGGCTGGTGCCGCGGCTGGGGCGGTTCACCGAACGTCACCCGGCGATCGAAGTGCGCGTGGAGGCCTCATCGACGCTGGTGGATCTGCGTCGCGACCGTATCGACATCGCCATCCGCCACGGTCTGGGTGCGTATCCCGGGCTGGTCTCACGCCCGCTGGCGGCACCGGTGCTGTTGCCGGTGGCCTGCCCGGCGCTGCTCGCCAACGGCCCACCCATCCACTCGGCGGTGGATTGCCTGCAGTACCCGCTGCTGCAGGATTCAGACCGCAGCGACTGGTCGCTATGGTTCAGCGCGCTCGGCCTGCCACCCGACCCGCGCATCGAGCGTGGCCCGGCGTTCGATGATGACGTGCTGTTGATCCGTGCCGCGGAGGCGGGCCAGGGCATCGCGCTGGTGCGCGACCTGTATGTCGACGCCGAAGTGGCCAGCGGGCGGCTGGCGGTGGTGCTGGATCAGCCCTGGCCGACGCGGTTTGCGTACTACGCCGTCACCCTGCCCGGCGCCGAGGAGACGCCGGCCATCGCAGCCTTCCTGGGTTGGCTGCAGGACGAGGTCGAGACGCCCACCAGCGCGCTGTGAGCCCGTAAGCCGCGCACAAAAAAACCCCGCCTTCCGGCGGGGTTTTTGTACTGCGGTGGCGGATGGCAGGTGCCGACCGATGGCCGGCCTCTACATCAGAAGTCCATGCCGCCCATGCCACCCATACCGCCCATGCCGCCGCCAGCTGCGCCAGCGCCGTCATCCTTCTTCGGGGCTTCGGCAACCATCGCTTCGGTGGTGATCATCAGGCCAGCGATCGAGGCCGCGTTCTGCAGCGCCGAACGGGTCACCTTGGTCGGGTCCAGGATGCCGAATTCCAGCATGTCGCCGAATTCGCCGGTGGCCGCGTTGTAGCCGAAGCTGCCGCTGCCTTCCTTGACGCGGTTGACGATGACCGACGGCTCTTCGCCGGCGTTGGCCACGATTTCGCGCAGCGGGGCTTCCATCGCGCGCAGGGCGATCTGGATGCCGTGGTTCTGGTCTTCGTTGGCACCCTTCAGGCCGCTCAGCGCGGTGACGGCACGGACCAGCGCGACGCCGCCGCCCGGGACCACGCCTTCTTCAACGGCTGCACGGGTCGCGTGCAGGGCGTCGTCGACGCGATCCTTCTTTTCCTTCATTTCGATTTCGGTCGAGGCACCGACCTTGATCACGGCAACGCCGCCGGCCAGCTTGGCCACGCGTTCCTGCAGCTTTTCACGGTCGTAATCGGACGAGGTGTCTTCGATCTGGGTCTTGATCTGGGTGACACGCGCTTCGATGTTGGCCTTCTCGCCGGCGCCATCGATGATGGTGGTGTTTTCCTTGGAAACCTGCACCTTCTTGGCGCGGCCCAGGTCCTTGATCGTCGCCTTTTCCAGCGACAGACCAATTTCCTCGGAGATCACGGTGCCGCCGGTCAGCACGGCCATGTCTTCCAGCATCGCCTTGCGACGATCACCGAAGCCCGGTGCCTTGACGGCCACGACCTTGACGATGCCACGGATGGTGTTGACCACCAGGGTAGCCAGCGCTTCGCCTTCGATGTCTTCGGCGATGATCAGCAGCGGCTTGCCGGCCTTGGCGACGCCTTCCAGCACGGGCAGCAGGTCGCGCACGTTGGAGATCTTCTTGTCGTGCAGCAGCACG
>Ga0160437_1000081_pt1 | contig 57995 bp, 55 predicted proteins | sample HID1975I_E0MG_FD_108227 | JGI IMG/M metagenome (GOLD analysis project Ga0160437, IMG submission 108227) | Enriched soil microbial communities from UW Madison campus, WI, USA - HID1975I_E0 MG | ecosystem: Environmental > Terrestrial > Soil > Unclassified | place: USA: Madison, Wisconsin... | reverse complement strand
ATCCAGGTGGGCTCCTGCAGGGTGCCGTCGAAGTTGGGCGCCCAGTCCACCGTGCCCTGGCCGAGTTCGCCCAGCAGCACCTCGGCGATGGGCGTGAGCCTGGACTCGGTGTAGCGCATCGCCGCGAACGACTTGGGGTCGTCCTGCGAGCCGAAGTTGCCCTGGCCGTCGATCAGCGGATAGCGGTACGAGAACGGCTGCGCCATCAGCACCATCGCCTCGTAGCAGGCGCTGTCGCCGTGCGGGTGGAACTTGCCGATCACGTCGCCGACGGTGCGTGCGGACTTCTTCGGCTTGGCGGTGGCGCCGAGTCCCAGTTCGCTCATCGAATAGATGATCCGCCGCTGCACCGGTTTGAGCCCGTCGCCGATGAAGGGCAGGGCGCGGTCGAGCACCACGTACATCGAGTAGTCGAGATAGGCGCGCTCGGCGTACTCGCGCAGCGGGATCTGCTCGAAACCGTGGAAGGCCGGGCGGACGTCTGGGTCGGTCATGCGGGGGAAACCTGGAGCGGAAGCGATCGTACGATTCTACCGGCCGCAAAAGCAGGCAGGCAGAAAAAACCCCCGCGGAAGCGGGGGTTCACGGTTCTCGCCGCGTTTGTCTCAGCGATGCAGCTCGCCGGCCGCCTCCGGCTGGTACTTGATCGACAGCACGCGCAGGTTGAGCGTGCGGTTGCCCGGCATCGGCCAGTCGATGCTCTGGCCCACGCGCAGGCCGAGCAGGGCGCTGCCGACCGGGGCCAGGATCGAGACGCGGCCCGGCTCGCCGGTGGCGTCGCGCGGGTAGACCAGGGTCAGTTCGCGCTCCTCGCCGCTGCTCTCGTCGACGAAGCGGGCGGTGGAATTCATGCTGATCACGTCGCCGGGCATCTGCGCCGGTTCCACGACATCGGCGCGCTCCATTTCCGCCTCCAGCGAGGCGGTGTCGATCCCGCGCTCGTTGGCGCCTTCGAGCAGGGCCTCGATGCGGTCGTAGTCCAGGCGCGACATGACGATCGAGGGGCGCGCGGTTTCGGGTGTTGCCATGGGTGGACTCCAAGCGGGAACGGGCGGCGCGCCGGGCGCGTCGTCCGCGGATCAGTTGCTGATGGTTCGAAGTTAGCCCCGAAGCCGGCGGGCGGCAAGCGGGCGCACATGCGAAAAACCCCCGCAAGCGGGGGTCTTCTACAACCTGGTGCCCGGGAGAGGACTCGAACCTCCACGGAGTTGCCCCCGCTAGCACCTGAAGCTAGTGCGTCTACCAATTCCGCCACCCGGGCGGGTGCAGGCCGCGTATGTTGCGGTGCGGGGCAGCACTTGTCAACGCCTGTCGACACCGGAAGTTCGCGGACCGGCGTGTAACATCCGCCAATGGCAAAAACTCCCAGCAAGCGCGGCAGCGGCCGCGGCAAGACCGGTGCCCGCGACGGCAAGCCGGCGACGAAACAGGGCGGCCGGAAGGGCGCGGGAGGAAGCAAGCTGCCGGGCTGGATGCCGGAACCGCCGCCGAAGCCCGCGCGCCAGCCCGACCGCGCCGCGCCGAAGTCCGGCGGCAAGCGCGGCGGCCTGCAGGACCCGCACGCCGCACGCGAGGCCAGCCGCTACGAGAACCCGATCGCCAGCCGCGAGGCCATCCTGCAACTGCTGGTCGACGCCGACGGCCCGCAGTCGGCCGACGCCCTGGCCGAGCGCCTACAGCTGACCGAGCCGGACCGCTTCGACGCGCTGGCCAAGCGCCTGGCGGCGATGGTCCGCGACGGCCAGTTGCTGCAGAACCGCCGCGGCGGCTACGTGCCGGCCGAGCGGCTCGACCTCATCCCGGGCACGGTGATCGCCAACCCCAACGGCTTCGGCTTCCTGCGCCCGGATTCGGGCGTCGGCGACGACCTGTTCCTGCCCCCGGCCGAGATGCGCAAGGTGCTGCACGGCGACCGCGTGTTGGCATCGGTCACCGGCATGGACCGGCGCGGCCGCGAAGGCGCGATCGTCGAGGTGCTGGAGCGGCGCCTGAACCGGCTGATCGGCCGCTTCGAGGTGGAGTCCGGGATCAGTTTCGTGGTGCCCGACGATGCGCGCGTGCAGCGCAACGTGCAGGTGCCGTCCGACGCGCGGCTGGACGCGAAATCCGGCCAGCTGGTGGTGTGCGAGATCATCCAGCCGCCGACCGCGCACCGCCCGCCGATCGGCCGCATCCTCGCGGTGCTGGGCGACAAGCTCACCGCTTCGCTGGCGGTGGAGGCCGCGATCCACGGCCACGAGATCCCGCACGAGTTCCCGCCCGAGGTGCTGGCGCAGGCCGCGGCGGTGCCGGTCGAGGTCGACGCGGCCACCGCAGGCAAGCGCCTGGACCTGCGTGGCCTGCCGCTGGTGACCATCGACGGCGAGGACGCCAAGGATTTCGACGATGCGGTGTACTGCGAACCCAACCGCAGCGGCTTCCGGCTGGTGGTCGCGATCGCCGACGTCTCGCACTACGTGCGCCCCGGCACGCCGCTGGACGACGAGGCGCAGACGCGGGCCACGTCGGTGTATTTCCCCGGCTTCGTCGTGCCGATGCTGCCGGAGACCTTGTCCAACGGCATCTGCTCGTTGAAGCCGCAGGTCGACCGGCTGTGCTTCGTCTGCGACATGCAGGTCAGCCGCGCCGGGCGCGTGACGAGCTCGGAGTTCCACGAGGCGGTGATGAACTCGCACAAGCGCCTGACCTACACCCAGGTCTGGAACGCCGTGGGCGAGGGCGTGCCGGCGGAAGACCGCGACCAGGCGCGTGCCTTCATCGGTGACCAGCTGCCGCAGATCGAAAACCTGCACCGGCTGTACCAGGTGCTCGACAAGGCGCGGCGCCAGCGCGGCGCGATCGACTTCGAGACCTCGGAAGTGCGTTTCGTGCTCGGCCCGCAGGGCGAGGTGACCCAGGCCGGCATGATCCAGCGCAACGACGCGCACAAGCTGATCGAGGAGTGCATGATCGCGGCCAACGTCGAGGCCGCGAAGTTCCTGCTCGACGCCGGCGTGCCGGCGCCGTATCGCGACCACGACAAGCCGCCGGAGGCGAAGTACACGGACCTGCTGGAATTCCTCAAGGAATTCCAGCTGCGCATGCCGGCTTGGGCGAAGGTGCGGCCGATGGACTTCCGCAACCTGCTCGAAACCGTGCGCGGGCGGCCCGACGCCGCGCTGCTCGAATCGGTGGTGCTGCGCAGCCAGAGCCTGGCCGTCTACGCGCCGGAGAACATCGGCCACTTCGGCCTGGCGCTGGAGGCATACGCGCACTTCACCTCGCCGATCCGCCGCTACCCGGACCTGCTGGTGCACCGTGCGATCAAGCACGCGCTGTCCGGCGGCAAGCCGGAGAGCTACCGCTATTCGCACAGCGACATGGCGGCACTGTCGCTGCAGTGCTCGGAACGCTCGCGCCGCGCCGACGAGGCCCAGCGCGAGGTGGACGACCGCTACCGTGCGGCATGGATGGAAGAGCACGTCGGCAGCGAGTTCGACGGCGTGATCAGCGGCGTGACCAGCTTTGGCCTGTTCATCGAGCTCGACGAGTCCAAGGTCAACGGCCTGGTGCACGTGACCCAGCTGCCGAACGACTACTACCACTTCGACCCGATCCGCAAGACGCTTACCGGCGAACGCACCGGCCGCCAGTACCGCCTCGGCGACCGCGCGCGCATCGTGGTGCTCAAGGCCAGCCTGGAGGAGCGCAAGATCGACTTCCGCCTGGTCCGAGAGGAGGGCGATGGCGGTGGTGCGAAACCCCTGCCACCGCGCGGGCAGCCGGCCAAAAGGGCCAAGAAAAAGTACTGATCCCATGTTTCCCTTGTAGGAGCGGCTTCAGCCGCGAGCTCTTGCTCCATTCCCGTGCAGGCGAAAAGCTCGCGGCTGAAGCCGCTCCTGCGGGGCGTGCCACCCATCCCCAACTCCCAATCCCAATCCGCCCATGAGCAAGGAAAACCAGTGGATCGCCGGCATCAACGCCGTGGCCGCGGCCGTCGAGCATGACGCCGGCAACGTGCGCGAGGTGCTGCTCGAAGCCGGCGCGAAGAATCCGCGCATCGCCGAAATCGAGACCAGCGCGCGGCGCAAGGACATCGACGTGCGCCGGGTGGCGCAGAACGCACTCGATGGCGTCGCCGGCGGCCTGCGCCACCAGGGTGCGGTGGCGCGCTACGCGGCCGCCAGGACCTGGGGTGAGGACGCGTTGCCCGGACTGGTCGAAGCGGCTGGGGGCAAGGCGCTGCTGCTGGTGCTCGACGGCGTGCAGGACCCGCACAACCTCGGCGCCTGCCTGCGCAGCGCGGCGGCGGCCGGCGTGACCGCGGTGGTGATCCCGAAGGACAAGGCGGTGCAGGTCAACGCCACCGTGCGCAAGACGTCCGCGGGTGCGGCCGACAGCGTGCCGGTCGTGCGCGTGACCAACCTGTCGCGCACGCTGCGCGAGGTGCAGAAGCTGGGCGTGTGGATCTACGGCCTGGCCGGCGACGCAGGCGCGTCGCTGTACGCGCTCGACCTGCGCGGCAATGTCGCGCTGGTGCTCGGTGGCGAGGCCGACGGCCTGCGCCGGCTGACGCGTGAGCAGTGCGACCAGTTGGTGACCATCCCGATGCCCGGCATGGACGCGCAGGGCGTGGAAAGCCTCAACGTGTCGGTAGCGGCCGGCGTGACGCTGTTCGAGGCGGTGCGGCAGCGGTTGGGGTGAGTTCTTCTTGCAGGAGCGGCTTCAGCCGCGAGCTTTTTCTCGCCCGTCCGTAAATTATCCGTCCGTGAATCAAAGGCTCGCGGCTGAAGCCGCTCCTACAGGTCTGCGGGGGGCGCGGGGTTTGCGGCGGGCGCGTCGCCGTCGCCCATCGCCCGCGGCCAGGCATTGGCGATCCTGCAGAACACCTGCGCGGTGCGTTCGGCGTCGTAGACGGCCGAGTGCGCCTCCTCTGTGTTCCATTCCAGCCCGGCCGCCTTCACCGCGCGCGCGAGCACGGTCTGGCCGTAGGCCACGCCGGCCAGCGTCACCGTGTCGAACACGCTGAACGGGTGGAACGGGTTGCGCTTGTGCGCCACGCGCGCGACGGCGGCGTTGAGGAAATTGAGGTCGAAGTGCGCGTTGTGCCCCACCAGGATCGCGCGCTGGCATTCGTGCCGCTTGACCGCCGCGCGCACCGCGGCGAACACATGGTCGAGCGCCTCGCGCTCGGGCTTGGCCATGCGGAACGGGTGGTCGAGGACGATGCCGGTGACTTCCAGCGACTTCGGGTCGATGTCGGTGCCTGGCGCCGGCACCACGTGCGCGCAGGCGACTTCGCCGGGCACGAGTTCGCCTGCGGCGTCGAGTTCGATCGGGATCGCCGCGATCTCCAGCAGCGCGTGGCGGTTCCAGTCGAAGCCGCCGGTTTCCACGTCCACCACCACCGGCAGGTAGCCGCGGAAGCGTTCGGACATCTTGCGGAAGGCGGGGGTGGAAGCGTCGGTTTGCGTCATCGCGCCAGACTAGCAGACGGGTCTTCCCCGGCCCTGCGGATACCGAGGATCGTGCCCTCCTGGTGCAGCCGCGCCAGCATCGCCGCGCCATCATGGACGAAGGCGTCGAGGTCGGTGGCCTGCGCTTCCCCGGCAAGGGCAAGCAGTTGCGCGCGGCCCGGCAGGTCGGGCGCCTCGTCCAGCCGCTGCAGCAGGCGGAAGGTCAGCGGACTCAGCCCGTGGAAGCTGACCCGGCCGTCCGCCTCGCGTCGCAGCAGCAGCAGCGTCGGTTCGGCCGGCGGCTGCGTGGGCAGGTAATCGGGACCGATGCGGTGCACCGGCCACGCATAGGCCAGCGGCCAGGCCAGCGGCGAGGGCAGCGGACGTCCGGTGAGCAGGTCGCCGTCCGGGTCGTGCGCCACGTCGTCGCGCGTGGCCTGGCTGGTCTGCAGCGCCAGCTCCATCCATTCGTAGTGCGCCAGTTCGCGCAGCCACGGCATCGCGGGGTCTTCCCCGCGCGCTTCGAGATAGCGCAGGAACTCGCGCGGCAGTTCGGTGAACAGCGGCGTGCGGCTGCCGTGGTCGCGGTAGAACGCGTGCACCAGCGCCCGCCAGTGGCCGTCGCCATGGATGCGCCGCAGCACCGGGAAGTTGCCGCCCAGCAGGCTGGCGACGTTGTTGAAGAACAGGGCGCGGTAGACGTCCAGCCGCCGCTGCTCGACGCCGGGCGGCGGCGCGGTGCCGGACGGGTTGCGGATCCAGCCGGCGAGCGCGTCGAGCTGCGCGCGCAGGCGGTCCCCGGTGGGCGCCTCAGGCGACATGGCGGGAGGCGTCCCCGGCGTCGGCCAGGTGCCGGCGCACGGTGTCCAGTTCGTCGACCATCTCGGCGAACGGCGGAAAGTTGAAGTCGCGCTCGAGCAGGGTCGGTCGCCGGCCGTGCACGCGGTAGGCCTCGGCCAGCAGCGCCCAGACCGGGTCGGACACAGCGGCGCCGTGGGTGTCGATCTTCAGGTCCGGCGCCTCGTCGCGGTGGCCGGCGACGTGGATGTAGCGTACGCGCGACGAGGGCAGGGCACGCAGGAACGTGCCGGCGTCGTAGCCGTGGTTGGTCGCGTTGACGACGATGTTGTTGACGTCCAGCAGCAGGTCGCAGTCGGCTTCGGCCAGTACCGCGTTGACGAAGTCGATCTCGGGCATGGCCTGGAACGGCGCCGCGTAATAGGAAATGTTCTCCACCGCGATGCGCCGCCCGAGCACGTCCTGCACGCGGCGGATGCGCGCGGCGACGTGCGCGACGGCCTCTTCGGTGAACGGCAGCGGCAACAGGTCGTAGAGCTGGCCGAGGCTGTCGCCGCAGGCGCTGAGGTGCTCGCTGTAGATCGCCGCGTCGTGCGCGTCGAGGAAATCACGCAGCCGGCGCAGGAAGGTTTCGTCGAGTTCGGCCGGTCCGCCGAGCGAGAGCGACAGACCGTGGCAGACCAGCGGCTGGCGCGCGGCGAGCACGGCGAACGCGTCGCCCGGCGCGCCGCCCACGCCGATCCAGTTTTCCGGCGCGGCCTCGAGGAAGTCGAACGTGCCGGTCGGCGCGGCCTGCAGCGATTCCATCAGGGAACGCCGCAGGCCGAGGCCGACGCTGTCTTCCTTCAGGGGCACGGCCAGGCGGGTGTCAGCGCGTGGCCGGCATCACATGCCGCCGCACTTGCCCTCGCCGCACTTGCCTTCCATGCCGGACTTGCCGGCGGGCTTGGCATCATCGGCCTTCTTGTCCGAACCGCAGCGGCCTTCGCTGTGCGCCTTGCTCTCGTCGGCGTCCATGAAGCCGTCCTTGTCGGTGTCGATCTCGTCGAACACCGCGCCCTGGCCGGCGTGCATGGCCTCGAACTCGGTGCGCGAGACCTTGCCGTCCTTGTCCGAATCCATTGCCGCGACCCCGCAGCTGCCTTCCTTCTTCTTGTCGGCGTGCGCGTCGGCCGCGGCCGTGCCGGCCTCCTGCGCGCCGAGCAGGTAGCCCTGCGCGAGTGGGGTCGAAGCGAATGCGGAACCGGACAGCGCCAGGCCTCCGGCAAGGGTGGCGCCGATCGCGAGGGCGACGGGTTTCCTGTTCTGGGACATGGCTCTCTCCTCGGGTAGGGCGGTGGCCCGGATGTGGAGGACCGATGTTACCCCGTTGCCCGGCGCCGGGAATTGTCCGCGACGGGCATCTTCCGCCCCCGTTCACGCCCGCGTTGCGGATGATCGTCAGCTGGCGGTATTGGTCTCGTCGCGCTTCTCGCGCGGCGGCAGGTTGTCGTCGCCATGCACCAGGAACCAGATGTTCTCGGCGATGTTGGTGGCGTGGTCGCCGATGCGTTCGAGGTTCTTGGCCATGAACAGCAGGTGCGTGCAGGGCGTGATCGCGCGCGCGTCCTCCATCATGTAGGTCAGCAGTTCGCGGAACAGGCCGGTGTACTCGGCGTCGAGTTCCGCGTCGCGCGCGCGGACCTGCTGCGCGGCCTCGGCGTCGCTGTCGCGGTAGGCCGCCAGCACCGCGCGCACCTGGCCCACGGCGAGCATGCCCAGCGCATGCAGGCCGCGCGTGTGCGGCAGCGGCGGCGAGGTGTTGAGCGCGATCGAGCGCTTGGCGGCGTTGGCCGCATAGTCGCCGATGCGTTCGATGTCCGAGGCGATGCGCAGCGTGGCCAGGATCTCGCGCAGGTCGCGCGCCAGCGGCCCGCGCAGGGCCAGGGTCATGGCGTCGTGGCTGATCTCGCGCTCGAGGGTGTCGATCGCCTCGTCGTTGGCGACGATGCGCTCGGCGGCCTTGTCGTCGCGACGGGCGACCACGTCCAGCGCGGCCTCCAGCTGCGCGGCGGCCATCTCGCCCATGCGCAGGATCTCGCCGATGATGCGGTTGCGTTCGTCGTCGTGGCTTTTGACGATGTGGTTGTGGGGCTGCGTGGTCATGGCGGGGCTCGGGGTTGGGGCGGGGGACTCGGGACCGGGGACTCGGGACTCGGGACTCGGGGATGCGGCACTCGGGGATGCGGGTTTTGCGATTCCCGGTTCCCGGCTCTCAGCCAAACCGCCCGGTGATGTAATCCTCCGTCTGCCGCTTCGAGGGATTCGAGAAGATCGTCTCCGTCGCGCCGTGCTCGACCAGGTCGCCCAGGTACATGAACGCGGTGAAGTCGGACACGCGTGCGGCCTGCTGCATGTTGTGGGTGACGATGGCGATGGTGTACTGGGTCTTCAGTTCCTCGACCAGCTGCTCGATGCGGCTGGTGGAAATCGGGTCCAGCGCCGAGGTCGGTTCGTCGAGCAGCAGCACGCCGGGCCTGAGCGCCACCGCGCGAGCGATGCAGAGGCGCTGCTGCTGGCCGCCCGACAGGCCGAGCGCGCTCTGGCCGAGCTTGTCCTTGACCTCGTCCCACAGCGCCGCCTGGCGCAGGGCCTGCTCGACGCGGACGTTCATTTCCGCCTTCGACAGCTTCTCGTGGTGGCGGATCGCGTAGGCGATGTTCTCGTAGATCGTCATCGGGAACGGCACCGGCTTCTGGAACACCATCCCGACCTTGCTGCGCAGCCGGTTCATCGGGTACTTCGGCGACAGGATGTCCTCGCCGTCGAGCAGCACCTGGCCGCTGGCGGCCTGACCGGGGTACAGCGCGTAGATGCGGTTGAAGATGCGCAGCAGCGTCGACTTGCCGCATCCCGACGGGCCAATCAGCGCCGTCACCCGCTTCTCCGGGATGTCCAGGTCGATGCCCTTGAGCGCGTGGAACTTGCCGTAGTGGAAGTCGAGGCCGCGCGCGGCGAGCTTGACCGGGGCCGCTTCCGCCGCCGCACGGGCGGTCGTCGCGACGGCGATCCGCGGTGACGCATCGACGGGAGCATGGGTGTCGTTCATGGCGTTGTTCCGGGAGGAAGAAGTGAACATGGCGGTCCTCAGTCGTTGGCCACGCGCTTGCGCAGCAGCAGCGCGCGTGCGATGAGGCTGACCAGAAGCACGAACACGGTCAGCACCAGCGCGCCGGCCCAGGCCAGCTGCTGCCAGGTTTCGTAGGGGCTGCCGGCGTACTGGTACATGACCACCGGTACGCTGGCCATCGGCCGCATGACGTTGGCGTTCCAGTACTGGTTGCCGAAGGCGGTGAACAGCAGCGGCGCGGTCTCGCCGCTGATCCGCGCCAGCGCCAGCAGGATGCCGGTGACGATGCCTGCCGAGGCGCTGCGGTACAGCACCTGCACGATCACCTTCCACTGCGGCACGCCCAGCGACAGCGCGGCCTCGCGCATCTGCACCGGCACCAGCCGCAGCATCTCGTCGGTGGTGCGCACCACCACCGGCAACACGATGAAGGCCAGCGAGATCGCGCCGGCCAGCGCCGAGAAGTTGCCGCCGGTCTGCATCACGATCAGCGTGTAGACGAACAGGCCAAGCACGATCGACGGCGCCGACAGCAGGATGTCGTTGACGAAGCGCACCACCGTGCCGGCCTTGCGCGCGTTGCCGTACTCGGCCAGCCAGGTGCCGGCAGCCACGCCCAGCGGCGTGCCGATGGCGATCGCCAGCCCGCACATCACCGCGCTGCCGAAGAAGGCGTTGAGCAGTCCGCCTTCTTCCATCGGCGGCGGCGTCATCTGCGTGAACAGTGCCGGGTTGATGCCACCGATGGCCTTGGTCACCAGCGTCCACAGGATCCATCCCAAGAACGCCAGGCCGAACACTGCGGCCGCGCAAGAGAGCGTCAGCGCGAATCCGTTGAGGAGCCTGCGGCGTGCGTACAGGCGGTCCGCGACGGCGAATTCACGGGCGACGGCGTTCATCAGTTGCCCTCCCGACGCGCGAGCCGCGCCAGCATCAGCCGCGCCAGCGCCAGCACCACGAAGGTGACGATGAACAGCACGAAACCCAGCAGCAACAGTGCGGAGCGATAGGTTTCGGTGGCCTCGCCGAAGTCGTTGGCGATCAGTGCGGCGATGGTGGTGCCGGGTTCGAGCAGCGACGGCGACAGCCGCACCGCGTTGCCGACCACGAAGGCGACGGCCATCGTTTCACCCAGTGCGCGCCCCAGGCCGAGGAAGATGCCGCCGATCACCGCCGAACGCGTGTACGGCAGGACGATGTCCCAGCTCACTTCCCAGCGCGTGGAGCCCAGTGCGTAGGCCGACTCCTTCAGCCGCGTCGGCACGGTGAGGAACACTTCGCGCATCACCGAGGTGACGAACGGGATCACCATGATTGCCAGCACGAAGCCGGCGGTGAGGATGCCGATGCCCAGCGGCGGGCCCTGGAACAGCGCTCCGATGAGAGGCAGCGTGCCAAGGTTGTCGTTGATCCACGGCGTGACGTATTCGGTCATCACCGGCACCAGCACGAACAGGCCCCACATGCCGTAGATGATCGACGGGATGCCGGCGAGCAGCTCGATCGCGGTGCCGACCGGGCCGCGCAGCCAGCGCGGCGCGACCTCGGTGAGGAACAGCGCGATGCCGAAGCTCACCGGCACGCCGATGAGCATCGCGATGACCGCGGTGACCACCGTGCCGTAGATCGGCGCCAGCGCGCCGTACCTGTTCTCGACCGGGTTCCATTCGGACGAGAAGAAGAAGCCCAGGCCCTCGTGCGCCAGCACCTCGCGCCCGCCCCAGAGCATGGACAGCGCGGCGCTGGCCAGTGCGACCAGCACGAACACGACCGCTGCCGTCAACGCGCGGCGGAACAGGCGGTCGTTGCGGGCGTCACGCACGTCGCGCCCGGTGGGCGCGACGGCGGAGGAGAGCGTGGTGGCGTTCATCGCAGGCTTGTTCGCGGCCGGTCAGTGGGCGAACTCGGATGCCCAGTAGGCTTCGATCTGCTGCACCAGTTCCGGCGGCAGCGCGACGTAGTGCAACTCGTTGGCCTGTGCCTGGCCGTTCTCGAGGGCCCACTTGAAGAAGGCCAGGGCGTTTGCCGAGCGCTGCGCGTCCCGTGGCTGCTTGTGCATCAGGATGAAGTTGGTCGCGGTGATCGGCCAGGCCTGGTCGCCGGGAGCGTTGGTGATGACCAGGTTGAAGTCGCGGGCGTTCTTCCAGTCGGCGCCGGCAGCGGCGGCCTGGAACGTCTCGGCGTTGGGCTGCACCCAGTTGCCGGCGGCGTTCTGCATCGACAGCCAGGTCATTTTGTTCTGCAGCGCGTAGGCCAGTTCGACGTAGCCGACCGCGCCCTTGATCTGCTGCACGTACGAGGCCACGCCTTCGTTGCCCTTGCCGCCGACGCCGCCGGCCCACTGCACCGACTTGCCTTCGCCGACCTTCGACTTCCACTCCGGGCTGACCTTGGCCAGGTAGTTGGTGAAGTTGAACGTGGTGCCCGAGCCGTCCGAGCGGTGCACGAGGTTGATCTTGAGGTCGGGCAGGGCGGCGCCGGGGTTGAGCGCGGCGATTGCCGGGTCGTTCCACTTGGTGACCTTGCCCAGGTAGATGTCGGCGAGCACCGCGCCGGTCACGCGCAGCTTGCCGGCCTCGAAGCCTTCCAGGTTCACCACCGGCACCACGCCGCCGATCGCCGACGGGAACTGGCCGAGACCGGCTTCGGCCAGTTCTTCGCTCGACAGCGGCGCGTCGGAGGAGCCGAAGTCCACGGTACCGGCCTTGATCTGGGCGATGCCGCCGCCGGAGCCGATCGACTGGTAGTTGACCTTGTTGCCGGTTTCCCTGTTGTAGTCGGCCGACCACTTGGACACCAGCGGGAAGATGAACGTCGCGCCGGCGCCGGTGATTTCGGCGGCGACCTTGTCGCCGGATCCGGCGGGTGCGGCCGTGCCGCCGGCGTTGGGTTCGCCGCTCGCCGGCTGTTCGCCGCCCGGCTGGCACGCAGCGACGAACAGGAAGCTGGACAGGGCGAGCGCGGTGATGCGGAAGGTCGAGGTCTTCATGTGGGCTCCGGGTGTGGGCGCTGTCGCGCCTGCTTGGGATGCACACATGAAATGATGTTTTTGTTACATCACGATGACAGTGGCGCCGCAATCCCCATCGGGCCACTGGAACCGGGTAGGAGCGGCTTCAGCCGCGAGCTTTTCGAGGCCATCCGCACCTGCGCTACAAACAGCGCGCTGCTTGCAGCGGGGCCCGTCAGTTTGCGGTTCGGCCTGCGATCGGACCATCGGCTGAAATCGTGTCCCCGGCATTGAGTGAGGAACCAAAAAAAAAGCGGGCCCGAGGGCCCGCAAAGAAGGGAGGAGAGAGGAGAGTCCGGACAGCAGGCGCGTCCTGCGCCGTGCAGCGATCAGTACGCCATGGTCTGCGACCAGTACGCCTCGATCTGCTGCACCAGTGCGTCGGGAAGCGGCACGTAATCGAGCGTGCGCGCCTGCTCGTCGCCGTTGGCGTACACCCAGCGGAAGAACTCGCGCGCTTCCTTCGCCGATTCGGCGTTCTTCGGCTGCCTGTACATGAGGATGAAGTTGGTCGCGGTGATCGGCCAGGCGTTTTCGCCGGGCGCGTTGGTCATCACCAGGTGGAAGTCCTTCGCGCTGGCCCAGTCGGCGCTGGCGGCTGCGGCGGAGAAGGTCTCGTCGCGCGGCTGCACGAAGTTGCCCGCGGCGTTCTTCATGCGGGTGAAGCTCAGATTGTTCTGCAGCGCGTACGACAGTTCAACGTAGCCGATGCCGCCGTCGATCTGCTTGACGTAGGCGGCCACGCCCTCGTTGCCCTTGCCGCCGATGCCGGTCGGCCACTTCACCGAGGTGCCTTCACCCACCTTTTCCTTCCACTCCGGGCTGACCTTGGACAGGTAGTTGACGAAGTTGAAGGTCGTACCGGAGCCGTCGGAGCGGTGCACGATGGTGATCTTCCGGTCGGGCAGCGGCAGGCCGGCGTTGAGCGCGGTGATCGCCGGGTCGTTCCACTTCTTGATGCTGCCGAGGAAGATGCCGGCCAGGGTCTCGCCGTCGAGCTTCATCGCGCCCGACTCGACGCCCTTGATGTGGACCACCGGCACCACGCCGCCGATCACCGACGGGAACTGCGCCAGGCCGGCCTTCTCGAGTTCATCCGGCGGCAGCGGCGCGTCGGACGAGCCGAAATCCACGGTGCCGGCCTTGATCTGCGCGATGCCGCCGCCCGAGCCGATCGACTGGTAGTTGACCTGCTTGCCGGTGGCCTTGTTGTAGTCGGCCGACCACTTGGTCATGACCGGGTAGATGAATGACGCGCCGGCGCCGGTGATGTCGGCGGCGTGGGCGCCGAGGGCGAAACCGCCGGCGAGGATTGCGACGAGCAGGCGGGATTTCAGGTTCTTGGACACGAGCAGTGGCTCCGGTTCAGGAAAACGGGCCTCGGCGAGGCCCCTGCCGTGCATTGGATAACGGTCTTATTGCAGGAATTTGACTGTCGCGGGTCTTGCCCCGCTAGGGACGGCCCCAGCTTATTTTCGGCCGCGCTGGCGTGCTTCCATGGTGTCGGGCATCCGGTCCGCGGGGCCGGTACACGACGCAAAGTACAGAGAAGATTCGAGGAGCAACGGACAATGACAGGCATCGGCACCGACACCAACGGGATCCGGAACCCGATCAACGGGAGCCCCAACGGCGTACTTCCGGGGCAGGAGGGGCAGAAGGCGGACTACACCGTTGTCTCCGGCGATACCCTCTATGAAATCTGGCAGAACAGCGGTTGCGACTGCACCTGGGAGGAATTCCTGGCGGCCAACCAGCACATCGACAACCCGGACTGGATCTATCCCGGCGACTCGGTCTTCTACCCGGAGGCCAAGACAGACACGGGTGGTACGGGGGAGACCGGCGAGACGGGCGAAACAGGTGAGACGGGCGAGACGGGCGGCAAGGAGCAGCCGGGCAGCAACTCGCCCGAAGCGAAGGAGGTCGACCAGGCGCAGGAGGACTATGACACCGCCGTCAACAACTACAACGCCCACCCCACCGACGAGAACTGGGAAGCGGTCGGCAAGGCCCGCGAAAAGCTGGAGGCCGCCATCCTGGCCGAGGCCGAGGCCGACGTCGGCGCGCTGGATCCGCCGCCGTCCACGTACGAGGAGTACCAGCAGGAAGTGGCGAAAGCCATAGAGCGCATAGCGGCGCGCTACCCGGGTGACTCCGTCGTGGCCGCGGCCACGGAAGCGGTCGGGAGCAAGATGACGTCGGTCGAGTACCTGGAAGGGAAGTACGAGGAAGCAAGCAAGGGCCTGTCCCCGCCAGAGCAGGAAGAGGCCGGCAGAATCCTTGACCTGCTGGAGGGCGCGCGGGCGGTCCACGAGAGCCCGGAGGCGAAGCAGACGCAGTCCGCGGCGGAGAAACTCGCAGCGGCTGAAGAGAACCTCAAGACGCAGCAGAACGAAGGCACGCCGAACGAGATCAGCGAGGCGGAGGAGGACGTGGCAGAAGCGCAGCAGGAGCTGGAGGAAGCCATCGCCGCGGAGATCAATGCCAGGGTCGAGGCTGCCGGCGCTACCGATCCCGAGGAAATCGCGAAGATCGAGCAGCAGGTGCGCCAGGACATCCTCGACAGGACCGGCACCGGTTCGCAGGACGCGGTGAACGCCGCGTTCGAAGGTGCAACGCAGCTCGCACAGACCCGCCGCACCACGGACGGCGCTGCCACCGACTACGACGATGTCAAGACGGCCTTCGACAACAAGTACGGCGAGGGCAACCTCGACGGCGGCTACACGTCCATGCGGGACCGCGTCGAATCGACCAGGGGCGCGCTCAAGTCGGCCGTCGAGGCGGAAATCGCGGCCGGCATCGAGGACTACAAGGCACAGCACCCGGATGCGTCACCCGAGGAGATCGAGGCTGAAGCCAAGCGGCTTGGCGACGAAATCGTGTCCCGCAACGGCGGCAGCGAGAACGTCCAGGAGGTGGTCGACACCGTGGTGGACGACTACAACTGATCCTGCAGCTGGTTCAGCCTGCGCAAACCGGAAAGGCGCGACCACTGGCCGCGCCTTTTCCTTTGCAGGATGCAGGATGCGCGATGGACTACCAGTAGAACTGCGCCCGCGCCTCCACGATGCCCGGATCGTCGCTCACGCCCTGGCGCTCGCTGTCGACCTTCACGTAGTTCAGCGCGAACTTGAAGTTGGAGCGCCAATACCAGTTCACGCCGGCGGTCCAGGTGCTCATCTTGCCGCCCTCGACCGCGCCGTCGTTGAGGTCGATGGTGTCGTAGCGCAGCCCCAGCTGCCACAGGCCGCTGCCGGGCTGGTCGGGCAGGGGCGTGGTCGCCACGCCGCCCTTGTAGCCCCAGGTTTCGCCGGTGAGGTTCCACAGGCCCTGCAGGTAGCCGGCGGTGCTGGTGTAGTCGCTGTTGGCCAGGCGCTTGATGTCGCTGGTGTAGTACTCGCCCTGCAGCTTGAACGGGCCGCGGATCCACAGGCCTTCGAGGCTGGTGGTGGCGACGCGGTCGGCATCGGTCATGTCGCCGGCATCGACCAGGCGCACCGTGGCCAAGTCGGCATCCGGGCGTGCGCGCACGCGGAACGTGTCGGCGTCGGTGTCGTAGTTCGCGTACGCCAGGCCGAAGTGCAGGATGTTGCCCTTCTCGTTGACCGGTGCCCAGGTGCCGCGCAGGCCGTAGCCGCTGCCGTGGGCGAGGTTGCGGGTCAGCTCGCGCCCGAACCAGCTGGCCGTCACGCTCCAGTCGTCGGTGCCGAAGCCGTAGCCCGCGCCGAGCCTGCGCGCAACCGCGTAGGTGTTGGTGGCCATCGACTTGGAGATGAAGTCATTGTTCTTGGTCGACGACAGCTCCTCCATGCTGTTGGGCTGCTTGAACTGGCCCACCTGCAGGTAGTGGCTGCCGTTGCCGCCGAGCTTGTACTTGACGTTGGTGTCGAGGAACTTGTCGGCCTTGGCGTCGTAGCCGATGACCCATTCGTAGTTGCCCGGGCCCTTGCCCTTGAGCACGATCTCGGCGCGACGCAGCTCGAATTCGCTGTCCTTGCCGTTGTTGCCGATGCCGTTGAGGTCGGCCAGGTCGTTGTCGAACCAGTTGCCGTCGGCCTGGACCAGGCCTTCGAGGGACACGTCGGAGCCGGCGATCGAGTCGATCGCGATCTCCGCGTGGGCGGCGGGGGCCGCGATCACGGCGAGCAGTGCGGCGGGGAGGAGCTTGCGGGAGAGGTTCATGGGAGGCCCGGGGCGTGGAGGGACGCCGCGCAGGCTATGGCGTGAACATTTCGTTGCGATGACAGTTTGCCGGCGTCGAAGCGGGCAATCGTGGCCTTCGCCGCCGCAACGCGCCGCGGCCAGTGGCGGATCCGTGACACTGGATGACACAGGCATGACCAAAGGCAGGGCGCGACCCGGTGCCGCGCAGGTTACCTTGCCTGATCGCGCCCGCGCCGCAGCCACGCGGCGGCGGGCATTCATGTCGCGCATGGCCGGCCACCGGCCGTGCCGTGGGGGTCGGACGATCCGGAGAGGGGGAACGATGGCTGGCAGGTTGCGTGCGTGGTGTTTCGGGGCGGGGCTGGCGGTGCTGGGCGCTGCATCGGCGGTACAGGCGGCCGAGCCGGTCGACCTCGACATGGTGTCGCGCATCCGCGACGAGGCCTTCCACCATTCGCAGGCCGCGGCGCTGCTCAAGGAGCTGACCGAAACGGTCGGGCCGCGGCTGACGAACTCGCCGGCCTACGACCACGCCAGCCGCTGGGCGGGCGACAAGCTCGGCGGCTGGGGCCTGGCCAACGTGCACGACGAGGTATACGACCCGGCGTTCGGCCGCGGCTGGGAGTTCCGTTCCGCGCGCGTGGAGATGCTGTCGCCGCGCCAGCTGCCGATCCGCGCGCTGCCCAAGGCGTGGACGCCGGGCACCGACGGTCCGGTCGAGGGCGAGGTGGTCAAGGTCGAACTGGCCAAGCAGGAGGACCTGGACGCGCAGAAGGGCAAGCTGCGCGGAAAGATCGTCCTGCTCGACGATGCACGCGCCTTCGAGCCTGCGGACAAGCCCGATTTCCGGCGCTACGACGAGGAAGCGATCGGCGAGCTGCGGACCTTCCCGGTGCCGGAAGACCGGGACGCCGGCGCGACGGACAAGCGCCTGGCCGAATTCCGCAAGCGCCAGGCCTTCGGCAAGGCGCTCAACGGGTTCCTGGTCGAGGAAGGTGCGCTCGCCACGCTGTCGATCAGTTCGCGCGACAACGGCATCCTGCGGGTGATGGGCGGCGGCTCGCGCAAGGCCGGCGAATCGGCCGGGGTGCCGGCGCTGACGGTGTCGGCCGAGCATTACAACCAGCTGGTGCGCGCGGTCGAGGGCAAGCAGGACGTGCGGCTGCGCATCGACGTGGACGCGCGCTTCACCAGCGACGACAACCTGCCGGCCACCAACACCTATGCCGAGCTTCCCGGCTCGGGCAAAGCGAACGAGCTGGTGGTCATCGGCGCGCACATGGATTCCTGGCACACGGGTACCGGCGCCAGCGACAACGGCGCGGGCGTGGTGGTGATGATGGAGGCGATGCGCATCCTCAAGGCCGTGGGCGCCAAGCCGAAACGCACCATCCGGCTGGCGCTGTGGGGCGGCGAGGAGCAGGGCCTGAACGGCTCGTCCGGCTATGTCTCGAAGTACCTGGCCGCGTACCCGGAGCCCACCGATCCGGAGCAGAAGGCGTTGCCGTCCGCGTTCCAGCGCGGCACCGGCCCGCTGCAGCGCAAGGCCGGCTACGACCGTTTCTCCACCTACTTCAACTTCGACAACGGCACCGGCCGCATCCGCGGCATCTACGCGCAGGAAAACCACGCCGTGGTGCCGATCTTCAAGGCCTGGCTGGAACCCTTCCACGACCTGGGCGCCACGGTGGTGACCACGCGCAACACCGGCAGCACCGACCACATCCCGTTCGATCGCGTCGGACTGCCGGGCTTCCAGTTCGTGCAGGACCCGGCCGACTACTTCAGCCACGTCCACCACACCGACCTGGACACCTACGACCACGTGGTGCCTGAAGACCTGAAGCAGGCCGCGGCGATCATCGCCTCGTTCGCGTACAACGCCGCGATGCGCGAAGAGCGCCTGCCGCGCAAGCCGTTCCGGGAGCGCGACGAGCAGTAGGAGCGGCTTCAGCCGCGAGCTTTTCGTTTGTCGCGGCAAAAGCTGAAACGCGAATCCGCCATCCCCCTGCAAAGGTTCTTCTCCCAACCGAGAGGGCCGGGGACCGGGGATTGGAAGCCGGCGACCGGCAAGAGGCTGCAGGCGACGTTGCGGATTGTCATCCCTGCGGGCCAGTAGCGGCATTCACTGGCGTGTCGACTGTCAGCCAGGCGTCTTGTCCGCAAACCGGCACAGGTCGCGGACCACGCAGTGCGGGCAGTCGGGCTTGCGTGCCTTGCAGGTGTAGCGGCCGTGCAGGATCAGCCAGTGGTGCGCGTCGAGCCGGTAGTCCTCCGGCACGACCTTCATCAGCCGCGCCTCGACCGCGCGCACGTCCTTGCCGCGGGCAAGGCCGGTGCGGTTGGAGACGCGGAAGATGTGGGTGTCCACCGCGATGGTCGGCTCGCCGAAGGCGGTGTTGAGCACCACGTTCGCGGTCTTGCGGCCGACGCCGGGCAGGGCCTCGAGCGCCTCGCGCGTGTGCGGCACCTGGCCGTCGTGCAGGGCGAGCAGCTGCTGCGACATCGCCACCACGTTGCCGGCCTTGGCGTTGTACAGGCCGATGGTGGCGATGTACGGCTTCAGCCCCTCGACGCCGAGCGCAACCAGCTGCTGTGGCGTGTTCGCCACCGGGAACAACCGCCGCGTGGCCTTGTTGACGCCGACATCGGTGGCCTGCGCGGACAGGATCACCGCGACCAGCAGTTCGAACGGCGTGCCGTATTCCAGCTCGGTGGCCGGCTTCGGGTTGATTTCCTTCAGGCGTGCGAAGAACTCGCGGATCTCCGCCGCGGTCATGTTGCGGCTGCGGCGCGCGGGCCGTGCAGCGGTGCTCACGGCTTGCCCGCCGCGCGCGCCTTCGCGCGGGCGAGCGCCGCGGCCGCGGCCGGTGGCAGCGCCGGCTTGCGCGGGCCGTTGGCGGCCGCCAACGGCGCCGCGCGTCGCTCGGCCCGTTCGGCGGCACGGCGCTGCAGGCGCGCCGTACGGGCGCGGTAGCGTTCGCGCGCATCCCAGGCCGTGCGCAGGCGCTGCTGCGCCGCCGACACCAGCGCGCAGTCGTCGACGATGGCGTCCGCGCAGCGCGGGCAGGGTACGAATTCCATCAGTCCCGCCTCGATGGCCGCATCGACGTCGTCATTCCGCAGCAACGCGGCCAGCCGCCGCGCCTGCTCGACGCAGGCATTGTCGGAGCAGTGCGCGGCCGGATCGTCTGGAAGGGCAGCCATCGCGGGCGTCAGCGGTTGCGGAATTCCGGCTTGCGGCGTTCGAGGAAGGCGCGCGTGCCTTCGCGCATGTCCTCGGTGGAGAACACCAGGCCGAACTGTGCGGCCTCGTACTCCATCGCTTCGGCCAGCGCGCAGTCGGCGCCGACGTTGACGCAGTCGAGGATGCCGCGCAGCGCCAGCGGCGCCGCGGCGGCGAGTTGGCCGGCGAGCTTCATGGTCTCGGCTTCGAGTTCCGCCGCCGGCACCACGCGGTTGACGATGCCCAGCTGCTGCGCGCGCGCCGCGTCGATGGGCGCACCGGTCAGGCACAGCTCCAGCACCGCCGCGCGCCCGGCCAGCCGCAGCAGGCGCTGGGTGCCGCCGAAGCCGGGGATCAGGCCGAGGTTGATTTCCGGCTGGCCGACCTTCGCCGTGTCGGCGGCAATGCGCAGGTGGCAGCACATCGCCAGCTCCAGGCCGCCGCCCAGCGCGAAGCCGTTGACCATCGCGATCACCGGCTTGGGCATCTTTTCGACCCGTCGCATCATGCGCTGGCCGCGCAGCGCGAAGTCGCGGCCCTGGGCCGGGGTCAGGCCGGACATCTGGGCGATGTCCGCGCCGGCCACGAAGGCCTTGGGGCCGGCGCCGGTCAGCACCACCGCGCGGACGGCGTCGTCGTCGGCCGCGGCGTCGAAGGCGTCGTGCAGGGCGTCCAGGGTGGCGGCGTCAAGCGCATTCAGCTTGTCGGGGCGGTTGACGGTGACCACGCGCACGGCGTCGCGGTCGGCGATCAGCAGGGGGGAATCGGTCATCAGGAGGTCTCGCGTGGCAGGCGGGCGCCGGCGCGCGGAACTTGTCCGGGCCGTCGCGGGTCGGAAGGCGGTCGTCAGTGGCGGTTAAGCCCTGCGACCGTTATCCTACCCCGTCCAAATGGGGCGGTTCGACCGCCCCGCTTGCTTGATGGACCCCTACACGGACCAAACCCACTGGAGATCCACCGAATGAAGTTGCGTTTGCTCGCCGCCAGCCTTGCGGCCCTGACCCTGTATGCCGGCGTCGCCTCGGCGCAGGACACCTCGTCCGAGAAAGGCCAGCTGAGCTACGCGCTCGGATACGATCTCGGCCGCAACCTGGTCGAAAGCGGTGAAGCGGTCGACATCAACACCGTGGTGAAGGCCGTGCAGGACGGCTACTCGAAGAAGGAACCGGCCGTGCCGGTCGACAAGCTGCGCACCGCGGTGCAGAACATGCAGCAGCGTCAGGTCGCCAAGGCCAAGGCCGAGTTCGAGAAGGTCTCCGCTGACAACAAGGCCAAGAGCGATGCCTTCCTCGCCCAGAACAAGGCCAAGGCCGGCGTGAAGCAGCTGGCCGGCGGCATCCAGTACCGCGAAGTCACCGCGGGCAAGGGCGCCAAGCCGACCCAGGCCAGCGAAGTGTCGATCAACTACAAGGGCTCGCTGGCTTCCGGCGGCCAGACCTTCGTCGACACCTTCAGCCCGCCCGAGGGCCAGCAGCCCGGCCCGGTGACCATGAAGGTCAGCGAGATCCCGCTGGTCGGCCTGCGCGAGGCGCTGATGCAGATGCCCGCCGGCTCGCGCTGGGAAGTCGTGCTGCCGGCCGACAAGGCGTATGGCAACACCCCGCAGTCGCCGATCGGCCCGAACCAGGCCGTCGTGTTCGACGTGCAGCTTGTCAGCGTGAAGTGAGTCACCGGCGCGCGTCATGCGCGCCCTCGCCACCGCGCCATCCCCGCATCGGCGGGGACCCGGTGGTTCCGGTTTCCCGCCGATCCCGGCAGCGGCACGCCGACGCGGGAAACGCCGGATCATCGCTCCACCAGGCTGCGTCGATCCACGTCGACGCAGCCTTTTTCTTGCGCGGGCATCGCCGCGCACCGAGTAGAGAAACAATGGATTCCCCGTTCCGCGCCGTGCTCAGTCCCTGCATCGGCGTGTGCACCATTGCCGAAGACGGCTACTGCGACGGTTGCCACCGGACCACGGCCGAAATCTCGCGATGGATCCAGATGGGCGACGACGAACGCCTGCGGCTGATGGAGGACGTGCTTCCGGAACGCGAAGCGCGGCGCAGCCGGTGACCGGCCGCAGCCGGCACCCCGACGGCCTGACCCTTCCGCGCCTGCGCGAAGCCCTGCATCCGCTCGCCGACCTGCCCGCGGGCAGTGGCTGGAACCATGACGAACTGGCCGACCTGCTGGCCGCGGACGCGCGCCTGGCCGATGCCGCCGTGCTGGTACCGCTGGTCCCGCGCGGTTCCGGGCTGGGCGTCGTGCTCACCCGCCGCACCGACGCGCTGCGCCACCATCCGGGGCAGGTGAGCTTTCCCGGCGGCCGGGTCGAGGACGACGACGCCGACCTGGTCGCCGCCGCGCTGCGCGAGGCGCAGGAGGAAGTGGGACTCGCGCGTTCGCAGGCGCAGCCGCTGGGCTACCTCGATCCTCTGGCGACGATCACCGGCTTCCGCGTGCTGCCGGTGGTGGCGCGGATCGACCCGGACTTCGTGGCCGTGCCCGATCCGGCCGAAGTCTCGGACGTATTCGAGGTGCCGCTGGACTGGCTGATGTCGCCGGGCAACCTGCGCAACATCGCGATGGACTATCGTGGCAGGCGGCGCGAGGTGTTCGAGTTCCTGCGCCCGCCAAGCGCGCCCGGCCAGCGCATCTGGGGCGCGACCGCGTCGATCCTCTACAACCTGCGCCAACGACTGGAGCGACTGCCATGACCGCGCCGTGGACCACGCTGGTGGATGCCGGAACGCTCGCCGGAGAGCTGGGTCGCGACGACCTGGTGATCCTCGACTGCCGCTTTTCGCTGGCCGCGCCGGAGGACGGTCCTGCCGCGTACGCCGAGTCGCACCTGCCCGGCGCGCGCTACGCGCACCTGGACCGGGACCTGTCGGACCACCGCAAGCAGGGCGGTGGACGCCACCCGTGGCCCGACGCGGACGCTTTCAATGCGCGCCTGGGCGACTGGGGCGTGACCGCCGCGCACCAGGTCGTGGCCTACGACGACGGCGACGGTGCCCACGCCGCGCGGCTGTGGTTCCTGCTGCGCGCGATCGGCCACCAGCGCGCCGCGGTACTCGATGGCGGCTGGGCGCACTGGATGGCGCTCGGACTGCCCACCGAAACCGGCACGCAGCGCGACATCACGCGCGTCGCCCGCGACGGGCGTTTCGACGCCGCGCGCCTGCTCGACGCGGCGCAGGTGCAAGCGCACCTGGCCGGCGGCGGGATGCTGGTCGACGCCCGCGGGCGCGAGCGCTTCCGCGGCGACGTCGAGCCGATCGACCGTGTTGCCGGCCACGTCCCCGGCGCCGTCAACCGGCCCTACGCGGACAACCTCGCCGAAGGCCGCTTCAAGCCGCGCGAACGCCTGGCGCGCGAGTTCAACGCATTGCTCGACGGGCGCGATCCCGCGGACGTGGTCGTGATGTGCGGGTCCGGCGTGACGGCCTGCCACCACCTGCTGGCGATGGAACACGCGGGCATGTCGGGCGCGAAGCTGTTCACCGGCTCGTGGAGCGGCTGGATCGAGGATCCGGCGCGACCGGTGGCGAAGGGCGACTCCTGAGGCCGGCTGGCCGGCTTCGAGGGCGTTGCGCGCCTACTTGCCAAGCCGCGCCACGAGCGCATGCAGGCCGGCCTGGGTGTCGGGGTCGTTCCAGGCCTCGATGAAATGGTCGAGGCCGATGTTCGCCGGTTCCAGCGCATCGAGCACGTCGGCGCGCGCGATCGCGCGCGTGGCCAGGACCGGCTTGCGCGGCAACTGCAGCAGCTGTTCCAGCCACGCCACTGCGCGCGTGGGCACGCTGTCGATGTCGGTGAGTTCGTCCACCAGGCCGATCTCCAGCGCCTGCCGCGACTCGACCATTTCGCCGGACACCAGCAGCCGTTCGGCGCGGTGCGCGCCGACCACGCGGCGCATCAGGTGCTGGATGCCGTGGGGCGCGACCAGGCCGACCTGGGTTTCGTTCAGGCCGATCCGGTACGGGCCGTCGGCCATCACCCGGTAATCGCAGCACAGCGCCAGCACGCAGCCGCCGGCCGGTGCGTGGCCATTGAGCGCCGCGGCCACCGGAACCGGGCAACGCGCCAGCTCGCGCGCGGCGAGGAAGAACTGCTCCCACGCCGCTTTCAGCGCATCGCGGTCGGGCAGGGACAGCAGGAACGGCACGTCCAGCCCGGCCGAAAACACCTTCGGGCCACCCGACAGGACGATGCCGGCGGCGCCGTCCGCCACCGCTGCGCGGATCGCCTCGACCAGTTGTGCGCAGACCATCGGGTTGAGGGCGTTGACCGGCGCGCGGTCCAGCCGGAGTTCGCGGATGTCGCCATGGTCGATGCGCCTGATCAGTGTGGTCATGCCGGTTTCCGTGTAATGCCGTCGTTGGCGTGCGAGCGACTATCATAGGCACATGTCGACGCTTCGAATCCTGCTTGCCTGCCTGCTCGCATCCGCGGGCACGGTTGCCGCCGCCGCACCGCCTCCCGCGGAGGGCTGTCGCCCCCAGGTGCGCGAGGGCTGGGTGCGGCTGGGACCGGCCGGGATGCCGATGATGGCCGGCTTCGGCCGCATCGAGAACACCTGTGCCACGCCCGTGGCCATCACCGGCGCCAGCAGTGCGGCGTTCGGCAGCGTCGAACTGCACGAGACGCGGCTGGTCGATGGCGTCAACCGCATGCGCCACCTGTCCGAGCTGCGCATCGCGCCGGGCGATTCGGCGGTGCTCAAGCCCGGCGGCATGCACCTGATGCTGATGCAGCCGCACGCGCAACTGAAGGCGGGGAGCCGGGTGGTCGTGTCGTTCGAACTGTCGGGGGGCGGCGAGCTGCTCGGCGAGTTCGAGGTGCGCAAGCCCAACGCACTGTAGCGCCGGGGCTATCCGGCGGCGACGCGACGGACCGTCCCGGGCAGCGCCGTGGGCCGCCCGCTGGCACGGTCCACCCACACCATCACCACGTGTCCGTCGGCATGGAGCGTGGTGCCATCGGCGCTGGCGATGACGTGGCCGATGGTGACGCTGCTGTTGCCGACGCGGTCGGCGAACAGTTCCACGACCACTTCGGACGGGTAGGGGATCGGCACCCGGTAGTTCATCTGCACCGCGGCCAGCAGCGGCGCGGTCGTTTCGGTCACCCAGTCCTCGCCCAGCGACTCGAACCAGCGGATCCGTGCCTCTTCGAGGTAGGTCATGAAGTTCGAATTGTTGACGTGGTTGAACGCGTCCAGGTCGCGCCAGCGCAGCACGACCGGCATCCGGAACAGCGCGGTGCGGTTGTCCAGGCTCATGCGGCGGACTTCCTGCGTGCCGCGGCCTTCTTCGCCGTTTTCTTCGCGGCCTTCGCCGGCGCCTTGGCCGCGGGCACGTCCATGCCCAGCGACTTGGCGAGGAACTGCCCGGTGTAGGACTGCGGCATCTGCGCCAGCTCCTCCGGCGTGCCTTCGGCGATGATCATGCCGCCGCGATGGCCGCCCTCGGGGCCGAGGTCGACCACCCAGTCGGCGGTCTTGATCACGTCCAGGTTGTGCTCGATGACGACGATGGTGTTGCCGTCGTCGCGCAGCCTGTGCAGCACCGCGAGCAGGTGCTCGATGTCGTGGAAGTGCAGGCCGGTGGTGGGCTCGTCGAGGATGTAGAGCGTGCGTCCGGTGTCCCTCCGGGAAAGCTCCTTCGACAGCTTCACCCGCTGCGCCTCGCCGCCCGACAGCGTGGTCGCCGGCTGGCCGAGCTTGATGTAGCTCAGGCCCACGTCGAGCAGTGTTTCGAGCTTGCGCGCGATCGACGGCACCGGCTCGAACAGCTTCAGCGCGTCCTCGACCGTCATCTCCAGCACGTCGTGGATGCTGTAACCCTTGTAGAGGATCTCCAGCGTCTCGCGGTTGTAGCGCTTTCCGCCGCAGACGTCGCAGGGGACGTATACGTCGGGCAGGAAGTGCATCTCCACCTTGATCAGGCCGTCGCCCTGGCAGGCCTCGCAGCGGCCTCCGCGCACGTTGAACGAAAAGCGCCCGGGCGAATAACCGCGCGCGCGTGCCTCGGGCACCTGTGCGAACAGCTCGCGCAGCGGCGTGAACAGGCCGGTGTAGGTCGCCGGGTTCGAGCGCGGGGTGCGGCCGATCGGCGACTGGTTGATGTCCACCACCTTGTCGAACAGGTCCAGTCCCTTCACCCCGCGGTGCGGCGCGGGCTTGTGCGAGGCGCCGTTGATCTCGTTGGCGGCCAGCTTGTACAGGGTGTCGTTGACCAGTGTCGACTTGCCCGAACCGGACACGCCGGTGACCGCGGTGAACAGTCCCGCGGAAATCGTCAGGTCGACGTCCTTGAGGTTGTTGCCCGACGCGCCGAGCAGTTTGAGCTGCATCTTCGCGTTGCCCTTGTGGCGGCGCTGGGGCACGTCGATCCGCTTCTTGCCGCTGAGGTATTGCCCGGTCAGCGAGCGCGGCGCCTCGAGTACGTCGGCGTAGCTGCCCTCGGCGACGACTTCGCCGCCGTGCACGCCCGCGCCAGGGCCGATGTCGACGATGTGGTCGGCCAGCCGGATCGCGTCCTCGTCGTGCTCGACCACGATCACCGTGTTGCCCAGGTCGCGCAGGCGGGTGAGGGTGCCGAGCAGGCGCTCGTTGTCGCGCTGGTGCAGGCCGATGGACGGTTCGTCGAGCACGTACATCACGCCGACCAGGCCGGCGCCGATCTGCGAGGCCAGGCGGATGCGCTGCGCCTCGCCGCCGGACAGGGTGTCGGCCTTGCGCTCGAGGGTCAGGTAGTCCAGGCCCACGTCGACCAGGAAGGTCAGCCGCTCGCGGATTTCCTTGACGATCTTGGTCGCGATCTCGCCGCGCCAGCCCGGCAGCTGCATCGAACCGAAGAACGCCAGCGCCTCGTCGATCGGCAGCACCACCAGCTCCGGCAGCGGCCGGTCGGCGACGAACACGTTGCGCGCGGCGGCGTTCAAGCGCGCGCCACCGCACTCGGGGCAGGGGCGCTCGCTGATGTATTTGGACAGCTCCTCGCGTACCGCGGCCGACTCGGTCTCGCGGTAGCGGCGTTCGAGGTTGGGCACGATGCCTTCGAACTTGTGCTTGCGCTGGGTGCGGCCGCCGGCGTCGGTCAGGTAGCTGAAGGTGATCGTGTCCTTGCCGCTGCCGAACAGCACCGCCTGGCGCGAGGCTTCGGTCAGCTCGTTCCAGGGCGTGTCGACGCTGAAGCCGAAGTGCTTGGCCAGCGACTGGATCAGCTGGAAGTAGTAGGCGTTGCGCCGGTCCCAGCCGCGCACCGCGCCGGCGGCCAGCGACAGCTCGGGGTGCACGACCACGCGCGCCGGGTCGAAGAACTGCGACACGCCCAAGCCGTCGCAGCCGGGGCAGGCGCCGACCGGGGAGTTGAACGAGAACAGGCGCGGTTCGAGCTCCGGCAACGCGTAGTCGCACACCGGGCAGCTGTACTTGGACGAGAACAGCAGTGGCTCGGCCTTGTCGTCGTCGAGCGACTGCACCGTGGCCATGCCGTCGCCGAGCTTGAGCGCGGTCTCGAAGGACTCGGCCAGGCGCTGCTTGAGGTCCTCGCGCACCTTGAAGCGGTCGATCACCGCTTCGATGGTGTGCTTCTGGCGCAATGCCAGCGGCGGCACGGCGTCGATCTCGTGCAGCACGCCGTCCACGCGCACGCGCACGTAACCCTGCGCGCGCAGCTGCTCGAACACCTGCGCATGCTCGCCCTTGTGCTCGCGGATCACCGGCGCCAGCAGCATCCAGCGCTGTTCGGCGGTCTTGGTGTCGTTGCCCAGCGCCAGCACCTGGTCGACCATCTGGCTGACGGTCTGCGCCTCCAGCGGGTAGCCGTGGTCCGGGCAGCGCGGCAGGCCCACGCGCGCGTACAGCAGGCGCAGGTAGTCGTAGATCTCGGTGATGGTGCCCACGGTCGAGCGCGGGTTGTGCGAGGTCGATTTCTGCTCGATCGAGATCGCGGGCGACAGGCCCTCGATGGTGTCGAGGTCGGGTTTCTCCATCACGCTCAGGAACTGCCGCGCGTAGGCCGACAGCGACTCGACGTAGCGGCGCTGGCCTTCGGCGTAGATCGTGTCGAACGCCAGCGACGACTTGCCCGAGCCGGACAGCCCGGTGATCACGATCAGCTGGTCGCGCGGCAGGTCGAGGTCGATGTTCTTGAGATTGTGGGTACGGGCTCCGCGGATGCGGATGGTGTCCATCGCCATCGGGGGTGGGGACCTTGGAAGCGGGGGAGGCGGCCGGCGGCGGAATCGCGACCGAACAGGGGAGCGTAGCGAGCCACCGATTTGGGGGCAAATGACAGGAAATGCCAGTTTGGCGTGCCGGCGTCGCAGTCGATGCGATGCGGGGCGTTCAGCCGACGCTTTATCTGGGAAGCCGGCTGGATCGCCCGCCTGGTTGGTGCAGCGGTGGCACGCGGCCGGGCGGGGCGGGCCTCGCTTTTCGCTCAGTCAGGGCATCCTGCCCTGATTCGCGCGCCGGCCATCCATGGCCGGCTTGACGCGAGGCCCGCCCCGCCCAGCCGCTCGGGTCGCTTCTGGACGCCTTTGGAGTCAGAAGAGCCAGCACCCTCACAGAGCGAGTGGAACGCCCCGGGGCTGCGTCCAGCGCCATGGTGCATGCCCCGAGTCAGGGGAAGAGCCTGCTCCGCGGGAGGGGTTGCCCTGATCGAGACAAGAGCAGCCTCCGGGCTTTCCGCCCGTGGGCCGGCACACCCGATCCCGGTCAGTCCAGTGTTGGGCCAGTTGACCCTAACCCCATGAAACCCCTACAATTCCGCTTCTGTCCGCCCTCGATGGTGGCCAGGTCAAAGAAGAACTACAGAAGATCCACGACATCAGGAAATCGCAAACATGTACGCAGTTCTGGTCACCGGCGGTAAGCAATACCGCGTGATGAAGGGCGAGACGCTCCGCGTCGAGCTGCTTGGCGAACACGAGGCCGGCAAGGAAATCACGTTCGACAACGTGCTCATGCTCGGCGATGGCGACGGCATCAAGCTCGGCGACGCGCTCAAGGGCGCCAGCGTCAGCGCCAAGGTCGTCGGCCACGGTCGCGCCGACAAGATCCGCATCGTCAAGTTCCGCCGCCGCAAGCACCATCGCAAGCAGATGGGCCACCGGCAGCACTACACCGAAATCGAGATCACCGGCATCGCCGGTGGCGACAAGCAGTAAGGAGAAGCAGCCATGGCACATAAAAAGGGCGTAGGTTCCTCGCGCAACGGCCGCGACTCCAACCCGAAATACCTCGGCGTGAAGATCTATGGTGGCCAGGCCATCGAGGCCGGCAACATCATCGTCCGCCAGCGCGGCACCCAGTTCCATCCGGGCATGGGCGTCGGCCTCGGCCGCGACCACACCCTGTTCGCGCTCGTCGACGGCAAGGTCGAGTTCGCGGTCAAGGGTCCGAAGAAGCGCCGCACGGTCAGCGTCGTCGCCGCGGGATAACGCGCGCGACGCCGCAACAGCGAGAGGCCCCGCTTCGGCGGGGTTTCTTGTTTTTGCCCGGAACAACGGGCGTGATGGAGCGGGAACGAAGGACGGGAATGGGGAACGATCCATTTCTGTCGCCGGCTGCCTGCCGACGCCCGTACCAGCGACCGTCTAAACTTCGTTCCCGCTTCACATTCCCGCTCTATCACTCCCGCTCAACCATTCCCGGCTCCTGCCCATGAAACTCGTCGACGAAGCCGAAATCACCGTCACTGCCGGCAACGGCGGCAACGGCTGCGTGGGATTCCGCCGCGAGAAGTTCATCCCGCTGGGCGGCCCTGACGGCGGCGATGGCGGCGACGGCGGCAGCGTGTGGCTGGAGGCGTCGGAAAACCTCAACACCCTGGTCGACTTCCGCCACCAGAAGCAGTTCCGCGCCCAGCGCGGCGAGAACGGCATGGGCCAGCAGCGCTACGGTAAGGGTGGCGAGGATGCGGTGATCGTCGTCCCGGTCGGCACCGAGGTCATCAACGTCGCCACCGACGAGGTGATCGGCGACATGACCCGGCATGGCGATCGCCTGCTGGTGGCCAAGGGCGGCAAGGGCGGCCTGGGCAACATGCATTTCAAGAGCTCCACCAATCGCGCGCCGAGGCAGTTCACGCCCGGCGAGGAGGGCGAGGAGCGCCTGCTGCGGCTGGAGCTCAAGCTGCTGGCCGACGTCGGCCTGCTGGGCTTCCCCAACGCCGGCAAGAGCACCCTGATCCGCGCCGTGTCCGCGGCCACGCCGAAGGTGGCCGACTACCCGTTCACCACCCTGTACCCGAACCTGGGCGTGGTCAGCGTCGAGCCCGGCCGCAGCTTCGTGATCGCCGACATCCCCGGCCTGATCGAGGGCGCGGCCGATGGCGCCGGCCTGGGCAGCCTGTTCCTGCGCCACGTGCAGCGCACGCGGCTGCTGCTGCACCTGGTCGACATCGCGCCGATGGAGACCGGTGTCGAGGCCGAACCGGCCGAGCAGGTACGCGCGATCGAGGCCGAACTGCGCAAATACGATCCGGCGATGCTGGACAAGCCGCGCTGGCTGGTGCTCAACAAGGCCGACCTGATGTTCGAGGACGAGGCGCGGGCCAAGGCGGAGGAGATCGTCGCCGGACTCGGCTGGGAGCAGCCGTGGTTCCTGGTCTCGGCGATCGGGCGCGAAGGCACCTGGCCGGTCATGCTGGAAGTACAGGCGTTCTTCGACCGCCTGCGCGCGGACGCGCTGGAAGAGGCCGCCGCCGCCGGCGCGCGGCCGGCGGGCCGGGATGCGGACTGAGGTGACGCAGGTGCCGATGCAGGGCCGCGCGCCGTTCCGCATGCGCGGGGACGCTGGCCTGCAGGCAGCAAAAAACCCGGCGCAGGCCGGGTTTTTCGATGATCGCCACCACCCGGCCGCGAAGCCGGGCGCTGCGGGATCAGGCGGCCTTGAGCGCCTTGATGCGCGCGGTCAGGCGGCTCTTGTGGCGGGCGGCCTTGTTCTTGTGGATCAGGCCGCGGGCGCTGAACCGGTCGAGCAGCGGCTGCGCCGCGTTGAAGGCTTCCTGGGCGCCGGCGGCGTCGTTGGCGTCGAGCGCCTTGATCACTTTCTTGACGGCGGTGCGCAGCATCGAACGCTGGCTGTTGTTGCGCATGTTGCGCACGACGGCCTGCTTGGCGCGCTTCTTGGAGGACTTGATGTTGGCCACAATGAATTCCTGGATGGCCCGGACATGCCGGGTTTGAGCGTTGGGCGGGGAAACGAACGGGAAATTATGGGCAATTCAGGGGCTTGCGTCAACAACCCGGCAGGACCGGGAGGCAACCGGTGAGCGCGCCGGACCCGGCCGCCGCCGCACCCCGGCGCGTGGGCCTGCTGCGCTCGACCGCGGTGTTCAGCGCGATGACCTTCCTGTCGCGCGTCAGCGGCCTGGTCCGCGACCAGGTCTACGCGGCGGTGTTCGGCGCCAGCCCGGCGATGGACGCCTTCGTGGTGGCGTTCAGGATCCCCAACTTCATGCGCCGGCTGTCGGCCGAGGGCTCGTTCTCGATGGCCTTCGTGCCGGTGCTGTCCGAGTACAAGAGCCGCCACGGCCAGGACGCGGTGAAGGCGCTGGTCGACCGGGTCGCCGGTACCCTGACCGCTTTCCTGCTGGTGCTCACCGCCGCGGCGGTGCTGCTGGCGCCGTGGATCATGCCGGTGTTCGCGCCCGGCTTCGGCGCCGGCACCGAGCAGGGCAGGCTGGCCGCGGAGATGCTGCGGATCACCTTCCCGTACGCGCTGTTCATCTCGCTGGCGTCGATGGCCGGCGGCATCCTCAACAGCTACGGGCGCTTTGCGATCCCGGCGCTGTCGCCGGTGCTGATGAACCTGTCGATGATCGCAGCGGCGCTGTGCCTGGCGCCGCTGCTGCAGTCGTGGGGCTACGACCCGGTGCTGGCGCTGGCCTGGGGCGTGTTCGCCGCCGGCATCCTGCAGTTGGGCTTCCAGCTGCCTTCGCTGGCGAAGCTGGGCCTGCTGCCGCGTCCGCGTTGGGGCGTGGCGCACGCCGGCGTGCGCAAGATCATGAAGCTGATGGTGCCGACCCTGTTTGGCGCCTCGGTGGCGCAGATCAACCTGCTGCTGAACACCATCGTTGCCTCGTTCCTGATCGGCGGCAGCGTGACCTGGCTGTACTACACCGACCGGTTGCTGGAGTTCCCGCTGGGCATGTTCGGCGTCGCCATCGGCACGGTGATCCTGCCGCACCTGTCCAGCCGCCACGCTTCGACCGACCCGGAAGGCTTTTCGAAGGCGCTCGACTGGGGCTTCCGGCTGTGCCTGCTGATCGGCGTGCCCGCCTGCCTGGGACTGATGCTGTGCGCCGAGCCGCTGATCGCGACCCTCTTTCAGCACGGCAACTTCAGCGCCCACGACACCGCGATGGCGCGCCTGAGCCTGGTGGCGCAGGCCACGGCGGTGCCGGCGTTTCTGCTGGTGAAGGTGCTGGCGCCGGCGTTCTATTCGCGCCAGGACACGAAAACGCCGGTGAAGGCGGCCGTGGTGGCGGTAATCGGCAACGCGCTGTTCACGGTGCTGCTCATGGCCGGCCTGCTGTTGGTCACCGGGCCCGGCCGTGAGGCGCTGGAGGCGTCCGGCGGCAGGCCGTTCGAGGCGCTGGGCCGGATTCCTGGCGCGCACGCCTGCCTGGCGCTGGCGATCGCGCTGGCCGGCTGGCTCAACGCGATCCAGCTGTGGTGGTACCTGCGGCGGGCGCAGGTGTACGCGGTGCAGCCGGGCTGGCGACGCTTCCTGCGGCAGTTGCTGGTGGCGGCCGTGGTGCTGGCGGTGGTGGTGGCGGCCGTGCTGTGGCAGTGGCAGGACTGGACCATCTGGCCGTGGTGGGAGCGAATCTGGCGGCTGGCGATGGTGGTCGGCGCCGGCGCGCTGGCCTACGCCTCGGCGCTGTGGCTGCAGGGCATCCGCCCGCGCGACCTGCGGCACTGACGGCCTTGGGTTTGTTGCGCCGCAGCTATACTTTTCGACTTCGGGCGACGCGAATCCCTCGCGGCGACCGGTCTTCCACGACCGGGCGGCCCCACATCGAGATCCCATGAACCGGCTGTTCCGCGACGTCGAAGGCGGGCCCCTGTGCCCCGACGGCAGCGTGGCCTGCATCGGCGCCTTCGACGGCCTGCACCTGGGCCATCGCGCGCTGCTGCGCCACGCGGTCGGGCGCGCGCGCGCGCTGGGCGTGCCGATGGTGGCGCTGAGCTTCGAGCCGCTGCCGCGCGAATTCTTCGCCAGGGGCGAGCCGCCGCCGCGGCTGCAGCTGCCGCGTGCGCGGTTCGAGGGCATGCGTGCGCTGGGCGCGGACCTGGTCGGCCTGCTGCGTTTCAACGACCGCATGACGCAGATGAGCGCGGAGGAATTCGTGCGCCGGGTGCTGGTCGACCGCCTTGCGGTGCGCGAGGTGCACGTCGGCCCGGACTTCCGCTTCGGCCACCGCCGCGCCGGCGACCTGGCCACGCTGCAGCGCGAGGGCGCCGCGCACGGCTTCACCGCCGGGGCCATCGCGACGGTGGACCTCGACGGCGGGCGCGTGTCCAGCACCCGCATCCGCGCCGCGCTGCAGGCCGGCGATTTCGACACCGCCACGCGCCTGCTCGGCGCGCCGTACGCGATTTCCGGGCGCGTGGTGCACGGGCGCCAGCTCGGGCGCACGCTGGGCTATCCCACCGCCAACCTGCGCTTCGACGGCAAGCGGCCGGCGCTGTCGGGCGTGTACGCGACCCGGGTGCACGGCGTCGGCGATGCGCCGTGGCCGTCGGTATCGAGCTTCGGCACCCGGCCCACGGTGGGCGGCGTGGAGCCGCTGCTGGAGGCGCACCTGTTCGATTTCGACGGCGACCTGTACGGTCGCAGGATCGAAGTCGAGTTCGTCGCCAGGCTGCGCGACGAGGAAAAATTCCCCGACCTGCCGGCGCTGGTCGCGCAGATGGACCGCGACGCCCGCCAGGCGCGCGATATCCTCGGCGCGGAGCAGGCCTGCACCGTGCATGCGCGCTGAGCGCAGGCACCCCCCATGAAACAACCACAGCGGCGACGAGTGTGAGCGCAGACAAGACCAGCAAGCCCGACAACCCGTACAAGGCCACCCTGCACCTGCCGGCCACGGACTTCCCGATGCGCGGCGACCTGCCCAGGCGCGAGCCGGCCACGCTGGAGCGCTGGGAGTCCGAAGGCCTGTACGCGCGCCTGCGCGAGCACGCACGGGGGCGCGAGCGCTTCGTGCTGCACGACGGCCCGCCGTACGCCAACGGCGTGATCCACCTCGGCCACGCGGTCAACAAGATCCTCAAGGACATCATCGTCAAGTCGAAGACGCTGGCCGGCTTCGACGCGCCCTACGTCCCGGGCTGGGATTGCCACGGTCTGCCGATCGAGATCGCGATCGAGAAGAAGTACGGCAAGGTCGGGGCGAAGCTCGACGCGGTCGAGTTCCGGCAGAAGTGCCGCGAATACGCCAACGGGCAGATCGACATCCAGCGCAAGGACTTCAAGCGCCTGGGCGTGCTGGGCGACTGGGAACATCCGTACAGGACGCTCGATTTCAAGTACGAGGCCGACGAACTGCGCGCGCTGGCCAAGGTGATCGACAACGGCCATCTGGTGCGCGGGGTCAAGCCGGTGTACTGGTGCTTCGACTGCGGCTCGGCGCTGGCCGAGGCCGAGATCGAGTACCAGGACAAGGTCTCGCCCGCGGTCGATGTCGCCTACGCCGCGCGCGACGCAAAAGCGCTGGCACGGCTGTTCGGCACCGACCTGCCCGAAGGCGTCGAGGTGGTGGTGCCGATCTGGACCACCACGCCGTGGACGCTGCCGGCCTCGCTGGCGGTGTCGCTGGGCGCGGACCTGGAGTATGCGCTGGTCGAAGGCCCGGCACGCGATGGCGGCCGCCGCTGGCTGGTCGTGGCCGAGGGACTCGTGGACAAGGCGCTGCAGCGCTACGGCGTGGACGAGGCGGTCGTGCACGGCCGCGCCACCGGCGCCGCGCTCGAAGGCCAGCTGCTGGCGCATCCGTTCTACGCCGAACGCGACATCCCGCTGATCCTCGCCGACCACGTCTCGGCCGAAGACGGCACCGGCGCGGTGCACACCGCGCCCGGGCACGGCCAGGAGGACTTCGTTGCCGGCCAGAAGTATGGCCTGGTCGGGAAGTACACCGCGGCCCAGCTCAACCCGGTCGACGGCCGCGGCGTGTACCTGCAGTCGACGCCGCCGGCGGGCGACGCGGTGCTCGCCGGCACCCACATCTGGAAGGCCAACGACGCCATCGTCGAGGTGTTGCGCAACAGCGGCGCGCTGCTGGCGTTCTCGAAGATCGAGCACAGCTACCCGCACTGCTGGCGGCACAAGACGCCGGTGGCGTTCCGGGCCACGCCGCAGTGGTTCATCTCGATGGAGCAGGCCAACCTGCGCCGCGACGCGCTCGACGCCATCAAGGGCGTCAAGTGGTATCCGGCCTGGGGCGAGGCGCGCATCGCGGGCATGGTGGAGGGGCGTCCGGACTGGACGATCTCGCGCCAGCGCACCTGGGGCGTGCCGATCGCGCTGTTCGTGCACCGCGAGAGCGGCGAGCCGCATCCGCGCAGCACCGAGATCATGCGTGCGGTGGCCGACCGGGTGGAGCAGGGTGGGGTGGACGTGTGGTATTCGCTCGATCCGGCCGAGCTGCTCGGCGACGAGGCGAAGGACTACGACCGCATCACCGACATCCTCGACGTCTGGTTCGACTCCGGCGTCACCCACGAGGCCGTGCTGCTCGAGCGCGGCCTCGGCAAGCCGGCCGACCTGTACATCGAAGGCTCCGACCAGCATCGCGGCTGGTTCCAGTCGTCATTGCTGACCGGCATCGCGATCGACAAGGCAGCGCCGTACCGGCAGTGCCTGACCCACGGGTTCACCGTCGACGAGCATGGCCGCAAGATGTCCAAGTCGCTGGGCAACGGCATCGAGCCGCAGGAAATCATGAAGACGCTGGGCGCGGACATCCTGCGCCTGTGGATCGCCTCGGCCGACTACAGCAACGAGATGTCGCTGTCGAAGGAAATCCTCAAGCGCAACGCCGACGCCTACCGCCGCATCCGCAACACCGCGCGTTTCCTGCTCGGCAACCTGCACGGCTTCGATCCGCAACGGCACCTGCGCCCGCTCGACGACATGGTCGCGCTGGATCGCTGGATCGTGCATCGCGCCTGGGAAGTGCAGGAGAAGATCACCGCCGCATACGCGCGCTACGACTTCGCCGAAATCGTGCAGGCGCTGCTCAACTTCTGCAGCGTCGACCTAGGCTCGCTGTACCTGGACGTAACCAAGGACCGCCTGTACACGATGCCGGAGGATTCGCGCGGCCGCCGCAGCGCGCAGAGTGCGATGTACCGCATCGCCGAGGCCTTCGTGCGCTGGATTGCGCCGGTGCTCAGCTTCACCGCCGACGAGATGTGGGGCTACCTGCCCGCGCCGGTGGGCGATGCGCGCGAGGACAACGTGCTGTTCGCCACCTGGTACGACGGCCTGGCGCCAATTGCCGGGGACGCAACGCCGTCGGCCAAGGAGTTCGACGCACTGCTGGTGCTGCGCGAGCAGGTTTCGCGCGTGCTCGAACCCATGCGCGCCGGCGGCGCGATCGGCGCGGCGCTGGAGGCGGAGATCGCGCTCAAGTGCGGCGTCTCGGACCAGAACTGGCTGGCGCCGCTGGTCGACGAGCTGCGCTTCCTGTTCATCAGCGGCGACGTGTCCATCGTCGCAGACGGCGACGCGCACGAGATCACCGTGATCGCGCAGCCGACGGAAAAACCAAAGTGCGCGCGCTGCTGGCACCATCGTGCCGACGTGGGCGACAACGCCGCGCATCCGCTGCTGTGCGGGCGCTGCGTGTCCAACATCGAAGGGCCGGGCGAAGACCGGAAGTGGTTCTGAGGTATCCCCGGCCGTCGTTCCGCGCAGGCGGAAGACGGTTCACGACAGCCGCGGCCTGGCCATCCAGCAGGCGCGCGCAGGCAAAGTCACTGGATCCCCGCATGTGCGGGGATGACGAGCGGAAAACATGGTCCAACGTCCAAACCCCAACGCGCTGACCTGGCTGGTCCTGTCGGCCGTCGTCATCGCCATCGACCAGTGGACCAAGGCCTGGGTGCTGTCCAGCCTGCCCGAGTACACCCCGGTGCCGGTGATCGACGGCGTCTGGAACTGGTACCGCACCTACAACACGGGCGCGGCGTTCAGCTTCCTGTCCGATGCCGGCGGCTGGCAGACGTGGCTGTTCTCGGCGCTGGCCGTCGGTATCAGCGGGCTTCTGGCGTTCTGGCTGTCGCGTACCCCGCGCAGCGACTGGCGCACGGCGCTGCCGTTCGCGCTGGTCGTGGGCGGCGCGGTGGGCAACGTCATCGACCGTCTCGTCCACGGCCACGTCGTCGACTTCATCCAGTGGTACTGGCGCGACCACTACTGGCCGGCGTTCAACATCGCCGATTCGGCGATCGTGGCCGGGGCGGTGGGGATCGCGCTGTTCGGGTTGTTCCAGCGCAAGCCGGAGGCCGGCGGGACGTGAGCCGCCCTTCTCCCGATTGCGGGAGAAGATGCCCCGAAGGGGCGGATGAGGGCGCTTTTGACTTTGCCGTGTTCAGGACTGGCTTCATTCGAGCGAGTCGCGACCTGATCCTCCCTCACCCCATCCCCTCTCCCGCAAGCGGGAGAGGGGCGCATGTGCCGGGCGGGAGCTGCCTCGATGACCGGACGGACGGTTTTAGGGGCTGGTCTCCGGTAAAATCGGTTTCATGGACATCGTCCTTGCCAACCCCCGCGGCTTCTGCGCCGGCGTCGATCGCGCGATCGAGATCGTCAAGCGCGCGATCGAGACGCTCGGCGCGCCGATCTACGTGCGCCACGAGGTGGTGCACAACCGCTACGTGGTCGACGACCTCAAGCAGCGCGGGGCGATCTTCGTCGAGGAACTCGACGAGGTGCCCGACAACGCCACGGTGATCTTCAGCGCCCACGGCGTCTCGCAGGCGGTGCGCAACGAGGCCGAACGACGCGGGCTGAAGGTGTTCGACGCGACCTGTCCGCTGGTGACCAAGGTGCATTTCGAGGTCGCCCGCCACTGCCGCGCCGGCCGCGACGTGGTGCTGATCGGCCACGCCGGCCATCCCGAGGTCGAGGGCACGATGGGGCAGTGGAGCCGCGAGCGCGGGAACGGCCGCATCTATCTGGTCGAGGACGTCGAGGACGTGGCGGCGCTGGAAGTCGGCCAGCCCGAGAACTTCGCCTACACCACCCAGACCACGCTGTCGGTCGACGACACCCGTAGCGTGATCGAAGCCCTGCGCGACCGCTTCCCGGCCATCCAGGGCCCGAAAAACGACGACATCTGCTACGCCACCCAGAACCGCCAGGACGCGGTGCGCGAACTGGCCGCCCGTTGCGACCTGGTGCTGGTGGTCGGCTCGCCGAACAGCTCCAACTCCAACCGCCTGCGCGAGCTGGCCGAGCGCGAGGGCGTCGAGGCCTACCTGATCGACGGCGCCGACGAAATCGATCCCGACTGGGTCGACGGCCGCCGCCACATCGGCGTCACCGCGGGTGCCTCGGCTCCCGACGTGCTGGTGCGCGGCGTGATCGAGCGCCTCCAGGCGCTGGGCGCCGCTGGCCTGCGCGAACTGTCCGGCGAGCCGGAAAGCATGGTCTTCGCCCTGCCCAAGGAACTGCGCGTCCAACTGGTCGATTGACCGCCGCGGCCGCGAAACCTAGAATCCACGGCCCGCGCCGGCCTTTGCCGGCGCCCGTGACAACGCCGGAATAGCTCAGTTGGTAGAGCGGCGCATTCGTAATGCGTAGGTCGCAGGTTCGACTCCTGTTTCCGGCACCACTTCGCAACATTGCGGGCAGGCCCATGGACCCGATCGCCATTGAAGACCTGGCGCTGCTCGAGGTACTGCAGCGGGTCGACCAGTGCCTCCCGCTGGAATCGGGCGACACCAAGATCCACCAGCGGCTGATCGACAGCGGGCTGGTGACCGTCGGCACCGATCCGCTGCAGTTGACCTCCGCCGGCATCGAGCTGTGCAAGTCGCTGCAGCACCGCGTCGCGGCGGATGCGCAGGCGGCGAAGATCGTCGAGCAGCGCCAGAGTGGCGACGCGGCCGTGGAAGGCAATGTCAGCGGATCTGCCGACCTGCCGATGAACGGCGTCGACCCCGACAGCCGCTAGGGCGCATGCAGGCGCGGACGCGCCGGTGATGGCCCGTCCCCCACGCGGATGGCGTTGTCCTTCCCGTGGACACTGGAAACAATGAATGGCGCGTGCGGATGCGCTGGCTCGCCGCGGGCTGCGTGCTGCTTGTCGTGGCCGCCGCGACCGTGCATGCGACCTGGCCGCGCGCGCAGGAGCAGGCGGCCGCCGACGGCGCGGTCGCGGTGCCGTCGCCCGAAGTCACGGAGCCGGACACCACTGCGGCGTCTGATGCCGCGGATGGGGACGCCGGCTTCACCTTCCTGCGCGACCGGACGCTGCTTACGGCCGAGTACGGCAAGCTGCCCGCGCTGCGCGAGGAGCGCGTACAGGCCGGCACCGGTGCGCGCATCCGTCGCGTGTCCGCCGGCGGCCTGGTGGTGTATTCGCGCTACACGCCGGTCAGCTTCGACAACCGCCTGATCGTCGTCCACGGCGAGGACAGCACCAGCGCGCGGATCGAGGAGCTGGCCACGGGCAAGGTCGTGCGCAGGCTGCCAAAGATCGGCGAGGTCAACGAGATCCGCTGGCATTACGGCGACGATGCTCCATCGCGCTTCTACTACGTGCGCGACATGCAGTTCCGGCAGATGGACGCGATCACCGGCAAGGACGAGCTGGTGCACGACTTCAGCGCCGATGCGCCGAACGGCGACCAGCTGTTCACCGACGTCGAGGGCGACAGTTCCGACGACAGCCGCTACTGGTGCTGGATGGTGCGGCGGGAGGTGCCGGAGGGCAGCTATCCCGTCGAGCTGCTGGTCAGCTACGACCGCGTCACCGGCACCGTGGCCACCGCGGACGCCGCGCGCCTGGGACGCAGCGAGATGGGCCGGCCCAACACGATCGAATCCTCGCCGCTGGGCACCGCCTGCGTGGTGCACTGGCCGGACGACGAGGGCAGGCCGCAGGCTTGGCGGCGCGACTTCAGCGCCATGATCCGGCCGGTCGCCGTGGATGCCACGCACTCGGGCTGGATCGTCGACGATGAGGGCGACGAATGGTTCGTGTCGCAGAACAACCGCAACGACTGGATCGAGGCCGTGTCGCTGCGCAGCGGCCGCGTGCGCAGGCTGCTGCACCACGGCGACCTGGGATGGGACAACGGCATGCACTTTTCCAAGAGCTACGCCGCGCGCGGCTGGCTGTTGCTGTCGACCTGCAGCCCGGGCAATGCCGAATGGGGCGAGAACCAGCTGGTCATGCTGGGCCTGGACGGCCGCATCCTGCGGATTGCACATACCCACAACGCGTATCCGGGCGACGATGCCTACCGCAACGAGGCCGCCGCCGCGCTGTCCCACGACGGTCGATCCGTGTACTGGACCGGCAACTGGGGCGACGGCAACCGTCGCCGCGACGTCTACGCGATCGACCTGCCGTCGCAGTGGTGGAAGCGCTGAGCCGCTGCGCGACGGCCCTTGCCTGACCGCTGCCCGCGCAGCTGGCGGCCGGGATTCCGCCGTCGCGCCCGTCTCAGCCGGCGGGACGCGACTCCGGTACGCTGTCGACCCGATCAGCAGCTTCCAGGACACCATGGCCAAGGCCCGGACCGCCTACGTCTGCAACGAGTGCGGTGCAGAGTTCAACAAGTGGCAGGGCCAGTGCGGCGAATGCGGGGCGTGGAATTCGCTTTCTGAAATCGTGCTCGAATCGGCCGCCGCGGCGAAGTCCCCGGCCTCGCGGCGCAGCGGCTGGGCGGGCAAGGTCGACGCGCCTAAGGTGACTGCACTCAAGGACGTACGCCACCACGAGGACGCGCGCGTGACCACCGGTATCGGCGAGTTCGACCGCGTGCTCGGTGGTGGCCTGGTCGAAGGCGCGGTGGTGCTGGTTGGCGGCGACCCGGGCATCGGCAAGTCGACGCTGCTGCTGCAGGCCGTGGCACAGATGGCGGCGACGCTGCCGGGCTTGTACGTCACCGGCGAGGAGTCATTGGCGCAGGTGGCCGGGCGCGGTGCGCGGCTGGGGCTGCCGCTGGACGGCGTCGACGCGCTGGCCGAAACCTGCGTCGAGCGCGTGCTCGAACACGCCGCCGCGCGACGGCCGCGGCTGCTGGTCGCCGATTCCATCCAGACCCTGTGGACCGAATCGCTGACCGCCGCGCCCGGTTCGGTCAGCCAGGTGCGCGAATCCGCCGCGCGCCTGGTGCGCTACGCCAAGGAGACCGGCACGGCCGTGTTCCTGGTCGGCCACGTGACCAAGGAAGGCGGCATCGCCGGCCCGCGCGTGCTCGAGCACATGGTCGACGCGGTGCTGTACTTCGAAGGCGACAGCGGCAGCCGCTTCCGCGTGCTGCGCGCGTTCAAGAACCGCTTTGGCGCGGTCAACGAGCTGGGCGTGTTCGCGATGGGCGAGAAGGGCCTGAAGGAAGTGCCGAACCCGTCGGCGATCTTCCTGTCCGGCGGCAGCACCCGCCAGCCCGGCAGCTGCGTGATGGTCACGCGCGAGGGCACGCGGCCGCTGCTGGTGGAGGTGCAGGCGCTGGTGGATGCCTCGCCGCTGTCCAACCCGCGCCGCGTCGCGGTGGGGCTGGAAGGCAACCGCCTGGCAATGCTGCTGGCGGTGCTGCACCGCCATGGCGGCGTCGCGGTCGGCGACCAGGATGTGTTCGTCAACGTCGTCGGTGGCATCCGCGTGCAGGAAACCGCGGCCGACCTGCCGGTGCTGCTGGCCGTGCTGTCCTCGCTGCGCGACCAGCCGCTGGCCGACAAGACCATCGCCTTCGGCGAGGTTGGCCTGAGCGGAGAGATCCGCCCGATCCCCAACGGCGAGGAGCGGCTGAAGGAAGCCGCCACGCACGGCTTCAGGCGCGCGATCGTGCCGAAGGCCAATGCGCCGAAGGGTGGCAGCTACAAGGGCATGGAAGTGGTCGCGGTGGAGCGGCTGGCGGACGCGCTGGACGCCGCCTGAGGCCGGGCTGCCCTGTAGGAGCAACTTCAGCCGCGAGCTTTTGGTTCGTAGGAGCGACGGAAGTCGCGAGAGGCTTGCCCCGCGACCCCGGTCGCGACTTCCGTCGCTCCTACAAGACCGACCAAAGCTCGCGGCTGGAGCCGCTCCTGCAACAGCAGGTTGCTCCGCGGCGGCGCGGCTCAGTGCCGGCCGCCCGCCGCGGCGCCCACTTTCGCCGCGAACGGCGGCTTGGCGAACCAGACGAACACGATCACCACCAGGAACAGGATCCCGAGCAGGTGGAAGATCTCGTTGAAGCCGATCTGCACCGCCTGCTGCGAGATCATCTGGTTGAGCACCAGCGCGCCGCGCTGCACGTCGCCCTGTCCGAGCTGGGTCACTGTCTGCAGCATGCCCGGATCGTGCGCGCCGATGTGTTCGGTCAGCTGCGCATGGTGGATGGTGCTGCGCTGGTTCCAGCCCCAGGTCGTCAGCGACGCGGCGAAGCTGCCGCCCAGGGTGCGCACGAATGTCGCCAGCCCCGAGCCGGCCGCAATCTCGTGCGGCTCAAGGTCCGACAGCAGGATCGTCAGCACCGGCATGAAGAACAGCGCCACGCCCAGGCCCTGCCACAGCTGCACCTCGGCCACGCGGTGGAAGTCGACGTCGAGGTTGAACCCGGCGCGGAAGAAACTGGTGAACGCCATCACGATGAAGGCGAAGGTCGCCAGCCAGCGCAGGTCCATGCGGGTCGCGTACTTGCCCACGAACGGCGTCAGCAGCACCGGCAGGATGCCGATCGGCGCGCTGGCGAAGCCGGCCCAGATCGCGGTGTAGCCCAGGTTGCGCTGCAGCCACAGCGGCACCAGCAGGCCGACGCTGAAGAACGCGGAGTACGCCATCACCATCGCGATCGTGCCGCTGGTGAAGTTGCGGTGGCGGAACAGCTTGAGGTTGACGATCGGGTCCTTGTCGGTGAGTTCCCAGATCACGAACACCACCAGGCCGACCGTCGCGATGATCGCCAGCGCGATGATCTTGGTCGAGTTGAACCAGTCCTCGTCGTTGCCCAGGTCGAGCATGATCTGCAGCGCGCCCACGCCCAGGATCAGCGTGGCCAGGCCGATGTAGTCCATCTTCGGCTTCTCCAGCCGTTCCGGCCGGCCCTTGAGCTGGCGGCCGACGACGACGCTGGAGAAGATGCCGATGGGAATGTTGATGAAGAAGATCCATTCCCAGCTGTAGTTGTCGGTGATCCAGCCGCCGAGGATCGGGCCCGCGATCGGCGCGACCACCGTCACCATCGCCAGCAGCGCGATCGCCTGGCCGCGTTTCTGTGGCGGGTAGATCGAGATCAAAAGCGCCTGCGTGATCGGATACATCGGCCCGGCGACGAAGCCCTGCAGCGCGCGCGCGACCACCAGCTGGCCCATGCTGCTGGCCAGCCCGCACAGGAACGAGGCGATCACGAACGCCAGCGTCGCCCACATGAACAGCTTGCGCTCGCCAAAGCGGCGGGCGAGGAAGCCGGTCAGCGGCAGCGCGATCGCGTTGCTGACCGCGAACGAGGTGATCACCCAGGTCGCCTGGTTGGCGCTGGCACCGAGATTGCCGGAGATGGTGGGCAGCGAGACGTTGGCGATCGTGGTGTCGAGCACCTGCATGAACGACGCCAGCGCCAGCCCGATCGTGGTCAGCGCGAGGTTGGGCGGCGCGAAGCTGCGCGCCGCCGGTTCCGGCGTGGCCGGAAGCCCGAACCGCTCTTCCTGTTCGACGATGCTGGACATGGGGGCGTGTCCGCTCAGCCGTGCGCGCTGTCAGGCAGGTTCTGCTCGATGATCTTCGTGATCAGCACGTTCGCCTCGGAGAGCTGCTTGGCATAGGCGCCGGTCGAGAACAGCGGCTTGCCGCCCTTCGGCGCGCTGCCGGCGAGCACCTTGCCGTCCTGGTCGCGGATCGAGACATCCACGTCCATGCTCAGCCCGATGCGCAGCGGGTGCTCGACCAGCTGCTTCGGATCCAGCTCGATCCGCACCGGCACGCGCTGCACGATCTTGATCCAGTTGCCGCTGGCGTTCTGCGCCGGCAGCAGCGAGAACGCGCTGCCGGTGCCCATGCCGAGGCTGGCGATCCTGCCTTCGTAATTGACGCCGCCGCCGTACAGGTCGGCGTGCACCTCGACCGGCTGGCCGATGCGCATTTTCGTCAGCTGGGTTTCCTTGAAGTTGGCTTCCACCCACATCTGCTCGATCGGCACGATCGTCATCAGCGTGGTGCCCGGCTGCACGCGCTGGCCCAGCTGCACCTGGCGCTGGGCGACGTAACCCGATACCGGCGCGACGATCGAGGCGCGCTGCAGGTTGAGGTAGGCCTGGCGCAGCTGCGAGGCCGCGGCCTGCACCTGCGGCTGCTTCTGCAGCGTGGTGGCGTCGACCAGCGCGCTGCTGCGCGCAAGCTCGCCGTGCGAGGCGGACAGGGCGGCTTCGGCGGCGGCGAGCATGTCGCGGGCGTGGGCGAGTTCCTCGCGCGAGACCGCACCGCTGGCCACCAGTCCTTCGCGACGCTTCACGTCGGCACGCGCCTGCGACACCGCAACCTGGCGCGCCTTGATGTCGGCCTGGCCGGCGTCGACGCTGCTGTACAGGCCGCGCACCTGGCGCACGGTGCCGGCGAGGTTGGCGACGGCCTGGTCGTAGGCGACCTGGGCATCGTTGGGATCGAGTTCCACCAGCGGCTGGCCGGCCTCGACCTTCATGCCGTCGTCGGCGTCGATGGCGATCACCGTCCCTACCGTCTGCGGCACGATGCTCACCACGTTGCCCTGCACGTAGGCGTCGTCGGTGCCCTCGTGCCAGCGCGCGATGAGCAGGTAGTACGCCAGCCAGGCGAGGCCGGCCAGCAGCACCACGGCGGCAACGACCAGCAGCGCGCGGCGGCGCTTGCCGTTCTTCGGCGCGGGCGGCGCGGCGGCGGGGGTGGCGGTGGCTTGCGGATTGATTTCGGACGTCATGGCGTGGGGGCCCTGGCAAGGTCGGGGTTGGTGTCGGAGCGGGGATGCGCGTCGGGGCCGGCGGGCGCGAGGCCGCCGCCCAGCGCGCGGTCGAGGTCGATCGTCGCCGCGTAGCGCTGTGCATTGAGCGCGGTGAGCTGCTGTTCGAGCTGCAGCAGCGGGCGCTGCGCGGAGAGCACGTCGAGCTGGGTGCCGAGCCCGGCGTCGTAGCGCGCGGCTGCGATGTCCAGTGCCGACTGCGCGGCATCGCGCGCCTGCGTGGCCGAGGCGATCTGCGCATCGAGGGCGCGCGCGGCCTGCACCGCGTCGGTGACTTCATGCAGTGCGCCGACCAGGGTCTGGTTGTAGCCGGCGACGGCCAGGTCGTAGTCGGCATCGCGCGCGGCCAGGTTGCTGCGCAGCCGGCCGCCGTCGAAGATCGGCAGGCTGACCGCGGGACCGCCGAAGCCGAGCAGCGCATCGCTGCTGAACAGGTCCGACAGGCCGACCGACGCCAGGCCGGCCAGTGCGCTGAGGTTGACGCTGGGCTTGAACGACGCCTTCGCCGCGTCGATGCCGCGGCTGCTGGCCTCGACGCGCCAGCGCGAGGCGACGACGTCGGGGCGGTGGCCGAGCAGTTCGCTGGGCAGCACGCCGGGCAGCGCCGGCGCGGGTGCCTGCAGCAGTTGCGGGCGCGCGATTTCCAGGCCGCGGTCCGGGCCCTTGCCCAGCAGCGCGGCCAGCGCATTGCGCCCGGCGTCGATCTCCTGTTGCGCGGCCTGGGCCTGTTGCCGTGCCGAGGCGATGAGGCTTTCGGCCTGGCGCAACTGCAGCTGGTTGTCGAGGCCGGCGTCGACGCGCTGCTTGCCCAGGTCGTGCAGGCGCGTGGCGCGCGCCTGCTCGCGCTGCGCCACGTCGAGAGCATCGAAGGCCTGCGCCAGTGCGACGTAGCCGCGGGCGACGTTGGCGGCGAGCGCCAGGCGCGCGGCCTGCGCGTCGACTTCGGTCGCGCGCGCCTGGCCGAGCGCGGCCTCGTATTCGGCGCGCTTGCCGCCCCAGACGTCGAGCGGCCACTTGAAGTTCACCGTCAGCACGGTGTTGTGCATGACCTTGTCGCTCATCTCGCCGGGCGCGAGGGTCTTGGGCAGCTGCGCGACGGCGTACTGCGCGCTGCCGTCGAGGGTCGGGCCGCGGGCCGCGTCGGCGAGGCCGGCCTGGGCCTGGGCCTGGCGCACGCGGGCATCGGCGGCGGCCAGCGAAGGACTGTCCTGCAGCGCTTCGCGGACGAGGGCATCGAGCTGCGGATCGCCCAGTGCCGTCCACCAGTCCGCGGCGGGGAAGGCGGCGTCGCTGAGCGCGTGCGGTTCCAGGCTGCGGCTGCTGGCCAGGGCGTCCGCTTCGACGGCATGGCCCTGCGGCGCAAGCCCGCGGGTGCTTGCGCAGCCGGCCAGCAGCAGCGCTGCGGCAATCGCAGGAAGCACGAAGGACAGCCCGCTGTACGGGCGATGGGGTTGGGCGGCCATGGCTCAGGATTCCGTGGAAGTGAGGTTGTCGCGCGCGCGTTCGAGCAGGCCCGTCAGGACGGCGCGTTCGTCTTCGCTCATGCCCGCCATCGCGCGCTCGCGCACGCGTTCGCCGCACTTGTTGATGTCCTGCCAGATGGCAAGGCCGGATTCGGTGAGCTCGATGTTGAGCGCCCGGCGGTCGGCGGGATCGGCGGTACGCGACACCAGGCCCTTGGCCTCGAGGCGGTCGAGCAGGCGGGTCATCGCCCCCGGATTGACCTCGGCGGCGCGCGCCAGGTCGGTGACGCCGGCGGTGCCCATGGCCAGCTTCTTCAGCGTGATGTACTGGCTGAAGGTCAGGTCATGGCCCAGGTTGGCCAGCTCCAGCTTCATCCGCGCCCACATGGCGTCGCGGACCTGCCGGAACAGGAGGCCAAGGCTGGCGCCGCTGTGGGGGAAGGCGGTGGAATTCATGAGGGGCGGGATTTTGCTCGCCCGGGCAATAGTTGTCAATGCAACTATTGTTCCGGCAACGGGATTCTGTATCCCCGGGATTTACCCATTCACGTGGGGTCAGAGCGTGCGGTGCAGGACCAGTTCCAGCACGAACTTGGTCCCGAAGAAGGACAGCACCAGCAGCGCCATCGCCGCCAGCGTCCAGCGCACCGCCACCGCGCCGCGCCAGCCACGGCGCCAGCGGCCGAGCAGCAGGGCGCCGAACGCCAGCCACGACAGCACGCTGAGCACGGTCTTGTGCACCAGATGCTGGGCGAACAGGTCGTCGACGAACAGCACCCCGGTCAGCAGGGTGGCGGTGAGCAGCACGAAGCCCGCCGCGATGGTGCGGAACAGCAGCGTCTCCAGTTCGGTCAGCGGCGGCAGCACCCGCAGCCAGGCGTGGAAGTCGCGGCGCCGCAGCGCGCGTTCCTGCAGCCACAGCATGATCGCCAGCAGCGCGGCGACCGCCAGCGTGGCGTAGGCGAGCACCGCGCACCAGGCGTGCAGCTGGACGCCCGGGTCCATCGTGTCCACCAGGCGATGTCCGTAGCCGGCGTAGCCGGCGAGCGTCGCCGCCGCGATCGGGAACACCACCACGCCCAGCGTCGCCATCCTGCCGCGCGCGCCGACCAGCAGGGTCAGCAGCGCCATGCCGAGGCCGACCAGCGACAGCGCCGAGAAGAAGTGCAGGTCGGTGCCGCCGGCCGCGCGCCACGCCAGCGCGTGGTGGACGACGTGCAGCGCCACGGCCGGCAGTGCCGGCAGCAGCCAGGCGCGCCCGGGGCCGGGCCGGCCGCGCGCCGCGCCCAGCACCAGCGCGATCGTGGCGGCCAGGTAGAGGACGATGGCGATGAGAACGATTGTCATCGGGAAAGTGTCGCACAAGCCCGAGCCCGCGGCGCACGGGATCCCGCACGGCCGGTCCGCACACCTCGCCAAGCTATAATCCGCAGCCGTTTTCCCGAGCGATTCCGCGCCCATGTTCGAATCCCTGACCCAGCGCCTGTCCGGCACCATCGAGCGCCTGCGTGGCCGCGGCCGGCTGACCGAGTCCAACATCAGCGAAGCCCTGCGCGAGGTGCGCATCGCGCTGCTGGAGGCGGACGTCGCGCTGCCGGTGGTGCAGGCGCTGATCCAGCGCATCAAGGTGCGCGCGGTCGGCCAGGAAGTGCTCAAGTCGCTGACCCCCGGCCAGGCGCTGATCAAGGTCGTGCGCGACGAACTGACCCTGGTGATGGGCGCGTCGGCCAACGACCTGGACCTCAACGTCCCGGCGCCGGCCGTGATCCTGATGGCCGGCCTGCAGGGCGCGGGCAAGACCACCACGGTCGCCAAGCTGGCCCGGCACCTGAAGGACAAGCGCAAGAAGAAGGTGATGGTGGTCAGCGCCGACGTCTACCGTCCGGCCGCGATCGAACAGCTCAGGACGCTGGCGCAGCAGGTCGACGTGCAGTTCTTCCCGTCCACCGCCGAACAGAAGCCCGAAGCCATCGTCCGCGCCGCGATCGACGACGCGCGCAAGTCCTTTGCCGACGTGCTGATCGTCGACACCGCCGGCCGCCTCGCGATCGACGAGGCGATGATGGCCGAGATCAAGGCGCTGCATGCCGCGGTCGATCCGGTCGAGACGCTGTTTGTCGTCGACTCGATGACCGGCCAGGACGCGGCCAACACGGCCAAGGCCTTCGGCGAGGCGCTGCCGCTGACCGGCGTGGTGCTGACCAAGACCGACGGCGATGCCCGCGGCGGCGCGGCGCTGAGCGTGCGCTACATCACCGGCAAGCCGATCAAGTTCATCGGCACCGGCGAGAAGGTCGACGGGCTGGACGTGTTCCATCCCGACCGCGTCGCCAGCCGCATCCTCGACATGGGCGACGTGCTGTCGCTGGTCGAGCAGGTCGAGCAGCAGGTCGACAAGGACAAGGCGCAGAAGCTGGCCGACAAGGTCGCCAAGGGCCGCAAGTTCGACCTCAACGACATGAAGGACCAGCTCGAGCAGATGCAGAACATGGGCGGACTGGGCGGCCTGATGGACAAGCTGCCGGGCATCGGCAAGATCCCCGACAACGTCAAGGCGCAGGTCACCGGCAAGGAAGTGCCGCGCATGGTCGCGATCATCAACTCGATGACGAAGAAGGAGCGCCGCAACCCCGCGCTGCTCAACGGCTCGCGCCGCAAACGCATCGCCGCCGGCGCCGGCATGAGCCCGGCCGACGTCAACAAGCTGATGAAGCAGTACCAGCAGATGGAAAAAATGATGGGCAAGCTGGGCCGCGGCGGCATGAAGGGCATGATGCGCGGCATGAAGGGCATGATGGGGGGCATGGGCGGCGGGATGCCGTTCCGTTGAGTCTCGCGAAGCCCGGCGAAGCAGGGATGCGGCTGGGGGCGCATGTCATTCATCTGGCGCTGGCCTTCCTGCTGGCGCGAGAGTTTGCATCGGGTTGGGCATTGCTGCCCGCGACTTTCGTGTTCTGGGTCGGGCTGGTCTTGTTGTCGTCCCTGCTGGACGGCATCGGTCGTGACAGGGGAGGCGTCGAGGACACGGATCCAACGACCGGAGACGCTGCGGAAAGCGGCGATGCAGGACAGGGCATGCTGGCCTGGCCTGTCAAGACGCCTCATGTGACGCTTTCCGGCCACGATCGGCCCGATGACGGCCGACGCCAATGGCGACGCCATCTACGGGATGTCGATATCCATTTCGAAGAACGCTATCGCAGGGAAGGGATCTGCACCACGTGCGAGTTCTTCCTGCGCGCAGGCGATGCTCTTGCGTTGTGTTATTTCCCGGCGCGAGAGGAGGATGCCGGTGCAGGGCACCATTGTGATCTCATCGGACCGCAAGGTCAGCGCGAGAATGTTGTCGTATGCGCTGGCGCAGAGGTGCTGTTGCCGATCGCGCAAAGCGGAGTCCATTCGGTCGGAATCGGGCAAGGTGAATCCGGCCTCATCGGAATCTGGCTGGTCGTTCCGAACGCGGAGGCGCTGTCGCTTTCCGTTGCCGTCGCACATGGTTCCGAGGTCCGTTTCGGACTGGCTGAGGACGGCAGTCACAGGGCGCAAATCGAATGTGAGGCTCCGCTGCAGACCCGTGCCGAGCTGCCGTACTGGGAAAGATCGCGGCCCACCGCATCGGCAGCGTTGTTGTTCATGACGCCTGGCGGCGTATGGGACGAGGGGCCGGCGCCCCCGCGCTCGAAGTGGCGGGAAAAATTTACCCGTGAGTATCGGTATTTCCTGAAACTCTGTCGTGGCGATGTGCTGACGCTGGAGTATGTCTGGAACAAGGCTGAACTCGGGAAGATGTTCGACTTGGGCGATCGTTCCGAGAGCTGCTCCTCGGCCAGACTGAGTCTCGTGAAGTTCGTACGCGAACCCTCGGTGATGCACGTCGGCGCTTACGTCGAGTCCGGTGCATTGTCCGCGGTGTGTCCGGACGATGGTTTCTACACGCTGCAACTTGAGCTTTACGGGCCCGCGCAATGGCAGGAACGGCCGCCGGAGGCATTCGCCTTGTGCCGCCTGTGGGGCGAGTTCCTGCAGCGGCCGGGCTCGGTACGCGATTTCGAGCTGCATGAAGGCTGGATCGAGGACTGGTATCGGCAACGCATGCCTGTGCCGCGCGGTGCGGCAGGGATGCATGGGCGCGCCGATTTGCGGCGAGAATGACTCTCGCGGCGCGCGCATCGTCGCCGGTTCACGCGGCGGACTATCCGGTGTCAACAAGCTGATGAAGCATTACCGGCAGATGGAAAAGATGATGGGCAAGCTGGGGGTGGCCGTGGCCGCGATTGAGCCAGCGGCGACTCATCGCGGCCATGGCCGCTCCCACAAGGTCGTGGTGCCCGCCTGCATCGCCGTTGGATGCCGGACTTGAACATCATCCTGTGCAACGGCCGCCGTGCCGAGGCCGCCGACCTGGTGGCGCTGGCGATGCGCAACCATGGCCACTTCACCACGATGCAGGTGCGCGGCGGTGCCGTGCGCGGACTCGACCTGCACCTGGCGCGACTGCGCGAGGCCACCGGGGAGCTGTTTGACGTCGCGCTGGACGATGCGCGCGTGCTCGACGGGTTGCGGCGGGGCATGGAGGCGGCCGGCAGCGGTGACTGCACGGCGCGGGTAAGCGTGTGCGCGCGGGAGTTCGAGCGCGCCGCGCAGGCCACGCAGCCACTGGTGGCCGAAGACCTGGACGTGGTGGTCGCGCTCACGCCGCCCGCCGACCCGTCGCCCGAACCGATGCGTGCGGCCAGCTTCGTGCACGAACGCGCGCTGCCGCACATCAAGCACCTGGGCACCTTTGCCCAGTTCCACCTCGCCCGTCAGGCGCGCGGCCGGGGCTTTGACGACGTGCTGTTCACCGATGCCGACGGCCGGGTCAGCGAGGGGACGGTGTGGAACGTGGGCTTCTGGGTCGGCGCCACCGTGACCTGGCCGGACGCCCCGGCGCTGCGCGGGACCTGCGAGCGGCTGCTGCAGGCCGGGCTGGCGGTGCTGGACGTGGCGCAGGCGCGGCGTGCCGTGGGGCTGGATGAGTTGCCGCGGTTCCGGGCCGCGTTTTCCTGCAATTCGCGCGGGGTGCGGGCGATCGGGGCGGTGGATGCGGTGGCCTTCGCGCCGGACGGCGAGCTGGCGGAACTGCTCGGGCAGGCGCTGGCGCTGCAGCCCTGGCAGCCGGTTGGCGGGGGGCAGGGCAGGGTTTCCTCCTGCCCCGGGATTGGCTAGAATTGTCCGCTTACCTCGCCATCCTGGCGACTGGGCAACACGAGAACACCATGGTCAAGATCCGCCTTACCCGCGGCGGCGCCAAGAAGCGCCCCTTCTACCACATCATCGTCACCGACCACCGCAGCGCGCGCGACGGCCGCAACATCGAGCGCCTGGGTTACTACAACCCGGTCGCCTCGGGCGCCGAGAAGCGCATCGAACTCGACACCGCCCGCGTCGATCACTGGGTCGGGCAGGGCGCGCAGCTGAGCGACAAGGTCCGCAACCTGTACAAGGAAGCGACCAAGGCCGCCGAAGCCGCCCCGGCCGCGCCCGCGGCCTGATCTTCCGGCCGCGCGCCGCGCGGCCAATCCGGCATGGAATCCCAGGCGCGCCGCATCCTGCTGGGCAGGGTCCACGGCGCGTTTGGCGTGCGCGGCGAACTCAAGCTAGAGTCGTTCACCGACCCCGCCAACGCGATCTTCCGCTACCAGCCGTGGGTCCTGCGCGACGCGCAGGGCCGAGAACGCGAGCTGGCGGGCGCGCGTGGCCGCGTGACCGCCAAGGGCATCGTCGCCACTTTCCCCGATGTCGCCGACCGCGACGCCGCCGAGGCGCTGCGCGGCAGCGAGGTCTGGGTGCCGCGCTCGGCGCTGCCGCCGCCCGGGCCGGGCGAGTACTACTGGGTGGACCTCGAGGGCCTGCGCGTGGTCAACCAGGAAGGCGCCGACTTCGGCCGCGTCTCGCACCTGTTCTCCACCGGCGCCAACGACGTGCTGGTGGCGGAAGGCGACCGCGAGCGGATGATCCCGTTCCTGCAGCCGGACTACATCGTGTCCATCGACTTCGAGGCCGGCGTGGTCACCGTCGACTGGGACCCGGAGTTCTGAGGCGCCATGCGCATCGACATCGTCAGCCTGTTCCCCGAGTTCGTCGCCCAGGTCGCCGGCCACGGCGTGGTCGGGCGCGCGCAGGAGCGCGGCCTGCTGGCGCTGCACGGCTGGAACCCGCGCGACCACGCCGAGGGCAACTACCGCCGCGTCGATGACCGCCCCTTCGGCGGCGGCCCGGGCATGGTGATGATGATCGACCCGCTGCGCGCCTGCCTGTCCGCCGCGCGCGCGGCCGACCCCGCACCGGCCCGCGTCATCTACCTCAGCCCGCAGGGTCGGCCGCTGACCCAGGCCCGGGTCCGTGCGCTGGCCGCCGAACCGCGCCTGGTCCTGCTGTGCGGCCGCTACGAGGGCGTCGACGAGCGCCTGCTGGCGGCCGAGGTCGACGAGGAAATCTCCATCGGCGACTACGTCCTGTCCGGCGGCGAGCTGGCCGCGGCGGTGGTGGTCGATGCCGTGGCCCGGCTCCAGGAGGGCGCCCTGAACGACGCCGAATCCGCCATCCAGGACAGTTTCGAGGGCGACGGCCTGCTCGACTGCCCGCATTACACACGCCCGGTCGAGCATGCACTGGGCGTCGTGCCGCCGGTCCTGCTGTCCGGCAACCACGCCGAAATCGCCCGCTGGCGCCGCAAGCAGGCCCTGGGCCGCACCTGGCTGCGGCGCCCGGACCTGCTGGACCGCGGGGCGCTGCCGGCCGGCGACCGCAGGTTGCTGGAGGAGTTTCTGGGGGAGCAGGGGCTGGGGCTCGGGGACTCGGGACTTCAGCCCCCAGCCTCTAAACCCTAGCCCCGCAAAGAGTTTTCCCGCTATAATTCCCGGCTTCGCTCCACCCATGCCATGACGCGGGTCCACGTGCACTCGCGCAACAACAACGCCCAAAGGGCACTCCAACAGGCATCCAACCAAAGGCATCACCGCAATGAACAAGCCCTCGCTCAACACGCTGCTGCAGGAATTCGAAACCGGACAGGCGCAGCGCAAGCTGCCGGAATTCGGCCCGGGCGACACCGTCGTCGTCAACGTCAAGGTCAAGGAAGGCAACCGCGAGCGCGTCCAGGCCTACGAGGGCGTGGTCATCGGCAGGAAGAACGCCGGCCTCAACTCCGCCTTCACCGTGCGCAAGATCTCGCACGGCTACGGCGTCGAGCGCGTGTTCCAGGTGCACAGCGCCGCGATCGAGTCGGTCACCGTGAAGCGCCGTGGCGCCGTGCGCGCCGGCAAGCTGTACTACCTGCGTGGGCTGGAAGGCCGCAAGGCGCGCATCAAGGAAGACCTCGCCGGCAACGCCAAGGCGCGTGCCGCCGCGAAGGCTGCCGCAGAAGCCGCCGCCGAGTAATCCTGCGGCGTCCCGATGCGCGAACGGCCACCTTCGGGTGGCCGTTTTCGTTTGTGGCGCCGCGTCTGCGCTGTCCGGGCGCGGCCATTTAGTTGATCGATCGCTCCCGCTCGCGGCCACGCAGCCACGCAGCCACGGCGTCAAGGCGTCAAGGCGGATTGCCGGCGCGCGTAAAGGTCGCGACATCGCCTTGGCGGTCACGCAGCCGCAGTTCATGCGCGTCCATGACGATGCTGTACTCGAACGGTCCCGGACCATCCCCGCGGGCAACGATGACGAGCCGACAGCCCTCGACCGACCACGTTGCATCGATCACATCGGGGCGATCGTGCCACCACGAGTCGAACCTGCGCGACTGGCCATCGACCGAGAACGACATCGCCTCGAAAAAACCGGGGCCTCCCGTGTTGAGCCACGCGCCAGTCAGCCGGTCTTCCAGTCCGGTGCACTCCCCGTCGCCGGCTGCGAAGAGCGGGCTGGCCCATGCCAGTCCAAGCACCAGCCAGCAAAGCCAGCCAGGCCCGGTCCGGCGCACGGATCGGTGCCGCAACACGATCACGATCGCGGTCCCTGGTCCGCCACCGGCGCCGAAACGTGCGCGGGTACCTCCGACGGCACGGCGACCTTGTCCGGGTCTGGTTCCAGCATCTTCGCCTTGCGCCAGTTGCCCCAGCGGTAGTACGCCATCGACATCAGCATCGAGCACAGCGCGCTGACCGGGAAGCTCCACCAGATCGCGTCCACGCCCAGTGCAGGCTGCAGCAGGCTGGCGAACGGGATGCGGATGCCCCACATCGCGATCCCCAGCATCACCAGCGGCGGAATCACCGCCCCGGTCGCGCGTACCACGCCGGAGATGACGAAGCTCACGCCGAAGAACAGGAACGACCACACCGCGATGTGGTTGAGGTGGCGGCCGTGCTCGAGCGCAGCGCTGCCGTCGGGCAGGAACAGCGACAGGGTGGTGTGGTCGAACAGGATCACCGGTGCGATCAGCGCGCCGGTCATCAGGAAGTTGAATATCGTGCCCGTGCGCGCGGTGGCGTCGACGCGGTCCCAGCGCGCCGCGCCCACGTTCTGTGCGGCCATCGACGAACACGCCGCGCCGATCGCCATCGCCGGCATCTGGATGTAGGTCCACAGCTGCAGCGCGGCGCCGTAGGCGGAGGCGTAGTCGACGCCGTAGGCATTGACCATGCTGATCATCATGATCATCGCCAGCGAGATCACGATCATCTGCAGGCCCATCGGCACGCCCTTGACCACCAGCGCGCGCAGGATCGCGATGTCCGGCTTGTAGACCGAATTCTCGTGGCGGCTGATCCATAGCGGATGGCGGCGATGGCGCAGCCACAGCAGCATCGCGGACAGGCTGACGAGGTTGGCGACCAGGGTCGATGTCGCCGAGCCGGCGATGCCCATCTCCGGGAGCGGCCCGATCCCGAAGATCAGCAGCGGGTTCAGCACGATGTCCAGCACCACCGCCAGCATCAGGAACACGAACGGCGTGCGCGTGTCGCCGGCGCCGCGCAGGATCGCCGACAGGAACGCGAACATGTACAGGAACGGCACTGCCATGAAGATGATGCGCAGGTAGGCCTCGGCCAGCGCAAGCGATTCGGCGGGCGTGCTCATCCACACCAGGATGTGCCGCGACAACGGCATGCCGGCGAATGCGATCACCAGCGACACGCAGAAGAAGAACGTCGCGCTGGTGCCGATCACGCGCTTGGCCTGCGCGGTGTCCTTTGCGCCCATTGCCTGGCCGACCAGGATGGTCGCGGCCATGCCGACGCCGAACACCGCGCCGATCAGGAAGAACATGATGTTGTTGGCGTTCGCCGTCGCGGTGAGCGCCTCCTCGCCGAGGAAGCGCCCGACCCAGATGGCGTTGACCGAGCCGTTGAGCGACTGCAGCACGTTGCCGCCCATGATCGGCAGTGCGAATACGAACAGCGTGCGCCCGATCGGGCCCTGGGTCAGGTCGCGCGGCCTGGCTGTTTTCGGCATCGCGGCATCTTGCCAGAGCCCGCGTGACGATTCGGCGCGAGTGGATGCGCGGGGATGGGGCACAATGGAGGTCCTCGAAGACCCGGGGTGGCATGTGGTGCGGATCGCAACCGGACTTCTTCTCCTTGGCCTGCTGGCCGGCTGTGCAAGTACCTACGACGCACCGGTCGACGCGGGATCGCCATTCCCGCCGTGGTGCGCGGACATCGCGCGTCGCCATGCCGAAATGCCCGCGCCGCGCGACGGGCGCAAGTCGGACGTGCGCCTCCCGCCCGAGTGCACGGAGGCGACGAACGCACCGCTGTTCCCGCCGCGCAAGCCGGCGCCCCTGCCCGGAGGGTGAACCGGCGCGCATTGCGTGCGCGCTGCGTGGACCGGCGTGCACGTGCGATGCAGGCGGGGCGCGCTAGGATGCCCGCCATCGTGGATCGCGCCCGGAGAAGCTTGCGAACGGGACGCGGCCGCAACCGGTGGGAGACCCGCACCCGATGACCGCGACGACGAGGCTCGACATCTGGCTCTGGGCGGCGCGGTTCTACCGCACCCGCAGCTTGTCCAAGCAGGCGGTCGAGACCGGCAAGGTCGAGGTCGGTGGCGAGCGCGCCAAGGCCTCGCGCGGCGTGCGCGTGGGCGATGCGCTGCGGATTGTGCGCGGAGAAGAGATCTTCGAGGTCGAAGTCGCCGCGCTCGGCGAGCAGCGCGGACCGGCCGTGGTGGCGCGGACGATGTACGTCGAGTCCGAAGCCTCGCGCGTGGCGCGCGAAAGCCGCCTGGCCGAACTGCGCGCGGCGCGGGCCGGCTACCAGCCGCCGCAAGGCAAGCCCGACAAACGCGCGCGGCGGCTGATCCGCGCACTGGGCGACATCGACGCGTCCTGACCGCTGCGACGCCGCCCCTGTAGGAGCGGCTTCAGCCGCGAGCTCTGGGCTCCGTTCGTAGGAGCGACGGAAGTCGCGACCGGGTTCGCGGAGGAAGCCTTCGCGACTTCCGTCGCTCCTACACAAGCAGAGGCTTCGCGGCTGGGGCCGCTCCTGCAGGATTCCGAACGCAACGAAAAACGCCGGCAGGCGAACCTGCCGGCGTCCGTCCGACGCGGGGGGCGTCCTTACGACGTGACCGGCGACTCCTCCTCGCCCAGGCTGTTGGGCGAGGTCGTGCCGGCAAACGCACCCAGCTTGCGCAGCGCCGCCGCGACGCCCGCGCCGTAGGCCGGGTCGGCCTTGGTGCAGTTGTCGACGTGGCGCTGCTTGATGAAGTCAGGCGCGTCGCCCATCGCGCGGGCGGTGTTGTCGAACAGCACCTGCTGCTGCTCCGGCGTCATCAGCCGGAACAGGTCTCCGGGCTGCTTGTAGTAGTTGTCGTCGTTGTCGCGGTAGTTCCACCAGTCGGCATCGCCGTTGATCTTCAGCGGCGGCTCGCGGTACTGCGGCTGCTCCTGCCACTGGTTGAAGCTGTTGGGCTCGTAGTGGAGCACGCCGCCGTAGTTGCCGTCGGCGCGGCCCTGGCCGTCGCGGTGGTTGCTATGCACCGGGCAGCGCGCGGCGTTGACCGGGATCTGGTGGTAGTTCACGCCCAGCCGGTAGCGCTGCGCGTCGGCGTAATTGAACAGGCGCGCCTGCAGCATCTTGTCCGGCGAGGGCGCGATGCCCGGCACCAGGTTGCTCGGCGCGAACGCGACCTGTTCGACGTCGGCGAAGAAGTTTTCGGGATTGCGGTTGAGCTCGAACTCGCCGACCTCGATCAGCGGGTAGTCGCCCTTGGGCCACACCTTGGTCAGGTCGAAGGGATGGTAGGGCACCTTCTCCGCGTCGGTCTCCGGCATCACCTGGATGTACAGCTTCCATTTCGGGAAATCGCCGCGGTCGATCGCGTCGTACAGGTCGCGCTGGTGGCTCTCGCGGTCGTTGCCGATGATCTCGGCGGCCTCGGCGTCGGTCAGGTTCTTGATGCCCTGCTGGGTGCGGAAGTGGAACTTCACCCAGAAGCGCTCGCCGGCCTCGTTCCAGAAGCTGTAGGTGTGCGAGCCGAAGCCGTGCATGTGGCGGTAGCTGGCCGGGATGCCGCGGTCGCTCATCACGATGGTGACCTGGTGCAGCGTCTCGGGCTGCAGCGTCCACCAGTCCCAGTTGTAGGTGGCCGAGCGCAGGTTGGTGCGCGGGTCGCGCTTGACCGCCTTGTTGAGGTCGGGGAACTT
>Ga0160437_1000080_pt1 | contig 58627 bp, 59 predicted proteins | sample HID1975I_E0MG_FD_108227 | JGI IMG/M metagenome (GOLD analysis project Ga0160437, IMG submission 108227) | Enriched soil microbial communities from UW Madison campus, WI, USA - HID1975I_E0 MG | ecosystem: Environmental > Terrestrial > Soil > Unclassified | place: USA: Madison, Wisconsin... | reverse complement strand
CCTTCTTCAACGGTGATCACGCCTTCCTTGCCGACCTTCTTCATCGCGTCGGCGATGATGTTGCCGATCGACTCGTCGGAGTTGGCCGAGATGGTGCCGACCTGGGCGATCGCCTTGTCGTCGGCGGTGGGCTTGCTGATCTTCTTCAGCTCTTCCACGGCGGCCTTGACGGCCTGGTCGATGCCGCGCTTGAGGTCCATCGGATTCATGCCGGCGGCGACCGCCTTGGAACCTTCGCGGATCAGCGCCTGCGCCAGCACGGTGGCGGTGGTGGTGCCGTCGCCGGCGTTGTCGGAAGTCTTGGAGGCGACTTCCTTCACCATCTGCGCGCCCATGTTCTCGAACTTGTCGGCCAGCTCGATCTCCTTGGCGACGGACACGCCGTCCTTGGTGATCGTCGGGGCGCCGTAGCTCTTCTCGAGCACGACGTTGCGGCCCTTCGGGCCGAGGGTTGCCTTGACGGCGTTGGCGAGGGCGTTGACGCCGCGCACCATCTTGGCGCGCGCGTCCTCACCGAAGCGGATTTCTTTTGCGGACATGGTGGAACTCCGGAAATTGGAAATGGGGAATGGAAAATCGATGGATCAAGGGCGGGGGAGCGGGCCTGGGGCGGGATCGGTGCAGATGACCTGCTTCAACGATTCCCCATTCCCGGTTCCCCGCGCGGGTCGCCTCAGGCGAGCACCGCCAGGATGTCGTCCTCGCGCACGATCTTGTATTCGACGCCTTCGAGCTTGTAGGCGCTGCCCGAGTACTGGCCGTAGATGACCTTGTCGCCGACCTTGACCTTGGGCGCGCGCAGCTGGCCGTTGTCCAGCGCCTTGCCTTCACCGATGGCGACCACTTCACCCTTGGTCGGCTTTTCCTTGGCGTTGTCGGGGATGACGATGCCGCCGGCGGTGACTTCGTCGGCTTCGATCGGCTTGACGACCACGCGGTCGTAGAGCGGCTTGAGATTCATTGCAACCCTCGCAAGTGATTGATTAATTTATGAAAACAGCTGGATCTGGGCGCGGATTCTAGCAGTCGCCAAAGACGAGTGCCAAACGCCGCGGACGAGAAAGCCCGGCGAACCGGGTTGCACGGGAGATGGGGGGGCCGGCAGGGCTTTCAAGAGGCAGGCGACGAAAATTTTCGCGGCCGGTCGGCGGATGGCCGGCCCGGCCCGTGTTCCACCTGCCGGACACGCGCAGGGCAACCGTGGAACAGTCCGCACCGGGGCCGGCCCGTACAATCGGGGTATGCCCCAAGCCGTCATCGCATTCTGCACCTGCCCCGACGCCGCCACCGCCTCGCGCATCGCCGAAGCGCTGGTCGGCGAGCGCCTGGCCGCCTGCGTGAGCGTGCTGCCCGGCGTGCTGTCGGTGTACCGCTGGCAGGGCGCGGTGGAGCGCGCCAACGAGGTGCAGTTGCTGGTCAAGACCGTGGCCGCGCGCATGCCCGCGCTGGCCGAGCGCATCGCCGCGCTGCATCCCTACGAAACCCCGGAACTGGTCGCGATCGAAGCCGCGTCCGGACTGCCGGCCTACCTGGACTGGATCGGCGCCGAAACCGCGCCCGATGCCGGCCGACAGGAGCCTCCGAAGACGTGATCCCGAAGTCGTTCGCATCCCGCTGGCCGCGCCTGGCGGCCACCTTCGCCCTGTGCCTGCTCGCCGCCGCGCCCGCGCTGGCCGCCATCCACGAGGACGACCTGCTGCCGGTGGACGAGGCTTTCGTGCTCAGCGCGAACGCCACGTCCGCCGATCGCATCGCGGTCGAATGGAAGATCGCCGACGGCTACTACCTGTACCGGCACCGTGCCAAGGCCGTCGCCACCGACGGCAGCCGGCTGGGTGCGCTCGACCTGCCGCACGGCGAGCCGCACGAAGACGAGTTCTTCGGCCGCGTGGAAACCTTCCGCGGACGCATGGCCGGCAGCGTGCCGGTCGAAGCCGCCGACGGCGGCCAGGTGGTACTGAAGATCAGCTACCAGGGCTGCGCGGACGCCGGCGTGTGCTATCCGCCGCAGTCGCGGACGCTGACCGTCGCGATGCCGGCCGGCGCCGCGGCCGCGGGGAGCACGGATGATGCGGCCGACACCGGCTTTGCGGCACTGGGCACGTCCCTGGGCCAGCCGCGCGGCGGCGGTTCGCTGGCTGGCGGTGCCGACGCGCTGCCGCTGCCGCCCGAACAGGCCTTCGGCTTTGACGCCATCGCCGACGGCGGAAACGCGCTGCTGCTGCGCTTCACCCCGGCGCCGGGCTATTACCTGTATCGCGACAACACCACGCTGGCGCTGGAAGCCGACGGCATCGCGCTCGAAAAGCCGCGCTGGCCGCAGGGCAAGCTGCACCGCGACGAACACTTCGGCCAGGTGGTGGTGTATTTCGACCAGATCGAGGTGCCGCTGCCGCTGCGGCGCACGAACACGCAGGCACAAAAGGTCACGCTGACCGTGACCTTCCAGGGCTGCCAGGACGAGGGGATCTGCTATCCGCCGATGACGCGGCGGGTGGCGGTTTCGCTGCCGGGGGCGGACGTATCCTCCTCCGCGGGAGCGGCGACCAACGAACCCACCCCGGCCCTGCCCTTGAAGGGGAAGCAGCAAAACCCCGCGGCGCCGGATACCGCTGCCGCAACTGCCGTCAAACCCTCCCCTTCAAGGGAAGGGTTGGGTGGTGATGGGTTTCCCGCGGACGCGAGCGGCGACGGAAACCCCGCCAGCCAGGCCACGGCAACCACCACCGCCAGTGACGACCTCGCCGAAGACACCCGCCTGGCCGCCGCGCTCACCGGTTCGGGCCGCTGGCTGACCCTGCTGTGGTTCTTCCTCGGCGGCCTCGGGTTGGCGTTCACGCCCTGCGTGCTGCCGATGATCCCGATCCTGTCGGGCCTGATCGCCGGCGCGGGCACGCGGCTGGGCACGCGGCGCGCGCTGTGGCTGTCGTTTGTCTACGTGCTGGCCAACGCGCTGGTGTTCACCGTGGCCGGCGTCATCGCCGGGCTGGTCGGCGCCAACCTGCAGGCCGCGTTCCAGGTGCCGTGGGTGATCGCGCTGTTCGCGCTGCTGTTCGTGGCGCTGGCACTGTCGTCGTTCGGGCTCTACGAGCTGCAGCTGCCGGCGGCGCTGCGCTCGAAGCTGGGCAGCGTCAGCGACCGCCAGCGCGGCGGTTCGCTCATGGGCGTGGCGGCGATGGGCGCGCTGTCGGCGCTGATCGTCGGCCCCTGCGTGGCGCCGCCGCTGGCCGCGGCGGTGCTGTACATCAGCCAGAGCCACGACCCGGCGTTCGGCGGGCTGGCGCTGTTCCTGCTGGCGATGGGCATGGGCCTGCCGCTGCTGGCCTTCGGCGCGGCCGCAGGACGCGGGATGCCGACCAGCGGGCCATGGATGACCGGCGTGCAGCGCGTATTCGGCTTCGTGTTCCTGGCGCTGGCGGCGTGGATGCTGTCGCGGATCGTGCCCGGGCCGGTGACGCTGGCGCTGTTCGGCGTGATCGCGCTGGCCGCGGCGGCGTGGGCGTGGGGCGGCGCGCGCAGCGAGGACGGACGGATGCGGTGGTTCGCCCGCTTCGCCGGGCTGCTGCTGGCGGTGATCGGCATGGCGGAGCTGTTCGGCGCGCTGGCCGGCAGCCGCAACCCGCTGCAGCCGCTGGCGGGCTTCGGCGGCGGGCAGGCGACGCAGGCCGAACTGGCCTTCCGCACGATCAAGTCCAGCGAAGACCTCGACCGCGAACTGGCCGCCGCGCAGGCCGCAGGCAAGCCGCTGATGTTCGACTTCTATGCCGACTGGTGCGTGTCGTGCAAGGAAATGGAGGCCTACACCTTCACCGACCCGTCGGTGCAGGCGGCGCTCGCGGACTTCGTCCTGCTCAAAGCCGACGTCACCGCCAACGACGAAGTCGACCAGAAGCTGATGCAGCGCTTCGGCATCATCGGCCCGCCGGCGACGCTGTTCTTCCACGACTCGCCGGACGAGCGCCGCGGACTGCGTCTGGTGGGCTTCGAGAAGGCCGCGCCGTTCGTCGAGCGCGTGCAGCGCGCGGCAGCCGCCCCGTGACGGGCGCGCGGCTATGAACTCCACGACGAAGATCATGCTGGTGGCGCTGGCCGCCGGCACGCTGGGGGTCGTCGCCAGCCTGGTGATGAACGGCCCCGGCCCGCTGCTGGGCACCGAGGCGGGACAGCGGGTGGTGCAGGAGGCCTACCGGGCCAGTGCGCCCGAGCCGCCCGCGGGTATTGCGGTCGCCGGGCGCGGCGACCGGCTCCCGGCATTCACCGTGCCCGGCCTCGACGGCGGGCCGGTGGACGTTTCCACGGCCTGGACCGGCAAATCGCTGCTGATCAACGTCTGGGCGAGCTGGTGCGGCCCCTGCATCGAGGAAATGCCGGAACTGCAGCGATTCCACGCCGAACAGGGCAACAACGGCGTGCAGGTGGTCGGCATCGCGCTGGATGATGCGGACGCGGTGCGCGACTTCCTGCGGCGGGTGCCGGTGGACTATCCGATCCTGGTCGACGCCGCCGGCCCGGCCGATGCCGGCGTGCGCCTGGGCAACCCCAAGGGCGTGCTGCCCTACTCGGTGCTGGTGTCGGCCGACGGCGTGCTGCTCAAGCAGCGGATCGGGCCCTTCGCGCATGGCGAGATCGACGACTGGGCGCGCCAGTAGCCTCTTACTGGACTTCGGGAGCGGCTATGGCCGTTCCCACGGAAGCTGTTGAGCCAAAACTCAAACACGCGCTTAAATCGGGTTAATGCCGGAAACTTCGGCGATCTGGACAGCATCGGCCGCTTCGCGCAGACTGGCCGCCCGATTCGCCCTGCGTCCCCGATGGCCAAGCTGCTGGTCCTGCACGGTCCCAACCTCAACCTGCTCGGCACGCGCGAGCCGGAGGTCTACGGGCGCACGACGCTGGCGGAAATCGACGCCGACCTGCAGGCCCGGGCGCTGGAAAAGGGCCTTGAACTGGCCAGTTTCCAGTCCAACGCCGAACACGCCCTGGTTGACCGCGTCCAGGCCGCCCGCGACGACGGCACCGACTTCATCCTGATCAACCCCGCCGGCTTCACCCACACCTCGGTCACCCTGCGCGACGCGCTGGCGGCGGTGGCGATTCCCTTCATCGAAATCCACCTGTCCAACCCGCACGCCCGCGAGCCGTTCCGCCGCCAGAGCTACTTCAGCGACCTGGCCGTCGGCGTGGTCTGCGGCTTTGGCGCGCTGAGCTACGGGCTGGCGCTGGACGCCGCGACCCGGCAGCTGGAGCTGGAGTCGGCCGGATGAGTCGGTCGTGCGTCGCGGACATGGCATTCGTGCTGCTGACCTCGTCGCTGGCCGGAAGCGCCGTGGCCGACGAACCGGACTGCACCCGGCCATCGGGCACGATGGAAATCGACATCTGCCAGTCCAGGCAGTACGACCGCATCGACGAATCGCTCAACCAGACGTACCGGCAAACCCTGGACGTACTGGACCAGGGGGAAATCTGCATCTCCGCATGCGCCGAAGCGAAGCAGAACCTTCGGGCCGCCCAGAGGACGTGGATCAAGTTCCGGGACGAGGATTGCGAGGCCGCCTATGCCATTGCCGTCGATGGCACGGGCCGCAACGCCGCCCGGATGGATTGCCTGATCGAACATACCCGGACCCGGATCCGCCAGCTCCAGCAGCTGCAGCACATCTGACGGCAGCCGCCGTCCACCATCACCAAGCTAAAACGAGGCCTTCATGGACCTGCGCAAGATCAAGAAACTCATCGACCTGCTCGAGGAATCCAACCTCGCCGAAATCGAGATCAAGGAGGGCGAGGAGTCCGTGCGCCTGGCGCGCACGCCATCCGGCGGTGCGCCGGTCACCTATGCCGCGCCCGCCATGGCCGCACCGGCGCAGCAGGCGCCGTCGCAGGTGATGCCGATGCAGTCCCCGGTCGACGCCGCCACCGGTGGCCGCCCGGCCGAGGGCGGCTCCGCCCTGCCCGACGGCCACGTCGTGCGCGCGCCGATGGTCGGCACCTTCTACGCCTCCCCCGCCCCGGACAAGCCGGCCTTCGTCAGCGTCGGCCAGGCGGTCAAGGCCGGCGAGACGCTGGGCATCATCGAGGCGATGAAGATGTTCAACCCGATCGAGGCCGAAGTCGCCGGCACCGTGCTCGCCATCCAGTGCGAGAGCGGACAGCCGGTTGAATTCGACCAGCCGCTGTTCGTGATCGGCTGAAATGAGCGGGACTCGGGACCCCGGACTCGGGACTCGGCAAGAGCAACGGCAGAAGCTTCGGTTCCGGCTTCTGGACCCTGCTTTTGCCGGGTCCCGGCTCCCGGCTCCCGGGTCCCGGAATACCTCCAGGAATCCCGGAACTCCCCATGCTCGATAAAGTCGTCATCGCCAACCGCGGCGAAATCGCGCTGCGCATCCTGCGCGCGTGCCACGCCCTGGGCATCCGCACGGTCGCGGTGCACTCCACCGTCGACCGCAACCTCAAGCACGTGGCGATGGCCGACGAGTCGGTGTGCATCGGCCCGGCGCCGTCGGCCGAGAGCTACCTCAACATGGCCTCGATCATCGCCGCGGCCGAGGTCACCGACGCGCAGGCCATCCACCCCGGCTACGGCTTCCTCAGCGAGAACGCGGATTTCGCCGAGCGCGTGGAGCAGTCGGGCTTCGTCTTCATCGGCCCGAAGGCCGAGACCATCCGCCTGATGGGCGACAAGGTCGAGGCGATCCGCGCGATGAAGGCCGCGGGCGTGCCCTGCGTGCCGGGCAGCGGCGGGCCGCTGGGCGACGACACCGACGAGAACATCCGCATCGCCGCGGAAATCGGCTATCCGGTGATCGTCAAGGCCGCCGGCGGCGGCGGCGGCCGCGGCATGCGCGTGGTGCATACCGAAGCCGCGCTGGCCAACGCCGTATCCACCACCAAGTCCGAGGCCAAGGCCGCGTTCGGCAACGACATGGTGTACATGGAGAAGTTCCTCGAGAACCCGCGCCACGTCGAGATCCAGGTGCTGGCCGACGGCCAGGGCAACGCGATCCACCTGGGCGAACGCGACTGCTCGATGCAGCGCCGCCACCAGAAGGTGGTGGAGGAAGCACCCGCGCCGGGCATTACCGACGAACAGCGCGCGCAGATCGGCAAGGTCTGCACCGAGGCCTGCGTGCGCATCGGCTACCGCGGCGCCGGCACGTTCGAATTCCTGTACGAGAACGGCCGCTTCTACTTCATCGAAATGAACACCCGCGTGCAGGTCGAGCACCCGGTCACCGAGATGGTCACCGGCATCGACCTGGTGCGCGAGCAGCTGCTGGTCGCGGCCGGGCAGAAGCTGGCCATCCGGCAGAGCGACGTGGTGCTGCGCGGCCACGCCATCGAATGCCGCATCAACGCCGAGGACCCGGAAACCTTCATGCCCTCACCGGGCCTGATCCAGCACTTCCACGCCCCCGGCGGCCCCGGCGTGCGCGTGGACTCGCACATCTACGAAGGCTACCGCGTGCCGCCGAACTACGACTCGATGATCGGCAAGCTGATCGTCCACGGCGCCGACCGCGAGCAGGCGATCTGCCGCATGCGCGTGGCGCTGTCGGAGATGGTGGTCGACGGCATCAAGACCAACATCCCGCTGCAACAGCGCATCCTCGCCGACGGCGGTTTCAGCGATGGCGGGCAGAACATCCACTACCTGGAGAAGCGGCTGGCCGAGCGCAGGGACAAGGCGCTGTCGATCGGCTGACATCGCCCTTGCCTTCTCAGGGGAGTGAGCTGAACGCTCGCGGCTGAAGCCGCTCCTACAGGATTCACGACGCCGCCATGCCTTTCCTCGAACTCACCGTCCCCTGCCGCGAATCCGAACAGCCGCGCTACGAGCACGCGCTGGAGGACGTCGGCGCGCTGGCGGTGACAATGCTCGATGCCAACGCGGATACCGACAACGAGCACGCGATCCTCGAGCCGGGCGTCGGGCAGACGCCGCTGTGGGATGCGATCACGCTGACCGCGCTGTTCCCGCACGATGCCGACGCGCTGCTGCTGCTCGCCGCGCTCGAAGCCTTCGACCCGGCGCTCGACTGGTCGCAGGCTGCATTCCGCAACGTCGAGGACCAGGACTGGGAGCGCGCGTGGATGGACCAGTACGCGCCGCTGCGCTTCGGCGCGTGTACCTGGATCGTGCCCTGGAACCACGACCTTCCGGCCGAAGCCGATGCGCCCGACGCCGCTGTGGTGCGACTCGACCCGGGCCTGGCGTTCGGCTCCGGCACGCACCCGACCACGTCGCTGTGCCTGCAGTGGCTCGACGCACTGGCCGAGGGCGGCGAACTGCGGGGCCGCGAGGTGCTGGATTTCGGCTGCGGCAGCGGCATCCTCGCACTGGCGGCCCTCAAGCTCGGGGCCGCGCGCGCGGTCGGCGTCGACAACGACCCGCAGGCGCTCACCGCCACGCACGACAACGCGCAGCGCAACGGCGTGGGCGATGCGCTCGCGGTGTTCCTGCCCGATGAAGAACCCGTGGCCACGTATCCGGTCGTCGTTGCCAACATCCTCGCCTCGGCGCTCGACGCCCTGGCAGACACCCTCGCCGCGCGCGTCGCGCCGGGCGGGCGGATCGCGCTGTCGGGCATCCTCGACGGCCAGCAGGCGCCGCTGCTGCAGCGCTACGGCGCGTGGTTCGACGACCTGCAGGTGGCGGTCGAGGGCGACTGGGTCCGCATCGACGGCGTGCGCCGCGGCTGAGCCGCGCGCCTGCACGGCACGCGCAACGACGACACCGTCACGGAACCGCGCGAACGCGCCCATCCACGCGCGCACGGCCACCGCCGCCTCGTGATTGAATAGGCGCGCCATGTTCATCAACTGCCCGTTCTGCAAGTCCCTGGTTGCCACCGACCCGGCGACCGACCTGCCGCCGGAGCGCTGCCCGCGCTGCGCCGCGAGGCTGCGCGAACTTCCGGTGGACACCGCCGCGCCCTCGCCGCAGCTGCATGAAACCGGCGGCGCACCCGCGAAACCGGAGTTCGACCTGCTCGAAGTCCCCACGCCCGACGCCCTGGCCGCCGCCGCGGCGCCGGGACTGCCGGCCTCCGGCCTCGCGACGCAGATCCACGAGGCCGTCGCGCCCGAATCCATCGCGCCGATCGCGACCATGCTGCGTCCACGTGCGCCGGAACCGGAGCCGTTGCCGAAAACAGCTCCCGAAGCGATGCCGGAATCGCCCGCACCCGCTGCAATCGCGGAAGAGTCCACGCCGGCCGCCGAGACCGCACCCGCAACGGCCGCGGAACCGATCGCGCCCGTCGCGGCCACGCCACCCACGCCGGCCGAACTGGACGAGGCGGCGGACCTCGACACACCGGACGACGCCGAAACCGCCGTCCAGCCCGTCACGGACGCAACCGGCGAGGCCAGCGCGCCGCACGCCACGGACGCGGCCGATTCGCCCGTGCAAACAACACCGGACCCCGCGCCGGCCACCGCGCCTGCCGCAACCCGCGCACTGCCGAGCTTCGCGCGCAGGCGCCGGAGCGGCGCGTCCGGCTTCGGCTGGAAATCCGGCGCCGCGATCGCGGGCCTGGCGCTGCTGCTCGTGCTGCAGCTGCTGCTCGCCGATCGCGTGAACCTGGCCAGCGACGCGCGCTGGCGGCCGCTGCTGGCGAATATCTGCGGCGTGTTCGGCTGCTCGCTGCCGCCGTGGCGCGAGCCGGGCGCGTTCAGCGTGCTTGCGCGCGACGTGCGCCCGCATCCTTCCACGCCCGGCGTACTGCGCGTCACCGCGACGTTCCGCAACGACGCACGCTGGTCGCAGCCGTGGCCGCGCGTGCGCCTGACGCTGTCGGACGTCAACGGCCGCGCCGTGGCCGCGCGCGATTTCGACGCCGACGACTATCTCGGCGAGGCACCGGCACAGGCCGAACTGCGCAGCGGACAGAGCGCGTCGATCGCCATGGACGTGCTCGAACCGGCCGCGCGCAGCGTCGCCTTCGACTTCGAACTGCACTGATACAGCCACGGCGCGCGCCGATGGCCGGCGCGCCATCGCATTGGCGCACGCGACGGCAGCGCGCTAGACTCCATCTCCCCGTCGCCCGCCGTCGGGCTTGCATCACCGGGGACACCCTCCTTGAACGCCGACCGTTCCGACAACGCCAGCCGCAGCGGTGCCCGCGCGCCGCTGCGCGAGCACGTCGCGAACTCCGTGCGCCGCTACATCGGCGACCTCGACGGCTGCGACGTCAACAACCTCTACGAGATCGCGCTGCGCGAACTGGAAATCCCGCTGTTCGTCGAGGTGCTCAACCACTGCGACGGCAACCAGAGCCGCGCCGCGGCGATGCTCGGCATCCACCGCGCCACGCTGCGCCGTAAGCTGCGCGAGTACGGCCTGGCCTGAACGCCCCCGTGTGAGCGGCTTCAGCCGCGGGCTTTCCCGATGCGGGTACTCCACGCAAAGAGCGTGCGGGGGAAATTTCGGGACGCCTGCAGGGGTGGCTTCAACCGCGAGCGTCGTGCCGGGTTTGCAGGAGCGACGGAAGTCGCGACCGGGGTTCGCGGGGAAAGCCTTCGCGACTTCCCTCGCTCCTGCACAAGCAAAAGCTCGCGACTGAAGCCGTTCCCACAAGGCTCAGCCCGGCATCAGCGTCCAGTACAGCGCGTAGAACGCGACCCAGACGATCCACCAGACCCGCCGCACCACTGCGTCGCCGAACCGCGACGCCGCCCAGCGCGCGACGCCACGCGCGAGCAGCGCCACCGCCACGAAGCGCGCGCCGCGCGCGACCACGCTGCAGGCGATGAACAGTGGCAGTCCCAGCCCGGCCGACACCGCCTGCGCCGCGTACAGCTTGTACGGCGCGCCGCTGAATCCGCCCACCAGCAGGCCCAGCCCGCCCAGGTCGTGCAGCTGCGCCTGCACGCGCGCCACCAATCCCGGACCGATCGCCGGCAGCCGTTCGAACAGCGCCAGCAGCGCCGCCTCGTGGCGTTCACCGGCCAGGTAGACCGCCACGCCGCCAACCAGCGCGCCCGCCAGCGCGAACGCGCAACCGCGCAGCGCCGCGCGCCATGACGACAGCGCCAGGCGGCTGATCCATACGTCGGGCACGACGAAGAACACGCAGGCCTCGGCCAGTCCCCACAGCGCTGCCAGCGCCTGCGCGCGCCATCCCTCCGGCCATCTTCGCGGCCGTGGCCGGGGTGGGCCGGCTGGCGGCATGCGACATCCTCCGTGTTCGTTGCGCGGCGCATCGGCTCCGGGCCGCGACGTGCGCCGCCGATGCTCTCGTACAATACCGTCCCCGCCGCAACGCCTCTCCGCCATGCCCGCACATTCGCCCGCCGCGCCGGTGAAGATCACCCGCGCCCTGCTGTCCGTTTCCGACAAGACCGGCCTGGTCGAGCTGGCAAGCGCCCTCGCCGCGCGCGGCGTCGAACTGCTTTCGACCGGGGGCACCGCAAAGGCGATCCGCGATGCCGGCCTGCCGGTGCGCGACGTGTCCGAGGCGACCGGTTTCCCGGAAATGATGGACGGCCGGGTCAAGACCCTGCATCCAGTGGTGCACGGCGGCCTGCTCGGCCGCGCCGGCACCGACGACGCGGTGATGGCGGAGCACGGCATCGCACCGATCGACCTGCTGGTGCTGAACCTGTATCCGTTCGAGAAGGTCTCCGCCGACCCGGCGAGCACGATGGACGAGATCGTCGAGAACATCGACATCGGCGGTCCCGCGATGCTGCGTTCGGCGGCGAAGAACTTCGCCCGCGTCGCGGTCGCGACCGATCCGGTGCAGTACGCCGGCATCCTCGAAGAACTCGACGCCAATGACGGCGCGCTGTCGGCGAAGACGCGCTTCGCGCTGTCGGTGGCCGCGTTCAACCGCGTCGCCCAGTACGACGCCTGCATCAGCAACACACTGTCGTCGATCAACGACGACGACGGCGGCCGCCACTTCTTCCCGGGCCAGAGCAACGGCAGCTTCATCAAGGTCGCCGACCTGCGCTACGGCGAGAACCCGCACCAGCGCGGCGCGTTCTACCGCGACCTGCATCCCGTGCCCGGCACGCTGGCCACGTTCGCGCAGCTGCAGGGCAAGGAGCTGAGCTACAACAACCTCGCCGACGCCGATGCCGCGTGGGAATGCGTGCGCCAGTTCGACGCGCCGGCCTGCGTGATCGTCAAGCACGCCAATCCCTGCGGCGTGGCGACGGGCGCGGCCTGCGGCGATGCTTATGAATTGGCCTACGCCACCGACCCGACCTCGGCGTTCGGCGGCATCCTCGCCTTCAACACCACGCTCGACGCAGCAACCACGAAGGCGATCCTCGACCGCCAGTTCGTCGAGGTGCTGATCGCGCCGGACTACGAACCCGCGGCGCTCGATTACGCGAAGAAGAAGGCCAACGTGCGCGTGCTGCGGATCCCGCATGGCGACGGCCGCAACAACGTCGACGTCAAGCGCGTCGGCTCCGGCCTGCTGATGCAGGACAGCGACAACCGGGAAGTGTCGCGCGACGAACTCAAGGTGGTGACCCGGCGCGCGCCGGACCCGGCTGAACTCGACACCCTGCTGTTCGCCTGGCGGGTGGCCAAGTTCGTCAAGTCCAACGCGATCGTCTACGCGAAGGACCAGCGCACCATCGGCATCGGCGCCGGGCAGATGAGCCGCGTGGTGAGCGCGAAGATCGCCGGGCTCAAGGCCGACGAAGCAGGGCTGGTGGTGCCGGGCTCGGTGATGGCCAGCGATGCGTTCTTCCCGTTCCGCGACGGCATCGACGCCGCGGCCGCGGCCGGCATCCGCGCGGTGATCCAGCCCGGTGGCTCGATGCGCGACAGGGAAGTGATCGCCGCGGCCGACGAGCACGACATTGCGATGGTGTTCACCGGCGTCCGACATTTCAGGCATTGACCGTTAACCTGTAGGAGCGGCTTCAGCCGCGAGCGCCTGACCTGTTTTTGTAGGAGCGGCGGAAGCCGCGAAGCTTTCCCGGCAAAGCCATCGCGGCTTCCGCCGCTCCTACGGGATCGGCAGCCCGCCACTGGGACCGCCCCCACCAGCAACGATTCCTGGAGATCCACGCATGAAGATCCTCGTCATCGGCGCCGGCGGACGCGAGCACGCCCTGGCATGGAAGCTCGCGCAGTCGCCGCGCGTGGACGAGGTGATCGTCGCGCCCGGCAATGCCGGCACCGCGGTCGAGGACAAGTGCCGCAATGCGGACGTGGCCGCCACCGACATCGACGGCCTGCTGGCGCTGGCCCGCAATGAGGGCATTGCGCTCACGGTGGTCGGGCCGGAAGGGCCGCTGGTCGCCGGCGTGGTCGACCGCTTCCGCGAGGCAGGCCTGCGCATTTTCGGGCCCACCGCCGCGGCCGCGCAGCTGGAGGGCAGCAAGGCCTTCGCCAAGGATTTCCTCGCCCGCCACGGCATCCCAACCGCGCACTACGCGGTGCATACGCACGTCGAGGAGGCGCTGGAGTACATCCGCGACCATTTCGAGAAGAGCGGCGGCACGCCAATCGTCATCAAGGCCGACGGCCTGGCCGCGGGCAAGGGCGTGATCGTGGCGATGACCGAGGCCGAGGCCGAGGCCGCGGTGACCGACATGCTCGCCGACTATGCGTTCGGCGCCGCCGGCGCGCGGGTGGTGATCGAGGAATACCTCGACGGCGAGGAAGCCAGCTTCATCGCCATGGTCGACGGCCGCTTCGCGCTGCCGATGGCGACCTCGCAGGACCACAAGCGCGTCGGCGACGGCGACACCGGCCCGAATACCGGCGGCATGGGCGCCTATTCGCCGGCGCCGGTGGTCACGCCCGAGGTCGAGCAGCGCATCCTGCGCGAGATCGTCGCACCCACCGTGCGCGGCATGGCGGCCGACGGCATGCCGTTCACCGGCTTCCTCTACGCCGGCCTGATGATCGACAGGACCGGTGCGCCCAAGGTGATCGAGTTCAACGTGCGCTTCGGCGACCCGGAGACGCAGCCGATCCTGATGCGGCTGCGCTCGGACCTGGTCGAGCACATCGAGGACGCCATCGACGGCCACCTCGACCGCAGCCGCGCGCTGTGGGACCCGCGCCCGTCGCTGGGCGTGGTGATGGCCGCCGAGGGTTACCCCGGCAAGCCGCGCACCGGCAACATGATCAATACCTGGGACGTGCCCGACGTGGACGACACCCGGGTCTTCCACGCCGGCACCCGGCTCGACGGCGACCGCGTGGTCACCGCCGGCGGCCGCGTGCTGTGCGTGTGCGCGCTGGGCGACACCGTGGCCGACGCGCAGAAGCGCGCCTACTCGGAAGTCGCCGGCATCTCCTGGCCGGGCGAGTTCCACCGCCACGACATCGGCTGGCGCGCGATCGAACGCGAACGGCGCACGGGGGAGGGTTGAGCCAGCGGCAAAACCCGTCACGCGGATTGCACCGGCGCGCCACGGCATTTGAAGGCAAGGCCCGCGGCTGAAGCCGCTCCCGCGGGGCCTGGCGCATCCGCATGAACGCGCGGCTCTGCTAGGCTCGCGCGGTTGCCACCGGGACCCTCGCATGTCGGGCCATAGCCAGTTCCAGCTGCTGCGGCAGCGCCGCTTCCTGCCGTTCTTCGCGACCCAGTGCTTCGGCGCGTTCAACGACAACGTCTACCGGCAGGCGATCATCGGGATGCTGTTCTGGCTGGGCGTGAGCGCCGAGCAGAAGACGCTGTACGCCACGCTCGCGCCGGCGATCTTCATCCTGCCGTACTTCCTGTTCTCGGCGCTGGCCGGGCAGTTCGCCGAGCGCACCGAGAAGGCGACGCTGATCCGCATCACCACGGCGATGGAGATCGCGATCATGACGCTGGCGGCGGTGGGCTTCGCGACCACCAACATGACCGTGCTGCTGGTGGCGCTGTTCCTGACCGGGGTGCAGTCGACGCTGTTCGGGCCGGTGAAGTATTCGATCCTGCCGGCGGTGCTGCATCCGCGCGAGCTGACCGGCGGCAACGGGCTGGTCGAGATGGGCACGTCGCTCTCGATCCTGCTGGGCATGGTGCTGGGCGGGTCGATCTTCGCCATGGCCGGCGACGGCGGGCCGTGGGCGGCCGGCGGCATCATCATCGCGCTGGCCGTCACCGGGCACCTGGTCAGCCGCGCGATCCCGCCGGCCGGCGCCGGCGCGCCGGGGCTGAAGGTCAACTGGAACCCGATCCCCGAGTCGCTCGCCGTGCTGCGGCTCGCGCGCAAGCAGCTGGCGGTGCGCAACGCCATCCTGGGCGTGTCGTGGTTCTGGTTCGTCGGCACGGTGCTGACCAGCCAGCTGCCGGCGTACGCCGAGGTCTACCTGGGCGGCTCGGCGACGCTGTACATCCTGGCGCTGGCGCTGTTCTCGGTCGGCACCGGCGTGGGTTCGATGCTGTGCGAGAAGCTGTCGGCGCGCACGGTGGAGATCGGGCTGGTGCCGCTGGGTGCGTTCGGGATGACCGCCTTCATGCTCGACCTGGCGCTGTCGCGCACCGGCGCGGCAACGGTGGCGGGGCTGGACGTGGCCGGTTTCCTGCAGCAGCCCGGCGCGTGGCGCACGGTGGCCGACCTGGTCGGCATCGGCCTGTTCACCGGCTTCTTCGTGGTGCCGCTGTTCGCGCTGATCCAGTCGCGCACGCCCAAGTCGGAGATGTCGCGGGTGTTCGCGGCGCTGAACATCCAGAATTCGGGCTTCATCGTGCTGGCCTCGCTGTCGGCACTGGCGGTGCAGCGCTGGCTGGGCTGGACGATCCCGCAGGTGTTCCTGGCCCTGGCGGTAGCCAACGCGCTGGTGGCGATCTGGATCTTCACGATCGTGCCGGAATTCCTGATGCGGTTCCTGAGCTGGGTGCTGGTGCACACGCTCTACCGGCTGCGCACGCGTGGCATCGACAACGTGCCCGAAGACGGCCCGGCGCTGGTCGTGTGCAACCACGTCAGCTACATGGACGCGCTGCTCCTGGCGGCCAGCATCCCGCGGCCGGTGCGCTTCGTGATGGACCACCGGATCTTCAACATCCCGGGGCTGCACTGGATCTTCCGCACCGGCAAGGCGATCCCGATTGCCGGCGCGCGCGAGGACGGCGCGCTGATGGAGCAGGCGTTCGACGCCATCGACGCGGCGCTGGCCGACGGCGGGATCGTCGGCATCTTCCCGGAGGGGCGGCTGACCGGCGACGGGCAGATCGCCGCCTTCAAGTCGGGCGTCGAGCGCATCCTCGCCCGCGCGCAGGCCGCCGGGCGCCCGGTGCCGGTGGTCCCGCTGGCGCTGCGCGGCATGTGGGCGAGCATGTGGAGCCGCCGCGACGGCCGCCGCGGACGGATGCGCGTGCCGCGCCGCTTCCGCGCGCACGTGGAGGTCGTGGCGGGCGAGCCCGTGACCGGCGCCGGCGTCACCGCGGAAACGCTGGAAGCGGAAGTCCGCGCGCTGCGCGGCGGCGAGGCATAGCAACCGCTGTTTGCGGGAGCGGCCATGGTCGCGATGGGATGCGGTGGGAGTCCATCGCGGCCATGGCCGCTCCCACAAGACTCCCACGGGAGTTGCTTCTAGCTCACCCAGCCGGCGACCACGAACAGCGCCAGCACCGCCATCCACACCAGCAGGATGCGCCAGGCCAGGCTCATGGCGTCGCGCAGTTCGGGCAGCTCGGGGGCACTGGGGGCAAGCGCGCCGCCGGTGGCCATCGCGACGCCCGATTCGGTCTCGTCGTCCACCTCCGCGGCCAGCTCGCTGCGCACGCAGGCACGGGCGGCGGCGTCCAGGAAGCCGGCGTCGAGGACGAACGACGCGCCGCCGTTCTCCCGCCACGCACCGAACACGGCGTCGAAGTTGCCGACCAGCGCCATCGCCAGGGTCATCAGCTGCGCCACCGGCCAGTCGAGTACCGCCAGCAGGGTGCGCGCGCCGGCGACGGTGCCGGCCGGCAGCAGGTGGGTGTCGCGGCCTTCGGCGGCCAGCGCGGCGAGGCGGTACAGCAGCGCGCCGACCGGCCCCAGCAGCAGGAACCAGAACAGCACGCCAAACCAGCGCCGCCTGGCGTTGCGGAACACCGCGCCGACCAGCGCGCCGCCGCCCAGCGACACCGGTTCGCCGGGCGGCCACAGGCGTGCGGCCGCGTCGTGGCGCTCGACCGGGTCGGTCGCCGCGGCGATGGCGTCGACGTCGACGTCCAGGTCGCGCGGGCCCCACGCGTAGAACAGCGCCGCGATGCCGAACACCAGCGCCGGCAGGCCGTACACCGAATCGCGCAGCGCCAGCTGGAACAGCACCACCACCAGCAGCGGCGGCACCAGCGCCAGGGCGACGCCGAAGGGGCCACGCCAGAAGCCGTCGCCGGGGAAGCGGCCGTCCAGCCAGCGCATCCACTGCCCGAACCAGCCGTACTGGCGCACGGCCACGGCGAGCGGCGGCACGAGGTGGCCAAGGACGAGGGCGACGACGACGGCGAGCAGGGTCGTGAACATCGTCCGAGTTTAATGCAGCGTCCGCACCGCCCGCATGACGCGCCGCGGCGGCGTGCGGCGCCGCGCGCGGAGCCTCAGCGCGCGGCGGCCATCGTCGCGTGCCAGTGCTCGACCAGCCAGCGCGAGATCGAGATCGACGGCGACAGCAGCAGTCCGCCTTCGGGCGACACACCGCGGAGAGCGGCATCGATTTCCTCGAAGCTGAACCAGCGCGCGTCTTCCAGCTCATCGCCGACCTGCGGCTCGTCCGGCTCGGCCTCGGCAAGGAAACCGAGCATCAGCGACGACGGGAACGGCCACGGCTGCGACGCCAGGTAGCGGCAGCGGCGGACGCGCACCCCGCTCTCCTCGAATACCTCGCGCGCGACGGTCTGCTCCAGCGATTCGCCCGGCTCGACGAAGCCGGCGAGCGTCGAATAGCGGTGCGGCGGCCAGCCGGGATTGCGGCCGAGCAGCAGGCGCGCGCCGTCGGTGACGGCAACGATCATCGCCGGGTCGGTGCGCGGGTAGTGTTCGAGCCGGCAGCGCGGGCACCAGCCGAGCCAGCCGGCGCGTCGGTACTCGAGCGCGGTGCCGCAGGCGCCGCAGTGGCGGTGCCGCGCCTGCCAGTGCAGCAGCGCGCGCGCCTGCGCGAACGCGGTGGCCTCGAACGCCGGCCAAGCGGCCGCGGCGCTGCGCAGGTCGATCCAGCCGGACGCGTCGATCGCGACCGCGTCGGCGCGCACGGCGAACCACGCTTGCGTGCCGCGCAGGCCGAGGAACAGCGCCGCCGCGGCCGGGCCGGCGGCGGTGGCGCCGGCCGGCGCAAGGTCCATGCCGTGCAGCACCAGCGGCGCGCCGGCCGCATCGGCGGCCGCGCGGCCTTCGGCGTCGACCACCACCACGCGCGCCTGTGGCCAGCGCCGCGCGAGCAGGTCGGCGTCGTCGCGCAGGTGCTCGGCGCGGTCCAGGGGGGATTCGACGAAGGCGAACGCCGGTGGGCGTTCGACGGGGGACGATGTCATTCGCGCGGGCCGGTCATCGTGCGGGTCGCCATTGTCCCATTGTGGACACGGCGATGAGATCTTCCGCAGGAGCGACGGAAGTCGCGACCGGGTTTGCGGGGAAGGCCGTCGCGACTTCCGTCGCGCCTGCGAATGCGGATACGGACGCGGATGTGCCGCGCCGCCGCACCTAGACGGTGAAGCTGCTCCCGCAGCCGCAGGTCGACTTCGCGTTCGGGTTGCGGATGGTGAACTGCGCGCCATGCAGGCTCTCGACGTAGTCGACCGCCGCGCCCATCAGGTATTGCAGGCTCAGCGGGTCGACCAGCAGCACCACGCCGTCGGTGTCGATGGCCAGGTCGTCCTCGCCCTGCTGCTCGTCGAACTCGAAGCCGTACTGGAAGCCCGAACAGCCGCCGCCCTGGATGTAGACGCGCAGCTTCAGCGCCGGGTTGCCCTCCTCGGCGATCAGCTCGCGGACCTTGGCGGCCGCGGCGGGGGTGAAGTCGAGCGGGCGCTGCAGCGACTGGTAGCCGGGCTCGGCGCCGTGGGCGGCATTGATGTCCATGGCCACAGGATGGGGGGCGCAGTGGCGCGCTTCAAGCTTCCGGCGCGGAACGGCCCGTCGCATCGGCCCAGGTGAACGACTGTTCCACCGCCGCGCCGCTCTTCGGCGCCAGCCGCACGACCACGCGCAGCGGCTGGTAGCCGGCCGGCAGCACCAGGTCGCCGCCGACTTCCTCGAAGTACTTGAACGAATACGCGATGCCGGGCGCGTCGGGCTGCTGGCGCAGGTCGTCCCAGGCCAGCGTCTGCAGCTTGCCGTCGCGGGTGCCCTCCACCGACAGGGTCACCTCGCCGCTGCTGACCGCGCCGCGGTTGAGGTTCTGGGTGAGCGTGGTGGTGAAGTGCCAGGCTTGGCCGGACTGCGGCCGCAGGTTCAGCTGGTGCACGGTCAGCCCGCGGCGCTGCCCGGTGGCGCCGACGAAGCGCTCGTAGAAGGCGACATCCGCGCGCAGACCGGCGATTTCCTCGTCGCGCTCGGCCAGGGTGCCCTGCAGGTCGCGGTTGGCGTCGCGGCTGATCTGGTCGGAGCGGCGCAGGGTGGCGACCTGCTGTTCCAGCGCCTCGACCCTGGCATGCTGACCGGCCGAGGGCACGGCGGGCGCCGGGGCGAAGGTCTTCCAGGCACCCCAGCAGCCGAACGCCAGCGCCACGACGAACAGCAGCGGCCGCCACCAGCGGAGGGGCGACGCGGGCGAGACAGGGGGCGTGGAAGGCGTGGCCGGCGCATCTTCCGTGGGCGCCGCGGGCGGCGGTGCGGCGGGCGGCGATTGCTCTGGATCGGTCATCGCACCGGTATAGCGGCGCGCCAGCGGTGAAGCAAGCGCGTGCCGGCATCGCGGGCGATGGCGTCGCCGGCCATTCAGGCAGCCGCGCGCGGGCGCGCTAACCTGCGCCCGGCAGCCGCGATCCGACGCGGCGCGGGATGACGACCATGACCGATGCCCACCTGTTCGCGATCGGCGTGCTGCTGGCCTGGCTGGCCGGAATCCGGGTCTACCTGACCGTGTTCGGCGTCGGCCTGGCCGGCTGGTTCGGCTGGCTGGACCTGCCGCAGGCGCTGGAGGTGACCGCCTCGCCGTGGGTGCTGGGCGTCTCGGGCGTGCTGGCGGTGGCCGAATTCTTCGCCGACAAGATCCCCGGCGTCGACAGTGGCTGGGACCTGCTGCACACGCTGCTGCGGATCCCCGCGGGCGCCTTCCTCGCCGCCGCCGCGCTGTCGCCGGACGGCGACCTCGGTACCGGCATGCTCGCCACCGGCGCGGGGGTCGCGCTGACCAGCCACCTGCTCAAGAGCGGCGCGCGGGCGATGATGAACACCTCGCCCGAGCCGGTCAGCAACTGGACCGCGTCGGTGACCGAGGACGCGGCGGTGGTCGGCGGACTGGCATTGGCGTTCGCGCACCCGTGGATCGCGCTGGCGCTGGTGGTCGCGGTCAGTCTGTTCTTCGCCCTGCTGGTGTGGTGGGTCTGGCGCAAGCTGTTCCGCCGCGCGCCGCGGCCGCAGGGCGGCTGAGGGTCCGCGTTCATAGGGTCCGTGCGGCGCGGCGTGCGACCTGCCGGCAGGACATCGACGACCGCCGGGCACGGCCGCTACCAAGGGTTTCCCCTGTCCTGATCGAACCGTGCGGTCCGTAGTAGGCTTGTACGCAGGTGCTGCGCATAATCGCGGCATCGACAGGGGAGCCTGCACGTGACCGCGTCCACCCGAACCGCTGCCGCAGATGCCGCAGGCGGCGCACGGCCTACTGCCGTGGCGCCGGAGCCGGGTGTGCGCGCGGAATACCCGCCGCAGCACTACTGGCGCCGCTGGTGCGGCGACGCACCACCGCCGGAGCTGCCCGCCGAAGACGCCACGCCCGCCAACGAGCCGCTGCCGCAGGTGTTGCCGGCCGCGGACGAGGGCGTCGACGCGCCGTACCGGGTGCTGATCGTCGAGGACGACCCCAGCCAGGCCCTGTTCGCCGAGACCGTGCTGATGGGCACCGGCATGCAGGCGCGCGTGGTCGGCATCAGCAGCGAGGTCATGGCCGCGATGGAGGAATTCCGGCCCGACCTGGTACTCACCGACCTGCACATGCCCGGCCTCAACGGCGCCGAGATCACCACCATGATCCGCGCACACGCCGCGTTCGCGCACACGCCGATCGTGTTCCTGACCGGCGACCCGGATCCGGAAACCCAGTTCGAAGTGCTGCAGGTCGGCGCCGACGACTTCCTGACCAAGCCGGTGCGCCCGCGACACCTGATCGCGGCGGTGGAAAGCCGCGTGCGCCGCGCGCGCAAGCTCGAACGCCAGCGCAGCGGCGAGGGCCGGCACCCGTCCACCGGCCTGTACACGCGCGCGGCGATGCTGCAGCAGCTCGGCGCGACGGTCCCGGGTGCGACGTCCGGCGGCCTGTACTTCGTCGAGATCGAACACACCACCGCGCTGCGCGACCGCTTCGGCTACGCCGCGCTGGAAAGCGCGCTGGCCGACACCGGGCGCCATATCGGCCAGCTGGCCGGCGAGCACCTGGTCTGCCGCCTGAACGACAACACCTTCGTGGTCTTCGCCACCGGGCTCGACGACCCCGCGCTGGGCACCTTCGCGCGCACCCTGCGCGACGGCACCAGCCGCCACCAGGTGTCGATCGACGGCGAATCCCTGCGCCTGCGCGCGCTGGTCGGCTACGCCGCGCTGCGCAGCAATTTCGACGACGCCAGCACCGCGCTGGCAGCGGCCGAACAGGCGCTGCGCCAGGCTCGCCAGCTGCCGGTCGGCATCGCCGCCCACGAACCGCCGCGGGAGGCCGCCGTCGAGGCCGATGCCGACCGCGTGGTGATGATCCACGACGCGCTGATGAACGACCGCTTCGAGTTGGCCTACCAGCCGATCGTCGCGGTCGCCGGCGGCGAGGAAGCGCAGTACCAGACGCTGCTGCGCCTGCGCGACGGCAGCGGCAACCTGCACACGGCCGCCGAGATCGTGCCTACCGCGGAGGCCGCGGGCGTGCTGCACGAGATCGACCGCCGGGTGCTGGACCTGGCGGTCGCCACGCTCGACGAACGCGCCGGCGAGAACCGGCCGGTGCGGCTGTTCGTCAGCCAGTCGGCGCGCACGCTGGTCCGCGACGGTTACGCCGCCGCGCTGCTGCAGATGCTGTCGGGCACCCGCATCGACGGCCCGACGCTGGTGGTCGACGTGCGCCAGGACGACGCGCTGGTACACGCGGTGGCGCTGCAGGAGTTCTGCGCGGCGATGGTGCCGGCCGGCGTGCAGCTGTGCCTGAGCCAGTACACCGCCGGCCCCGAACCGGACGCCCTGCTCGCACGGATGCCCCTGGGCTTCGTGCGCCTGGCCGCGCGCTACTCCAGCCAGCTCGGCGAAGGCGCGGTGCGCGACGAGATGCGCGCGGCGATCGAACGCGCCCACCGGCTCGGCCTGCAGGTGATCGGCCAGCAGGTGGAAGACCCGCAGGCGGCGGCGACACTGTGGATCAGCGGCGTCGACTACATCCAGGGCAACCTCGTGCAGCACGCCGCCGGGGGCCTCGACTTCGACTTCCAGAACTCCGTCCTATGAACCTGACGGTATCCCGCACGCGACCCTCGGCCGTGATGCTGCGCTGGCTGGCGCTGGGCGCGGCGGCCGGCGCGGCGCTGACCCTGTCGCTGGACGCCCTCGGCCTGGACGGCCCGTGGCAGGGCACGGCCCTGGTGCTGGCACTGCTGGCGGTGTTCGCCTCGATCGGCGTGTTCGTTTCCAGCCGCGAGCGCGAACGCGAGATGGCCGAGGCCGAGATCCGCGCCCGCCGCGACGAGGCCGAGCTGGGCGAGCTGCAGCGCGAGCTCGACCGCCACACCCAGCTCGAACAGCAGCTGCGCCAGGCCAAGCAGGCGGCGGAGTCGGCGATGATGGCCAAGGGCGAGTTCCTGGCCACGATGAGCCACGAGATCCGCACCCCGCTCAACGGCATCGTGCCGATGCTGGACCTGCTGATGCACGCCCAGCTCGCGCCCGACCACGCCGAGATGGTGCGTACCGCCTACACCTCGTCGCAGCAGATGCTGCGCATCGTCGATGACATCCTCGACTACTCCAAGCTCGAGGCCGACAAGCTGGTGCTCGAGTCCACCGGCTTCAACCTGCGCGAACTGCTGGAAACGGTGGTGCAGCTGCTCGAACGCCCGGCGCACAGCAAGGGCCTGCGCCTGTCGCTGCAGATCGACCCGGGCGTGCGCCTGCCGGTGCGCGGCGATCCGGTGCGGCTGCGCCAGGTGCTCAGCAACCTGGTCAGCAACGCGGTCAAGTTCACCGAACGCGGCTCGATCACCATCAACCTGCGCCGCATCGGCGAGACCCCGGCGCAGCACCAGTTGCGCTTCGAGGTGCAGGACACCGGCATCGGCATCGCCCGCGAAGCCCAGGGCCGGCTGTTCCAGGCCTTCAGCCAGGCCGACACCTCCACCACCCGCCTGTACGGCGGCACCGGCCTGGGGCTGGCGATCTCCAAGCGCATCGTCGAACTGATGGGCGGCAGCATCGGGGTCGAGTCCGAGTCCGGCCGCGGCGCCACGTTCTGGTTCGAGGTCCCGCTGCTCAAGGTGCAGGGCGACATGCCCGCCACCGGCATCGCCGCGGCCAACAGCGGCGGCCGCCTGCTGCTGCTCAGCGCCGACCCGCGCCTGCGCCTGCGGCTGTCGATGCTGCTGCCCAACTGGGGCCTGCGGGTCAGTGCGGTGGAAACCACCCAGGAAGCGCTCGAACGCCTGCGCACCGCCGCCAACCAGGGCAAGCCGTGGGCCTACTCGGTGGTGCTCGCCGACCTGGCCGGCATCCGCAACACCGCCGTGGCCCTGCATCGCAACATCAGCCGCAGCTCGATCTATGGCGACCTGCGGCTGGTCTGTCTCTACGGCGAGGACTCGATCCCCGAAGAGCTGCAGCACAGCGCCACCCTGCTCAGCCGGCAGGCGCCCGACCAGGACCTGCGCGCGGCGCTGACCGACTCGCGCCCCGCCACCACCACGCCCGACAGCCTGCAGCGCGACGCTGCCGCCACACCGACAACCACGATGGTCACGAACAACGACGCCACCACGCTGCGCAGCGCCCGGGTCCTGCTGGTCGAGGACAACCCGGTCAACCTGATGGTCGGCCAGCGCCTGCTCGGCGTGCTCGGCATCACCTGCGACACCGCCAGCAATGGCGAGGCGGCGCTGATGCGGATGTCCGCCTCGCGTTACGACCTGGTGCTGATGGACTGCCAGATGCCGGTGATGGACGGCTATACCGCCACCCGCCGCTGGCGCGAAAGCGAAGCGGCCGCCGACCATGGCCACCACCTGCCGATCGTGGCGATGACCGCCAACGCGATGGCCGGCGACCGCCAGAAATGCCTGGACGCGGGCATGGACGACTACCTGCCCAAGCCGGTCACCCGCAGTGAACTCGAACGCTGCCTGCACCACTGGTGGAACCCGCAGGTCGCCGCGCTCGACGCCGACGCGCCCGCACCCGGCGTCGACGATGCCGCCGCGCCGGAAGCCGCGGCCGACGCCGCCTGGGCAGCCGATGATGTGCGCGACGACGTGGTTTCGGTCCCCGTCCTCGCGGATGTGGCGCCCGAGCCTACGCCCGCCGCGCCACCGGTGATCCCGGCAGCGCCCGCGATCGCAGCTGCGCGGCCGGAGCCGGCGGCCACCGCCGTCGCGTCCGACGCCGCCGCACACGTTCCCGCCCCCGTCGCACCTGCCCCGGCCCCCGCGCCCGCAACGCCGCGGGCCGTAGCTCCGGCCGACGCACCGGCCTCCATGCCTGCACCGCCGCGCACGCCGGTGCCGCTGATCGACAGCGAAGTCCTGGACGAACTGCGCGCCCTGCTCGGCGGCGAAGTCGACCGCCTGATCGACGTCTTCCTCGAAGACACGCCGCGCCTGATTTCCGAGCTGGAAAACGCCGCCAGCAGCGGACCGGACTACCCGGCCCTGCGCGACGCCGCGCACTCGCTCAAGTCGTCCAGCGCCAACCTCGGCGCGATGTCGCTGTCGGCCGCGGCCAGGCGCATCGAAATGGGCGCCCGCGAGCAGTCGCTGGAGCGCCCCGCGGTCGCGGTGGCCCTGGTCGCCAACGAATTCCAGCGCACCCGGCAGCTCCTGCGCGCCACCCAGGGCAGTACCGCCGATTCACCCTGATCAAACAGGATGCCTGTATCTGCAGGGGCGGCTTCAGCCGCGAGCTCTTCAAGAGAATCCCAGCCCCCTGCGTGAGGGGGAGATGGATATGCCCACCCGCCAATCAACAGCGCGCGACTGAAGTCGCTCCCGCAAGGAGCAAGAGAAACAGCCCTCAGTCGTCCCCGTCGATCTTGGTCTGCAAGTAGTTCTGCTCGCCGATCCGCTCCACCAGCGCCAGCTGGGTTTCCAGCCAGTCGATGTGCTCTTCCTCGGACTCGAGGATGTTGGTGAACAGCCGCCGGCTGACGAAATCGCCAACCTGCTCGCAGTACACGATCGCTTCCTTGAGCGGCGCGACGGCCTCCATCTCGAGTGCCAGGTCGCACTCGAGCACTTCCTTCGGGTTCTCGCCGATCTTCAGCTTGCCCAGCGCCTGGAAATTCGGCAGCCCGTCGAGGAACAGGATCCGCTCGGCGAGCATGTCGGCATGCTTCATCTCGTCGATCGATTCCTCGTACTCGTGCTTGGCCAGTTCATGCAGGCCCCAGTTCTTCAGCATCTTGGCGTGCAGGAAGTACTGGTTGATCGCGGTCAGCTCGTTGTAGAGCGCCTGGTTGAGGAACTTGATGACCTGTGCGTCGCCCTTCATGGCCGCCTCCGTGGTTCACGATGGCGCCACTCTAGCGCCATCGCCGGAGCGCTGACGAAACGCGAATCGTGTGCAATACCGGACCCGTCCGCAGGCGGGACGGCGGTCGTCAGGCGGCGTGGCGGATGCCCGGGAATTCGACGACGTTGCCGCGCTGCGGCTGCAGTTCCGCACGGGCCTGTTCAAGCGTGTCGGCAGCGGTGTCGACGCAGCTGCCGCAGCAGGCGCCGCAGCCGGTGCGCATGGTGAGCTCGGCCATCCCGCAGCAGCCGGCCTTCGCCGCCTGGCGGATGTCGTGGTCGGTCACGCCATTGCAGATGCACACGTACATGGATCGGTATACCGTCGCCGCGGGGAACGGTGCCGATTGTCGATGCAAATGAGAATGATTGTCAATCCTTAACGGGCGACACGACCACCCGGCGGCACGTCCCCCTGCCCTCGCTGCCCGGGCCGGCGCGGCGAGGGCCCGCGCATCCGGGCGTCGGGCCGCGGGTCCGGCTGCGGCTGCGGGATCGCCCGCTGGCCGGCGATCTGGCGCGCAAACGGCGCCAGGTGCCGCAGCGCGCTCGCGTAAACCCCCCGCTTGAAGGACACCACGTGTTCGAGGGGGTACCAGAAGTCGACCCAGCGCCAGTGGTCGAACTCCGGCTTGTCGGTGCCGTCCAGGCGCAGGTCGCTCTCGGCGCCGGTGAACTGCAGCAGGAACCAGACCTGCTTCTGGCCGATGCACACCAGCCGGTCGTTGCGGCGGATCGCCCGCCGCGGCAGGCGGTAGCGCAGCCAGCCGGGGGTGACCCCGAGCACGGCCACGTGTTCGGACCGCAGGCCGGTCTCTTCCTCCAGCTCGCGGTACATCGCCTCCAGCGGCGTCTCGTCGGTGTTCATCCCGCCCTGCGGGAACTGCCAGCCATCACGCCGCACCCGCCGCGCCCAGAAGACGCGACCGTCCGGATGCATCAGGATGATGCCGACATTGGGCCTGTAGCCGTCCGGATCGATCACGATGCGGACTCCAAATTCACTGCGACCGACTCTGCCATGCCCGTGCCGGACCGACAAGCGACCGCACCATGAATTGACGGCAGGCCGCCGCGCGGGAATAATTCGCGGTTCCGCGCGGCAAGGCAGTACAGCCGGCTGGAGCACGGTCCCCGCGAGGGGCCATGGCTGTAAAATCCGAAAACCTGGCTATGTAGCTCAGACGGTTAGAGCGCGAGACTCATAATGTCGGGGTCATAGACACGAAATCTGAAAATTTGGCTATGTAGCTCAGACGGTTAGAGCGCGAGACTCATAATCCCGAGGTCGGTGGTTCGATTCCACCCATAGCCACCAGATTTATCAATAAAAACAATGTGTTATACGATCAAAGCCCGCCAACGACGCGGGCTTTTCTGTGACAGTTCCACTGTCACAGGAGTCGGAACGGCATCCGGTACGCAAGATCGCCTCCCTCGCCGTCCGGTACACGGAAAGCGTCTGTGACAGCTTCTGTGACAGCACTGGGTGTCACAGGAATCGACGGATCTCCGGAACTGAACCTGACATGCCGTGACAGTGCCTAGTTGGCCACACGGTGAGCCTTCCCAGTCCGATGACTGGGAAATGTGGCCTCATCCGAGTGGAGTTCAGAAATTAGAGACCTCGCCGATCGCATGCTCGGCCTCATGTCCAGCTCCCCGCAGCAGATCAGAGGTGTAGCTGATCCAGCTCGTGGGGCAGTTTGCTAGAGCAACGAGCATTTGTCCGCACTCGACCCCGCGCAGTCGATCGGAGCCCGAGCACGGGTTCGAGCCGCAAGCTATTGTTTCCAAAGGAACAGTTAAGGGGTGTTGCAATGGCAGGCAAGCTTGAAGCGTGCTACTCGCCTCTGGCTGCTCCTCGACCTCTCGATGATCGATGCGACCTCCTGCATGGCTTGAGCCCAGCCGCACTTGGAAGAAGAAGAGCAATTTGGCAACAAGCTGTTACCAAATTGGTTCAACACCAATTTTGAGATCGCTGGACGTCGTGTACCCGTCGGACCGCCCGACAGCAACCCACGCGTGACTTCGCCTCAGATCTGGAATACGTGTCTGTGGGGCTTTCTGTCGGCTAGCGACCCAAAGCGGCCGGTCGACCTTACTACGGCTCCAGGTGAGGCTGCATCAGTGCCTCGAACCAGTCGATAAAGGCGGCCAAGCGACGAGACCGCTGCCTTCTGTGTGGATAGACCACTGACACCGCCATGGCTTCCGCGCGAAAAGATGGCATGACTTCCACCAACGCACCGACATCCAACAATTGCTGCACGTCGTAACGGGGAACCTGGATGAGCCCGAGACCTGCCTGGCAACAGGCGATGTAGCTTTCAGCGTTGTTGACGATGACCCGGCTAGGGACAGACATCTCTCCAACGCTGCCCCCAGATTCGATTTCCCAGGGAAGCTCCCGGCCGGTTGTCGGCGAGGCGTAGCCAACGGACCAGTGGCCTTGCGACAAGTCCTTTGGGCTCTCCGGAATGCCGAAATCGCGCAGATATGTCGGGCTGGCACAGTTGATCAGTGCAATGCGGCCAAGTGGCCGAACGACCAGGCTACTGTCGTGGAGGCTGCCGGCCCGAACGGCGCAGTCGACCCCTTCATGCACTAGATCGATCTTGCGATCGGTGGAACTCAGTGCGAGTTGCAAGCGCGGATAACGGCGCAACAGAACGGGCAGTGCAGGTGCGATCAGTCGGCGTGCGATGCGGCTAGGGACATCCACGTTCAACCGCCCCGCTACTTGGCGCTGCCGTGTCTGGAACAACTGGCCGACCTCCTCCGCATCGGCCAGCAGCGAGCGTACGCGTTCCAGTAGCTGCGCACCGTCCGGAGTGAGATGGACTTGGCGCGTAGTCCGATGGAACAGTCGTGTGGACATATCCCGTTCCAGCTGCTGAATCGCTGCCGAAACCGACGCGCGCGGAAGGTCGAGCGCGTTGGCCGCCTTGATGAAGCTGCCCATCTCGGCAATCTGCACAAACACGCGGTACTGGTCGAGAGTATCCATGCAACTCGTACTATATCCTCGCGTGACGGCTTAGGCCGTCAGCCGGCAAAGCCGCCGCAGTCCAGGAAGGATTGCTCCTCAGGGGTGGTTTCGCGCCCAAGCAATCGGTTGCGGTGGGGAAAGCGGCCAAAGCGGCGGATGATGTTGCGGTGCCCCCGAGCATGGGTTAGCCAAGGCTCTCCCAGCTTGAGGTGGAGCGCCACAGATCGCTTCTGGTCCGCGTCTTCTTCGGAGTGCGCAAAGGGCAGGCAGAAAAACAGCTGCATATCGTGCTCCACATTCTGCATATACCCTGCGTCCTGTGCCTGCGCTGCGTAATGGCGCGCCAAGGGGTCCGTCGCGTACATGTGTGCACTTCCGCGAAACGCATTGCGTGGGAACTGATCGGTAAGCAGCAGGAGGGCCAGGCAGCCATCCGAGGCGGCCTGCCAATCATCTAGCTCGCGCCGAGCGGCGGCGAAGTGCGTATCCACGAACGCCAGGCGGAATCGGTGATCGAACTCCGGGTCGCTTTGGAACCACCGGTACGCCCCGGCCGTTCGCCAGAACCGGATCACGTCAGAAGGAGTGGCTGTTGTCACGCGTCGTCTGCGAGCCTCTCGCGGCACATGCGGGACTCCCACAGGCCGACGCCTAGGACCACGGCCGTAGTCATCCAGCATTGAACCAACAACGGGAGCCTGTGCGCTCCGGCGACCGTCACCAGTAGGAGTCCTGCCCCGAGCACATGCGATAGCGGCGTAGTACCGTAGACGACGCGCTTATAGATGGCGCTGCCCAGCAGGTAGATCATCGGACCTGCCACGATAGCGGCCAACTGGACGAATGAGGGCGTGGCGCCCGGAGATCTCAGAACCAAGCCGTTGCCCACTGCAGTGACGATAATGCCCATCACCAGGATCGCGTGGATGTAGTGGAAATACGCACCCATGCGACCTGGATCGACCGAACGCCTAATAGCTGCAGTGGCGTCGCGGCTCGACGTGCCGAAGTACAGCCACCATAGAGCCAGAATGCCCAGGAAGGTCGCAAGCAGTGCCAGCAGGACCGGCGCGTTCCAGTCGTCGCGCTCGGCGAGCGATACACCGCTCGCAAGCAGGGTCTCGCCCAATGCGACGATCACGAACAGCTGGCAACGCTCGGCGAGATGCCCGCCTTCGATCGTCCAGTCGCTGGTACGGGAGCGTCCCAGGCCCGGTAGCGCGAATCCAAACATCGGCGATATGTACTCGCACGCGATCGCAACCGACCACCACAATATGCGCCATGTGTGATCGGACAGGCCACCAGCAATCCAGAACCCTGCCGCTATCAGGATCCAGCCGAACATGCGGCGGTAGTTCGGCGCCAGAGGATGCGCGGCAGGCAACTGCAGCACCACGAACGCCGTACGGCCGACCTGCATCGTGGCATACGCGCTCGCGAACACCAGCCCGCGGTTGCCGAAGGCCTGCGGCAGGCTGGCAGCCATGACGAGTCCCAGCAACATCGTTGCGAACAGTACGCCGCGGATGGCCGGCGTCTGCGGGTCGAACCAGTTGGTCACCCAGCAGGTGTACTGCCAGCCCAGCCAGACCGCGAACCAGAGGATCAGCGTCTCCAGCGCACCCATCGGCGTCAGGTGATGCAGCAGCGAGTGGCTGAGCTGCGTTACCGCAAACACGTACACCAAGTCGAAGAACAGCTCTTCGTAGGCGACGCGCGCGTGGTGGCCGTCGCGCTGTCTAAGCAAGGGATGGGCCGACGTTGTGTTCATCGTCCGCTTTTCAGCTGCGGGAAAAATGCCAGAGCACGGCGGCCGCTATCGCCGCCGGCACGGCGAATACGACCAGCAGGATTGGAAGCTCCTCGCGTAGGCCATAGCCCGCATGGTGCACGCCAACCCATAGGTTGGCGATGGCCACGACCAGCCAGACTGGAACGAACACTTTGGCGGCCAGCGCCAGCGCGGCGGCATCGCCACCCCAGAGCTTTCCGAACAGCAGGAACAGCCCGAGCAGGACGACGCCTCCGACGATGACCAGCAGCATGTGCATGTTGCGACTCCTCCGGATGTACTCAGGAAAACACACTTAAGTTGCGGGCGATGTCCTTGCCGGCGTAGGGAGGAAAGACATCGAGTTCCAGGTCCGGATTGCCAATCAGCATCGCCTTGGTGTTGCTCAGCGCGTCGAAGCCGGCTTTTCCGTAGTACTTGCCCATGCCGCTGTAGCCGACCCCGCCGAACGGTAAGCTGTCGATCCAGCAATGGAGGTTGGTCTGGTTCACGCAGCCGCCGCCGAACGACAGGCTGCCCAGCACATGGTCGATATTCTCCTGGTTCTTGCTGAAGATGTAGGCGGCCAGCGACTTGGGCCGGCGCTTGATGATGCCGACGATTTCTTCCAGGTCGCGATACGGCATGACTGGAAGAACCGGGCCGAAGACCTCCTGTTGCAGCGCCGGGTCGTCCCAGCTTGACGGGTACAGGATGGTCGGTTCGACATAGCGGGCCTCGATGTCGTAGCGCCCGCCATGCACGACTTTCCCGGGCAGAATATAGGAAGCGACGCGCTCGGTATCGTGCTTGCTGATCATTCGCGCGAAGTCCGGGCTCTGCTGCGGGTCGGTGCCGTACATCTTCACCACTGCAGCCTTGAGCTTGGTAATGAACGTGTCGGCAACGCTTTCATGCACGTAGACATAGCCAGGGGCGATGCACCACTGCCCGGAGATGGCGTTGTGCCCCCAAGCGATGCGGTCGGCGGCGATATCGAGGTTGGCGGTATCGTCGACGATGGTCGGGTTCTGGCCGCCAAGTTCGAGGACGACTGGCGTCAGATTCTCCGCGGCGGCGCGCATTACCACCTTGGCGACAGCCGAGCTGCCGGTGAAGAAAATGAAATCGAAGGGCAGCTCCAGCAGCTCGGCGATTTCCTCGCGCCCGCCGGTCACCACGGAGACGTCCTCCGGTGCAAAGTACAGCGGAATGTATTGGCGAAACAGCGCCGCCGTCGCCGGCGTGGTGTTGGCCGGCTTGAGGATGACGGTATTGCCGGCCGCGAGCGCGGCGATGGCCGGGTCGAGCAGCAACAGAATCGGGGCGTTGAACGGCCCGATGACCAGGGTGACGCCGTAGGGCTCCTTGAGGATGACGCCACGGTTGCCGGTGGCTTCCAGCCCCTTGGGGATCGGTACCGGCTGCGGCGCCATCAACTCCTTCAGGTGCTCCCGGTAGTAGCGGATGACGCCGGTCGGCACGGTGATCTCAAACAGCTGCTCGAACGGAGGTTTGCTGAAATCCTGGTGCAAGGCGGCGCAGAACTCGTCCTGGCGTTCGAGCAACATGCGCTCCATGCGATCGAGCTGCTCTATGCGCCACTCATACGACTTGGTGGCATCAGCGAGGAAGTGCGCCTTCTGCGCGTCAAAGATCGATTGGAATCGGTTGCCCATGACGACCTCCGAAGGCCAGCCTGGAAGGGTGCGAGACCGGGGGCTTGAGAACGGGAGCGGCGGCCGGGCTTATCAGACCCGGCCGCTGAATTACTTCGTCGTATATCCGCCGTTGACCAAGATTGTCTGGCCAGTCATCCACCAGCCATCGGAAACCAGGAAGCGAACCCACGGCACGATGTCGGCGATGTCTGTCAAACCTGTCTTGGTGAACTTCGACAGCGCGGCGGCGGACTTGTGGTAGGCCACCGCATCGGCGCCCTCGGCCGGATAGAAAAACGGCGTGTCCATCGGTCCCGGGCCGATCGCCGTCACCGAGATGCCGCGCTCGCCGAACTCCTTGGAAGCAGCCCGGGTGAAGTGCTCTACCGGTGCTTTGGTACCCGCATAGGCGGCATAGAATGGTGTGAATGCCCCCAGCAGCGAGGTCACCAGCGTGCAGACCTTGCCGTTGTCGTTGAGGTTATTGCCGGCTTCCTTGAGAAAGAAGAATGCCGACTTGGAATTCACCGCCGTCATTTCGTCGTACTCGGTTTCGCTGATCTCCGCCATGGGTTTCTTCAGCACCTTGCCGACGGTGTTGATGGCGATATCCGGCTTACCCACCGCTTTGATCGTGTCGACAAACAGTTTCTCGACGGCAGCTGCGGTGGTGAGGTCCGCTTGGAAGGCGACCGCCTGCGTGCCAGTGGTCTTGATCGCCTCGATGGTGGCATCGGCGTCTGCCTTCGTCGAAGGACTGTTGTAGTGGATGGCAATGGCCTTGGCGCCTTGCGCGGCGAGGTCGCGCGCGATCAGGCCGCCCAGATTCTTCGCGCCGCCCGCGATCAACGCGACTTTGCCTTTGATGGAATGGTCTGCCATGGGAGTCTCCGGTTTGAGGTCGGGGACTCGATTCTAAGTCGAGCGAAATTGCTGATTGGCTGCCCTGGGCTGGAGGCATTATCCAGAAAACCAGACCAATAAGGTGTGGCGGTTATTGGCCGAAAGGGGGCGGGCAAGTGATTAGGCGGCATTATCGGGGGTAGGGCACGTGCCCCCTGCAATCGGCCACCAGGTCGTTGGACAAGCCCTGGCATAGTGACTCCGCTGTCACGGATGAATAGCCAGCAGCACCGCATCCCGGCGGCACCCGCGCGGCTGGATGACGCCAAACGGCGATCGCGGCGAACCGGGAAGTGGGTCGCAAACGATCCCCAGCTGGGCGTACCGCGCGTTGCTGGCAGGCATCAGGATCCATTGGCGACGTGCCCGGCGCTATCGGCTCGCTGCGCGCCTGCGTGTCGGGAAACGCCTACCTGCGTGGGAACCCATCGACTTCTATCCGCAGCGATTGCGCGAAGCACTTCTGCGCACGTTTCGTCGCTCTCCAGGGCCCGATAGTGCTGTGCCGCGATGTAGGCCGAGAGTGGTCCGAGCTCTGTTGGCGCTGGCAGCAATGCGTCCGTGGCCTGGCCGACGATCCACCAACGCAAGGCCCGGCACTCGTGCTCGAACTGCTCGATATACCGCTCGGCTGCCGCGGCCGGTTTCGTCTTAGCCAACGTCCCGGGAGAGTTGGGGAAGCGCTGGTCCGGCCGCAGAGTGTGGCTGGCCCGGATGAGCATGTACGCGGTATCCCTGCGACTCACCTGTGTCCCGTCGAGCAGGTCGCCTGCCCGGTGCATGAGGGCGTCGGCCAGCTCCCCGAGCTTGATCTCGCGGTAGGGGTTGGGTGGGGTGTGGCGGGGCATGGGGACAAGCCTAGCCCTCACGGTCTCGCTGGCTGCGACGCGCTACGCTCATGCTTCGTCCGGAGGTTCCCATGTGCTATTCCTCGATGGTTCGCGCCGAACACCGGAAGTTCCAGCGCGAGACCGGGTCCAAGATGACGGTCAAGGAGTACGTCCGCCTGTACTGGCTGGACGAAGGGATGGACCCGTACGCCCGGCGGCCGCGCACTCCTCGGGCCATGGACATAGGATTCCTCCGGGACGGACCGCCGGAGGTCGCCGACCTGATCCGGCAATGGGACGCCCGGGAGACGGCTGCGCTCGAGACCGAGCTGTTCGCCCAGCGCAAGCGGGTCGCGGACGGCCAGCGCGCCCTGCAGACCAAGACGACCAAGAAGGCGCAAGAGGATGTGCGGATCGGGAGCAACAAGCTCGACCAGATCAAGACACGCCTCGCGACCCTGAAGCGGACGGAGCCCAAGGACAGCGATCAGCGCATCTATCCGGGCAGCTATTGCCATGTCCTGGTGTCCGAGGGCGGCGAGCGGGTCATCCGCCCCATGCGCTACCAGTGCCGTCCGGCCGGCAAGCCGGCCTTCTTCGATCGGAAGTTCCCGGGAACCTATAACGCCCGGCGCGACAACCTGGAGGGGTTCTGGAAGGACCAGTTCGGCTACACCCACGGCATCATGGTCGCCGACGTGTTCTATGAGAACGTTGAAGGTCCGGATGGCCAGAACATGGTGCTGGCGTTCACCCCGCGGGACCGTGAGCCGATGCTCATCGCCTGCCTGTGGTCGCACTGGACTGATCCGAAGGGCCAGGAACCGGATCTGCTGTCATTCGCAGCCATCACCGACGAGCCCGAGCCGGAGGTCGCTGCGGCGGGCCACGATCGGACGATCATCAACATCAAGCCTGAGCACATCGACGCCTGGCTCAACCCAGACGCTGGGAACTTGACGGCGCTGTACGCGATCTTCGACGACAAGCGACATCCCTACTATGAGCACCGTGAGGCCGCATGACCATCCAAGACGCATCACAGATTGCCGCCGAAGCTCTGAGCTTCATTGCTGCCTACGATCGCAGCAACACCTACGAAACGTTCTGGGACCACTACCTTTCGCGCTTCGGATCGATGATGCAGTCGCTACAGCAACCCGACGCAACCGACAGTCAGAAAGCCGCTCTGCACATGATCCAAGACGCTCTGGGCCCGTTCTGCGCTTCCCATGTTGGGAAACTGGATACTGACTCAATGATGGATACGCCTTGACTCCGGAAACCAGCGGGCTTCTCGACGTGGGCTCCGAACTAGCCAGCGGACTAGCCGGCATTTCATAGTCATACAAATGCCCGGAATGTGTCGGAAGGGCACGCCAGTCAACGGCGGCCAATGGCCGCTCCTCGACCTTTCCAGGCCGAGGAGCAACCCTGCGGGTCAAACATCCGTCTGCTCGGCTATCTCAAGAGCGTCGTCTACTTCGATCCCGAGATATCGCACCGTGCTCTCCAGCTTCGTGTGGCCTAGGAGAAGCTGGACAGCTCTGAGGTTTCGAGTCCGTCGGTAGATCAGCGACGCCTTGGTCCTGCGCATGGTGTGCGTCCCATAGGACCCTGTCTCCAACCCAGCATCCTCGACCCATCGATGGACGATCCTGGCGTACTGCCTCGTCGACAGGTGAGGCGAGCCGGTGACCCGGCTGGTGAATAGGAAGTCCGAGGGATTCAGGTTGGCTTTCTGGACCCAAGCGTGGACTACTTCACGGGTCATTGCTGTGATCTCGAACTGGACGGGCCGTCCGGTCTTCTGCTGCATCACCATGGCTCGAGAGGCCATGAGTCCGCCATGGGACACGTCAGAAACCCGGAGTCTGACCAGATCGCAGGCACGGAGCTTGGAATCGATCGCCAGGTTGAACAGCGCCAAGTCACGGACCTTGTTGCGTAGCTGCAGCCGGACCCGGATCGCCCAGATGTCCTTGAGCTTGAGCGGTGCCTTTTGGCCGACCAGCTTTCCCTTGTTCCAGGGCTGACGGGGCTGTGATGTGTGAAGGCTTGCCATGACCATCTCCTATTGGAAGGGGATGGGATGGTTCTCTCATGGGTGCCAGACGGGCGTGATGCGACCCAAAGCGGGCCTTCCTCCCTACACGCCTGGCAGCGCCCGCTCATACCAGCATCGCGAGCGGTTCACGATCTTCACCACCGATAGCATCACCGGCACTTCGATCAACACGCCGACCACGGTTGCCAGCGCCGCGCCCGATTGCACCCCGAACAGCGCAACCGCTGTGGCAACCGCAAGTTCAAAGAAGTTGCTCGCCCCGATCAGTGCGGATGGTCCGGCGACGCAATGCGCCACACCCAACCTGCGATTCAACAGGTAGGCGAGTCCAGAGTTGAAGTACACCTGGATCAGGATCGGAACCGCCAGAGTCGCGATGATCGCGGGCTTCTCGATGATCTGTTGTCCTTGAAAGCCGAACAGCAACAGAAGTGTTGCCAGCAACGCAACCAGTGATATCGGCCCGAGGCGTGCAAGCGTCGCGTCCAGCCTTGCGGTGTCGCCATCGGCCAACAACCAGCGACGAAGCACAACCGCAAGGGCCACCGGCACCAAGATGTACAGGCCAACGGACAACGCCAACGTGTCCCAAGGCACAGTGATCGACGACAGCCCCAGCAGCAGCGCCACCAGCGGCGCGAAGGCCACGACCATGATGGCGTCATTGAGGGCGACCTGACTGAGGGTGAAGTTGGCGTCACCCCGGCACAGGTTGCTCCATACGAACACCATGGCAGTGCACGGCGCCGCGGCCAGCAGGATCAAGCCCGCCATGTAGGAGTCGATCTGATCGGCTGGCAACCAGTCCACGAAGATGTGCCGGAGGAATATCCACCCCAGCAGCGCCATGGAAAACGGTTTGACCGCCCAGTTGATGAACAGCGTGACGCCGATGCCCCGCCAGTGCGTGCCTACGTCGCGCATTGCGCCGAAGTCGACCTTCAGCAGCATGGGGATGATCATCAGCCAGATCAGCGCGGCGACGGGCAGGTTGACCTTGGCAAGCTCAATGCGGCCGAGGACGGCAAACGTGTCGGGGAACAAGTTCCCGAGCGTGGTGCCGGCAACAATGCACAGTCCCACCCACAAGGTCAGGTAACGCTCGAACGTTCCCATGCGGGGCGCCGCATCAGTCACGATATTGCGCCTCGTCGTCCGGCTCCACGAATCCAATGCGATCGAGCGCCTGCTTCACGCCTGTGCGGTCTTCCCAGATGGCCGAGGGCAGCGCCAGCAGCGCCAGCAGCCGCGCCTTGACGATTCGGTGGGCCTGGCGGAAGGCTTCGCGCTTGACGGTGTCGTCGCCTTCGACCGCCGCCGGGTCAGGCAGCCCCCAGTGCACCCGCAGGAAATCGCCGAACACGACCGGACAGGTTTCGGTCGCGGCCGAGTCGCAGACGGTCACCACCAGATCCATCGGAGCCACGCCCGGGGCCGCAAACTCGTCCCAGGATTTGCTGCGCAGGCCGACGGTCGGGATGCCCTCGACTTCCAATTGCTGAAGTGCATACGAATTGACGGCACCAGTGGGCTGGCTACCGGCACTGAAGGCCTCGAAGCGGTGGCCGGCCCAGGCGCGCAGCGTGGCCTCGGCCAGCACGCTGCGAGCGGAATTGCCCGTACAGAGGAAGAGTGCGCGACGTTTCATGGAGAAGGCTCGGGTTGGATGGACAGGGCAAGCGGTCAGCAGGCGCAACCGGTTGCAGGGGCGCACCCGTCGTCCGGTGCGCCGACGCAGCAGTTGTGGGTCAGGTAGGCGACGAGTCCGTTCATCACCTCGAAGTTGGCGCGGTAGCAGACATTGCGGCCGCGGTTCTCGCTGTCGACCAGGCCCGCATGGACGAGCTCCTTCAGGTGAAAGGACAGGGTCGCCCCAGGCACGACCAGCGCTTCGCCGATCTCTCCGGCCATGCGGCCTTTGGGACCGGCCTCGACAAGCAGCCGGAAGGCAGCAAGACGTGTGGAGTGCCCGAGCGCCGTCAATGCGGTGATTGCCTGATTGGTTTCCATTATTTTAGAATAATAGAATGAATATCGGCCAGCAACCCCCCGAAAGTCCGGACCTTCCTCAACTGACTCCCGCCCTTTTGCCAGCCCCGCGGCACGATGTCCTGGGCGTCGACGCCAGCGCGCATCCGCCTCGTATCCTGCTTCTGTACGGCTCGCTGCGGTCGCAGTCCTACAGCCGCAAGCTGGCGCTGGAGGCTGAGCGCATCCTGCGCAAGCTCGGTGCCGACACACGGGTGTTCGATCCCGACGGGCTGCCGTTGCTGGACAGCGTCGACCGCAACCACCCCAAGGTCCAGCAGCTACGTGAATGGTCGCAGTGGTCGGAAGGCCAAGTTTGGGTTTCGCCCGAACGGCACGGGACGATAACCGGAGTGTTCAAGAACCAGATCGACTGGCTTCCCCTCGAGGACGGCAGCGTGCGGCCCACACAGGGGAGGACACTCGCAGTCATGCAGGTGTGCGGAGGCTCGCAGTCGTTCAACGTGGTCAATACGCTGCGCGTGCTCGGGCGTTGGATGCGGATGGTGACGATTCCCAACCAGTCTTCTGTGGCCAAGGCCTGGCAGGAGTTCGACGAAGGAGGCCGGATGCGACCTTCTCCCTTCTACGACCGCGTCGTGGACGTCATGGAGGAGTTGATGAAGTTCACCCTGCTCGTGCGCGGACGGAGCGACTACCTGGTTGATCGCTACAGCGAGCGGAAGGGCGCCGATGCGGCCCGTCGCCTCGCCCAGGAGTCCGGTGCGGTCGAAGACAATCCTGCAGTGGCTACCTGACAGGCACCATGTCGTGTCGGCTCATGGTGTCGAGCGACAAATGCAGCAGCTGATGGAGACCCGGCGTGAGCCAGTGGGGCAATTGATTCGCAGGGATCTTTCCCCGGACAATCCCCGCCTTTGCAGGCAATGTTGCTTGCCGGAAGACGATTCGCATGGACATCCGCAATGCCACGGTCGATGACGCGGCAGCAATCGCCGCGATCTATAACCCATATGTCGCAAATACCTGTACCACCTTCGAAACCGACACCGTCTCGGCGCAGGACATGCGTGAGCGGCTCGCGGAAGCAGACGAGTTGCAGCTCCCGTGGCTCGCTGCGACGGAGAGCGGCTCGGTTGTCGGTTACGCCTACGCTTCCAGATGGAAGGGGCGCTGCGCCTATCGGCACTCGGCCGAATCGACGGTATATCTGGATCAGTCAAGCCGGGGGCAAGGCATCGGGCGGGCGCTGTACACCGTGCTGATTGATCGCCTGCGCGCCCAAGGCATTCATACCGTCATCGGCGGCATCGCGCTGCCGAACGACGCCAGCATCGCATTGCATGAGCGGCTTGGTTTCGAGAAAGTTGCCCACTTCAAGCAGGTGGGCTTCAAGCGGAATCGGTGGATCGACGTTGGATACTGGCAACTTTTGCTTAACAAGTTCCGCGAGCAGGCAGCCTGATTCGTACGTTGATCGAACGTTGATTCTTGGCCGGAGCAGTCACCAACGGTCTGAAACTGTGTAGCAGTTGCCGGGTGGGTCAACGTACGCGCATGTCATCGCCTTGGCAAAGGCACGCAGGCCGACCAAAACGGGGTCGGAGTCGACCTTGTACCCAGCGTCCGCTTCTGGCCGAAGCCAGACTAGTCAGCACCATCAACTTCTCGCGCAAAAGCATCATTCGCCAGCTGCTTCAGCACAGAGTCCTCCAACGCTACCGTCTCAATCAGAGCAGCCTGGACACGCAACAGAATCATTGTGCGGCGAAGCAGGCTATCGGCCGCCGTTCCCGCGAGCCCTACATCGACCCATGCCTGGGCCACTGCTCGTGCCAGCCTGTGATCAGCCGAGACCGTAGTTCGTTCCAGTATGGCAAGGGCAGCGTCCTCGGGAATGCGCTCCATCAACCCCCACCGGTCATCTGATGCCGCTCCTCGATCGAATACAACACCTCGCAGCCACAGCCGACCGAGTGCGCTCCGGTGTATGGAGCCACTGACACGTGCTTCTGTAATCGTTCCATCAGGCTTCGCCCATCGCCAGAACAGGTAGTCCGGCAGTAGATGGACCGACATCCAGGTCCATACATCCGGGCGAAGCATCTCGCCAACCGGCAGGTCGAGTTCGACCAGCGTTCTGGCTATCGCTCTATCAACTTTTGCCCGCACATCAACGCCGTCACCCGGGTATCCAGCCTCCCCCATCCGCTGACGCATCTCCTCCTGCAGGGACTTCAGCTCACCTGCTGACACACGCTGCATGCCTGTTGCAGCAAAGCGCTCCGTTGCCAGATCGGGAAGCACCCGTGACTCAAGCCGAAGCCGCTCCAGCGACTTTTCGCGGAATGCTGATACCGCCAGTTTGGCCTGCGCGACGCCAAGGCGTGGGAACCCGCGATTCATCGGGATTCACCTTCGGACCAGAAGGCCGCAGCGTTCACCCATGACTGGACTCTGCCCTCGAACAATCCTGGACTGTCCTTCCTCATGGCGCCGAGAGACCGTCGTGATTCGCCTGGAAAGATTGCCTTGATCCATACGTCGAGCTGCGCACCAAAAGTGTCTTCCGACAGCACCTCGTCCTCATCATCGAATGCCTCCGAAAGACCAGCCGACAGCACCTGTCTCACGACTGCGCCCCAGACCAAGGCTGTAGTTGCTCCCTCTCCACGTTCGAAGTCCGCAACAAAGCGTGGATGGTCCGCGTTCAGGTAGACGCAAACTGCCTGCTCGAACTCCAGCTGTGGATCATCAGCGACCGAAACATATAGAAGGGCATTCGGTATCGCCAGGTCATGCAACTGCTTGCCAAATGAAACGACCTCGATGGGAAGGCGGGCCCGTCCTCCCTCAAGCTTTGCCGACCATGCCTGGGTCCAGACCCTGGATCCGGGATGCACAGGAGAAAGCGTACCCAGATCGCCATGGGTAGAAGCGACGACGACACTACAGACAACCCTGATGTCCTTCGACAACCATCGGCTGTCCGGCGCCAACTCCACTTCGACAACGCTGTCTTCCGGGTCAAGCACCTTCTTGAACACGACCCGGGACATGACTCCACCAGCCGTTTCCAGTCTGACCACGAGTTGATAGGAAGCATGTCCCGCCGGAACTTCCAGATGTCCGTCGAAATCTCCCGGATCGCATATGAACCGCCGACGCAGGGAAAATTTGAGCGCCGAATCCCAAGATGGAAACAGGTCTCTATCGCGGACGATCTGGTCCGGTTTATCGTCAACAAGAAGCTCCCATCCGTCTGCGGGCTCTAAGTGCAGCGCATCGCCAGGAAGCGTCAGGTAGGGTGGTATTGGCTTTCGTTTTGCCATTCCTCACCGCTCCACAGGCTCGCAGCGGACGTTGATTGCGTAATCGCCCCGGAACTCGACTTCCATCAGGTACTCACCCGACTGATCCAGCCGGCATGTATCGCTTTCGATGCGTTCCCCGGCGGGTGTCAGCCAACCGACGACACGGGGAGCCTGCATGCCGGATGGCAACCCTTCCTTGCCAGCGCCCTCCACCTCTGCGTGCCCCCGCAGTTCGATCGTGGATCCATTATTTGAAAGGGCTGTCTTGAAGAGTGCAAAGCGTCTCCCGCCCTCAGCGCGCAACCGTGCGAATGTGGGTGGTTTGAAGCCGGAGCCTCCACCACCGCCTCCGCTACCTCCGCTACCTGCATGTCCTGGCGCGCTTCCATCTCCCGCAATGAAACGCTCCGAGAATCGGTCGGCCGCAGCGGCAAGAGAATTTTCCGCTTCGCCAATTGGCAAATCGCTGACCGGAACTACCCCGAATCGCTGCCGCACCGCCTCCGGAATCCGCTTTCGCACGGTCACCCGCACAAGTGTTGCATCCGCTCCCCTCAAGCGATCGGGGACCCAGTCGTCATGGGCGGGTGGCTCGGACGAAGCAAAGGCGCGCAAGGCTGATTCGTCCTCGCTGGACAGGAATACTCCTGCCCAGTCGGATTCTTCACGCATTCCGGGGAATTCGACATAGCGGACAACCAATTCGCTGGGACGCATGAGAGCCACGTGCCGGACAGGACCATCGAAGATCCTCTCGGGCCGATCGCCCACGTCCTGTACGACTTCTGTGCGCGGACGTCCCGCAGATTCGGCGAATGCGAGGTGCCCGGCCACTCTGGTTCGATACACCCTCATTGCTTCCGCCCCCTTGGCCGTATCGCGGGTACGGGCGGTAAGTAGCGCGGAAGCGAACAGGCCGTAGACAGGATGCCTGCCCGGATCCGGGACGGGAACCGGAACTCCCTCCTCTTCAACCTCGATCCGCATGGCCTTCGGCCCACGCTTTGAAACGAGCTTCGGCCAGAGATTGTGAAGCAGGATGTCGGCAATCCGCGATCCGGAGTCTTCCTTTACCAGCTCGGCCCAGGGAATGAGGATGGTCGTGCCACTATCTCCCTCAAAGCGCTCAGGCATACCCAGCGCGCGCGCCAAGCCCGCTGCTGAGCGTCCGCGCACCGGCTCAACACAACTGACCTCGCTGACCTTGCCCCAGAAATGCCGTCCGGTGAACCGGACTGGCCGACCATTGATTTCACGCTGGTAGGAGTTGCCAATACGGGCCCCCATGAACCGGCGCTCGCCTTCGGAGATCAGCGTGTCAACAAGGATCGTCCTGGATTTGCCCGCGAGATAGAGCGAAGAGCGCCCATAACCGTAGGTTCCTCCATCCCCTGTGTCGACATGCGAGTTGCCAAAGTCAAAGAAGAATTTGACGAATCTGCTGACCGCTGATTGCGGGTCGGTCTCGCCATCCAGGCCCGTTGTGCCGAAATCGCAGATCTCCAGAACCCGAACCTGATCGTGTCTGGCCAGGCAGTCCCTGAGTGCATTCGTCTCGCGCGGCTCGTCTTCGCAATCGTCGCCAGACTCGATAAGCCGTTGCAAGACTCCCGCCTGCCGCTGGTCAAGCGTTCGGACCCGCACAAGCATCCTGGGGACTTCCTGAGAGTCCTCCTCCATTCGGCTACGTGCATCCCAGATGTTCTGCCCTGACTCCCGGAGAACCAAAGTCAACGGATCAAATGGCGGTCGCCCAAGCAGGTTGGCAATGCCTTCTCCCTGAATGCTGCCCGTCGTCCCCACGCGTTCGGACAAGCGCTCAAGCATTCGTCATCCCCCCGCAGAACCCGGTCAGTGTCTGATTCCAATCTACCCTGAACGGTTCCGCATGATCCAAATCCAGGGAATAGCTGACACCGGACAGTCCAAGGGGCTTGCCGGCGACCAGCATGGCTGCAACAAGCCTTGGGAAACCATCGATGACGTGATAGGTGCTGCGTTCCTTGATCGAGAACTCGAGGCCACAGTTGATCAGTGTGCGATCGAACTTGGCAAGCAACTCTTCCAGCACTGCAAGACCCTTGTCGTCCAGATGCGTCTTGATGGCCAGAAGAAGGCTGGGTACAGACCAGTCACCCCCAGCCACCTGCTCCAACCGGATGGAATGCAAATGAAGTTGCCCACCTTCCGGGATCTCAAGCTGCTCCCAATCCGAGATCTGTACGCGATGCGCTTTGAGATCTGATCGCAAGGAGCACTTGACCTCGATTGCAGACTTTCCATTCCGGAAGTCATGTCTCTCTCCCCGAGGCCCAGCCCAGCACATCACCATCCCGGGGTTGATCTGCACACCATCAAGCAATACGAGAAGCTCCCCCATGAGACCGGTGAGACGAGGGCGATCAATCGCTTCCGGAGCCCCGAGCAAACGTTCGAACTCCGCATGTGACTCCGCCAGCAGAACTCCGAGCTCCCGCTCGTCGCCGGCCCTGTCAAGCAGGAAAACCGAGAAAGAAGTGAATGCATCGTTACATCTTGGATCCCGGCACCAGATGTGCAGTGCATCGGTTGCCTCCGCTCCCACGGAGAACTGCGCCAGCTCCGCACGCAATGCACCTGGCGAGCTGCTCCTGAACTCCTTCGGCACGGACACGATTTCACCGTGATCAAGAGGTATCACCAAGCCACGCCAGCCTTCCTGGGTTACAGACACATGGACTTGGCGACCCACCGAATTGAGAGGAACAACCCGCAGCGAGCCGGGCTTTGATATCTGCTGTTCCGCAGTGGTCCATGCCTGCAGCAACCTCAGCTCGGGGCGCTGCGCCTCGTCACTCGCCATCGATCAGTTCCTCGGGAATCGCGTTCTCTCCGTCGTAATCTTCTTCCGACTCGAGTGGCGGAATGTCTGCCTGCACGTAGACAGCTCCGGACCCTGGCTTTCCGGGGAAAACGATTCCGAATCCCAGTACGTCCGCTTTCGCAGCCATTGGCTCCCGGCCGTTGGATTTTGGCTGCGAGTCCCGGTAGATCGGATACAACACCAGGAGTGGCGGCATCTTCATGGCGTACCGTGCTTCTTTGAGAACCTTCCACCCCTTGTCCACCAGCTCGGGCGGGATGGCCTCCACATCCGCCAGGACATCGCCTCGCGACATGATGGCTTTCACGAAAGCCAGTTCACCCGAATTTTTCAGAGGGTTTCGGGTAACGCAGGCAACGCGGCCATCGGGCCCCAGCGGCCGCTCACTCATCTGAGTCTCATTGCCGGTAATGACCGCAACATTCCACAGGCGGGCTGCTGGATCTGTTGCCTCCAGGCTCTGGATGTAAGCCTTGAGGAACTTGCTCTGAAGGGTTCTACCTTCTTCGATCTGGTACTCGTCCAGGAACTGCACAATGCTTCTGGCGGGCACACCAGTCGCCACCCGACTACCTCGAACGTCCGCATGGTTCGTAGCGTTGCTGACAAGCCTGTGCCCGGCGTCCCAGTTTGCCAACAGAACGCTTCGCTCGGATCGTCTGAACTTGATGGTCTGGACGTGTTCTCCCTCGAACCCGATGGTTGCCGTCCTGACGTTGCGAAGCTTCGTTCTGGTGGTAATCGCCATCCCCGGAATCTTCCGGATCCGGGTCGCGAACTCGATCGGCTTGACGTTGTCAATGGCGTAGGTGTCGATGTCCCGGCGGATCTCCTCCTCGACCGTGGCGAGATCGAAGAAGGCATCCCGGACGTCCTCTTCCATCCATATCCGGGGGAGATCCTCATACCCTGGCCGGTACCCGAACCACCGCCCCATCTGCATCAACGTGTCGTATTGGCTCGATGTGCGCATGAAGAAGCTGACAACCAGCCCCGCCAACGTCAAACCCCGCGCGAGCACGTTGCCACCAATCACGATGTACCGGCGTCCGGGGACGGAGTAGTCAATCCGGTCCTGGCTCCTCCAGTTCTCGACCTTGACATCGATGGACGATGCGACCTCTGAAAGCAGAGGCCTCAATCTTTCAAACGAGACTCGTTCATTTCCGAACTGGCCCGCATCAACCGTTTCCGATTCAGTGTTCCAGATCTGCTCCATCTCACGAAACAGATTTTCATCACCATCGTTCAGCCGCCTCGCAAGATCACGCAGGTATGGTTCAACAGCGGCACAGGTGGCCTGGTGAACCGAGTTGAGTACCGACGTATGGATCAGCATCGTCGAATGCTGATCTTCCTGCCCTCTGACGCTCCTCGCCGCGGTTGCAAGAATGAAATAGCGAATTGCCTTGCTGATTGAATCCGTCATCTCGAAGGAGAAGACGGCTGCCTGCTTTGGAGCAGGCCGCAGGCCGGAAACTTCCTTCGGATCAACAATCCGAATCATGTTGAAGCCAGAGTCGACGTCGGCATCCTCTCCCTGAAGCGCTTCCCGCCCGAACAGTTCCTCTGCACCAAAGTACGCATCAGGTTTCACCAGCGGGTGGATGAAGTCGCGCGGATACAGATCCTGTGGTTCGTTGGGATCGATCAGGATGTTGGCAAACGGCGTAGCCGTATAGCCTATGTAAGCAACCTTCGGCAGCAGCGCGACAATCTCGCGGATCACCTTGTTCGTTGCCGAGATCGAGGCTTGCAGACGCGCCGAATTGACACTGGCCTGGTCGCATTCGTCATCAATGATCATGAACGACGTCTGGGCGAGAAGAGCCGCAGGGGTGGTTTTCAGCTTCTTCTTGAAGCGGCGAAGTATCGCGGCGTTCTTTTTCATTACCGCGATATGGCACTCCGGACCCGCGAGCGGGAATCCACCGCCTGGCGGGTGATTGAAATCGCCTTTTTCAATCCTCCCATCGTCCAGATGACGATCCAGCTGGGTCCACTTGTACCACCTGCTACCGTGGCCGCTGTCTACAAGATCGGCATCCAGTCGCGCCTGCGTCTGATTCCTCAGGCTATCGGTGAGACCGGAAAGAACTACGAAGAACTTGTATGGCGTATCAGCAGCTTTCGCGACAACGGCCGCCATGTTGCCGGTCTTTCCGCTCTGCACGTGCCCAAGCACAAGGCCCCGTGTGGAGAACCGGGCCTGCCCGGGATTATCGGCAAGTGATAGCACAGCAGTACTGTCCATATCGACAGACTCGATCTCATCCTCGGACCGGCGCTGATCCTTCAGGCGCTGACGCAGCGCCTGCCAGATCCTGGAGCCATCGTCCGCGCCTCCATACCAGTCAGGCCGCCCTGCCTTCAAAGCAGCCTTGCGCCAGTACGACACCTTGTCCCGCTGGGCGCGCTCGAGGCGCAACGCCTCGGTCAGCGCAGCCTCTCTTTCCTCGATGACATCCGGGTACCGCGCAAACTGCCTGCGTACACTCGCAAGCAACTGCTCATGCGCATCCTCGAGACTGGCGCCCTGCATCACTCCGAAGCGGAGTTCACGCACATAACCGGAAATGGCCAGTTCCGCGGCCTCGTCATACTCCCCCATGCCCCCTCCACAGTGGATCTGCCTTCGCGTTTAGCCTCTACCCGCGCTCTGCTTCATGCAACCCCAGACAACTTCTGCAATCTTCCTGGCAAGAAGCGGTGGAACCGCATTCCCCACCTGGTGATACTGATCAGTTCTCCCGCCCATGAAGAAGTAGTTGTCAGGGAACGTCTGTGCCCGGGCCGCCTCGCGCACCGTGAAGCTTCGGCACTGGTCCGGGTCATGATGGATGAAGTAATGCCCATCCTTCGAGATGTGGCTGACTATGGTGGATGAAGGTGCTCCTTCGGCTTGAACCTTGAACCTGTTGGCGAACTTTCCGGTTCCCCAGTTCTTATGCTTTGCCTTCAGCTTTGGCGGAAAATCTTCCTTCCGTGTCGTCGGCGACCTCCCGCCCATGACCTGGGCGAACGCGGCACAGTAAAGATACCGGCCGAGATCAGTCGGCATATGTCCTCTTGAATCATGGTTCAAGGTTACTGCCAGCCGGCTATCGTGGTACCAGTCGGCATACTTGATATGGCTCCTGCCATCCGGCTTCTTGCTGGATGACCGCGGAGCATCGCTCAGGAACCGCGTGTCCATGACTGCATACCGGACATCTTCCAGCTCGTCACAATCCGCGAGGACATCAAGCACCATCTGTTGCTGCTGCTCGACCACCTTCAACCACTTGTCGTCTGAATCGCCCTTCGACAACCCACTGCGCAACTTTGGAAGATCCCGGATGACTTCTCCGATCTTTACCTGTGGAGCGCGCTCCATCGGTTTGGGATCCGCCAGGCCGTGGCCTCGCTTGATCCCGAGAAGTATCACGCGATGCCTGGCCTGTGGTATTCCGAGATCTTCGGCCCGCACAAGAAATCGATGCAGCCCTCGCTCTGGCTCTCCTTGCACATACGCACCCCCAACCGCGTCAGCCGAAAGTGGGTAGATGTCATAGATTGCACCGGACCGCTTGCCCAAGGCATGCCGCGGGTCGTGCAGGTCATCGAGAATCGTCGGAAACATGCGCTTGCCGCCGACAGCAGCCGTCAAGATCCCTTTGACGTTCTCCATGATGAAGATGGGTGGCGCAAACTCCGAGAGGATCTGGAGGTATTCCCGGTACAGGTAGTGCCGGACATCTTCCTCGGCAATGTAGCCCTTCTTACCCTTGTTCCTGGATCGTCCCGCAAGCGAGTACGCCTGGCACGGCGGCCCCCCCACCAGCACCCACGGCTCTTCGTCCGTTTTGATCCTTTTTTTGATCTCCTTGTGCAGGCGATCGGATTCGGGCCCAAGTTCGAGCAGCAGGGCTTCCTTCTCCGCTTCCTTCCACTCCTGGGCCGGCTGCCCCTCAAGATCCTCCGGGCCGATCTCCCCGCGAACCATCCGGTAGTACTCTTCCGGGACATCTTCCGGAGACTTGAACCTCCTGAAGAACGCACGAAGCGTCAGTGTCTTGTGGGCAATCGGATTTTTCTCTGCCGACAGGACAATCTGGAACGGTGAATTGTTCCCGGTCTTGAAGCTGGAGAAACCTTCACCAAGGCCCCCAGGCCCGGCGAAGATGTCGACAACCTTGATCTTGGCAGTTTGCGCCATGAATGAAGCCAGTTGATTAGTTGGAGAAGCAAGTGGTCGACGTCGTAACTCCGGAAGTTCGTTCTCGGATGATGTCGGGCATCCGGGGCAGGAACACCCGCCCGGAAAAACTTGTGCGTTCAGCTCTGTTCGCCGCTGGATTCCGTTTCCGGTTGCACCGCCGCGACCTTCCGGGCAAGCCCGACCTTGTGCTCGCCAAATGGCGCACCGTTGTGTTCATCAATGGGTGCTTCTGGCATGCACATCCGGACTGCAGGTTCTTCCGGCTACCGAAGAGCCGCCGCCCTTTCTGGATCAAGAAACTCGAAGCGAACAGGTCGAGAGATGCCGCCTGTACCGGGGCGCTTGCCGACCAAGGCTGGAAGGTCGTTACCGTCTGGGAGTGCGCACTTCGCGCAGACGCGGTCGTCACACTAGATCTCCTGCAACGTGCAATCAGGAGTCAGTCCGACGCTCTCAAATGGGACCTTCGCGAAGCCGGTGGTCATCCAGGTTCGATCGAAATGAGCGAAGGGATCTGAGCAGGGGTACGCACTACTCTCCATCCACGCCCCCCCCGATCACGGGCCCGTCGATGTACTCAACGAGATCCTCGACCCGGCAACCAAAGTAGGCGCATAGCCGGTCAAGAACATCGGTGCGCACGATCGCACCATGCTGGTTGGCCAGCTTCGAAAGCGTCATGCGGTTCAGCCCGGTGTGCTCCGCAATCTCCTGCAGCGTCACACGCCTCCTCTCCCGAAATTCGAGGTCCGCGATCCGCTCCTTGAGTTTGAACCTTAACATAACATGAACACCGATCAATAAAACTATCAAACGCCATTGATCTTCATCCTGTGATGCTTATTATCAGTAGCGAATGATCAACAAGATCATCGTTTGCTGACTGCAATACGCACTGGAGAAGAGCAATGGACGCAACTTACCTCACCACTGACGAACTCGCCAGCCGGATCCACTACGACGCCCGGACCATCCGGACCCGGCTCAAGGATGCGGTCCTGCTGGAGGGCGTGCACTACATCCGCCCCTTCGGTGGCCGGAAGCTCCTCTTCATCTGGGAAGCAATCCAGCGCGATATCGGCAAGTTTTCCGCCGGGCGTGCACCTTTCATGGCAAGCGCCAGCGGGATTCCGATGGCCAACGGCGCCGTGAGCCATGGCTAAGGTCCGCGCCCGTCCCGAAACGGGGCTGCTCTACCTCGACTTCTTCTATCGGGGCGTCCGCTGCCGGGAGCAGACGGCCCTGCCGGATACGGCCGAGAACCGCCGCCGGGTCCAGGTCTTGATGAACCGGATCTCGAAGGAGATCAAGCAGGGGCTGTTCGACTACGCGGCTACGTTCCCGGGAAGCCCAAGGGCGGCCCGGTTCGCTACACCAGCATCGGTAAGCGATGCCGCTTTTCCGACCGCCGCACGCGGCAATTCCCTACCCGCGGCTCCGGCAATCCCCGACACGCCCACCTTCTCGGACTTCTCCGTGACCTGGCGCAAGGAAATGGCACCCCAATGGCGGCGCCAGCACCGAAACAGCGTGGATGCGACGTTCGACGCCCACCTGCTGGCGGAGTTCGGGGACAGGCCGGTCGGCTCAATCACCAAGGCGGACGTGCTGGCCTTCCGCGCCAGGCTGGCTGAGTTGCCCGGACGCTCCGGCCCGAAGCTGACTCCGACCACGATCAACCGGGTCATGGGCCTGTTGCGCCAGTGCCTGACCGAGGCCAGCGAGCGTTTCAGCACTCCGGACGCATTCAAGGGCGTGAAGCGACTCAGGGGGCGGCGCCCTGACGTCAAGCCGTTCTCGCTGGAGGAGGTGGAGAAGATCCGGACCACCATCCGTCCCGACTACCGGCACTACGTGACCTGCCGGTTCTTCACCGGGATGCGCACCGGCGAAATCAACGGACTGAAGTGGAAGCACGTCGACTTCGACAACGAACTGATCCGGGTCCGCGAAGTGTTTTCCGCCGGCGAGGCGGAAGAGGACGCCAAGACCGAGAGTTCCATCCGGGACATCCCGATGCTGCCGATGGTCAAGGATGCCCTTCAGCAGCAATGGGAAGCGCGTGATCCGGACAACGAGTACGTGTTCCATACCCGTTCCGGGAACCCGATCGACGCCCACAACTTCGCCAACCGCATCTGGTATCCGCTGCTGCGCTATCTCGAACTGGAGAAGCGTCGGCCCTACCAGACCCGGCACACCACCGCGACGCTGATGCTGGCCTCGGGCGAGAACCCGGAGTGGATCGCGCGGCTGATGGGGCACACGAATACGCAGATGCTGTTCACCGTGTACTCGCGGTTCGTGCCGAACCTGACCCGCCAGGACGGTCTTGCGTTCACCGGACTGGTGAACCGCAAGACGGGCCCGGCCAAGCCGCCTGCGCTGACCGCCGCCGAGATCGACGCCCTCGACGCGGCCGCGCTGCGCGAACTCCTCAAGCGCCAGCTGGCCGACCGGAAGCCGGCCGGTGGCCCCCTTTCCTGAGAGAAGAAGGAGCGTTCCGATGACCGGATCCCGTTCTCCCAAGATCTACACGTTCCGCGGCATCCTGCTGGGGACGCTGGATCAGTACGTCGCCAACCAGCCGGAGAAGCGCTGGCAGCTGTGCGGTGGCCTGTCGAGGATCGACTGTCTGATCCCGTCCACGGACCTCCTGCACGAACTGCTCTCCGGGCCGATCACGACCTGCTGGCTACAGATTGCCGACTGGTCGCCCGCTGGAGACGATGCCGACACGGTGCCCGTCATGACCGGCGCCTGGCCGGACGACGGGCAGGAAGACGATGCCCTCTACCATCTGCCGATCGACATCTGCCCGGTCGAGGGGGTCTTCATGGGGGTGATGGAGCTCATCGAGGCGCTGAACGTCCCGCCGCTCTACCGCATGATGGTGCGGATCTTCCGCGAGCGCGAAGTCGTCGACCGCTACTGGACGACGCCGGCCTCGGCCCGGCACCACCACGCATTCCCCGGCGGGCTGGCGGCCCACAGCCTCGAGGTGGCACGCGACCTGGCCGGCCAGTCCTCACTGGACAGGCACGAACGGGAGTTGTGCATTGCCGCGGGGCTGCTGCACGACATCGGTAAGCTCTGGTCGTACACACCCGACATGTTCCTCAACACCGCCGCGCGGGCGATGGGCCATGAACTGATCGGACTGTCCCGGCTGGAGCGGGAACTGAAGGTCCTGGAGCACGAGTGGCCCGACGGCGCCTATGCGCTGCGCGTCGTGCTCAGCGGCTGTGGGCGCATGCGGCAGGACGGCTCGATGCCGTCGGCGCTGGTTGCCCGACTGAAGGCGGCCGACCAGCGCAGCTGCGAGCAGGAGCGGAGCCGCAAGAAGCCGGGCCAAGTGTGGACTCCGGGAACGTGGCCTCCAGAGATGCCTCCCGTGGATCCGTTCGCCGGCACCGGCTTCGACGCTCCCGGCGATGGCGATTGGTCGTCCTGACCAAAGGACGAATGCCGGCTGTCGCGGCCTGCGAGAAGACGGCAGGCCATGTTTGAACCTCCAACCTCGGGAGCCAACTCCATGAAGTACGGATTGATTTCCCGTCCCCGTCTCAACTGCAGACGAACCCGGCGCAGGGCCCTGAAGGAGTGCGCACATGACAGATAGCGAAGACTCGCTCTCCGATCTCCATGAGGCAGCGGCCGCAAAGCGGGCAAGCCTTTCAGCCGCGTGGCCAACGGCGGCAGAAGCTGGCGTGGCAATGGGAATCGATTCAGAGGACGCCCCCCGATTCGTGACAAGGCTCCGCAAGCAGGGAACGCTGCTCGGCGTCTACATGACTGAGCCGAAGCACCATTGGAGGTACCCAACGTGGCAGTTCGACGAGAACCATCGGTAATCCCCCCACGGGTTAGCTGACGCCAGAAGTGGAATTTTCTCGTACCCTTTCCCGAGGAGGTTCCATGAAGAAGTCCCGCTTCACAGACAGCCAGATCATCGCCGTGCTCAAGCAGGCCGAAGCCGGTACACCCGTGCCGGAGCTATGCCGCGAACACGGCATCAGCTCGGCGACGTTCTACAAGTGGCGCAGCAAGTTCGGCGGCATGGAGGTGTCCATGGTGGCTCGGATGAAGGAGCTGGAGGAGGAGAACCGTCGGCTGAAGAAGATGTACGCCGAGGCCCAGCTCAGCACCGACCTGCTCAAGGAAGCGCTCTCAAAAAAATGGTGAGGCCATCTCAGCGCCGGGAGATGGCCAGAACAGCAGTGGAAGGCGGACGCACCAGCATTCGGCATGCCTGTCAGACCTTTGAGGTCAGTGAAACCTGCTACCGGTACCAGGCGAAGGCCTGCGAGGAGAACGCCCGGATTGCGGACTGGCTGGTGCGGCTGACCACGACCTATCGCGACTGGGGTTTTGGCCTTTGCTTCCTGCACCTGCGCAACGTCAAGGGGTTCCGCTGGAACCACAAGCGGGTCTACCGCATCTACCGGGAGCTGGAGTTGAACCTGCGGATCAAGCCCAAGAAGCGTTTGGTGCGGGAGAAGCCGGAGCCGCTCGCGGTGCCTGAGGCGATCAACCAGGTCTGGTCGATGGACTTCATGCACGACCAGCTCAGCGATGGACGAAGCTTTCGGTTGTTCAACGTACTCGACGACTTCAACCGCGAAGGGCTCGGCATCGAGGTCGACCTGTCATTGCCTTCGAGTCGCGTGATCCGCTCACTGGAGCAAATCATCGAGTGGCGTGGCAAGCCGCGCGTGATCCGCTGCGACAACGGGCCCGAGTACATCAGCGGGGCACTGCTGGCCTGGGCGGAGCGGCAGGGCATCCGGATCGAGCATATCCAACCGGGGAAGCCGCAACAGAACGCTTACATCGAGCGCTACAACCGCACCGTGCGCTACGGCTGGCTGGCCCGCTCCCTATTCGACACGATCGAGCAGGTGCAGGACAGAGCCACCCGCTGGCTATGGACTTACAACCATGAGCGCCCGAACATGGCGCTCGGCGGCATCACGCCGATGCAGAAACTGGCCCTTGCCGCTTAGCTCCACTTTTGGCGACCGCTAAAAGTGGGGGGATTACCCATCGACCGATCGAGCGCTTCGCGGAACTCCTGGCCATTCTTCGCAAATACGGCAACTACCTTGACGACCAGGGCCGGACGACGGGATGGGGTGAGGTCGAGTGGTTCCGGTCAGCACACGTCCTGCTGGACGATCGACCGCCTTGTGAAGTCGTGCAAGAGGATCCTGATGCCGTGCTTGAAGCCGCTCAAGTGGAGTACATCAAGGGAAGTAACAAGGGCGAATTCTGATGCTTCCGGACGTGTGGCGGTCCTTCTGGACCATGCAGGCTTCCGCAAAGCACCACCACGCACGGCCCGGCGGCCTGGCGGTGCATTCGCGCGAGGCCGCGGAGGATCTGGAGCGAATCCCGCGTCCAGTCTGGACACCAGTTGCATGGAAAGACCAGTAGGCGCCCGACGTTTCACCGCCGTCTGTTGCCGTGCGCCGTCGCAGCTCCCGAGAAGCGCCAGATCGAAACTGCGATCACCGCCCAAGGAGGAACAACAATGCAGTACGGACTGATCTCCCTGTTCCCCGTCCAGCTCGCACGCATGCTGGGCCTGGTCCGCAACGTTTCACCGGTGCAGCTGGCCGTTGGAAGGCAACCTTCCTGGGCATTGCTGGTCAACGGGCGCGGCTTCACCCGCATCCTCCGGAATGAGCCACTGGTGGCACCGGGGCTGATTCGACCCTCGGGCTGGCGGCTGCCCCGGCCGGAACGCTTCCCTTCACGGGAGGCGGCCACGACCTACGCGCAAAGCATCGGCCTGATGCCACGACGTACCGTCTGGCCGGTCAGGGAGAGTGGGGATGCATCGAGGTAACAAACAGCGGCCTGCCCCTTTGCGGAACCACACTTTCAACCTGGCCTGAGGAACACCAGTCATGACACTGCCTTACGAACGATCCCGCGCCTTGCTGCAGGCAGGTGGTTTCCTGATCGAACTTGCGCGCGACGCCAGCCTCCCTCTGGACATCAGGCAACGTGCCGTCGGCATCGCCCGCCACTTCCCGACCGTCGAGGACATTGCCGCCATGGCCATATTCCGGCACTCGTCCGGGCTCGGCATGGGACTGGAAGCTCCAAACGACACTCCCGGCTGGTTCGAACACTGCAAGCATGGCCCGCTCCGCGGATCGACACGGCTGGAGTGGCCTGGAGAGGCCCCGTCTGACGGCGGGAACTGAAGCCGGATGGCAGCAAGAGCGGCCAGTGTGTTCGTGCAGGTGCTGAACGCCAGCGTCTTTCGACTTCTGGAACTTGAGCAACCGCTGCAGAAGTATGTAGAGGCACTATCGCGCATCGGCACGGAACTGATCGGCGCGGAACTGTATGCGTCTTCGCGTCCACGCCGTTCCGGCCAGTCAGGCTCGTGAGCGAGGCGTTCCGGTCCGCTTTGCGACCGGGGTACGTCGCTTTGGCAGTGCATCCACCGCCTTCTGGAACTCCGCGATGAAGTCCGTCAAATCCACCTCCATGGCGCGGCAGATCTCCAGAAGCTCGACGGTATCCAGGCGTCGAACACCTCGCTCCACGTGGCTGACAAAGACCTGGGTCCGTCCTATGGCATTGGCCAGATCGGACTGGGTGAGCCCGGCATCTTCCCTGGCACGACGCAGGTGTTCACGGAAGAGTTCGTTCTCGCGAAGGTAGAGGGTCTTGGCCATGGCCGCGCACTGGAAGGCCCGGCCACGCTAAAGTTTGTTTTGTTATATATGATTCTGTTATTTATGTATTGGCAATCACGAACAGGAACCGCATAGCAGGAGCGTAGGCATGCAGAAGGAACTTGGACTGGCACTGGTTTTGGCGATTGCTTCCGTCTTGCCAGCGCAAGGGGCACCGGGGAAGTCAAATGAAGGAGAGGCTGCAACGACAGAGACAGCCATACTGAAAGCCGCCTATCCGCGTATCAGCCGGCCGGATCTGTACTTGATCCTTCTTGGCCATACCGAATCGGAACTGAGTTCCGAACAACTGGCCGCTCGCCTGTTCGGCACGCCTCCCAGCTATCTCGATGAGTTTGACAAGCGCGACTTCCAGCAACGCACTCTCCGCGAAGCAGAGGAAGTGCGCGAGAAGATGAAAAGCAGGTCCGGCATGGAAAAGTTCCGGATAGGAGTCGTCAATGTCCAGATTCCAAAGCGATCCCTTTCTCATGTGCTCGGAATGAAGAATTCGCCTCCGGTTCGCTTCAGGCAAATGCGCGGCTACTACGAAGGAGACTCCACATCAAAAATGCGGCTGATGCCATACAGCTTCGAAACATCGTCATTCAAGCTGTCTGCGCCGTTCCTGCCGTGTGACGCGGCAGTTGAGTCCCACTTCCTCGGTCAGCCGGGATCCCCTGTCATCTACTCCATTCACCCATGGGTGAAGTACGAAATCTCGGGCAACTTGCTGTTGACTCCGCCGAAGAGAGTACTCTGCGATGTCCGCATTGACGACGGCAAGACGGCCCGCCGAATCGAGCGTGCACGCCATAATAGAATGCTTGCCATCGGCGCAACGATATATGCCCGCCTTACCGGTGAACTTGATGGCGAAGAGCACGTCCTTGCGGCCGATCGGGTGGAGATCGACTTCTACCAGATAGACACAGGTAGTTATCGGTTCCTGGGCAGTGCAACCCTGCTTTCTCCTGATGATGTGCGCCCCCCTCCGGAGCTACCACGATGAAGGCAACTGCACTCGTACTGGCCGTGGCTAGTGGCTGTCTGGCTACCACGACGTTCGCCCAGGAATGTGGCAGCTACTTTGACACAACCACCAATCCGCTCGACTCCTATTCGGCGCTCGGCTCCCCGTTGCGGCACGTATCAAGTTCTGGAGCAAAGCGCCTAGAGCAGATCGAATGCGAGCAGTCTCCTTGCATCAACGTCTACTCAAAGACGGTCATCCGTTTCGACCATGCGGGTCGTGTCATCGCTGATCTCACAACCACTCACCCGGAAAGCAAGCATGCTTCAACAATGGGCGCCCTCTACGAATACAAAGGAGAATCCCGCTATCCATACAAGAAGCACTGGGTGCACGCAGATCACGACGTGGACCCGGATTCTCGCGATGTGGCCGCCTTCGTGAGCAACTCAGTTGAACTTGACACGAGAGAAGACGGCCTTTCTGCCACACGCCTCTGGTCTCGATCAGGAGACACTCTTACCTGGATGGATACACGGAGCGGCGAGTTCCAGATCTACAAATCCGGCCGCCTGAAGTCAAAGCGGTACATCGAGCCGGGACTCGGTAACCAGAGCCTCGCCGACCTGGATTGCAAGTACTCAAACGAAGACCGTGACCTGGTTATCACAGGCAGAACACGAAAAGTACGAGGTCCGCTCACTGCGCTCTGGCTAATCAGGCTGGACGGGAACGATGATGTCCTTTATCGACGCAATACATTCATCGGCTGGTCCATCGTCGAGTTCGAGTACGACTACTTGTCCCGGGACGCTAAGGGGAACTGGACCCACCGCATCCAGAGAACACGAGGCGGCTTCAATGGACCGTCGACCCGCACGTCCGAAACCACTCGCAAGATCGAGTACTGGTGAATGACCAGCAGCCATGCAACGCGTCTTCAAGGCCCCTGTTCGGAACGAGAGCTGTCGCTATGCAAGGCTTTTCAAACATCCACACGTGCACAAGAGAGTCGGGCGAGAAGCTGACCTCTATCCTTGGGCACCTGGCCTTTCAGCACCCTTCTACCGCGATAGGCATCCATGGGCGCCCAGGTGCGATGCAATGGCCCTACAATTCTCGCCATGGAAATCTTCAAGACCTTCACCATTGAGGCCGCGCATCGACTCCCCAACGTCCCGGAAGGGCACAAGTGTGCCCGTCTGCACGGTCATTCGTTCAAGGTCGAACTCCACGTCAGCGGCGACGTGGACCCGAATTTCGGCTGGGTGATGGATTTCGCGGAACTCAAGGCCGCATTCCGCCCGTTCTACGACCGCCTCGACCACCATTGCCTCAACGACGTAGAGGGCTTGGAGAATCCTACCAGCGAGCGCCTGGCTGAGTGGATATGGGAGCGACTGAAGCCTGAGGTCCCCTTGCTGTCCGCCGTTGTCGTCCATGAGACATGCACGTCAGGCTGCCGCTACACCGGTTCAAGGTAGGTTCGCAAAACCGCTTGCTCGCGCAGCTGACCTCTCCACGCCATCGCCTGCTTTGGGCCATAGGCGAATAGCACGTTTCAAGCTTGCTCGCTATTTATAGCAAGCCCCAGCTATGCCTTTGAAAACAGCAATTTACTCTTCAAAGCCCGTGTCGGGCTCCTCTCCACTGCTCGGTCGCAGCCTTGAGGTTCAGTCGTACGGCGAGCCCATCAGAACGCATTTTCGAGTACGTCAACGATCGACTTCGCGACGATTCCCTGGATCGGGTTTCTGTATACGCAGCTTGGTCAGCAGGACAATGGTGTGGAACCAGGGAGATTGGGCAGTGGGCTGCCTGACCGTCGCGGCCCGAGTCGGAAATCGTTTGGATCAGGCAACATCAACGCGACAGGATGGAAATTGGGTCGAAAGTGGGCGCGCGTACAGTCCACTATTGCGGCTGGGGAACGCATTTTGATCGCAACCAACCGGCTGCCCCCGCCCAAGCGCTGGTCCCCTTCTTCATCAAACTCCAGCCCGACAAGCTCTGTCAGGATTTCCTTACACGCCCATGCGACATTTCCCGATGCTACGAAGCGCACCTGGCTGACGACCCGGGTGATCTTGTCAGGCAAGCTATTGCCCTGCCAGCAACGTTCGATCCCCGCACTTCCTCGCGGGTAATCCAGACGAGCGGGCCCCTGCAGGGATGCGGGGCCGCTGGCACCAATCCATCGCCGAGGAACGGGCTCATGGTCGAGGTTGGCGAGCTGCCGGCAACATCGAAGTGGTCGCCACGGACTTCCGCGAGAAGTTCAGCAGCCACGTCAAGGCTGCCCATTTCCCCGGCCATGTCGCGCCGGAACTCGATGACGGGCGCCAAGTGGAGATCACCCCCCACCGGCTGGGGCGACCGATCGCCCGGACTGGCTTGCGGGACGTCCGTCACGCTTTGAATTATAGATCCAACCGTTCAAGGGACTCTGGACAGGTGTTATTCGTATGACAAGGATGTGGATTGTCGTTGGCGACATGACCAGCAGCGGCGGGCGTGTCGTTGATGGCTCGCCCTTCACAAGTGTCGACGGCAAGCCTG